>ENA-UOVV01000629-UOVV01000629.1-compost-metagenome-genome-assembly--contig:-NODE-629-length-38482-cov-8.407214_pt1 | contig 38482 bp, 32 predicted proteins | sample MGYA00238155_ERZ761577 | MGnify/ENA primary metagenome ERZ761577 (study PRJEB28898, sample SAMN06268775) | compost metagenome | isolation source: Emeryville, CA | place: USA:Emeryville, CA | collected... | reverse complement strand
GGGGCGGTAGCTCAGCCGGTTAGAGCAGCGGACTCATAATCCGTCGGTCACGGGTTCAATCCCCGTCCGCCCTACATCGTGATCTGATTGCGTTGCTCGCGGCCCTGGCACCGGTGTGCCACGGCCTGGGGGACTTGCGGTCGGTGGTGGGGATCGACGGTGCCGACAGTCTGCGAAAGCGAGAGGGTTCGAGTGTCCGAGGTCGAAGAAGTCGAGTCCGCCGGCGGCAATATTCAACAGGTTCGTGATGCGATCCTGCGGCGACTGCAGCGGCAGCACGGCAACCCCACCATCGTCCGGATGGCGGAGGGGCGGCTGCGGCAGCGGCTTCCACTGTGGACCGGCGAGGCGGTAGCGCGGCCGGAACCAAACGTCTCTGACGCGCTCACGACCGGATCCTGGGCCGAGGGTGCCACTGGTGCGGACTTGGCCGAGCGGCTGATCGTGCGCACCCTCGCTGGAACTCGGGATGCTGCGCCGTTCAGCGTCGACGCAGAGGGAGTGTTGTTCTCGGCAGACGCGGCTGATCTGGCGCCGGAGCCGGGGGTGCGCGTGGCGCTCGGCGGGCTGTCGCCGCTACTGGATACTGCCGCGGCCATGTTCTTTGAACTCTCGAATCGTCGCGGCGGACGTTTCGGCTATGCCCAGGACAATACGTTCGTGGCGGCGAACGGTGCCGCAGTGTTCCTGCGGGTCTCAGATGGCTCTGCTGTGTTCGAGGTCGTGCAGCACGGTGGGGTGAACCCGATCCTGCATGCGCCAGTGGTCAGCAAGCCTGCGAGCCGAACGGCAAGCAAGCCGGCAGCGAAGACGCCCCGCCCGGCCGCGCGCAAAGTCGCCGAGCGCCCGCCCGCCGCAGTCTGCCCGACCTGCTTCCAGGAAATGCCGCGCACTGGGATTTGCGACAACTGCGAGTGAGCCGATACATCGAGCTGGCTCCTCGCTGAGCCTGCAATTCTCCGGAGTGTGGGTATTTTGGCTTTGAAGTCAGGATGAGGCGACTCCGGCACTCGTTATGGGATGCATCGTCTGTGGATAACGCTGGCAGGCGCTGAATGCAGCCGCTAGCGTACGGGCATGACTGTTTCGCTTCGCCGCGTTGCGGCTGCAGTTCTCCTTGCATCTGCTCTGCTCGCCGTGGGTTGCGCACCGCTTGAAGCGGAGCCTGCGGTGCCAACCGCGGAATTAGCGGTCGAACTCGCTAAAGAAGACGTCGAAGGCTACGCGCGTCTGCTCATGACGGTTCTAAAACAGGATGTTCTTGACACATCCGGACTCAGTCCAGTTGTGTCCGAGAGTGTGCTGCAATACGCAGTCAATCTCCGGGAACAGAGAATTGAGTTGAGGGAGAGCGTCTCCGGCGAACTGCTTGTACATTCGCAGACCCTCGAGAGCGTCGAGAATATTGGCTCCTCATGGCGCGTTGTTATGCTGGCGTGCCTTGACTATACGCAGATTCTCCGCCACAGAGAGGATGGCAGCACGTTACCGGCGGCCCCCGGAACGACTCTTCCGCAGAGGAGAATTGAAGTTCGTATAGATGCGAACACGGGTTCGAGAGAAGTGTTCTCTTTCGAGGACACCGGGCAGAGATGCTGATGCTTGGCATGCGGCGATCATCCTATGGACTGCTGCGTGTTGTTGCAGTCTGTATCGTCCTGACGCGACTTGTTGCTGCAGATCCGTCCTTCGCGGCTAGTCGCACTTGTGAAGTCTTCGGGTGTACAGATGGCGAAATCACGGGTAGCGGGGTGTCAGTATCAGGTGAGGGCGGAGGTTCCTCTGGCGTCGGAGGCGGAACCCCTGTGCCAGGGGAGTGGGATCCGAATCAGGTGATTTGTCCGTCCCTGGAGCTGCAGTATCCGTGCTTTTTCAACTGGCACCAGGACGACGTTGAGGATGTCCGAATCGCTGACCTGCGGCACTTTCCGGCGCAGGTAGGGACCGCGCTGATGGAGCCGGGGGGCTGGACGATCGTGGGGTTGCCGACCAACTTCTACGCTCACGCGCCCGCACACGAACTCACTGGGCCGGTCCTCGGTAAAGAAGCGCGGGTGCGGTTCATCCCCATCCGCTATTTCTGGGACTACGGCGATGGTGCAACGGCAGTCAAGAATGTTCCGGGAACCACGTGGAAGGCGCAGCGCCTCGCCGAGTTCTCAAGCACGCCGACCAGCCACGTGTACCGGCGCCTCGAAACCGTGCGAGTGCGCTTGAGTATCGAGTATGCGGCTGCGTACCGATGGGCTGGCTCGGAATGGATGCCGGTGATTGGCACGCTCACACTGCGAGCCAATGACCTGATCACGGTAGTTGCAGGTGCCGAAACCGTACTGGTCGATCAGACCTGCTTGGAGAACGCTGCGGGGCCAGGCTGCTAGTTGTTCGGAGCAGCTTTGAACTGGATCGAATGGCTGTTGCAGCCACTGGGGTGAGACAGCGCCAGCACTGAGCACGAGTCGTGCGTCAACGCTGACGCTGTCGTGGATGGGTGGGGGTGCGTCAACGGTGACGCGGTCGAGGGTGGATGAAGTTAATGAGGTTAGACGTAGGTGGAGAAGAACTCCGCGTCGGTCACGCCATTGACGCTGACCTTGGTGGAGCCGGCCTCGATGTCGGCATCGAACGTACGTCGGTCACTGCTCACGTTCCGAATTTGGATGACGTAGTCACTGGTCAACGTGTTCGCCTGCTCGACCACCCAGAGGTCGTCGGATTCACGGCGGAGGGTGTACTTGGTACTGCCGTTGGTGAAGTGGACTGCACCCGGGGGCCGGTTTCGGCGGGCAATTCAGGTAGGCGTTCGGTGAGCTCGAATGTTATACAAACGATGTTAAATGAGCCTCTATCAGTGCCCTAGGTGTTTTCACCCGTCTGCCCAGCGCCGTCGGCGGGAGCGGTGTTCTGTGCATTTGAGCACCGCGACCTCACGGGGCGCCTATGAGTTGACCGAGAATCACGCCAGGATCGCGGCTGCATGATTGATCCTCACGATGCAAATTGGCATGGTGGGAGCAGACGAATGGTCGCAGGAGGCGAGGGGGAAGCAATGCAGAGATCCCGCAAGCAGCAGCCGTGGATCGCGGCCGGGGCGATGGCAGTGTTGGCCGTGCTCGCGCTTGCGGTGCTGAGCGCGGTCACTGCCTCGCCGGAACGACGCGACTTGCGTCAAGAAGCACTGGGTCTTGCAGAGGGCGTTGACTACTCGACCGTGTGGCTGCGAGACCCCCCTGGCGACGGCTCAACCGCTGGAGTTGAAGAAGACGAGCTGCCGATCCTGCCGCACGCCAGCGAAGTGCACATCGCGACCTATCCCGGGTCTTGGGCGAGCATGCTGGCACTCACCAGCGGCATCCTGTCGATCGAGCATGGGTGCCTCTTCATCGGCGACTCGCTGCTCGTGCTGCCGGAGGACCGTGCCACGGTGTTCGAGGGAGCGTTGTTTGTGATTCGCGGCGTTGATGGCCGAGTGACGCGTCACACCCTGGGGGAGGCAATCCAGGTCGGCGGCGGACACGGTGACATTGCCCGATACCGAGAATACGTGTCCGCTGGTCAGGTGGGCCCAGCGCCAGAAGAATGCCTGCAATCCGCAGACAGTGTCTGGTACGGATCGATCTAGTCTTTCGAACCTCACCCCACCGCGACCTGGCGCCTCGCCGCCAGCCACTGCCGGTGCAGTTCCTGCAGGTTCCAGGCATTGCCGCCGGTGATCGAGACGCCGGCCTTGCCGGTGCGGCGGGTGATGCCCTGAATCACGAGCAGGCGCGGGCCGAAGAGCGCGGGGCCGGCGACCTCTTGGGCGTCGGGGAAGAAGACGGTGTCCGAGATGCCGGTGCCGTCGTCGACGCTGATGAAGACGACGCGGTCGCCGCTCTTCATCGGCGGGGTCTGGGTGGCGATGCGCATCCCAGCCACCAGCACCTCGGACCTGTCGGGGAGGTTGCGCAGTTCGGCTGCGGGGGTGACTTCCAGCTCGGCCAAGAACTCACGGTAGGTGTCGAGCACGTGCCCGCGCACCTCCGTGCCGAGCGCCTCCAGCTCGGCCGCGATCCGGGCGTCGTCGCTCTGCTCGGGCGCGGCATCCGGTAAGCGGTCAGCCAGCGAGAGGTCGAGCATATTCTCGGTGTCGGTGCGCTCGGGCCTGCGGTGCGCGGCGCGCTCGGCCGCGTAGGCGATGATGCGTCCGCGCGGCTCACCCGGCGCGAGCGAATCGAGGGCGCCCACGGCGGCGAGGCGGCCCAGCAGGGTGCGGTTCGGCCTCGCCCGCAGCACAAAATCGTCGATCGATTCGAAGGGAGCGCCGGCGACGATGCGCGCCGTTTCGGCCTCGGAAATGCCGCGCAGGTCCTTGAAGGCGAGGCGGATGCCGAGGTCCCCAGGCTGCGCCCGCTGACCGGGCGGCGTGGGCCGCAAGCGCTCCAAGCGGTAGCTCGCCTGCGAGTGGTTCACGTCCAGCGGCAGGATCGGGATGCCGAGCCGACGCGCCTCTGCCATGAGTAGCCGTCGCGGATACATCCCGGGGTCGTGTTCGAGCAGGCCCGCTAGGAACTCGGCCGGGTAGCGGGTCTTTAGCCACGCCGTCTGCCAGGTCGGCAGCGCGAAGGCGGCGCCGTGCGCCTTGCAGAACCCGAAGGAGCCGAAGCCTTCCAGCACCTTCCAGATCCGGTCGATGTCGGCGTCGGTGAACAGGCGCGCGCCGGTGGCCGGGTCGCGGCGTTCGGCGGTGCGCGCCCGGAACGCGGCCTCGATCGAGTTGCCGCGCTGCTCCATGTGTCGGCGCAGCTCGTCGGCCTGGGCGAAGTCGATACCCATACAGTCAGCGAGGATCCGGATGACGTGCTCGTGATAGATCACCACACCATGCGCATCGGCGAGGAAGTGCGTGAAGCGCGGGTGCAGTGGTCGGGGGCGACCGCGGTGATGCTTCGACGCGATGTAGGGCTCGACCATGTTGCCCTTCATCGGGCCCGGCCGAAACAGGCTGATGTCCGCGATCAGGTCCTCGTACTCGTCCGGCTGCAGCTTGCCGATCAGTTCGCGCTGGCCGGGGGATTCGATCTGGAACATGCCGAGCGTGTTGGTGGTGCGGATCGCCTCGAACACTTCCGCGTCGTCGCGTGGGATACGGTCCACGTCGATGGTGCCGTCCGGCTTCACATAGGGCACGTCCGGATCGAGGCCGCCCGCGCGCGCCGCGTGCGGCCCGTGATGCACTCGGATCTGCTCAACCGCGTAGGCGATGGTGGACTGCATCCGCACGCCGAGGATGTCGAGCTTGATCAGCCCCATGTCGTCGACGTCGTCCTTGTCGTACTGGCTCATCGGGATGCCCATCCCGGACGGCTGCACCGGGGTGACGGATAGTAGTTGATCATTGGCGAGGATCACGCCGCAGGGATGCATGGACAGGTGCCGGGGCAGCCGGTCCAGGCGCTCGGTCAGGTCCACGAGCAGGTCGATGGTGCCGCCCTCGCGGGCCAGTTCCGCGATCGGGGCGAGCTCGGGCTTGGTCTCCAGCGCGGTGCGGAAGTCGCGCGCGTTGAAGCGCCAGACGTGCTCGGCAATGAGGTCGATGACCTCTTCGGGCAGGCCGAGGGCCAAGCCAGCGTCCCGCACCGCGCCTCGGGCCCGATAGCGGTTCTGCATGGACAGCAACGTGACGCGGTCGCTGCCGTACTTGGCGAAGACGGCGCGGTAGATCTCGTGCCGCCGGGCCGACTCAACGTCGATATCGATGTCCGGCAGTGTGGAGCGCGCATGCCCCAGGAAGCGTTCAAACAGCAGGTCGTGCGCAAGCGGATCCACAGTACTGACCCCCAGCAGGTGGTTCACGAGGCTGCCCGCGCCAGACCCACGCGCCTGGTGCCGAATCCCGAGTTCGGTCATGGTGTCGGACACGTCCGCGACGGTGAGGAAGAAACCGGCGAAGCCGAAGCCGGCGATGGTGCGCAGTTCCATATCCAGCCGCGACTCGATCCGGTGCCGGGCTGCGCCGTAGGCGCCGGGGTAGCGCTGCGTGATCCCGGCGCGGCAGCGCTCGGCCAGCACCTGGTTCGGCTCCCCGCTGATGCCCAGCAGACTCAGTTCCGGGATCTTCGGCTGCCGCCAGCGCAGGTCCGCAGCCGGGTCCTGGATGCAGCGCTCGGCGATCACCTCGGCCGCGGTCAGCAGTTCCTGCACGGCATCACCACGCTGCGACGAGGCGTCCACCACCATCCGCGCAATTGCCGCCATCTTGACCGCCGGTTTCAACCACGCCTGCCCGTTCGGCTGCTCGTCGAAGCCGCCTAGCCGGGTCAGCGCGCCCGCCGCATCGAGCAGGTCCCCGGTAACCGCATCATCCGGGCTCAGGTAGCGGGCGGCGTTGGTGAGCAGCGCGGGCACGCCGGCCGCACGCGCGAGGTCGAGCATGGCGGCGGCATGGGGCAGCGAGGCGCTGTGTCCGGGCTCGGTGAAGTGGCAGACCACCTCGATGGCGATGCTGCCAGCCAGGCGCTGCTGCCAGGCGCTGAGCAGGGTGCGAGCTGCGGCCGCGTCCCCGGCCAGTACCGCCTGTCCCACGTCGGATTCTGGCCCGAGCAGCAGCGTCGCCGCCGGTCCGTCCTCACCCACCAGCAGTGGCCGGAAGCGGTCGCTGCCCAGCACCGGTCGCTGTTGGTTCGGGCCGCGCCCGGTGCCGTGACGGCTCTGGTGCAGCGTCGAGATCAGTCGGCACAGGCTCGCCCAGCCGAGGCCCTGGTTCTGGCCGTGAGCGAGCAGCGTTACCGGGAACGGTGCTGCGTCCTTGCTGTGGGCGGTGAGCAGTTCCACGCCGGCGATTGCTCCGACCCCGGCCGCGATGCAGGCGCGGACATGCCGCACGATGCCGTACAGACCGTCGCGATCGGTGAGGGCGGCGGCTGGGGCGCCGTCGGCGACGACTGCCGCGACCAGTTCCTCGGGTCGGGCAGTGCCGTAGTGGGTGCTGTGGGCGGAGGCGACATGCAGGTGCACGGTCACTGGTGTCTCCTGGGGGTGGACATGGTGGGCCTAGTCGAAGACGTCGAGCAGCACCCAGCCGGATCCCACCCGGGCCACATCGACCACGAGGCTTACGCCATCGCCGTCGGCCGGGCTGATCTGGAAACGCCAGGTCTGCAGTTCGAATCCAGTGAGTGCGCCCTTGCGGACCTGGGGAGCCGGCACCTCCCACCAGCGGCCGCGACGCACCCACGGGGTGGGTCGGTCGGTGACGAGCCAAGATCGCCCGTCCCAGACCAGGGCAGTGGGGACGCCGGCAGCGCTGGTTGCTACCTCGACCGGCACCTCCAGAGTCGTACGCATTGCGGTTCCACCTAGACTTGTGAATCGAAAGTTTGTTCGAATAGCAGTGTAGGCCTGTTCGCTGACAACGCCGACCCCGAGTTATCAGATTCGCTGCCTAGAGTGAGGAGCGCGCCCATGATCACCACCATCGCCGTGCACGAGGAACTGCTGCGCGTCCAACGCGACGAGGCAGTGCTCGGCTATATCCAGGTGGTCTGGGTGTTGGGGGAGCGCCGGTACCAGTGCCGCTTGCTCGGTCAGCGCAGCATCCTCGGTGCATCGCTCGGTGAGGAGGCCATGCTCGAGGACGCACTCGCCCGGTTCGAGGACCTGCGGATTGCACCGCCGCAGCGACGCAGTGCGGACCGTCGCCGCCTCGCCCACGCCCAGCGCGCCAGTGACTACCCGACCGGCAGCAGCAGCTCCGGCCCGTTGCCGCGCAGCGGCGCCACCTCGTGGAAGGACAGTCGCTCGTACTCGGGCAGCGCCCGGTCCGCGACCGCGTCCAACAGCGACTGATCGCCGTGCTGCGCCGGATCCAGCCAATCGCTGATCAGGTCACTGGCCAGCAGCAGCGGCACGCGCTGATGAATCAGCTCCAGCGAGGCGGGGGCCGCCCGGGTCAGAATCGTCGCCGTCAGTCGCCACTCGCTGTCGGGGCCCGCTGGGTCGCGCCACCACGAATACAGTCCCGCGAAGGCCAACATCGTGCCATCCTCCGGAGCAATGTACTGCGGCGCCTTCGCCCGGCCGTGCAGCGCGGCCCACTCGTAGTAGCCGTCCGCGGGGATCAGGCAGCGCTGGCTGGCTACCGAGGCGCGGAAGGTCGGCTTGCTGGCCGCCGTCTCGCTGCGAGCGTTGAAGGTGGGGTAGGGCAGACGGAACTCGGTGGCGAAGCGCGGCACCAGGCTCCACCACGCGGATTCCAGGCGGCGCTGCCGCTGGCCCGAGCGGTCCGAGTCCAAGATGACCGGGATGTGCGTGCCCGGCGGAATGTTCCAGTTCGGTGCGGGCAGATCGTCGGCGACCACGTCCACCTCGAACAGCGGCACCAGATCTTCCGAGGCCCGCGCCACCACAAAGCGTCCGCACATGCCGCCAGCGTACTCGCCACCCACCTGGCAGTCGTACCCTGCTGGCAGAATAAACAGATGATCGACAGCACCCTTGACCTCGCCGCTCTGCGCGACCGCTGGGACCGGTGGCGCACCGCCCGCGGCCGCTTCGCGGTGGGCCCGCGCGGTCCGCTCGCTCTCGAAGGCACCTACTGGGTGACCATCGAACAGCAGGCATTCCCGGGGGTGCCGGGCCGGTTCTCGCCGCCGCCACGGGGTGCCGAGGGGCTGCTGCTGGATATCGAACCGGAACTGCTGGCTGACCCCGCCCTGGCCGCGGATGGTGCGATGCTGCTGCCGGTGAGCGGACGGCCGGGATCGTCGCCGCTGGCCCTGGCCGACGGGCGACTCGTGACCGTGATCGCGGCGGAAACCGCTTCGCTGGACGGTGGCTTTGCGGCGCGCGTCTGGAATCCTGCCGCGTCCTCAATCGCCGCCTTCAGCCACATCGACGTCTTCGACTACGACCCGGCGTGGGCACTCGCCGGCCGGGTCGAGACACTCGAGGGCCAGCAACTCGAGGTCGGTCACGTTCGTGACGGCGACCGCACCCGCCCGCAGGACATTCCCGCCGAGGTGGTCGTCACCATCGCCGGCCAGGAACGCCGCCTGCTGGCCTTCCACGAACCGCCCGGGCTGCTGGTCGTGTTCGCCGATGCAACCACCGGCAAGGACACCTATAGCGTGGGCCGCTTCCTCATGCTGCAGCCCGAGCCCGATGGCTCGGTCATCGTGGACTTCAACCGTGCCTATCTGCCTCCCTGTGCCTTCTCGACCGGCTACAACTGTCCGTTGCCGCCGTTCCAGAACCGACTGCCGGTCCCGGTCGAGGCGGGCGAGAAAGTGATTCGCAGCCGCAATGGCGAACTCCAACCGCCGGCCAGCGTGCCCGGGTGGTGCGCGTAGCCGGTGGCCGAGTACGTCCTGCTGCAGCGAATCGGCGACGAGGCGGTGGCCTCGTTCCTGCCGGAAGCGCAGGGCGTGCCGAGCCGTGTTGATCGCGTCGCGCTGTCCGAGCTGCCCACCTTCGTCGCTGCGCAGGAGGCCGAGCACGGCCCGCGCTGGGTCTTCAGCGATGCGCGGCGCTGGCTACCTGGGTTGCTCGCCGCGGGGGTCCGGATCGACCGCTGCTGGGATCTGCGCCTGAGTCGCGCGATTTTGCGCCTCGCCCCGGCGACCGCGGACACCGACTTCGCGGCCGCGCCCCGAGCGCACTGGGATGCGCCGCAGGATGCGCCGTGGTTCCTGCCCGAGGACACCGCTGTCGACGACGAGGCCGCTCCAGCCCTGTTCGACCTCGACGAGGCCGCCAACAGTGGGCGGGTCGCGCGCGGTCAGCGTCGCGCTGCCCAGGTCGAGGCCGAGGTTCCGGGTGAGTTCGCCGCCCAGCATCAGGCACTGCAGCAGGCGGCCGAGCGCGGTGCCGACCCCAGCGCCGTGGCGCGACTGCGGCTGCTGCTGGCGGCCGAATCGGCGGGCGCCGTGATTGCGGCCGAACTGGAGTACTTCGGTCTGCCCTGGAGCGAGGCGAAGCATGACGCCTTACTCACGGACCTGCTCGGTCCACGGCCGCAGCCAGGCTATCGACCTGCGAAACTCGCCGCGCTGCAGCAGCAAATCAGCGCTGCGCTCGATGGTGCGGAGGTGAACCCGGACTCGCCGCCGGACCTGCTCAAGGTGTTGCGGGCGGCAGGGCTGAACGTACGCTCCACCAGTAAGTGGGAGATCCGCGAGTTGGATCACCCCGTGGTGGCGCCGCTGTTGGACTACAAGCATCGCGCGCGGCTGATGACCGCGCACGGCTGGAACTGGTTGGACCAGTGGGTGCGCGACGGGCGCTTCCATCCTCGATACGTGGTCGGTGGCGTCGTCACCGGCCGCTGGGCCACCGATGGCGGGGGAGCGATGCAACTGCCGAGCGAACTGCGGTCGGCGATTGTGGCGGATCCGGGCTGGAAATTGATCGTGGCGGATGCGTCGCAGCTAGAGCCTCGTATCCTCTCTTCAATGGCTGCGGACGAGGCGATGCTGCGGGCCGGCGCGGCCGGCGACCTCTACGAAGGCATCGTCGCTACCGGTGCGGTCGCGACCCGCGACCAGGCCAAATACGGCATGCTCGGGGCGTTGTACGGCGGGACTCGGGGCGAGAGTGGCCGCATGCTGCCCCGGCTCGCTGCCGCCTTTCCGCGGGCGATGGCCCTGGTCGAGGATGCGGCCCGGCGCGGCGAACGCGACGAGCCGGTGGCCACCTGGCTCGGTCGCGGCTCACCGAAGCCCAGCCAGAACTGGGAGCGCGTGCGCGAGGTGTACGGCATCGACGATCCCGAGGACCGGGATGCGGACGGTGCGTCGCAGGTCGGCGAGGGCGGCAGCGCAGCGTCCGGTCAAGTCCGACGGGCCTGGGGGCGCTTTACCCGCAACTATGTGGTGCAGGGGACCGCGGCCGAGTGGGCGATGTCCTGGATGGCGCTGCTGCGCGCCGAGTTGCGCGGCTTGGTAGATCCAGCAACGGGCGCCGAGCCGCACCTGGCGTACTTCCTGCATGACGAGGTCGTGGTCCATGCCCCGGCCGGGGTCGCGGACCGGGTCGCCGAGGCCGTGGTCGCCTGCGCACAGCAGGCCGGCACCCTGCTGTTCGGGAGCAATGCCGCCCGCTTCAGCCTCGACGTGGCGGTGCTTGACTCCTACGAGCACTGAGTCAGCCAGCGGCCCGGACGCGAGCTCCCGTCCTTGCCACAGCCGCACCGGAGATCGCCGCACCGGAGATCGCCGCGCCGAATCACGCGGTTGTAATTTCGCCCGTCCTCGGTGATAATCGAGCCAGGCCCTCTGGCCGCAATTGAACACGTGTCGCATCGGTATCCATGCGTCAGATCGTTGGGGAAGACGTATCTGGCAAGGAAATGGAGAACACGATGGCGACAATGGACACGAGCGGTGTGCTGTATGTGCACTCCGCACCTCGTGCGCTGTGCCCGCACATCGAGTGGGCGATCGGACGCGCCCTGGGCAAGCCCGTGCGTCTGGAATGGACGGAACAGCCCGTCCTGCCTGGCATGCTGCGCGCCGAGTTCGGCTGGCGCGGACCGGTCGGTACCGGTGCCTTGCTTGCCTCCGGCCTGCGCGGCTGGGAACACCTGCGCTTCGAAGTCACTGAGGATGCCACCGCGCACTCGGACGCTGGTCGCTGGCTGCACACCCCGGATCTCGGCATCTTCTACGCACAGTGCGATGTGCTCGGCAACATGGTGGTCCCTGAGGACCGTATCCGGGCCGCGATCGAAGAATCAGCCATGAATCTGCGGGACCTGCACCGCGAACTGCGGCTCGCCCTCGGCCAGGCCTGGGACGACGAACTCGAGCCATTCCGGCACGTCCACGACGATGCACAGGTCGTCTGGCTGCACAAGGTCGGCTAACCCCACCCGTCAGCACAGTCCGTCCGGACCAGCGGGGATGCGGTCCGGGAGGTGCTAGTGCTGAGCGCGCTCGGCGACACCGAAGCGCAGAAGGCGAACGCCCCGGAAACTGACGTTTCCGGGGCGTTGCTGCTGTGTGCAGGGTACAGGCTTAGTAGGACCGCAGCGCGATCACGGCGTTGTGGCCGCCGAAGCCGAAGGAGTTGCTGATCGCCAACTGCGGCTCGTCGCCGAGCTGACGCGGGCTGGTGACCACGTCCAGCGGGATCTCCGGGTCCTGGTTGTCCAGGTTGATCGTCGGCGGCAGCACCTTGTCGCGCAGGGCGAGTACGGTGAAGACGGCCTCGAGGGCACCAGTGCCACCGAGCAGGTGACCGTGCGAGGACTTCGTGGCCGAGACTGGGATCTGGTTCACGCGGTCACCGAAGACGAGCTTGAGCGCGTTGTACTCGGCGATGTCACCCACCGGGGTGCTGGTGGCGTGCGCGTTGATGTGCGTGACCTCGTCCGCGGTGGCGCCGGCCTGCTCGAGGGCGGCAACCATGGCGCGCGCCGCGCCAGTGCCCTCCGGGTCCGGAGCGGTGATGTGGTACGAGTCGCTGGTGACGGCACCACCGGCGAGTTCGGCGTAGATGGTGGCACCGCGCGCCAGCGCGTGCTCCTCGGTCTCCAGCACCACCGCCGCGGCGCCTTCACCCATGACGAAGCCGTCACGGTTCACGTCGTAGGGACGCGAGGCGCCAGCCGGGTTGTCGTTGTTCTTCGACAGCGCCTGCAGTGCAGCGAAGGCCGCGATCGGCAGCGGGTGGATGGCGGCCTCAGAGCCACCGGCGATCACCACGTCCGCCAGACCAGCCTGGAGGCGGTCGTAGGCGTTGGCGATGGCCTCGGTGCTGGAAGCACAGGCCGAGACGACCGATCGGATGCCACCGCGAGCCTGCAGGTCCATACCGACCGCCGCACCCGGGCCATTCGGCATCAGCATCGGCACCGTCATCGGCGGGACGCGGCGGGGGCCCTTCTCACGCAGGGTGTCGTAGGAGCTCAGCAGCGTCCAGACGCCGCCGATACCGGTGGACCATTCCACGGCAACGCGGAAGGGGTCCGCCTCGGGGCTGCCGGCGTCGGCCCAGGCTTCACGGCCGGCGATCAAGGCAAACTGGCTTGAGGGGTCCAGACGCTTCACCTCGACGCGGTCCAGGACCGAGTCGGCAGTGATCTTGGCCTGGCCGGCGAAGGTCACCGGCAGGTCGAATTCGGCCACCCAGTCCTGCTCGAGCGTACGAATGCCACTCTCGCCAGCGAGGAGCGCCTTCCAGCTCTCGGCAGCGGTGGCGCCCAGGGGAGAAAAGGCGCCAATACCGGTGACAACGATGCGGGGCTTGCTCATGCGATCAGCCTTCCATGCGGGATTCAGGGTATAGCGAGTCGTGCTGCAGTCTCGTCCGCTACCGCGATGACGCGGGAACGGGTGAGGCCGGGTGGGCTCCAGCGTTTCGGCTGCAGCCCACCTGCGACTTACTCAGCCGAAGCGTTGACGATGAAGTCGACGGCGTCCTTCACGGTGACGAGGTTCTTCACCTGGTCGTCCGGAATCTTGACGTCGAACTTCTCTTCAGCGTTCACAACGATGGTCATCATCGAGATCGAGTCGATGTCCAGGTCGTCGGTGAATGCCTTGTCGAGCTGCACGGTCTCGGGGGCGATACCGGTCTCATCGTTGATGAGCTCGGCCAGGCCGGCCAGGACCTCTTCGGTGCTCAGTGCCATGTCGTTTTTCTCCTTCGTGTCGAAGACCGTTGAACAGTCTAGGGGTCGGGGTACCAGGCGTTCAGGAAATCTTGCGGCCTGGAGTGTCGGGGCGTTAGGGGAGGCGAACCACCTGTGCGCCAAAGACCAAACCCGCGCCAAAACCGATCTGCAGGGCGAGCTTGCCGGACAGTTCCGGGTGCTCTTCCAGCAGGCGGTGGGTGGCCAGCGGGATCGATGCAGCCGAGGTGTTGCCGGTGGTGGCGATGTCGCGAGCGATGGCCACGGAGTCCGGCAGCTTCAGCTGCTTCGCAAACTCATCAATGATGCGCATGTTGGCCTGGTGCGGGATGAAGGCGGCAATGTCCTCGGGGCCCACGCCTGCGGCGTCGAGCGCCTGCTGGGCAACCTTGGCCATCTCCCAAACGGCCCAGCGGAAGACCGTCTGGCCCTCCTGGCGCATGGTCGGCCAGGGCACGTCGCCCTTGCGGTACTCCTGCCAGGTGGAGGTCATGTGGATGGCATCCCACTTCGAGCCATCCGAACCCCAGACGCTCGGGCCGATGCCGGGCTCGTCGGCAGGACCAACCACGGCCGCGCCGGCGCCATCACCGAGCAGGAACGAGATGGATCGGTCGGTCGGGTCAACCATGTCGCTGAGCTTCTCTGCACCGAGCACGAGCACGTACTCCGCCAGGCCGCTACGGATGAGCGCGTCGGCCTGCGCAATCGCATAGGTGTAGCCAGCGCAGGCCGCCGAGATGTCGTAGGCCGGGGCGGGGGCCACGCCGATGCGGTCGGCGAGCAGCGTGGACAGCGACGGGGTCGCCACCTGGTTGCTGATGGTGGCCATGATCACGGCGCCGATCTGCGTCGGCTCGATGCCGGCGCGCTCGATCGCTTCGCGGGCAGCAGCCTCGGCAAGGTCGATCACGCCGACGTCATCGCTGGCGCGAGTGCGCGTGATGATGCCGGTGCGCTGGCGGATCCATTCGTCGCTCGAGTCGATCGGGCCGACCAACTCATCGTTCGGGACAATCCGGTCGCCGCGAGCCGCGCCCACCGCGTAGATCCGGGTGTGGGCAGGGCCCTGCAACTGACGTAGCGCGCTCACGCGGCACCTCCAGCAATCTCATCCAGCAGTGCCCGAGCAGCGGGCAGGTCGTCCGGGGTCTTCAGCGCCACCGTCGGCACACCCTTGAGCGAGCGACGAGCCAAACCAGTGAGTGTGCCACCCGGTGCCAGCTCAATCATGCCGGTGATTCCTGCATCTGCCATGGACGTTTGTACCTGGTCCCAACGGACCGGCGCAGCAACCTGGTGCACCAGTAGGTCCACGAATGCTGCACCCGAGGCGACCACGGCACCGCCATTGTTCGTCCAGAGCGTGGCGCGGGGGTCTGCGGGGGAGAGTGCAGCGGCGACGTCAGCGAGCAGCGTGCGTGCCGGGTCCATGGTGCGGGTGTGGAAGGCGCCAGCCACCTGCAGCGGGATGACGCGGGTGCCAGCCACCGGCTCGGCGGCCAGCGCGGCCAGCGCATCCAGGTCGCCAGCGACGACGAGCTGGCCGCCACCATTGAAGTTCGCGGGAGACAGGCCCAGTTCCTCCAGGCGCGCCAGCAGTGCATCCTCGTCGCCACCGAGCACGGCGCTCATGCCGGTCGGTTCGGCGGCGGCTGCGGCGTCGGCCATGGCGCGGCCGCGAGCGGCCACGAAGCGTAGGGCGTCCTCGGTGGAAAGCACGCCCGAGGCGGCAGCAGCGGTGATCTCACCAACGGAGTGACCGGCGTAGCCACCGATCGCAGCCTCACGGTCTGCGTTGCCGTCGAGCAGCGCGCCGAGCGAGAGTAACCCAGCCGCAACGATGAGCGGCTGCGCGATCGCGGTGTCCCGAATAGTGTCGGCGTCGGAGACGGTGCCGTGCGCGACAAGGTCGATGCCGACCACCTCGGACCAGGATTCCAACTGCGCACGGAACGCGGGGTCAGCAAGCCAGGGCTCGAGGAAGCCCGGGGTCTGCGCACCCTGACCAGGGCCGACGACAACAATCATGGATTCAATCCTCCCGGAAAACGGGTGTGCAGTGGTGTGTGGGGCACGCACTGAACTTGAGGCGAAACCTTGTTGGCTCAGTGACTGTGCCGAACGATTTCTTAGCGCCTACGCGGACGTGCGCTGGGTTCGGAGCCGGCAATGGAGCCGACGATCAGGGCCGATTGCAGGATCAGCGCCTCGCGCGGGCCGGTGGCATCCCAGCCAATGAGTTCCGAGATGCGCTTGAGGCGGTAGCGCACGGTGTTCGGGTGCACGAAGAGTTCGCGCGCCGTCGATTCCAGGCTGCGGCCGTTGTCGAGGTAGCTCCACAGCGTAGCCAGCAGTTCCGGCGAGTGCTCCTTCAGCGGTGCGTAGATGCGGCTGATCAGGCGGGCACGGGCCTGCGGGTCGCCGGCGAAGGCGCGCTCGGGCAGCAGGTCGTCAGCCAAGGCCGGGCGAGGCGCACCGCGCCACGAACCGGCGACTGCGAACCCAGCCAGGGCGGCCTTCGCGCTCTTGGCGGCCTCGACGATGCTCGGCACCTCGTGACCCAACACCAGGTGGCCCGGGCCGAACCAGGGCTCGAGCACATTGGCGAGTTCCAGGAAGGACACCGGCTGGAAGTCGGGGTCCAGCTCCGGCGGTTCGGCGCGACCCATCACCACGACCAAGCGGCTGCCCTGCACGCCGATGAGGACGTCCGCGTGGCTGCGGCGGGCAGCGCGGCGGATCTGATCCACCTCAACCGCGCGCGGCGTCGTGCCAACCAGCACAGCGACCTCGCCGAGGCCGTGCCAACCCAGCGCCGCAATTCGGCTCGGCAGCTCGTCATCGACCTCGCCCGACAGGATCGAGTCGACCACAAGGGCTTCCAGGCGTGCGTCCCAGAGGCCGCGTGCTTCGGCAGCGCGAGCGTAGACATCGGCGGCAGCGAAGGCGATTTCTCGGCTGAACAGCAAGATCGCCTCGCGCAGATGGTCGCCGTCATCACGCACTCGGTCCTCCACGACCGAGACCACGACCCGGATGAGTTGCAGGGTTTCCTGCAGGCTCACCGAGCGCAGCAGTTCGCGCGGCGCGTTGTCGAATACGTCCGCGGCGATCCACGGGGTGGAGGTGGGGTCGTTGTACCACTCGATGAACGAGGCGATGCCGTTCTGGGCGACCAGCCCGACCGAGCTGCGGCGCCCCGGCGGCATGTCACGGTACCAAGGCAGCGTTTCTTCGAGGCGCTTCAGGGTGGCCGTGCTCAGCTCGCCGGAGATGGTACGGAGCCATGCCAGGGTTTGGGCCTTGGACTTGGTCATCAGTACACCGCCTTCGCTTCGTCGGGTTGGGGAGGCGAGGCTGCTTAGCTCTCGCCGCCAGCGTTGCCGGTGGTGCCCGCCGTGACGTCAGCCAGTCGGTACTGTTCGACTGCCTTGGCCGTGGTGCCAGCCTTGACCTCGCCGGCCTCTTCGAGGGCCTGCAGCGTGCGAACCACGATGCTCGGGCCGTCGATGAGGAAGTAGCGGCGAGCCGCGGCGCGGGTGTCCGAGAAGCCGAAGCCGTCAGCACCCAGGGTGCGGTAATCGCCTGGCACGAAGGGACGGATCTGGTCCTGCACGGCGTGGCTGTAGTCGCTCACGCCGATGAAGGGACCCTCGGCGCCGGAGAGCTTCTCGGTCAGGTAGGGAACACGCTTCGGCTCGGTCGGGTGCAGCAGATTGTGCTCCTCAGCGGCGATACCGTCGCGGCGCAGCTCGACCCAGCTGGTGACGCTCCAGACGTCGGCCGAGATGCCCCAGTCCTTCTCGAGCAGTTCCTGTGCTTCGAGTGCCCACGGCACCGACACGCCCGAGGCGAGGATCTGCGCCTTCTTGCCCTTCGCGGTTGACGGCTTCAGCAGGTAGATGCCCTTGAGCAGGCCGTCCACGTCCAGGCCCTCGGGCTCGGCCGGCTGCACGATCGGCTCGTTGTAGACGGTGATGTAGTACATCACGTTCGGGTCTTCGTGCTTGCCGCCGTACATGCGGTCGAGGCCGGCGCGCACGATGTGGCCGATTTCGTAGCCGTAGGCCGGGTCGTAGGTCACGACCGCGGGGTTGGTGCTTGCCAGCAGCGGCGAGTGGCCATCTGCGTGCTGCAGACCCTCGCCGGTGAGCGTGGTGCGGCCTGCGGTGGCGCCGATGATGAAGCCTCGCGTCATCTGGTCACCGGCAGCCCAGAAGGCGTCACCGGTGCGCTGGAAGCCGAACATCGAGTAGAAGATATAGACCGGGATCAACGCTTCGCCGTGGGTGGCGTAGGAAGTACCGGCTGCGGTGAAGGCAGCGACCGCACCGGCTTCGTTGATCCCCACGTGCAGGATCTGACCCTGCGGGCTCTCCTTGTAGGCCAGCAGCAGTTCGCGGTCCACCGAGGTGTAGTTCTGCCCCTTGGGGTTGTAGATCTTCGCGGTGGGGAAGTACGAGTCCATACCGAAGGTGCGGGCCTCGTCGGGGATGATCGGCACGATTCGCTTGCCGAGTTCCTTGTCGCGCAGCAGGTCCTTCAGCAGTCGGGCGAAGGCCATGGTGGTGGCGATCTCCTGGTTGCCGGAGCCCTTCTTGACCACGTCGTAGGCCTTGTCACCCGGCAGTTCGAAACTGCTGTAGACGGTGCGACGGTTTGGCATGGGGCCGCCGAGTTCGTCGCGACGGGCCTTCAGGTACTTGATGGCCTCATCGTTCTCACCAGGGTGGTAGTACGGCGGCTGGTACGGGTTCTCCTCGAGCTGCGCGTCCGTAATCGGAATACGCATGGTGTCGCGGAACTGCTTCAGGTCAGCCAGCGACATCTTCTTCATCTGGTGCGTGGCGTTGCGGCCTTCGAAGGTCGGGCCGAGGCCGTAGCCCTTGATGGTGTGGGCCAGGATGACGGTCGGCTGGCCCTTGTGCTCGGTGGCACGCTTGAAGGCGGCGTACACCTTGCGGTAGTCGTGGCCACCACGCTTGAGGTTCCAAATGTCGTCGTCAGAGTAGTTCTCGACGAGCTTGAGGGCGCGCGGGTCGCGGCCGAAGAAGTGCTCGCGGACGAAGGCACCGCTCTCGGCCTTGTAGGTCTGGAAGTCACCGTCCGGCACGGTGTTCATCAGATGCAGCAGGGCACCCTCGTGGTCGTTCTCGAGCAGAGCATCCCACTCGCGACCCCAAATGACCTTGATCACGTTCCAGCCAGCGCCGTGGAAGAAGGCTTCCAGTTCCTGGATGATTTTGCCGTTACCGCGGACGGGGCCGTCGAGGCGCTGCAGGTTGCAGTTGACGACGAAGGTGAGGTTGTCGAGTCCCTCGTTGGCTGCCCACTGGAGGGCGCCGCGGCTCTCGACCTCGTCCATTTCACCGTCACCCAGGAAGGCCCAGACGTGCTGGTCCGAGGTGTCCTTGATGCCACGGTTGTGGGCGTACTTGTTGACCATCGCCTGGTAAATGGCGTTGATCGGACCGATACCCATCGACACGGTCGGGAACTGCCAGAAGTCCGGCATGAGGCGCGGGTGCGGGTACGAGGGCAGTCCGCCGCCGATGTGGCTCTTCTCCTGGCGGAAGCCGTCCAGGTCGCGCTCGGTGAGCCGGCCATAGAGGTAGGCGCGGGCATACATACCCGGGGAGGCGTGGCCCTGGTAGAAGATCTGGTCACCGCCGCCGGGGTGGTCCTGGCCGCGGAAGAACCAGTTGTGACCGACTTCGTAGAGCGCTGCCGAGGAGGCGTAGGTCGAGATGTGACCGCCGACGCCGATGCCGGGACGCTGGGCGCGGTGCACCGTCATCGCGGCGTTCCAGCGGATCCAGGCGCGGTAGCGGCGCTCCAGGTCCTCATCACCAGGGAACTCGGGTTCCTCGCTGGTGTGGATGGTGTTGATGTAGTCCGTGGTGTGCACCAACGGCACCTCGAGCTGCAGTCGGCTCGACTGGTTGAGCAGGTCCGAGATGATTTCTCGGGCTCGCTGTCGACCCTTGCTAGCGATCAGCTGCTCAAGGGACTCCCGCCATTCGGCAGTTTCTGCCGGGTCAGAGTCGCCCGGGTTAACCGATGCGGAGAGTGGGCTAGTGACAGACATCGTTGACCTCGTTCCGTGGGCTGGTGGCGCCAGTCGGTGTGACTCACCGTCCAGGGTGTGGGGGTGGGCCAAAGAGCAGCCTAGCGAATTCGACGACAATGTTCGTACGCGTGCAACACACGACACGCTCGCGCGGCACTGGTTGTTGTGGGATATGTCCTAAATCTGCCCCGATATGGGGTACCGAGGAGAGTGGAGTTTCAGTATGGAAATTGGCAGTGTTGCCCCAGATTTCACCTTGACCAACCAGCATGGCCAGGATGTGACGCTGAGTTCGTTCCGTGGAAAGTCGGCAGTGGTGTTGGTGTTCTACCCCTTGGCGTTCTCGGGTATTTGCGGGGGAGAGATGTGTGAACTCCGCGACAACATTGCGATGTTCCGCGACCAGCGCGTGGAACTGCTCGCCATCTCGGTCGACTCGCGCCACACGCTGCGAGCCTGGGCGGACGCCGAGGGCTTTGACTTCTCGCTGCTGGCAGACTTCTGGCCGCACGGTGGTGTCGCGCAGCAGTACGGCGTGTTCCTCGACGACAAGGGCTTTGCCAATCGCGCCACCTTCGTCATCGATCCGGAAGGCGTGCTGCGCGCACAGTTCGTCACCGAGCCGGGACAGCCGCGTTCGCTCGCGGACTACCGCTCGGCCTTGGACGCGTTGGAGCAGGCGAGCGCCTAATTGCCGCTGGTCCGGCGAGCGCAAACCGTGCCTCGCCAGGCCAGCAGGGCGCGGTCGTCGGGATTCCCGATAGAATCGACCGCACCAGGGCCTTTAGCTCAGCTGGTAGAGCGCCACGTTTACACCGTGGATGTCATCGGTTCGATCCCGGTAGGGCCCACCGTTCATCGGCTACTTCAGCGACGCTGGAGAGCCGTGTCGCTGGGCTGTTCGTCAGCAAATACTGTCGCGAGCTGGTCGCGCGTGTTCACGTTGAGTTTGCGGTAGATGTGGGCCAGGTGGTTGTCCACGGTGCGCACGGATATGTCCAGTAGAGCGGCGATCTCGCGGCTGCGCAAGCGTCGACTGGCCGCCTCGGCGATCCGCCATTCCCGCTCGGTCAGCCGTACACCGTGCAGGGTACGCGGCTCGGTGACGCCAGGCTCCGGGCCGCAGTGCTGGTCGAGTTCTGCCAGGACGAGGGCGAGCTTCCGGCGGAGCAGTTCCGGAACCGCGTCGCTGCGAGGGGCTGCGAGCGCCACCGCCCGCCCCAACGCCGCCATGCCAGCCGAGCGCAACCGCGCGACGAGGTCAAAGGCGTCTGCGGCCACTTCGGCCGCCGCGGACTCCGGAACTGGCGGCGAGGCCAGCAGTCTGGCGGCCGAGGCAATGTCGGCGACGAGCGGCGACGGCGACATTGCGGCTGCAACGGTCAGCACCTCGGTCACGGCGGCGGCGTGCCCACACCGAATCGCGACGCTCGCAGTGAGTGCTGCCACGACATGATGCCCGAACTCGAGGGCTTGGGCGCAGGTTGTCGCGAGTGCGGCTGCGGCGTCGGCGCGCCCGGCGGGGGCGGCGGACCAGAGGTCGGCCTCGGCGAGGTGGAGGGCGACCTTGATGTCGCTGCTCGCGGCGTCGCCGAGCAGCGGCGACGGTTTTGGTCCCGCGTCCGCGCTACTGGCGTGCAGCGACGCGGCAACACTGGATGCCAGGGCCGCGGCAGCGCCGGCCATGCCAGCGACATCGCGCCATTCAAGTTGGCGAATACTCAGCGCGGCGAGGTCAGCGGCATGTCGAGGGGCGCCGCCATGCATGGCGATCAGCGCGAGCGTGTAGGACCAAATCCCGGCGGCTTCGACGGGGCCGGAGACGCGCTGCCGCTCAGCGAAGTCGGTGGCCGTGGCAATGTCGCCGTCGGAAACGTGGGTGAGGAACTCGGACAAGTCGAGCAGGCTCGCGGCGTGCGGTATCGCAGCCTCGGTCTCGGTCAGGAATGGGCGGGCGCGTGCGATTGCGTGACGCGCGGCGTCACTGTCGCCGAGCATGGTGCTGAACATCGCCGCACCAATGCTTTGACCAACGAGGGTGGTGGGATCGCTGGTAGTGGGGTCCGCGGGCGTGGTCAGCAGGCCTTGCTGATCACCCAGCATCATCCGCCACTTCGCAACGTCCGCCTCCAGGACCTTGGTCGCTTCTGGGTTGAGTTGCTGACTCTGCTCCTCGACCAGTTCGAGTGCCGCTGAGACATCTCGGCGTCGATAGGCCAGATGCTGTCCCCAGCGGAGTGCGGCAATGGCTCGGTCGTGGTCGCTGCCTGCGGCGGCCATGGCATCAGTAAAGGCAGCCTCGGCGGCTTCTGCGTTCCCCAGCGCTGACTGTGCGGTACCGGCGACGAGCGCCGCGCGGTAGCTGTTCGGGCGCGCCCGGAGCGATGTGGTGGCCAGACGCAGGGCGAGTACTGCATCGCCGGCGGCGTAGGCACGCGCTGCAGCCCAGTCAATCTCGTCGAGTTCTGCGGGGCCGGGTGCGGTCTCTTCGGCGAGGTCCATGACCTGTTCAAGCAGACATGCGGCCATGAATCGATCGTCCGCGTGGTGCGAGGACCGCAAGAGTTCGATCGCGGCGAAGCGCACCTGCTGGAGTTCAGCCGGTGTGGTGGCTTGCAACAGCGCCTCGGCATAGAGGGGGTGGCTGAGCATCACCACGCTCCGGTCTGCTCGCTGCAGGATGCTGGCGACGCTGTGACGCTGGAGTTCGCTGAGCGCTTCGGACCGGTATGCGGCTGCGAAGGGTTCCGGCAGCGGTTGCGCCACGGCCAGCAGCGCGGCGAGGGCTCGGGCATCCGCACTCAAGGTGTCGATGGTGCGTTGCACGGTACCGAGTAGATGCTCCGGGAAGTCGCCGGGCTCGATCTCGAGCCCGTATGGACCATCCTGGACACGACCGTCCCGCTGGGCGGACCAGACCAGTTCGCGGAGCAGTAGGGGATTGCCGCCACTGTGGTGATGCAGCGTGCGGAGGCTGTCGGGCCGAACTGTATCGGCGAGGTAGCGCTGGAGCAGTTCGCCGACTTCGTCCCGGGCAAGCGCTGGCACCGTGGTGGTCGTGACGAGGTGTTCATGGAGCAGGCGCTGGATCGGGCCGGTGATGCGGTGTTCGGTGCGTGCCGTCATTAGCACTGGCACGCCGAAGACGCGAACGAGTTGATACACCACGGCAGCGGATTGGTCATCCAGCAGCGGGGCGTCGTCGATGACGAGGACGTGGTCGTTCCCGGCGGATCCCACCCGGTGCAGCAGTCGCTGGACTCGGTCTGCGAGCGCGTCAGTATCACTACCGCTGAGGCTCAGGACTGGCGCCAAGGCGGCGAGCGGCACGTCGCTGAGTTCCGCCAGCGCCACCACAGGGATCACGCGCTGTCCGGTGCTTTCCAGCGCCGCGGCGACCTGGGTCGCAACGGTGGTCTTGCCGATTCCGCTTGGGCCGATCAGGAGTTGAGCTCGGGCTGGCCGCGCTTGCAGTCCCTGCAGCACGGCGGCAACGATCTCGTTTCGATGCATGACTGGCCATTGCCTGCTTTTCCGTACACCGGCCGTCATTTCGCCAGGGTAACGATTCCTGCTCAGGTTTCGCTAGATCCTGCGACTGATTCGGTGCGACGAACCTGCGGGAGCCGCACAGCGTGCTCCCGCAGGCGGAGTACCGGCGGCTAGGAGGCGAAGATCTCGTCGCAGGTCTTCGAAGTGCCGTCGGTGGTGATGATGATCTCGTCCACGTCGCTCGCGCTCATGGTCAGGACTTGGCACCAGCTCCGGAGCTTGAGTTCGTCAGCAGACCCGTTCGGGAAGAAGAACTCCACCTTGGTGTCACTGTGCACGTTGTAGGTCGGGTTGGGGTTGAGTGTCCCGGCGACCACCTTGGCCCAGGTGCCGGTCTTCCCGCTGCCGAGATTGTTACCCGGCGCTGGTTCGCTCACGGCCGGGTCGCCGTTGGTGCTGTTCGGGGCAGTAGGGCTGCCACAGCCGGCCAGGAGGCCGACGGCCAGGATCGCTCCGGCGGCGAGGCCCGCGACGCGCGGCAGGCGACGGCCCGGTGCGGCAGCGGGGTGAAGGTCAGAGGAAACGGTGGTGATCACGGGCTCTCCCAGTGCTGTGCGCGGCCCTGTCGCCGCGTGCGGTATGTGGTCACTGTCAGGATGACGAATCCGGCGTCCGGAGACTATGAGCAAGAATTACTCATATGGCCATCCCCGCCAGGTTGCCCGTTTGTTCTATGTGAAATAGAATAAGTGCCATGACGGTAGTGCAGGCGGCAGGAGTGCGAAAGCACCTCGGTGGACGTGAGATTGTCCGCGGACTTGATCTCGAACTCGGCCAGGGGCGCGCATTCGCACTGCTCGGGCCAAACGGTGCGGGCAAGACCACCACCGTGCGGTTGCTCACGGGGCTCCTGCAACCCGATGCGGGACAGGTGTCATTGTTCGGTCAGTCGGTCACGCCCCAGAGCACCGACGCCCTGCGCCAGCGCATCGGCGTGCAGACCGACACCAACGTGTATGAGAACCTCAGCGTGCAGGACAACCTGCGCCTGTGGGGTGACTTCTACGGCATGTCCCGCACTGCGGCGAATGCGCGCATCGGGGCCCTGCTCGACGGATTCGGTCTCAGCCAGCGTGCTGCATCACTGGCGGGAGAGCTCTCGAAAGGTATGCGCCAGAAGATCGCCGTGGCGAGGGCGCTGCTGCACGAACCAGAACTGCTGTTCCTGGATGAGCCAACCGCCGGCCTCGACCCGGAAGCATCAGAAGAACTCATCGGCCAACTCCAGGAACTCATCGCGGCGACTGGCACAACGCTGATCCTGTGCACGCATCAACTGCACGGACTCGAGGCGCTGTGCCAGGACGTCGGCATCCTCGCCGGCGGTCTCCTGGTCGCCAGCGGTGCCGTCGCGGACCTGGTGGCAGAACGTTGGCCGGGCAGTGCCCTGCACTTGGAGGTTGCGCGCGAGGACTCCGAGGCGGCGGCCGGTGTACTCGAAGCGACGCCGGGCGTGACCTCGCGCGCGTCGGCAGCGGATCGCGGCCACTTCGCCGTGCAGTCCGAAGACCTAGCGACGCAGGATCGACTCGTCGCTAGCCTGACGGCTGCCGGGGTGCGCGTGCGGGGGCTGCACCCGCAGCAGTACGGCATGCGGGACCTGTACTTTGCGGTGCTGGACGAGCACCGCGCCACCCAGACCGAGGAGGTCGCACGATGAATGGGCAGCGACTGTGGGCCTTGATCCGCAAGGACTGGAAGGAACTCGCCCGGAATTCGCAGGCGCTCGCGCCGATGGTGATCGTGCCACTCATCTTCTGCGTGATCATGCCGATCGTCGTGTTGACCCTGGGTCAGAACCCCGAAGTTGCATCGCAGATCCAGGGAATGGCTGCATTCCTGCAGGCATTGCCGGAGGGCATCCTGCCAGCGGGCGCCACTGAGCAGCAGCAGATGGTCTACGCGGTCGTGGTGTACTTCTTTGCCCCGTTCTTTCTGCTCATCCCGCTCATGGTGGCGTCGGTGATCGGCAGTTCGAGTTTTGTGGGGGAGAAGGAGCGTCGCACGATCGAAGGCCTGCTGTACACCCCGCTGACCGACCGTGAACTCGTCCTCGGCAAGATCCTCGCCGCTCTTGTGCCGTCGGTGGCGGTGAGCTGGCTGGCGTTCGTGGTCTACGCCGTCATCGTGAACTCGGTGGGCGGGCCGCTGTTCGGCGGCCTGTTTTTCCCGACCCCGACTTGGTTGCTCATGATGCTGGTGCTTGTGCCCTTGATGGGCTTCCTGGGCGTCAGTCTGATTGTGGCTGTGTCACAACGTGCCAAGACGATGCAGTCGGCACAGGGGAGCGCGGTCTTCCTGGTGCTACCGATCGTTGCGCTCGTGATCTCACAGTCGACTGGTGCGGTGCTGTTTGGCACGCCGGTGGTCGCGCTGATGTCACTGCTGGTCGCGATCGCGGATCTGGTGATCTTCCTGTTGGTCGTTCGTCACTTCGGGCGGGAGCGGATTCTGACAAGGCTGTAACTGAAGGTTCCTGACCTTCCGTGTGTCGGCTGGATTCTGAACGCCCGTCGGTAGTATTGCCATATGGCCGAGCCCCAGTTCCCCAGCAGCGAAGACGGTGCAACCGGACCCCGTCGTTCGACCTACACCCCGCCGCAATCGCAGCCTGAGACGGGCGCGTCTGCGCCAGCGCAGGGCGATTCTGCCGCCGCGCAGGACGTTGCGGCGGCCAGCGTTGGAGGGTGGTCGGCCGAGCAGGTCGCGCAGTATCAGAACTGGGAACAGCAAATGTTCGCCATCGGTACGCCCGAGGCGATCGCTGAGGTGCAGCGCGTCCGTGCGGCCTACTTCCCGCAGGCGGCACCCGCGGCCCCGGTCGCGCCGCCCGTCCCCCCGCAGGCGTACCCTGCCCAGGAGCAGTATGGTTCCCCGGCCGCGCCTGCTGGTGCCACGCAGCCGGTGCAGCCGGTAGCGCAGCAGCCGGTCGTTGCGGAACAGCCTGTCTTCGCGCAGCCCAGTGCGCCGGCCGCTCAGCCCGGTGCGCCGGTTGCGCCAGCCGACCCGTACCTTGCGCAGCAGCAGGCCTACTTGACTGGCCCGATTGGCGAGGTGCCGATGCAGCAGGGTTCCGCGCAGGCGACCGGGCCCGTGCAACCGATCGTTCCCGAGCAGCCCATGGCTGCACAGCCGCAGTACGGGCAGCCGGTGGCACCACAGCAGCCTCAGTTTGAGCAGCCGATTGCCCCGCAGCAGCCTCAGTTTGAGCAGCCGATTGCCCCGCAGTATCAGCAGCCAGTCGCTCCGGCGCAGCCGACGTATCCGACCGGTCCGGTCGAGTCCCAGTGGCAGCAGCCGGCTGCTTCGCAGCCGCAAGTCCAGCCCGGCGCGCCGGTTGACCCCTTCGTGCAGCAGGTGAACCCCTATGCCGCTGGCGCACCGAGCGTGCCTGCGCCGTCCGCACCGCTAGCCCCCGCTGCGCCGCAGGCCGATGCAGCGTCGGGCCAGGGCGTTCCGGACGACGACGCCTTCGTGGAGCCGATCCTGTACCAGAGTTGGGCCACGGGCTCGGCGCAGCCGCAGCCGGTCCCGCTGGTGCCTCCGGTTCGCCGCCCGGCCCCACCGTTTGCCGCACCGCAGCCGACTCCGCCCGTCGCCGAGGTTCCGGCCACGCCGGCGGAACCTGTTGCCCTGACCAGTGACGAGCCAGCCCCAGGTATCGCAGCCGCTGGCGCTGCGGCTGCTGCCGCGGCTGCCGCTGCCGAAGCTGCGGCCGCTCAGGCTGCTGCTGCCGCGGCCGCAGCGAGCCAGCGCCTGCCCGGTGCGCCCACCAGCCCCTACGCCGCTGACGGCGACCCCACGGTTGAGGTGGAGCCATTGCTGCACCGCTCGACGCCGCGCCCGAAGTTGGCTGAGCCCTATGAGCCGGTCGAACCGACGCCGGCCGAGCCGGTCGCTGCGGAGCCGGCGACGTCCGAAGCGACCCCTGCAGAATCGTTCTTGACGGCCCCGAGCGCTCCCGAAGCCCCGAGTACTCCCGAAGCGCCGACCGCAGCGGAGAACCCGGCCGCTGGCGCGGCGGGGATGCCCGCGTGGGAGCCGCCGAGCGTTACGGACACCCTCGGTGTTGAGCCAGTGGTGGAACCGGTCGTGTTCGAGGAGCCTGCCGCAGCAGCTCCGGCACCGATCGCTGAGGAACCGCAGCCACTGGGCGGTCCACTCCTGGGTGGTCCGCTCACGCCGCCGCTCACCGAGGCAGCTCCAGCGTCAGGTGCTTCGCTGCTGGACGACGACTTCAGCATCGACGACCTGTATCCGACCCAGTCGCCGCTGATGCATAGCGGCGCGCCGGCCGCACAGGACGCACCCACACCGTCCACCAGCACGCCCGCTGAGGCTCCGACTCCGGCGCCAGCCGCGGATCCCGTGGCTGAGGCCGCCCCGGCAAGCCCCTTCGCGCCGCCTGCGCCGTCGGCTCCGGTGGATAACCGCCCGGCCTGGCAATCCTTGCTGGAAGACACCAGCGAACTCGCGCCACTCGGCCACGCTGGCGGTCTGCTCTCTCCCGAACAGGTGCAGCCGGCGCAGGCAGAGGGGCTGCTCGCTGACGAGTTCAGCATCGATGAGCTGTACCCATCCAGCGTCTCGCAGCAGGCAGACCTTGATGACTTGGCTGCCGCCGATGTGCCCGCGCCGACCGCGGAACAGCAGCCGATGGCGGCACCCGGCGACCAGCCCGAGTTCCAAGCTGCAGTGCAGGCAGCGGCGCAGGCCACGCCGGCGCCGCAGCAGGCTCCGGCAGCCGAGGAAGCTGTGGGCGCCGAGGCCCAGGCTTCTGTCGCTTCCGTCGACGCCGCCCCGGCTGCCCCCATCGCGGAATTGGGCGTCGACGCCGCCGAGGCCCCCGGCACCGCCATGGCAGGCGAGGCAGGCGCCGAGGCTGCACCGGTCGAGCCCGCGACGGAGCCGACTGCTGAGCCAGCCGAGGCCACAGTGCCGCCCCGGTACATCTACGAGCCGCCCGCGGACGCCGCGCCGCCGCAGCCGCACGATGACGACGAGCACGTGCTGCTGACCGCCGACGAGGCCCCGGTCTCGGACGTGCCAGCATCGGTCCAAGAGGCCATGGCCGCGCCGGTGAGCTTGAGCGAGCCGTCGCCGGAGGAGCCGCCCGCGCTGGTGGAGCCGCCGCAGCAGATCGACACGTATAACGCTTCGCTGGAACTGGTCGACAGCGGTGCCATTTTCCTGCCGCCGCAGGAGGACGCCGCGCCCGCGGTCGAGGTCGCAGCCCCGCTGGCAGGGGCCGCTCCGGTCGGGTTTGATGCCCTGCTCGCCGAGGCAGCGCAGGGCGATGATGCGGCCGTGGCTGATTTCGACGCCCTCTTGGCTGCCCCCGCGGCGGCACCAGCCGCAGCCCCGACCCGACCCGTGACCAACGCCTCGGGGGAGATCATCGCCGAGGACGGTGCTGGCCTGACCGCGACCGGCGTACTCGCCACACTGGGCGAGCCGGTAGAGCAGCCGGTGACGCCGCCGGCCTCCACTGCGGAGCAGGTCACGGTCGAGCCCTCGCCGCTGGAGCAGCGTGCGGGTGAGGCAAGCCGTATGTTCTGGCTGTGGTTCGCGGTCAACGCGTCCTTCCTGACCGTGCTGGTCGGTGTCGCTCTGCTGGGGATCGGCCTGAACCTCCGCCAGGCGCTCATTGCGACTGCGGTCGGTGGCGCAGTGTCGGTGCTGCCGATTGCGCTCGGCACCCTGGCTGGCAAGTGGAGCGGTCAGCCCACCCTGGTGGTGTCTCGCGCCGCCTTCGGTCTGTCCGGCAATATCCTGCCTGCGATCACCGTCCTCGTTGCTCGACTGTTCTGGGCTGCCGTGCTGCTGTGGCTGTTCGCGACCAGCATCGTTCGCGTCGCCGAACTCACCGGTATCGCGCCGCTGATTGGCGTCCAGAACCTGCAGTTGCTCTCCATCGCCCTCGGCGCGGTGATCGCCCTGGCGATCGCGGGCAAGGGCTTCCACCTGCTGCTGCGCGTGCAGACCGCGCTGAGCCTGCTCAGCCTGCTGCTCGTGGTCGCCTTCATCGCGCTCACCGTGGGTGAGCTGAACCTGTCTGCCGCGCTGGCGAAGCCGGACGGCAATTGGCTGCTGGTCGCCTCCGGCGCGGGCATTGTGTTCGCTGTGGTGGGGCTAGCCTTCGCCAGCAGCACGAGCGACGTGGCCCGCTACCAGCGTCCGTCGAGCTCCGGCGGTGGTGCGGCTGCTAGCGCGGCGCTCGGCGCGGTGCTGCCAGCAGTGCTGCTCATCGCCTACGGCGCCCTGTTGGCGGCATCGAACGAGGCCATCGCAACCGGCTTCTTCATCGACCCCTGGCAGACCATCGCTTCGTTGATCGGTGCCGAGTGGTACCCGATTCCGCTGCTGCTGGGTGTGGGCCTGAGTCTGCTGTCTGGCATCGCGGTGTCGTTCTACTCGACCGGCCTGGCTTTCGCCTCGATCGGTATTCGCTCCTCGCGGGTGCTGGGCGTGGTCGTGGCGGGTCTCGTGGCGGCGGGCTTGGCCGTCCTGGCCACTGCACAGGGCATCGCCTTCGATAGCTTCGGCACGATGGTCGTCGAGCACGCGGTCCTGCTGGCCGTCCCGGTGGCAGCCTGGGCCGGCATCTTCACCGGCGACCTGATGACCCGCACTCGACGCTTCGACACTCGGGGGCTCGTGGTCCCCGGTGGCGCTTACCCGCAGTTGCGCATCGTAAACTTCCTGATGTTCCTGGTGCTCACTGGCGTCGGGCTCGGCCTGGTGACCTTCACGCTGCCGTGGCTGAGCTGGACGGGCTACCTGACCAGCTTCGTCGCCGGTGTTCCGGTGCTGGGCGAACTCGTCGGCACCCCGGCGGTGCTGCTGCTGATTACGGTGGTGGCCTTGCTGGTCCCGATCGTGACCGGCATCCCGTCGGTTCGCAAGCAAGAGCAACAGCGCCGTATGGTGCTCACCAACACTCAGGAGGCCTAACCCGTGCGAGCCGCTGCCGCAGACCAGCTTCGACTCCTCGACCTGCAAGCGCTGGACACTGCGCTGATCCAGTTGGATCGCCGTGAGCGTGACCTGCCGGAGCGTACCGCGCTCCAGGAAGCGACCACCCGGCTCGACGCGCTGCGGGCGACCTCGGCGCAGCGCCTCGGCGCTGTCGAGGATGCTCGCGCGGACCTGCGCCGCCTCGAGGAGGACGCCGAGGTGGTGGCCCAGCGCATCGCACGCGACGAATCGCTGATCCTGCAGTCCTCCTCGACGAAGGACGTGCAGGGCATCGAGAGCGAATTGCAGACCCTGCGTCGCCGTCGCGACGAGTTGGATGCCGCCCAACTGGAGGTCATGGAGCGGCTCGAGGCTGCCGAGGCTGAGCAAGCCACCGCTGACGCGGAGCGCGACGCGCTGGCCAAGGAGCACGAGCAGTTGGCTGCAGCGTTGCAGGCCCAGGTGAGCGCAATCCAGGCCGAGCGCGCCCGGACGCAGCAGCGACGTGACGAACTGGCGGCCACGATTCCGGCGGACCTCGTAAAGCTCTACGACCAGTGCCGGGAGCGGTACGGCGTTGGCGCCTCTGAGCTCATTGGCGCCGTCACCTCGGCCAGCGGCGTGACCCTCACCGGCTCGGACCTGGCCGCGGTGCGTGCTGCGGATCCGGACCTTGTGGTGATGTGCCCGGACTCGGGCGCCATCCTTGTCCGTGCCAACCGCTAACGTGGCCGGCATGACTGGACGACGCTACATCATCGAGGCAGACGGCGGCTCGCGCGGCAACCCCGGCCTGGCTGGCTCCGGCGCGGTCGTGATCGACCCTGCGACGGGCGAGATCTTGGCCGAGATCGGCCGGTACCTCGGCACTGCGACGAACAACGTCGCCGAGTACACGGGACTGATCAGCGGCCTCGAATGGGTGCTCGGCCGCGACCCGCACGCCGAAATCCTGGTGCGGATGGATTCCAAGCTGGTGATCGAGCAGATGGCCGGGCGCTGGAAGGTGAAGCACCCCGATATGCAGGTGCTCGCCTCGCAGGCGCGGGATCTGCTGATCGGGGTGCCCGTGCACTGGCAATGGGTACCGCGCGACCAAAACTCCCGAGCAGATGCCGTCGCCAATCAGGCCATGGATCAGCGTCAAGACTTCGTTCGGTAGACTCAAGACTCCACGAACGGGTTGACCAGACGGTCGCGTCGTCCGCGTCCAGCGGACGCCGAGGAACGTCCGGGCTCCGCAGAGCAGGGTGGTGGGTAACGCCCACCCAGGGCAACCTGAGAGCAAGTGCAACAGAGAGTAGACCGCCACGGCTTCGGCCGGGGTAAGGGTGAAAGGGTGGTGTAAGAGACCACCGGTGGGTGTGGTGACACATCCAGCCAGGTAAACCTCACCCGGAGCAAGGTCAAACAGGGGATGATGAGGCTGCTCGCTGAATCCCCGGGTAGACCGCTAGAGCCTGTCGGCAACGGCAGGCCGAGAGAGATGGCCGTCCGGCCCGCAAGGGCTGACAGAACCCGGCGTATCGGTTAACCCGTTCGTGGCTCACACGACAGTGCGGCGGATTCCATTGGGATCCGCCGCACTCGTGTCGTGTGGGGCCGGTTCGGCTTAGCGAGCCGGGAACTGCGCGGCGAGGCTGGCCGCACCCAGGATTCCGGCCTCGTTGCGGTGCACGGCCGGCACAATCGGCGTGCGCAGGTCCAGCAGCGGCAGGAACTTCTCGTGGCTGCGGCTCACGCCGCCACCGACCACGAACAAGTCCGGGTACATCAGGGCTTCGAGGCGCGAGTAGTACTTCTGCAGGCGCTCAGCCCAGTCCTTCCAGTTCAGGTCTTCGCGCTCCTTGGCCGAGACGGCGGCCTTGGTTTCCCAGTCGATGCCGTCGATTTCGAGGTGGCCGAGCTCACAGTTGGGGATGAGTACCCCGTTGTGGATCAGCGCCACACCGATGCCGGTGCCCAGGGTGGTGACGATCACGAGGCCGTTGACGTCCTTGGCTGCACCCGAGGAGATCTCTGCGTATCCGGCTGCATCCGCGTCATTGACGAAGTGGATGTCGCGACCGAGGCGGTCCTCGAAGAACTGCTCGGCTTTCAGACCGATCCAGCGCTTCGACACGTTCGCGGCACTCATGGTGGTGCCGTGCACGACCGCTGCTGGGAAGCAGATGCCGACCGGAGTGTCGTCGTCGATGCCGCCGAGCTGTTCGATCAGGGCCAGTACGGTATCCGCGATGTCCTCCGGCTCGCCGCCCTGCGGGGTCGGCAGCTTCACACGGTCGCTGACCTGCTCGCCGGTGGCGAGGTCAACGAGTGCGGCCTTAATGCCTGTGCCGCCGATGTCGACGCCGAGGGCAATCTTGGACATGCTGTTTCCTTTCGGGCGCAGATCCGCGCGAGAGAGTTGGACCGGTGAGGGATGGGGCGCAGAATTTACGCAACCGTCAGGATATCTGCTCCGCGCTCCGTGACCACAATAGTGTGCTCGAACTGCGCTGTCAGCGACTTGTCCCGAGTTGTTACGGTCCAGTCGTCCGCCCACAGGTCCCAGTCGATACCGCCGAGGGTGAGCATCGGCTCGATGGTGAAGACCATGCCGACTTCCATCACCGTGGCGTAGTTCGGCGCGGCGTCATAGTGGGGGATGATCAACCCCGAGTGGAAGGTGCGGCCCACGCCGTGGCCGGTGAAGTCACGCACCACGCCGTAGCCGAACCGGTTCGCATACGCCTCAATGGCGCGGCCGATGACGTTGACCTGGCGACCCGGGGCAACCGCCTTGATACCTCGACGCAGCGACTCTTCGGTGCGCTCCACCAGTAGGCGGGCCTCCTCGCTTGGATCGCCGACCAGGTACATGCGGTTCGTGTCGCCGTGGAAGCCGTCCAGGTAGGCGGTGACGTCGATGTTGAGGATGTCGCCATCCTCCAGGACGGTGTCGTCCGGGATGCCGTGGCAGATCACCTCGTTCAAGGACGTGCAGCAGGACTTGGGGTAGCCGCGGTAACCGAGCGTGCTGGGGTAGGCGCCGTGGTCGATCACGAACTCGTGCGCGGCGGCGTCCAGTTCCTCGGTGGTAATGCCGGGACGCACCAGGGTGCCGAGGTAGTCCAGACACGAGGCGGCGATGCGGCTGGCAGCGCGGATGCCTTCGATCTCCTCGGCGTTGTACACATCCCCGGTGGTGTGACGCGCGGGGCCCGCCTTGCCGACGTACTCGGGCCGCACGATTCCGGCGGGGACGTGGCGTCGAGCCGTAACTGTGCCAGGAATCAGGTGACCGTGTGCGTCTCTCGGCATACGATCATCCTATGACCGAGTACTGGTACAACCTACGCACTGGCGACGTTGAGCAGGGGCCGCAGTCGCTCGGCAGCGACCGGGTCGGCCCGTTTGCCGACTACGCGGAGGCGAAGCGCGCTCCCGAGATCCTGCGGCAGCGTGCGGCCACGTGGGCGGCCGAAGAGGCTGCGGAAGACAGCTGGGGCGCAGACGCCGAATAAGGCGCTCTGCTAGGCCTCGTAGCCGTGCTCAGGGCCGGGGTAGGTCCCCTCGGTGACTTCACGCTTATACTCGGCGGCGGCCTCGCTCAGGGTCTCGGCGAGGTTCGCAAAGCGCTTCACGAACTTGGGGATGCGTCCCTCAGTGAGGCCAGCAAAGTCCGCCCAGACCAACACCTGGCCGTCCGTGCCGGCACCGGCGCCGATGCCGATCGTGGGGATGTGCAACTGCCGCGTCACTTCAGCGGCGACGTCGCTGGGCACCAGTTCGAGCACGACCGCGAAGGCGCCGGCCTCCTGGACGGCGAGCGCGTCGGCGAGCAAGCGTGCGGCACCGTCCTCGCCACGGCCCTGAATCACGTGGCCACCGAGGCCGTGCTCGGACTGCGGCGTGAAGCCGATGTGGCCCATCACCGGGATACCAGCCTCAACGATGCGGCGGATCTGCTCGGTGCTGCGGACACCGCCTTCGAGCTTGACCGCGTGGGCGCCGGCTTCCTTCATGAAGCGGAAGGCCGTGTGCAGCGCCTCGTCGACACTGGTCTCGTAACTGCCGAAGGGCAGGTCCGCGACGACGAGCGCGCGCTGGGCGGCACGCGAGACGGCGCGTGCCAGCGGGATGAGTTCGTCGACGCTCACCGGCAGCGTGGAGTCGTAGCCGTAGACGATGTTGGCGGCGGAGTCGCCGACCAGGAGCACGTCAATGCCGGCGCGGTCGAAGATGCCCGCGGTGAGTGCGTCGTAGCTAGTCAGGGCGGTGATCTTCGTGCCGTTGCGCTTCGCTTCCGCGAAGTGACGGACACGGATCCGCTTGACCGGGGTAGTGGGGGAGGGACTCGCAGCGGCGCCAGACATGGGTTCAGTCTATGCCGCTGCGAGCCCGTTTCCCTCGTTAGATGACGCCCTGGGCGATCATGGCGTCCGCAACCTGGCGGAAGCTGGCCGCGTTGGCGCCGACGACGTAGTCGCCCGGGTGGCCGTACTCTTCGGCAGCCATGAAGGCGTTGTCGTGAATGCTGGCCATGATCTGGCGCAGGCGAGCCTCGCTCTCGGCGAAGGTCCAGCGCTGGCGCGCGGCGTTCTGGCTCATCTCGAGCGCGGACGTGGCCACACCACCAGCGTTCGCGGCCTTGCCCGGCGCGAACAGGATGCCAGCCTCCCGGAACAGTTCGATCGCCTCGGGGGTCGAGGGCATGTTGGCACCCTCGGAGACCAGGATCAGACCGTTCTTCAGCAGCGTGCGAGCGTCGTTCTCGTTCAGCTCATTCTGGGTCGCGCAGGGGAAGGCCAGGTCGCCCGGGACATCCCACACCGAACCACCGGCAACATAGCGAGCCGAGGGGCGGCGAGCTGCGTACTCGCTGATGCGGGCGCGCTCAACCTCCTTGACCTGCTTGAGCAGTTCGAGGTCGATGCCGGCATCGTCCACGACGTAGCCGCCGGAGTCGCTGGCCGTGATCGGCTTGGCGCCGAGCTGCTGCAGCTTCTGGATGGCGTAGGTCGCCACATTGCCCGAGCCCGACACGATCGCGGTGCGACCCTCGAGGGTCTGGCCGCGGGTGGCGAGCATGTCCTCGGCGAAGAAGACGGCACCGTACCCGGTGGCCTCGGTACGCACCTGCGCACCGCCCCAGCCGATGCCCTTGCCGGTGAGCACGCCAGCCTCGTGACGGTTGGTCAGACGGCGGTACTGACCAAACATGTAGCCGATCTCGCGACCGCCCACGCCGATGTCCCCGGCGGGAACGTCGGTGTGTTCGCCGAGGTGGCGATACAGCTCGGTCATGAACGACTGGCAGAAGCGCATGATTTCGCCCTCGCTCTTGCCGTGCGGGTCGAAGTCGGCGCCGCCCTTGCCACCACCGATGGCCTGGCCGGTGAGCGCGTTCTTGAAGATCTGCTCGAAGCCGAGGAACTTGATGATGCCGAGGTTGACGCTCGGGTGGAAGCGCAGACCGCCCTTGTAGGGGCCGAGCACCGAGGAGAACTGGATGCGGAAGCCGCGGTTGACGCGGATGTTGCCGGCGTCGTCGACCCACGGCACGCGGAACATGATCTGGCGTTCCGGCTCAACGATGCGCTCGAGTACGGCGTAGTCAGCGTACTCGGGGTGACGGGCGAGCACGGGCTCGATGGATTCGAGGACTTCGTGGACAGCCTGGTGGAATTCAGCTTCACCGGGGTTACGACGAACGACCTCGTCGTAGACAGACTGAACCGAAGAAATAAGGGAGATGGTGGTCAAGGAAAATTCCTAGCGGACAGGGGTTGAGGGAGAACGGGACGAATACACGTCCCGACTACTGCGGGGTACGCAAGTGGACCCCCTCCCGGATTCGGGAAGGCTTTGTGAGCCTTGGCAGGGGCCTTCGGCAGACTAACGGGGCCGGTACGTGATCGGCAAGCGGCGATCACGACCAAACGCGAGGCCGGAAATGCGCGGACCGATCGCACCTTGGCGACGTTTCCACTCTGAGCGGTCCACCAGGCGGATGACTTCGTCCACCGTGGTGGCGTCGAAACCGGCGGCCACGAGTTCGTCGCGACCACGCTGCCCGTTGATGTACAGCTCAAGCAACGCATCCAGTGTCTCATACGGAGGCAGAGAATCCTGATCGACCTGATCCGGGCGCAGCTCGGCACTCGGCGGCTTGGTAATGGAGCTCTCGGGAATCGGCGGGACTTCGCCCCGTGCCTCCGCGGCTGCGTTGCGCCAGCGGGCCAGTTCCCAGACCAGGGTCTTGGGCACGTCCTTGATCGGTGCGAAACCGCCGGCCGAGTCCCCATAAATGGTGGAGTAGCCAACGGCGATCTCGGTCTTGTTGCCGGTGGTGAGCACCAGATGGCCGTCTTGGTTCGACAGTCCCATCAGGATCACCCCGCGAGCACGGGCCTGCAGGTTCTCGGCCGCGATGCCGGTAAAGCCGAGTTGCTGCTCGAAAGGCAGCACGAGGTCGGCGATGGGCTCCACGCGGTAGTGGATGCCGAGGCGCTCCGCCAGATCGTCGGCATCGCTGCGGGAGTGATCCGAGGAGTAGCGGCTCGGCATCGACACGCCGTACACGCGGTCGGGACCGAGGGCATCTACGGCCAGCGCGGCGCACACGGCCGAGTCGATGCCACCGGAGAGGCCGAGCGTCACCGAGCGGAAGCCATTCTTCTCGACATAGTCGCGCAGACCCAGCACGAGCGCGTTCCAGAGCTGCTCGCGGTCATCGGGCAGTTCGGCGATGTCTGGCGTGATTTCGGGCTTGGTACGTTCAGGAACGGTCAGTTCCACCCGGTTGATCCCCGCCGGCAGTTCGCCGGCGGTCGCCTCCGGCAGGTCCAGGTCCACCACGAGCAGGTGCTCGCGGAACTGGGGTGCGCGCGCCAGGATCGTGCCGGATCCGTCCACGACCACGCTGTCCCCGTCGAAGACCAGTTCATCTTGGCCGCCGACGAGGTTGACGTAAGCCACGACCGTGTCGGTTTCGACCGCGCGGCGGTGCACCAGCGGGAGGCGCACCTCGTCCTTGTCGCGCTCGAAGGGGGAGCCGTTGATCACCAGCAGCGCGCCCGCATCCGCGGTGGCAACCCGGGCGACCGGGCCGCCGTCGCGCCAGAGGTCCTCGCAAATGATCAAGGCCAGGTCAATGTTGTTCAGGCGCAGTACCAACAGTTCGTCGCCTGGAATAAAGATGCGGTACTCGTCAAAAACCGAATAGTTCGGCAGATGATGCTTGGCGTAACGGGCGATCGGGGCGCCCTGGAACAGCACGCTGGCGGCGTTCTGCGCGATCGCGGTCGGCGCGTTCGACACCCCTTCGCCCCGGGGTGGGAAGGGACCGTCCGCGTGGCCGATGACGACGGGCAGGTCACCGAGGCCAGCCTCGGCGAGGTCGGCAGCGAGCTGGTTCACCGCCTCGCGATTCGCTGCCAGGAATGAGGGGCGGGAGGCCAGATCCTCGATCGGATAGCCCGAGATCACCATCTCGGGGAAGAGGACCAGGTCCGCGCCTTGGGCGTGGGCCTGCTTGGTCCATTCCAGGACGGCCGCACGGTTGCCCGTGAGGTCACCAAGGACCGGGTTCATCTGTGCGAGCGCCAAGCGAATACGGGGCATACCCACTAGCCTAGTAACCGGGAACAGTCTCTCCCCGAACGCCTTGAGGAGCCTGATGGATAAGCAGCGGGATTTCGTCCTTCGTACGATCGAAGAACGCGGAGTCAAGTTCGTTCGACTCTGGTTCACCGACGTCGTCGGTACCCTAAAGTCTGTCGCGATCGCTCCGGCTGAAGTGGAAGGCGCCTTCGCGGAAGGCATCGGCTTCGACGGCTCCGCGATCGAGGGCCTGACCCGTTCCTACGAGGCCGACGTGCTGGCCAAGCCGGACCCGGGTACCTTCCAGATTCTGCCGTGGCGTGGCGACGTTGACCCGACCGCGCGCATGTTCTGCGATATCTTCACGCCGGACGGCAGCCCGGCGCTAGCGGACCCGCGCAATGTGTTGAAGCGCACGCTGGCCAAGGCGGCCGACGCTGGGTTCACGTTCTACACACACCCCGAAATCGAGTTTTACCTGCTGAAGTCCAGCCAGTACGGTCCCGAAGGCCCGGTGCCGGTGGATTCTGCGGGCTACTTCGACAACGTCCCTGGCGGTACGGCGGTCGACTTCCGTCGTCGCAGCGTGATGATGCTCGAAGATCTCGGCATTTCGGTCGAATTCAGCCACCACGAGGCGGGCCCCGGCCAGAACGAGATCGACCTGCGCTACGCGGACGCCCTCACCACCGCGGACAACA
>ENA-UOVV01000625-UOVV01000625.1-compost-metagenome-genome-assembly--contig:-NODE-625-length-38686-cov-25.182832_pt1 | contig 38686 bp, 25 predicted proteins | sample MGYA00238155_ERZ761577 | MGnify/ENA primary metagenome ERZ761577 (study PRJEB28898, sample SAMN06268775) | compost metagenome | isolation source: Emeryville, CA | place: USA:Emeryville, CA | collected... | reverse complement strand
GTCACCATCGTCGTCGAACCCGGCCGCCGGGCGACCATCGGCCCCGTCCGCGTATCCGGCACCGACCGCATGGACGCCGACTTCGTCGCCCAGCAGACCGGCCTCGTTGCCGGCGAGGAATACGACCCCGACGACATCAAGCGCGCCCAGAAGCGGCTGAGCCGTCTCGACGTGTTCCGCGCCATGCGGGTCGAGGCGGCGACGGCCATCGGTGCCGACGGCGTGCTGCCCATCGCGGTGACGGTCGAGGAACAGCCGCAGCGCCGCTACGGCGTCGGCGCCACCTATTCGAGCGTCGATGGTATCGGCGTCGAAGCCTTCCACCTTTGGCGCAACCTGTTCGGCAGGGCCGAGCGCCTGCGCCTCGACGCCAAGCTCGCCGGCATCAACGTGCCCGTGGATACGGCCGAGTTCGACTATGCCTTCGGCGGCACCTTCACCAAGCCCGGCTTCCTCAACCCGGACAACGACCTCGTCGCGGCAATCGCCGCCGAGCGCACCGTGCTGCCCGCCTATACCGAGACCTCGCTGCTGGCGAGCGCCGGGCTCACCCAGTACCTCACCGACGACATCACGCTCGATAGCAGCGCCTATTACGAGCGCTCGCAGTTCGAGGACGATTTCGGGACCCGCGACTTTTCGATCGCCGGCCTCACCGCTGGAGCGGTGTGGGACGCGCGCGACAACCCGCAGGACGCGCACGAGGGCTTCTATCTCGCCGCCACCGCGGAGCCCTTCTACGAGATCGACTACGGCTATCTTGCCTTCAAGGCCACGGCCGAGGCGCGCGGCTATTGGGACCTCATGGAAGATGGCAAGCTCGTCCTCGCCGCGCGCGGAAAACTCGGCGCGCTGCTCGGCCCGGCGCTCGACCAGCTGCCGCCCGACCGGCTGTTCTTTGCCGGTGGTGGTGGCTCGGTGCGCGGCTATGCCTATCGCGGCATCGGCGTGAACAACCCCGACGACACGGTGACCGGCGGCCGCTACCTGCTCGAGGCCTCGGCCGAGGCCCGCTACAAATTCAACAGCGAGTGGGGCGCCGTGGCCTTCGTCGATGGCGGCTATGTGGCTGCCGACTCCTTCCCCGGATTCGACCAGCTTCGCATCGGTGCCGGCCTCGGCGTGCGCTACTACACCAGCCTCGGCCCCCTGCGGGCCGACATCGCCATGCCGCTCAACAAGCAGTCGGGCGATCCCGACTATGCCATCTATGTCGGCATAGGGCAGGCCTTCTGATGCGGCGGGTATTTGCACTCGCGCTGGTGGGTGGCGGCCTTGCGCTGGCGGTGCCGCTGCTGGCGCAGGACCAGATGACGGCCGAGCAGCAGAAGGACTGGTTCGTCTCCTTCGTCGAAGGCCAGCTTTCAACGCCCGACCGGCAGATCCGCCTCTCCAACATAGATGGCGCGCTTTCGAGCCAGGCCTCGATCCGCGAGGTGACGATCTCCGACAAGGAAGGCGTCTGGCTGAGGATCACCAACGCTGCCATCGACTGGGACCAGGGCGCGCTCTTTACCGGCCGCCTGCTGGTGCGCGAACTGTCGGCCGACAGTATCGAGTATCTCCGCAACGCCATCCCGTCCGATGACGTGAACCTGCCGCCGCCCGAGGCGACGCCACTGCAGGTGCCGGAGTTTCCCGTCGCCATCCAGCTCGACAAGCTCGCCGTGCCGAAGGTCACCTTCGGCGAAGGCGTGTTCGGGCTTGGCTCGGAGATATCGCTTTCCGGCAGCCTGAAGCTCCAGGGCGGCTCGCTTGAATCCGCACTCGAGGTCACCCGCCTCGACGGGCCGGGCGGCGAGCTGAGCGCCAATGTCGCCTACACCAAGGGCGACAATGCGGTCGACGTGGCCGTCACCCTCACCGAGCCGCCCAACGGCATCGTCGCCAACCTGCTCAATATCGAGGGCAAGCCCGAGATTGCGCTGAGCGTCACCGGCAAGGGGCCGGTCGACAACCTCGTCACCGCCATGGCGCTCGATGCCGGCGGTACGCGCGCGCTCGAAGGGGCCGCCACCATTTCCGGAGTGGCCGAGGGCCTCAGCATCAATGCCGATCTCGGCGGTCCCATCGGCACGCTCGTCGCGCCCGATTACCGCGCCTTCTTCGGCCAGCAGACCCGCCTGCAGGCGACGGCGCTGGTGAAGAGCGCCGGTGGCGTCGAGGTTTCGAACCTGAAACTCTCGGGCGGCCAGCTGGCGCTCGAAGGCAATTTCGCCACCACCGCCGACGGCTTCCTCAACCGCCTGCTGCTCTCGGGCGTGGTCGCCGACCCCAATGGCGGGGCCGTGGTCCTGCCGGTACCGGGCGGCGCCACCACCATCGAACGCGCCGACCTCAACGTCGATTTCGGCAGCGCCGGTGGCGACGGCTGGAGCGCCAATATCGCGGCGCAAGGCTTCACCAATGGCGAACTGGGCGCCCGCGACGTGTCGATCGCGGCAAGCGGCGTTGCCGCCAACCTCACCGACCCGGCCCAGCGCCGCATCACCTTCAATGCCGACGGCACGATTGCCGGCATTGCCAGTACGGATGCCGACATCACCGCCGCCCTTGGCGACAGCGCCGGTTTCGGCCTCGCCGGCCTGTGGACTGCCGGTGAGCCGGTGCGGATTGCAGAACTCCGGCTCGTCGGCAAGGCGCTGACGCTGGCGCTCGCTGGCGACATCGAGGACAACGTCTTTGCCGGCAAGGTCGGCATCGAGACGAGTTCGATCGCGCCCTTCTCCGGCCTTGCCGGTCGCGACCTGGGCGGCGCCATGGCGCTGAGCGCCACCGGTACGCTGAGCCCGCTCACCGGCGGCTTCGATCTGACCCTCGACGGCACTGCCGATGGCCTCAAGGTCGGCGAGCCGTCGCTCGACGGCATCCTCGCCGGCCGCGTCTCGCTCGCCGGTCGCGTCGCGCGCAACGAGCAGGGGCTGGTCGCGCAGGGGTTCAGGCTCGGCAACGCCAATGTCGCGATCACTGCCGATGGCACCTTCGCCACCGGCGCCGCCGACTTCAAGTTCGGCGCGCAGTTGGCCGATCTTGCGCTCCTCTCCGACAATGCCAGCGGCCGCCTCTCCGTCATCGGTACCGCCAAGGGGCAGGGCGACATTGCCCTGGTGCTCGATGGGCAGGTGCCGAAGGGCAGGCTGGCGGGCAAGACGCTCGACGGCGCCCGCTTCGGCTTCGACGGCATGCTGCGCCAGGATGGCTCGCTGCTCGGCAAGTTGAGCGGCAACGCCGCCCTCGGCGGCACGCCGGTGACGCTGAGCGGCGATATCAGCACCAGCGATGCCGGTCGCCGCCTCAGCGGGCTCCGCTTCGCGGCCGGCCCCACCGTGCTCGAAGGCGACCTGACGCAAGGGGTCGACGACCTCATCAACGGCACCGTCACGCTCACCTCGCCGGACGTCTCCACGGCCGCGGCCTTGGCGGCGATCACCGCCAGCGGCAGCGCCAATGCCCGCATCGTGCTCACGGGCAGGAACGGCCAGCAGGCGGCTGAAGTCAGCGGCCGGATCGAGAACCTTCGGGCCGAGGATGTCCGCATCGGTTCGGCCGACATTTCCGGCACGCTTACCGATCTTTTCGGCACGCCCGCGTTGACCGGCACCATCGCCGCCCGCACGCTCACGGCAGCGGGTTTCACCGTCGATCGCATCGATGCCGAGGCGGCGCAGTCGGGCGGCACGACCAGCTTTACCGTCACCGCCGTCACCGAGAGCGACGGGACGCTCGCCAGTGCCGGGCTGACACCGGTGCAGGCGACGGCCAAGGGTAGCCTCACCGGTCGTATGGTCACGCTCAGCAGCCTCAGCGCCACCGGCCGCGGCGGCCTGCAGGTCTCGGGCAGCGGCCGCGTGCCGCTGGACGGCGACGGGCTGAGCATCGACATCACCGGCTCGGCGCCGCTGGCGCTCGGCAACCGCTTCGTCGCCGATCGGGGCGGGCAGTTGAGCGGCACCGCCAATCTCAGCGCCCGCGTCTCGGGTTCGCTCGCATCGCCACAGTTCACCGGCACCGTCTCGACCGCCGGTGCCGGTTATGTCGATCCCGAACTCAACCTGCGCCTCGTCGATATCGGCGGCAGTGCCACGCTCTCGGGCCAGCGCATCGTCATCGACAGTCTGTCCGCCCGGCTTTCGACTGGCGGCTCGCTGAGCGCGGGGGGCTCGGTCGGCCTCACCGGCGGCAACGATGCCGACCTCACGCTGCGCCTTAACGGCGCGCGCTACGCCGACGGCACCATGTTCGTCGCCACTGTGGGCGGCGAGCTGAAGCTCACCGGTCCGCTCGCAGGCGATCCGCTGCTTTCGGGCAATGTGCGGATCGAGAAGGCCGACATCACCATTCCCGAATCCTTCGGCGGCCCCGCCGCGCTGGTGGAGGCCGAGCACGTCCACACCCCGGCCGGGGCGGCAGCGACGCTGGCCCGCGCCAAGGTCGACGAGCGTGGGCGGAAGGCCTCTGGTGGTCGTCAGTCCGCCATCCAGCTCGATATCGACGTCTCCGCTCCCAACCAGATCTTCGTGCGCGGTCGCGGGCTCGATGCCGAGGTGGGCGGACGGGTGAAGCTCACGGGCTCGATCAACGATATTCGTCCGGTGGGCGGGTTCCAGCTCAGCCGCGGCCGCCTCGCCATCCTCGGCCAGCGCGTCACCTTCGAGCAGGGGCAGGTGACGCTGGTCGGCGATCTCGACCCCTATCTCGACTTCCGCGCCAGCACCCAGGGCGACGGCATCACCGTCTATGTCGATGTGACCGGCCGAGTTTCGGATCTTGCCATCGGCTTCTCCTCGAACCCGACCTTGCCCGAGGACGAGGTGATGTCGCGCCTGCTGTTCAACCGCTCCATGGGCGAACTCACCCCGCTGCAGCTCGCCAAGCTCGCCGGGGCGGCGGCCGAACTTGCCGGCGGGTCCAACACTTCGCTTGTTGATTCCCTCCGCGGCAAGGCCGGTCTAGCCGATCTCGACGTGGTCACGGGCGATGATGGCAACCTCGCCGTGCAGGCCGGCACCTACATCCAGGACAATGTCTATCTCGGCGTCCAGGCGGGAGCCGACGGCAATTCGCGCGTCACCGTCAATCTCGATCTCGGCAGTGACGTGAAGGCCAAGGCCTCCACTGGCACCAACGGCGACACCAGCATCGGCATCTTCTACGAAGCCGATTACTGAGGCCAGTTACAGGGGCTTGGCGGTGCTGCCGCGCCCCATCACCTCCACGCCGAGATCGACGATGCGCGGCAGCTCCCTGGTGCCGTCGAGCTCGTCACGAATGGCATGGGCGGCCGAGTGGCCGCATTCCCAGCGCGGGGTGCGGCAGCTCGAAATGCCGGGTTCGGCCGAGGCAGCGAAGTCGAGGTCGTTGAAGCCGGCAATGCCGAGATCCTCGGGCACTCGGATGCCACGGCGCTGGCACTCGAACAGCACGCCGAGCGCCAGCATGTCGTTGTTGCAGAACACCGCATCGAGATGCGGAATGGTCTCGAGCGCTTTCGTCAGCATGGCGCGGCCGGTGCCGGGGCTCGAAAAGCGGATCCACTCGTCCGGGTTGCCGGGATCGACCGAAGGCGGGGCCTCGTCGAGCAGGCAGACGAGGTCGTCATCGTAGAGGCCGGCCGCTTCCAGCGCCTGCCGGTGGCCGATCAGTCGCCCGCCGGAGCGGTCGTTGAGATAGCCCCCGAGGAAGGCGATGCGGCGATAGCCGGCGTCGATCATGTGTTGCGTCATCCGCCGCCCGCCTTCCACATGCGAGAAGCCGATGACGCGGTCGATGGGGTCGTCCGTCAGATCCATGATCTGGATGACGGGACACTCGGCCGCCTCGAGCGCGCGCCGCGCCGTGGGCGTCTGGTCGGTTCCAGAGATGATCATGCCGGCCGGCTTGTGCCGCAGCATTTCGAGGATGCGCCTTTCCTCGAGCTCGCGGTTGTAGCGCGTATTGGCGATCTCGATGCGCAGATTGGTTTCTTCGACGCCGTCATAAATGCCGCGCAGCACGTCGGTGAAGATGTTCGGCGTCAGCGCCGGCACCAGCACGCCGACGAGGTCGTTGCGAGCCGAGGCCAGGGCACGGGCGTTCAGGTTGGGGGAGTAGTTGAGCTCGCGAACCGCATCATCGATGATGCGGCGCAGGTTCTCCGAGACCTGGGAGGGATCGCGCAGGGCGCGCGACACGGTGATTTGTCCCACCCCTGCCTTCTGCGCGACGTCAGCAATGGTCGGCCTGCCATTTCCCCGGCGTTTACGCACCCGCTCTCCCCTTTGACGCCCCCTTGGGGAGCCTATTACGTCAAGTTTCCGTTCAATGCTCGGAAAAATCCGGTCCGATCCGGGCTGCGTCCCCGGCAATGATGGATAGGCACCGGCCCATCCGCAAGCGCGCGGCAGGCTGGATTTCCACCATGCGGAAATCCCCCGCCCACCACTTCACCGCACGGGCGCGAAACGTGTTTGATGGCAGGTATGCAGCCGGTCTCTCTGGTAGGATCGCTGGTGGGAGCGCAGAGTGACGGGCGAAGCGGCAGCGGTGCGGCGTGAGTGGACCAACCTGGTAGCGGCAATGTTCGCGATCACCTCAAGCTGCATCTTTGCGCTCATCTTCATGTCCGGCCGCTTCACCGGCGATGCGGCCTCGCCGATCCAGATCATGTTCCTGCGCTATGCCGGTGGCCTGATCACCATCACCATCATCTGCCTCATTCGCCGCGAGAGCTTCGCCTCGCTCAACAGCCCGCATCGCCTGTCGCAGTTCCTCCGTGTCTTCACCGGCGCGACCGGCGCCATCGCCCTCATCTACGGCAATGCCAACATGCCGCTGGTCGATGCGAATGCCATCAACCTGCTGCGCGTCGTCTTCCTCATCGTTCTGGGCACGATCGTACTGGGCGAGCGTCTCAACCGCATGCGCACCATCGGCATCCTCATCTGCATCACCGGCGCGGCCACCATGATGATCGCGCGCGGCGCCTTCTCGGGCTTCGGCATCGAATACCTGCTTCCGGCGGGCGTGGTGCTGGTGGGCAGCATGTTCGTCGCTGCCGAGGGGCTGTTCATCAAGATGCTGGCACAAAGCGACAAGCCGCTCATCACCATCGTCCATGCCAATGTCTTCGGCGTGCTGCTGCTCGCCATCCCGGCCGTGCTCACCTGGGGCTCGTGGGGGCCGGTCAACCTGGCGCTGCTGATGCTGGGACCGTTCGCGATCCTCGGGCAATACTTTACCATCCGCGCCAACGAGCTGGCCTCGGTCTCGGTGCTGGCGCCGCTCTCCTACAGCTCGCTGGTCTTTGCCGCGATCATCGGCTGGGTCTTCTTCGCAGAGGTGCCGGCGCCCGGCGTGGCGCTCGGCGCTGCCATCATTGCGGGCGGTGGCATCCTGCTGGCGCTGCAGCGCCGCTAGAGCCGCCCTGCCACCGCTTTTCCGAACTTTTCCACGATGCGGAAAAGCTGGGCAACGGCGCGCGACCACTGCCACGTCGCGGCATAGTCTCCGCCAACCGCGCGGTCTCCCGAAGCGCGGATATGCGGAGGATGGATTGAAGATCACGAAGGTCGAGCCGTTCCAGCTGGCTTGGGACGAAGCAGGAAAGTCGCGCGCCGCGTTCGTGCGGATCGAAACCGATGAGGGCCTTTTCGGCCTCGGCGAGGCCACGCCGATGCAGGGGGGACTGGCGCATCTCACCGTCATTGCGGCCGACATGGCACCCTATCTCATCGGCAAGGACCCGCTCGATCATGCCGTGCTGCTCGATACGCTGTACCACAAGTGCGTGAAGCTCGGGCCCGAGGGCGTCGTCACCGGGGCCCTGGCCGCACTCGACATCGCCTTGTGGGACCTCAAGGGCAAGCTCTTCGGCCAGCCGGTCTACAAGCTGCTGGGCGGCGCGTGGCGCACCGAACTCACCTGCTACGCCTCGATCGGCGGCAATGCGGGGCGCACCGTCGACGAGACGCTCGCGGTGGTGGAGCGCCGCGTGAAGAAGGAGAACCCGGCGGCCGTGAAGATCCGCTGGGACGGCGACCGCACCAGGCTCGACGTCGATATCCCGGGGGACATCGCCAAGGCCAAGGCCGTCCGCAAGCTGCTCGGCGACGACTTCGTGCTCGGCTTCGACGCCAATAACGGCTACTCGGTGGGCGGCGCCATCCGGGTCGGCCGCGCGCTTGAGGATCTCGGCTACACCTGGTTCGAGGAGCCGGTGCAGCACTACCATGTCGGTGCCATGGGTGAGGTGGCACAGCGGCTCGACATCACCGTGTCGGCGGGCGAGCAGACCTACACGCTGCAGGGGCTCAAGGACCTCATCAATGCCGGGGTGCGCATGGTGCAGCCCGACATCACCAAGATGGGCGGCATTACCGGCATGATGCAGTGCGCCGCCATTGCGTACGCCAATGGTGTCGACCTTGTGCCGCACCAGACCCAGCCCTCCATCGGCCACCTCGCCAACATGCACCTGCTGGCGACGATCATGCACCTCAACAAGCCCATCGAGCTCGCCGATGGCTGGGAGCGCGCCAGCTCGGTGTTCAAGAACCCGGCCGAGCCGCAGAACGGCAGGTTCTACCTGCCCACTGCGCCGGGGTTGGGCGCCGAGTACGACGCCGAGGCCATGAAACGGCGAACCATTCCGATCACCGTCTGAGCCGACACAAGGGAGGAAAACCTTATGGCACTTACGAGACGCGACTTTATGAAAGCTGCCGGCGCCGCGGGCGCTGCCGCCGGCATTTCGCTTCACATGCCGGCGACGCTGGCGCAGGAGCCGGGGATGATCACCATCGCCCTCGCCGCCCGCGCGCCCGGCGGCCTCAATCCGCAGCAATCCGGCCTCACCGGCGGTGACAACTGGACCATCTACCAGCTGTTCAACACCCTGGTGCGCGCGCCCGATGGCCGCTTCGCCACCCGCCCGGAAGAGTTCGAGCCGAGCCTGGCCGAAAGCTGGGAGAGCACCCCGGACGCCAAGACCTGGACCTATCACCTGCGCAAGGGCGTGCAGTTCCACAAGGGCTACGGCGAAATGACGTCGGAGGACGTCATGTTCACCTTCGGCCGCCAGCTCAACAAGGATCTGGTGACCAACGGCAAGGTGCAGTTCTCCAACATCGAGTCGATCGAGGCGCCTGACGCCTACACCTTCATCGTCAAGCTCAAGCGGCCCGACCCGCTCTTCAACGGCTCGGCCGCCTCCGTGCTGGCCGCCAGCATCATGAGCAAGAAAGCCTTCGAAGAGAAAGGCGAGGAGGCCTTCAGCTTCGACCCCATCGGCACCGGCTGCTACCAGGTCGAAAGCGTCAGCGAGACCGAGGGCGTTACCCTCACCGTCTTCCCCGACTTCTTCGGCGAGCCGCCGGCGACTGAGAAGGTGCGGGTCTCGTACATTGCCGACACAACCGCGCGCACCCTCGCCTTCGCTTCGGGCCAGATCGACATGATCGAGGGCGTGCGGGCGCCCGGCTGGATCGACACCATGAAGCAGCGTTCGGCCGACACACAATTCGACATGACGGCGCCGGGCAGCTTCAACTTCCTGCACCTCAACCTCACCCGGCCACCGCTCGACAACCTCAAGGTGCGCCAGGCCATCCGCTATGCCCTGGACAGCGAGGCGCTCGCTTCGGCCTATGGCCCAATGGCCAAGCCCATGGTCGGCATCATTGCCAGCCAGTTCGCGGGCTCGGTGAAGCGCGAGGAGCTGCCCGAGGAGCTGCAGTACAAGCCCGACGTCGAGAAGGCCAAGGCCCTGCTCGCCGAGGCCGGCTTCCCCAACGGCGTCACCATCCCGTGCTACACCAGCCAGCGCGAGGACTATGCGGCGATCATGCTGATGATCCAGGAGCAGCTGCGCGCCGCCAACATCAACCTGGACCTCGACATCATCGACCACAACACGTTCCATGCCGAGAACCGCCTCGACAAGAACGCCATGCCGCTCAACTCCTCGAGCTACGGTCCGCTGCCGATCAACATCTTCCTGCAGCAGGTCTCGGCCGGTGCCGAGGTGAAGTCGGACGGCAAGGGGCAGGGCAATTTCAGCCACTACGGCGTGGCCATGCCGGGTATCGACGACCTGCTCACCAAGGCGCTCGACGAGCCCGACTTCAACGCCCGTACCGAAATCTTCCAGGAGATCGAGAGAAAGCTGCTCACCGACTTGCCGATCCTCGGCGTCATCACGCTGAGCTATGTGATTGCCCGCAATCCGCGCGTCGATCTGGGCTTCCCGGTGCAGTCGGGCTACGCCTACTGGCCGCTGAACAAGGCCAGAAAGACTGCCTGATCGCCGGGGGCATAGCCAAAAGGAAAGAGGCGCTCCCGGGCAGAGGAGCGCCCCTTTTTGCTGATCAGGGGAGGGACTGGATCAGCGGGAGGGGATTTCGACGACCTCGTGGTCGAGGATCGCATCGACGGTGAAGACGACCTGGTCGCCTTCGCGCCGCGCCGGAACCGACTTGCCGGCGACGCGCAGCCTCACATGGTCGGGCGCCCCCGCAGCGCCGCGCACGCGAACTTCCACCGGCCCGATGGGCACCAGGTCATACTGGCGGCCCGGCACGCGCGACAGCTGCAGCCGGTTGTTGAGGTGCAGCACCTGTCGGCCTTCCTGGCTGTAGAGCTCGGCGGTGATGACGCCGTGGCCGCCCGAGAGCGTCACCTTGGCCTGGTCGCCCAGTGCCCAGCGCACCGCGTTGGCGAGCAGCAGGGCATGCTCGAACTGCTCGTCGCGGGCAAAGCAGCGATCGAGGTCGGCCACGAACCAGACGAGCTTGCCACCCGCCGGCGAGGTCTTCACCGTGATCGCGGCAAAGTCGGTTCTCGGCTCGCGCATCCACGAGGTCTCGGGCGGGTAGATCGGGAAGTCGCGGATGAAGGTGGCGAGCACCTCCACGTCCGGATCGACCTTCACCACCGGCAGGTAGCCGCCGAAGGGTAGGGTATCGGTCTCCTCGAGGCCGCTCAGTATCGGGTGCCGCTTGCCGTCCGGGGCAGGGGCCGTGGCATCGCGCGAGCCATAGACCCCGGCGCGGATCTCCGGCGAGAGCCGGAGGTAGGAATGGCGCGCGTGGGTCTCGATGTTCTGGTCGATGGGCCCTTCGCCGCCATGCTCGCCCTCGCCGCGATGGACGCCGAACAGGTGCCCAAGCGCGAAGTCGCCACGCGGATCGCCATACTCGGTGGCGATCGAGCTCTCGCCCGTCGCGATCACCGAGCCGCCGGCCGCGATATAGGCCTCGATGCCCTTGATCTGCGCATCGCTGAGCCCGCCGACATTGGGCAGGATGATGACCTTGAGCCGGTCGGCCGACTTGCCGATCTCGTCGGCATGGAGCGGCACGTAGGGGATGGCGTGGCGGTCCATCGCTTTGACCGCACCGCGATAGGGCGCCATCGTCTTGGTGCCGGCGGCGTGGCGACCGAAGTCGCGGCCGAAATAGTCCTGGTTCTGCTGCGACCACACGATGCCGACATCCGGGGTGAGCGTGCGGTTGATGAGCACGTCCTGGTTGGCCTCGTGCCAGGTGAAGATCGGCTCGGCCGTCTTGTACTGGCGCCGGTCCTCGTGCATCGAGCCTATATGGTGCCACCACGGCTGGATACCGCCGGCAAAGCCCGAGGTCGACCACAGGCGCACCTCGGCGGGGGGCATCGAGGCGAGCCGGAAGGCAGGGCCGCCGAGCTGGTACTGCGGCATGGATTCGGGGATCAGCTTGTCCCAGCCCGCCACCTCGTGCAGGCGCTTGCCCGCCTCGGTATTCTGCTCGAAGCCGTCATAGGGGTTGCGGCGCTGGTGATCGAGCATGACGATCGCCGCTTCCGGCATGATCTGCTGCAGGTCGATGAAGCGCGTGGAGTTGTAGAGCGTCTCGCCGCCGATCATGCCCGACCAGATGCAGTGCTCGCCGCCGGCCTTGCGCGTCACCCTGTTGTTGGCGCGCCACAGCTCGGTGCGGCGTTCGAAGTTCCAGCGGATCCAGTCGCGATAGGAGCCATCCTCCCAGTCATGCCCCTTGGGCAGTTCCTTGCCGGCATATTGCCTGAACTGGGACTTGCAGTTGTCGCAGTAGCAGATGTGGGTGCGGGGCAGGCCGGCCCAGGAATTGTCCGAGAAGCCGTCGGGGTGGCTACGCTCGATGATCTCTTCCATCACCGCCGGCAGGTACTCGGTGTAGTAGGCCGAGCCGATGCAGGTGATGTACTTGTCCGCCGCGGTGATCGGGCTGCCATCGGCGTTGCGGCAGATCCAGTCGGGATGGGCCTCGTAGAAGTCCTGCGCCACGCGGTTGGAGTCCATGCGGGCGATGACGCGGATGCCTTCCTGCTTGGCCAGGGCGACGATCTCGCCATAGAGGTCGCGGTCACCCAGGTGCTCGGCGCGGTGATGCAGCGGGAACTTCGAGGGGTAGTAGGCGACGATGCCACCGGCATTGACGATGATGCCCTGCACCCGTGTGCGCTTCCAATGCGTGCGCCACCATTCGGCATCGTAGCGCGCCGGGTCGAGCTCGACGAGATTCGTCTGCCCCCAGCGCAGTGTCGTCTTGTACCACGGTGCCTCGGCCATGCTTTCCTCCGCCTGATCCGCCTAGCGTTTGGTGAAACTGCTAGCCCAAGCGCGAGGGTCTGTCGGCACTCCCGCGCCGGCTTTCCGCGATGCGGAAGCCGTCGGGGCGGCACTTCCACCATGCGGAAAACGTGTGCGGCGCGGCTTGCCCGGACACGCTGTCCCATTACCGTCCACGCACCGGCGTGGCCCTTGTAGAGGATGGGAAGCGCGCCTTCAGGGAGGATAGGATGCAGGTCAACAGACGCAGTTTCCTGGGCGGCACGGCAGCCGTCACGCTCGCCGCGGTGTTCAGCGGCAAGGCCCAGGCGCAGGGCGTGGATACGATCAGGTATGCGGGCGCGGCGCGCGGCCTGCGCACCATCGACCCCCACAAGTCGATCCAGGGCGTCGACAACTGGGCCATCATCGCGCTCTACGACAAGCTCGTCGATCTGCCGCTGTGGCACTTCCCTGCATCGCTCGATGAGCTCGTGCCGCGCCTCGCCACCAGCTGGTCGAGCTCGGCCGATGCCAAGACCTGGACCTTCCAGCTCCGCCAGGGCGTGAAGTTCCACAAGGGTTACGGCGAGATGACGTCCGAAGACGTCAAGTTCACTTTCGACCGCGCCACGGATTCGGTGCGCGTCGGGGGCGTGCGCGAGAAGTTCAGCAATATCGCCGGCGTCGAGACCGACGGCCCCTACACCGTCATCTTCCAGCTCAAGCAGCCCGATCCGCTGTTCCCGCTCGGCGTGCTCAGCGACTACGACGGCGGCATCATGAGCAAGAAGGCGATCGAGGAGAAGGGCGAGGAGGCAATCGGCACCGACCCCATCGGCACCGGCGTCTACGTGCTCGAATCCGTCGCCACCGACCCCTCACAGGGCGTCACCCTCGTCCGCAACGAGGAGTACTGGGATACTCCGGCGGCGACGCCGCGGCTGCAGATCCTCTACATTGCCGACACCACTGCACGTACCCTCGCGATCCTCTCGGGCGACGTGCACATGATCGAGGGCGTGCGTGCGCCGGGCTGGGCGGATTCCATCCGGCAGCGCGACAACTCCCTGATCTTCGACGTGGTGAGCCCGGGCAGCTTCTTCTCGATGCAGGTCAACGTGACCGTGCCGCCCTTCGACAACCCGAAGGTCCGCCAGGCCCTGTTTTATGCCATCGACCGCGACGAGATCACCACGGCCATCGCGCCGATCAGCAAGCGCAGCTACGGCCTCAACCCGCCGAGCTTCCCCGGCGCCTTCACTGCCGAAACCATCCCTGAAGACGTCGCCTACAATTACGATCCGGAGAAGGCCAAGGCCCTGCTGGCCGAAGCGGGCTTCCCCAATGGCTTCAGCTTCCCCAACATCACCTCGCAGCGCGAGGACTTCTCGGCCATCATGCTGATGATCCAGGACCAGCTGCGCCGTGTCGGCATCGACATGCAGCTCGAGATCAAGGACCACACCGCGTTCCACGCCGACCAGAACATCGGCAAGAACACGCTGTTCCAGCAGTCATCGGCGCTGCCTCCGGTGCCCACCCAGGTGGTCGTCACCTACCTGACCAAGGAGGCCGAGGTCCGCTCCGATGGCAATGGCGGCTCGAACTTCAGTCACTACGGCGTTGCCATCCCCGGCATCGACGACCTGCTGGAGAAGGCGCTGGCCGAACCCGACCTGGAAAAGCGTGTCGCCATCGTGCGCGACATCGAGGTGCAGGCGCTCCGCGACGCGGTCATCCTCATGATCTCGACCAACGGCTTCATGGTCGTGCGCTCGCCCAAGATCGACCTCGGCTACCAGGTCGAGTCCGGCTACGTGAACTGGCCGCTGTCCAAGGCCAAGGCCGTCTGACCAAACCGGCGCCCCGGACCCGGGCTTCGGCCCGTCCGGGGCGTACTTTTCACTAGCCCTGGAGCGTTGATCGACCATGAGTGGAGCCGATATCGGCATCGTCGTGCCTGAATCCCTGAAAGGCGACGAGAGCGTTGCCTGGGCCGCAGGCGAACTGCAGCGGGCGCTAGCCGCGCGCGACCTGACCGCCAGCCTCGGTCAGCGCGGCGACACACTCACAGTTGAAGTCGCCGCTCCGGAGGCCAGCCTGCCGGGCGTCACGCTGCCGCGTGTCGCCGAAGGCATGGCGCTGGTGCGCGATGGGGGCACCGTCACCGCCTGGGGCCATGACAGCCGCGGCCTCGTCTACGCCCTCACCGAGCTCGCCGACCGTGCCCGCACCGTGGCGGGCACCGATCCCTTCGCCGGCACCTTCCCGCTCGTCGAAAAGCCGACGGCCCGCATCCGCTCCATCGCCCGGCTCTTCTGTTCCGAGGAGGAGGACAAGGGCTGGTTCCACGATCGCCAGCAGTGGCGCGACTATCTCGACATGCTGGCGTCGAACCGCTTCAACCGCTTCGCCCTGACGCTCGGCATGGGGTACAACTACCCCTACCACAACCCGTGGATTACCGACGTCTACTTCTACTTCCCCTATCCGTTCCTGTTCCAGCTCGACGGCTACCCCATCGACGTCAAGGAACTGCCGGTCGAGGAGCGTGATGCCAACCTCGAAACGCTGAAATTCATCGGGCGGGAAGCAAAGCGCCGCGGGCTGGAGTTCCAGCTCGCGCTCTGGACCCAGAACTACGATTTCGACGACGTGCCGCGCGCCAACTACACTGTGCGCGGGGTGACGAAACAGAACCTCGCCCCCTATTGCCGCGACGCCATCACGCGGCTGCTGCGCGAAGTGCCGGAGATTACTGGCCTCACCTTCCGTGTGCACGTCGAAGGCGGCATCGCCGAGGGTGACTACGGCTTCTGGGAGGAGGCGTTCTCGGGCGTCGCCGCCGCCGGCCGTCCGGTCGAGATCGACATGCACGGCAAGGGCCTCGATCACGAAATGATCGACATCGCGCGCCGATCCGGCATGCCGGTGGCCGCCTCGCCGAAATATCTCGCCGAGCATATCGGGCTGCCCTACCACCAGTCGGCGATCCGCAACAAGGAATACCCGCCCGAGGTGGCGCGCTCCGAGCGCGAGCAGCTGAGCGAGGGCTCGCGCAAGTTCCTGCGCTATTCCTATGGCGACTTGCTCACCTACAACAAGGACTACAAGGTTATCTATCGCGTCTGGGCCGGCACGCAGCGTGTGCTGCTGTGGGGCGATCCGGTGCTCGCCGGTGGCTATGGCCGCAGCTCGATGTTCGCCGGGTCCGATGGGGTCGAGTGGCTGGAGCCGCAGAGCTGGAAGGGGCGCATGGGCACCGGCATTCCGGGCCAGCGCTTCACCTACCAGAAGCACGGAATGCCCACAAAGCAGGACTGGCGGAAGTATGACTACCAGTACCGCATCTGGGGCCGCTTGCTCTACAACCCCGAGGCGCCGCGCCAGAGCTGGATGCGCTGGCTAGAGCGTGAGTGCGGCGACGCTGCCCAAGCCTGCGAGACGGGCCTCTCGCTCGCCAGCCGCGTGCTGCCGCTCATCACGCTCACCCATGGCCCGTCGGCGTCGAACAACCACTACTGGCCCGAGATCTATACCAACCTCGGACTAATCGACGGTTCGGGCAAACGCGCGTACGCTTTCGACATGGAAGGCCCAGTCCGGTTCGGCAATGCCCCCACCTTCGACTCGGTTCTGTTCGCCAATGCGCGCGAATACGCCGAGCTGCTGCTCGCCGGAAAGCCGTCGCACCGCTACACCCCGCTCGATGTTGCCGACTGGCTCGAAGACCTCGCCGAGGGTTGCGAACGCGAGCTGACGGCAGCCCGCTCGGCGAACGATTTCGGCCGCGCCGAGGTGCAGCGCATCACCACCGACATCGCCATCCTCGCCGGCATTGCCCGCCACTTCGCCGAAAAGCAGCGTGCCGCCTGCTGGGCCGAGCTGTTCGTTGCCACCAAGGCGAGCGTGCTGATCGAGCCGATGATCGACCATGCGCGCCGCGCCGTGCTCGCGTGGGAGGGGATTGCCGCCATTTCCCGCGGCCTCTACCACGACGACATCACCTATGGCCCGCAGAGCTGGTTGCGCGGTTCGTGGCACACCCGCTTGCCTGAAATGCAGGCCGAACTGCTCGACCTTGAATCCATCCGCAATCTCGGCGGCACCGAGTCCGTACCCGCCGATGCGCGCACCGAAGCTGCCATCGCCGCCCTCAGGGCGCGCCGCCCGACCCGCGCCGAACCTCTCGACATCGGCGCCGGCCGCACCTTCACCGCCGGCGAGTCCGTGACTGTGAGCGTCGCGGCCGATGGTGAGGCGGCCACGCTCCACTACCGCCACGTCAACCAGGCCGAGTGCTGGCGCTCGGTGGAGATGGCCCGACAGGGAGGCCGGTTCACGGCAGAGATTCCGGGCGACTACACGGCGTCCGACTTTCATCTGCAGTACTTCGTTTCGTTCACTCGCAATGGTGACTCGGTGCTCGTTCCCGGCCTCGCCGCCGACCTTGCCAACGAGCCCTATGTCACGTTGCTGCGACACTGACCGCGACCCGGGGGCACGCCCGGGCCGGCATCGTCACCGCCGCGCGGCGGGGGAGGGGTTGAGAAGATGATGCGCTACCTGCTGCTGCGGCTGCTGGACGCGATCCCGACCGTGTTCCTGGTGCTGCTGCTGGTGTTCATCGCCATGCGCATCCTGCCCGGCGATCCGGCGATTGCCGCGCTGGGCGACATGGCGACGCCCGAGCAGCTCCAGCTCTTCCGCGAGAAGATGGGGCTCAACGATCCGCTCTGGCTGCAGTTCATCAACTTCGTGCTCGGCGTGCTGACGCTCGATTTCGGCACCTCCATGATGAACAACAAGGATGTGCTGGGGCTGATCCTCTACAACCTGCCCTACACCATCGAGCTCACCATCGTTTCCGTTCTGATGGGCGTCATCGTCGGCGTGCCGCTGGGCGTGTTCGCCGCCACCAACCGCAACAAGTGGCCCGATGGCAGCGTGCGCGTCTTCTCGCTCATCGGTTACGCCATCCCCGACTTCTATCTCGGCGCGCTGCTACTCATCACCTTCTCGCTGAACCTGGGCTGGTTCCCGATCAATGGCGGCGGCGAGGGCTTCGTCGACCGCATGTATCACGTCTTCCTGCCGGCCCTGACGCTCGCTTTCGTCAAGTCCGCCTTCATCGGTCGCCTGACCCGTACCTCGCTGCTCGAGGTGCTGAGCAAGGATTTCGTCCGCACCGCGCGGGCCAAGGGCGCGAGGGAACCGCGGGTGATCTACCGCCACGGCCTGCGCAATGCGCTGCTGCCGCTCACCACCGGCCTCGGCCTTTCGACCCTCGCCACCCTCTCGGGTTCGGTGGCCATCGAACTGGTGTTCAACCGGCCCGGCATCGGCAAGCTGCTGATCAGCGCCATTTCCGAGCGCGATTACGCCGTCATCCAGGGCGGTGTCGTGGTGTTCGCCATGTTCGTGGTGCTCATCAACCTCGTCATGGACCTCCTCTACATCATCGTCGACCCGCGGATTCGGATGAAGTGATGACCACGCTCTCAGATACGACCCCGCTCAACACCGAACCGCCTCTCGCTCCCGAGCAGAGCGTCTTCCAGACCATCAAGTCGATTATCCTCGGGCGCCCCGGCACCATCGTGGCGGTGATCATCATCGGCATCCTGTGCCTTGTCGCGCTGCTGGCGCCGTTCATCTCGCCCTACGACCCGCTCAAGCAGTCCATGGTCAAGATCAACCGCATGCCGAGCTGGGAGAACTGGCTGGGCACGGACCAGTTCGGCCGCGACGTGCTCTCGCGCATGATCTACGGCTCGCGCAACTCGCTGATCTTCGGCCTCGTCTCGCCGTTCTGTGCGGCGGTGGTCGGCACCACGCTGGGCGTCATTGCCGGCTATTTCGGCGGCTGGATCGACCGCATCATCTCGCGCGTCATCGACCTGCTGCTCGCCTTCCCCGAACTGCTGCTCGCCATCATGATCGCGGCGGTGTTGGGCGGGGGGTTCTGGAACGTCATCTTCGTCATCACCGTCGCCTTCGTGCCGGGCTTCGCCCGCGTCGCCCGCGCCCAGACCCTCGCGGTCAAGCAGGACCCCTATGTCGAGGCCGCCATTTCGGTGGGTGTGCGCACCCCGGTGATCATCTTCAGGCACATCATCCCCAACATCATGGCCCCCATCGTGGTGCTGATGATGCTGTGGGTGGCCTCGGCCATCCGGCTCGAGGCGTCGCTGAGCTTCCTCGGCATCGGCACGCAGCCGCCGCACCCCAGCTGGGGCAACATCATCCGAGACGGGCTGAACAACATCTTCGGCTCACCCTGGCCGATCATCGGCGCTGGCGCCGCCATCACCCTCGTCGTGCTTGCTTTCAACCTGGTCGGTGACGCTGTCCGCGATGCGCTCGACCCCTCGACGGCCAAGCAGTGAACGGAACTCGCATGACCGACCTCAAAGCCGCTCCCGCTTCGAGCACCGCAACCGCCACCGGGCCGGTGCTCGCCGTCAAGGACCTGCGCACCGCCTTCCGCTCCGGCAACGGCTGGACGCAGATCGTCAAGGGCATCTCGTTCGATATCGGGCCGCACGAAACCGTGGCGGTGGTGGGCGAGTCCGGTTCGGGCAAGAGCGTCACCGCGCTCTCCATCATGCGGCTGCTCGACCCCGCGACCAGCCGCATCGAAGGCTCGATCCGGCTCGGCAACGATGAACTGCTGGCGCTCCCCGAGGCGCAGATGCCGTCCGTCCGCGGCCGCCGCATCGGCATGATCTTCCAGGAAGCGATGACCAGCCTCAATCCGCTGGTCTCGGTCGGCGGCCAGATCGCCGAGGCGCTGATGGTGCACGGCATGGGCCGCGCCGAGGCCGAGGCCGAGGCGGTGCGCATGCTCGAACGTGTCCGCATTCCGGCCGCGAAGAATCGCGCGAAAGAGCTGCCGCTCAACCTGTCGGGCGGCATGCGCCAGCGCGTGATGATCGCCATGGCCCTCGCCTGCAAGCCCGAGCTGCTCATTGCCGACGAGCCCACCACCGCGCTCGACGTCACCATCCAGGCGCAGATCCTCGCACTCATCAAGGAGCTGCAGCGCGAGGAGGGCATGGGCGTCCTCTTCATCACCCACGACATGGGCGTGGTGGCCGAGATCGCCGACCGCACCCTCGTCATGCTCGCCGGCGAAGTGGTGGAGCAGGGCCGCACAGAGGACATCTTCGCCGCGGCGAAGAACATCTACACCAAGACTCTCATCGCCGCCGTGCCGCGCCTCGGCAGCGCCGGTACCGGCCAGCCCCAGCATTTCCCGGTGATCGACCGCCAGACCGGCGAACTCAAGGCCGCGCCCCAGCGCCCCGACACGGTGGACCACAACAGCCGGCCCGTCCTCTCGGTGCGCAACCTCGTCAAGCGCTACGACCTCGGCGGCGGCTTCTTCGGCAAGGTGCATGGCCGCATCCATGCGGTGGAGAACGTGTCCTTCGACATCCAGTCCGGCGAGACGCTCTCGCTGGTCGGCGAATCCGGCTGCGGCAAGTCCACCACCGGCCGCGCCATCATGCGGCTGGTCGAGCCGCAATCGGGCGAGATCAGCATCGACGGCACCAACATCCTGGCGCTGGACAGGGAGCGCATGCGCGACATGCGCCGCCACATCCAGATGATCTTCCAGGATCCGTTCGCCAGCCTTAATCCGCGCATCCGCGTCGGCGAGGCCATTGCCGAGCCGTTCCTCACCCACAAGCTGGGCACGCGCGAGCAGGCCCGCGCCAAGGTGGCCGACCTGCTCCAGCGCGTCGGCATGGACCCGGCCGTCGCCACCCGCTATCCGCAGCAGTTCTCCGGCGGCCAGCGCCAGCGCATCTGTATCGCCCGCGCCCTGTCGCTCGAGCCCAAGGTGATCGTCGCCGACGAGTCCGTCTCGGGCCTCGACGTCTCGATCAAGGCGCAGGTGGTGAACCTGCTACTCGACCTGCAGCAGTCGCTTGGCCTCAGCTACCTCTTCATCTCGCACGACATGGCGGTGGTGGAGCGGGTGAGTCACCGCGTGGCGGTGATGTATCTGGGCGAGATCGTCGAGATGGGCCCGGCCTCCGCCGTCTTCGCCAACCCGCAGCATCCCTACACCAAGCGCCTGATTTCGGCCGTGCCGGTCCCCGATCCCGCCCGCCGCAACCAGATCCGCCCGGTCAGCAACGACGAGGTGAAGAGCCCCATCCGGCCCGCCGACTACGTGCCGCCGGTGCGGACCTATCGCGAGGTGTCGCCGGGCCATGTCGTGCAGGAATGGGACGGTAACTGGACTCCCTGACACTCGCCTAAAGCACTAGCCCGCATCGTTGACGCCCACGCATGGTAGCGCTACCATTTTGTCAAGAAGTGCGGAGCCAATGCGCCCGCTGGAGGACATTGGGAGGGCTGAAGTGGAGAAGGACCTGAACGGCCGTGTGCAGTCGGTCGATCGCGCTATGACGCTGCTCGAAGCCTTGAGCGAGGACGACAAGGGCCAGCGGCTCACCGACCTTGCGCGGCGCACCGGATTGTCGCTCACCACCGTGCATCGCCTGCTCACCACGCTCGAGCAGCGGCACTTCGTGCAGTTCTCGCTGCGCGACAATCTGTGGCACATCGGCCGGCAGACCTACATGGTGGGCTCCGCCTTCGTCCGCGACCGTCACTTCGTCGCTCCGGCGCTGCCCTTTCTGCGCCGCCTGCGCGACCTCACCAAGGAAACCGCCAATCTCGGCGTCGTCGACAATGGCGAGATCATCCTCGTCAACCAGGTCGAGAGCCGCGAGGTCGCCCGAGCCGTCTCCCGCGTTGGCGGCCGCACGCCGATGACCGCCTCCGGCATGGGCAAGGCCATCCTCTCCTGCTACTCCAGCGACGAGGTGTCGGCCGCGGTTTCTCGCACCGGCATGCGCCGCCTGACGAGCCAAACCCTCACCACCCGTGAAGAGCTCGACAGCGAGCTCGAACAGGCCCGCGACGATGGCTACGCGGTTGACAACGAGGAGTACCAGAACGGCCTCCGCTGCGTCGCCGCCCCCGTCTTCGACAGCCACCAAGAAGTGGTCTGCGCCATCTCGGTCTCCGGCGGCCCTAACCGCATGCGACCCGAGCGCCTGTCCGCGCTGGGTCGCCTCGTCGCCCAGACAGCCAACGAACTGACCATCGCCCTCGGCGGCCGCCCCCTGCGCGGCTGAGTTCGCCCGGCTCAGGCGGTGACGGTGTAGTTCCCGCCCGCCTCGGCCAGGAAGGCGAGGCGCATGCGGCCGGGGGCGGCGCCCGGGGCAGAGCGAATGTCGACCGGACCGGCCATGCTCGCCACCTCCACCCTGGCCATTTCCGGCAGGTCGAGTACCAGGTCGCCGTCGCGGCCGGCCCGGAGGGTGGCAGTGGCGAGCCTTCCATTGCGCCAGGTGACGCTTGCCTGATGCCCGCCGCGGCAGCGGATACGGGATATGGTGCCGCCGCCCTGCCAGCTTTCGGGCAGGGTCCTCAGCAGGCATATGGCGCCCTCGTGGCTCTGCACCAGCAGCTCGGTCAGCCCGGCCACGGCGCCGAAATTGCCGTCGATCTGGAACACGTTGCCCTCGGGCCAGCCGTCATGGGGATGCAGCACCAGGAGGGCACGCGAGGTGAGCTGGTCGAGCATACCCCGGATCGAGCGCCCGGCCAGCGCCCGGTCGCCCAGCCGCGCCGCGAGGCACAGCACCCAGGCCTGGCTCCACCCCGTGTAGCCGGTGCCGTTGTCGAGCCTGAGACAGAGCGCGCGCCGCACCGCCTCGAAGGCCTCGGGCGTTCCCGTCTCCGTGATGCGGGTGCCGGGGTAGAGGCCATAAAGATGCGACAGATGCCGGTGACCGAGCTCCGCCGGCTCCTTGTCGTCGTCCCACTCGAGCAGCTTGCCGTCCCGCCCGATCAGCGGCAGCCGCAACCGGGCGAGGGCAGCCTTGGCCCGTTCGGCAAGGGGATCGGCTGGGTCGGCCAGCGCGACGAAGTCGGCGACCGTCTCGCGGATCAACTCCTGATCCATCGCCGTGCCCTGGGTGATCGCTACCTGCCGGCCCTCGACAACGAAGCTGTGCTCGGGCGAGGTGGAGGGGCTCGCGACCAGCGCACCTGTTTCGTCCTCCACCAGCATGTCGAGCGCGAACGCGGTCGCCGCGCGCAACACCGGCAAAGCCATGTCTTCCGCGAACGACACTTCGGCCTGGCCATACTCGATGTGTTGGCGCAGGTGCGCCGCCATCCAGTAAAGCCCCGACGGCCAGTTCGACCATTGCGGAATGCCCGGCACCGGCGCCGTGAAGCGCCACAGGTCGGCATTGTGGTGCGCCGTCGCCCCCGCCGCGCCGTAATAGCGCCGCGCCGTCGTCGCGCCGGCTTCGGCCAACTCGCGGGTCAGCCGCAGCATCGGCTCGTGCAGGTCGGCGAGCCCGGTCGGTTCGGCGGGCCAGTAGTTCATCTGCGTGTTGATGTTGATGGTGTAGTTGCAGCTCCATGCCGGGCGCACATCGACATTCCAGATGCCCTGGAGGTTGGCTGCCTCCGTTGCCGGCCGCGAACTCGAAATCAGCAGGTAGCGGCCGAAGTGGAACAGCAGTTCGGCCCGCTCCGCCTCCGGGCCAGCGGCAGAAAGGTTGAGATCCACCCGGTCGAACAGGGAGCGATAGTCATCGCGATGCCGCTGCCGCAACTCCTCCGTGCTGCGGGCCAGCGCTGCATCGACCCGTGCCTTCGCGTCTCTCACCAGCGCGACGAAATCGGCACTCGGCCGCCGGTCGCGCCCGCGAAAACCCGAAGCCGCCGAGGCGACGAGGCGCAGGTTGCCATCCTCGTCGCGGTGGAGCGCTGCTACCACCGCATAGCCCATGCCGGCTGCCACGGTGCCATCCAAAGCGGGCGGCTCGGTGTCATAGACCACCGGGTCGTCGCCGCGCACATAGTTGGGAAGCACATGGATGGGGACGCGCGCCGTTGCCACCAGCCACACCGTGCCGTGCTCCTCGGAGACGCTGACGTCAGTGTGCGGATGCGCCGCCGCGAAGCTCAGGCTCGTCTTTGCGCGCGCGACCAGCCCCGGTCCGCTTGCCAGCGCCACCAGCACCCCGTCGGGATGCGACACGAAACTGTCGAGCCGCACGCCGGAACAGGTCGTCGTCGCCACAGCCTCTCTCATGTCGAGTCGGCGCCGGTAGCCCTCGGCCGCCCCCTCCGCATAGGTGAGTTCGATGCCGCCCAGCGGCTGGTACGACTGCGTCCAGCTCTTGCCCTGCAGCGCCCGCCCCAGTTCATCGGCCCTGAGGTAGTCTCGCCGCGCGATCGCGGCCCTGAGTTCGGGTATCAGCGCGGCCTTGTCCTCCCCGTCTTCGCCGAGCGGCCCGCCCGACCATACCGTGTCGAGGTTGAGATCGAAACGCTCGGTGCCGACGCGCCCGCCCAGCGTGGCGCCGAGCCAGCCATTGCCGATCAGGAAGCTGTCGATGAACCCCGCCGCCGGGGTGTCGAGGTCGAGGCAGTAGCGGGGCATGGTCAGGTCCGGGCAAGCCTGCGGGTGGAGCCGCGCAGGATGAGGTCGCAGTTGAGCGTGATGGTGTGCGGCTCATGCGCGAAGCCGCGCTCGGTGAGGCGCGAGGTCATGATCGAGGTGACGCTTTCGGCGATCTTTGCCACCGGCTGCGCCACGGCGGTGATGCCCGCCTCGTGCAGCTGGAACAGCGGAATGTCGTCGAAGCTGACGAGCGACATGTCGTCGGGCACCTTCAATCCATGTTCGCGCAAGAGCCGCAGCGCGCCGACGCCCATGTTGTAGTTGCAGCAAAAGAGCGCCGTCGGCGGCTCGTCGAGCGAGAGCAGCCGCAGCAGCCCCGAATAGGCCTCGGCCTCGTTCCAGTGCGTATCGACCATGTAGTCGGGGTTGGGCTCGATGCCGCGGCTCAGCAGCGCCTGCCGGTAGCCTTCGAGCCGCTCGCCGCCGGTCCAGTCGGCGACATTGCCAGTGAGCACGCCGATGCGGGTATGCCCGATATCGAGCAGGTGGGTCACGGCGCGTAAGCTCGCGGCACGGTTCTCCACCACCACCCGGTCCACCGGCAGGCCCGGCCAGCCGTTGTCGTAGAAGATGACCGGCGTGCCGTTGGCGATGAGGTCGAGGATCGGCTCGTCGAGGTCGTTGCGCCCGTCCATGATCAGGCAGTCGACCCGGTGCGCGACGAAGAAATCGAGCGCCGAGGCGATCGCCTTCGGCTCGGCCTCGTGGCAATAGGTGAGGAGCGCCTTACCCGCCCGGTGCATCGCCTTGGCGAGGTGCTCGAGCACCGCGGCGTGGAACTCCGACAGCGACGGAACCATGAACCCCACCGTGTTGGTGAGATCAGCCTTCATCGCGGCAGCGATGGCATTGCGGCGATAGCCGAGTTCGCTGATCGCCTGCTCGATCTGGTCGCGGTTGCCCCGCCGAACCGGATGACCGTTGAGGTAGCGCGACACCGTGCCTATGGCGACTCCGGCGCGATCGGCCACCTCGACAATGGTCGCCTGCCGGCGCTTGCCGCCCTCGGTTTCATCACCCTCGCTCAAGCCGTTCCCTCGAATACCAGCGCCGTATGGATGCGGAAGCCGGGGACCCGTACCTCCACCCGGTCGCCCTCATTGGAGAACGGGATGTCCTGCCCGGTAAGAGCGTCATAGACACGCGTCGGCGGGCGCGGCAAGCGCACCGAGGCTGTCACCGGCCCGAGCGCCGGGATGTCCTCGATCATCTCCATCACCCGCACGGCGCCCTCGCTGGCAGGCACCGCCTTGCCACGCACCTGCGGCGCGCCATAGAGCAGGTGGAGGATGTGCCGCTTCTGCCCGGCCTGCCGGGTCAGCGTGACGCGGCCAGACGAGGGCAGGTCGGTGACGACGGGACGGTCGGGCAGCAACCGGTCGATCAACCCGCGCACGAGGTAGCGGTAAAGCGGCTGACCCATCGCGTGGTACATCGAAAAGACCGGGTAGGCGATGTAACCGACGCCGCCCTTCAGCGTCACCGCCGCCCCGAGCGAGGGCGCCTTCGGATCGTCCGGCGCGTGCTGGTGCGAGCTGAAGTGTTTGTAGCTGCGGTTGAAGTAGGAGGGCCCGATCTCCGCCAGCACCTCGGCATCAGTCGCGGTGATCGCCTGACCCACCCCGTACATGACGAACGGGCTCTGTGTCAGCGCCGCGTCTACCTTGCGCCCGCCCCTCAGGTAGGAGGGGTTGAAGGCCACCTCGCCGCCGCTGCGTATGCCGGCATCGACGGCAAAGCCGCCATCGGGGTGGAGCCCGGATTTGCCCGAGAGGAGCAGCTTGCCGCCCTGTCTGACATAGGCATCAAGCCGCCCGGCCAGTTCGGCATCGACCGGAATCTCGTCTGGCAGGATCAGCAGCCGGTAGGTCTCGAAGCGCGCCGAGCGGTCGATCACGTCGAAGGGCAGGTGCATTTCAAGCAGCATCTGGGCGGCGCCGTCGTCGGCAGCATGGTTGCGCGCCCCGCCGGGGTGGAAATACTCCGCCGTCAGCACGGCTACGTCCGACACCTGCTTCGCCCCTTCGAGATAGGGCTCAAGTTTCTCGATTCGGGCATAGGCAGGGGCGATCGAGGCATAGGTGTCCGGGTTGATCGAGCCGTCCGGGTGCAACTGGTCGCCCACCAGGCATTTCGAGCCCAGCGCCACCATCTGCGCCGCCTCGAACTCCAGCGCGTCGGGATGCTTGAAGCCGCCGAACTCGCCCCAGCTGGTGTGGAATTTCCCGGTATGCGCGACGAAATCGAGCCCCAGCGTCGCCGCATAGCGCGCCGAGGAGGGGAAGTGGTCGTAGCCCCAGCCGCCGGTCGGCAGGCTTTCGAGCTCGAGGTGGCTGTAGGTGGCGAAGCGCTGCGGCCCCTGCTTGTGGATGTGCCCGCAATTGTAGAAGACACGCAGTCCGGGGAACTCGGCGCGCAGGGCCGCGCTCGTCTCGCGGCGGAAGCGTTCGTTCACCCACTCGTCGTTCTTCAGCCGGTCGGCCGGGTTTTCCGGGTCGAGCCCGTGCTCCTCCATTGTGGCGAGGCATTCGGCGCACACGCAGTCGGGCGTCAGGATGATGTCGAAGAAGATGCCCGGCGTCTCGTAGCGGCGCGCCACCTCGCGCGCCTGCTCCAGCAGTTCCTCGCGATAGGCCTTGTGGTTGAGGCAGAGCGTATGCCAGCGCGCCGTGAGCTGGTCCGGGTCGAAGCCGTTCTTGGTCGCGCTGCGCACCCGCCATTCGGGGTGGATGCGGGCATTGCGCTCGTCCCACTGCACCGAAATGTAGATCGGGCACTCGATGTCCGCGGCGTTCAGCGCCCGCACCATGTCGCCCAGCAGGTCCGGGCGGGCGAGGTTGGGGTGCGGCGCGCCCACCTTCGTCGGGTAATACGACCAGCCATGGTGGCACTTGGCGAACACGGTGATCGAGTCGACGTGGGCGCGCTTGAGCGTGGAAACGAAATCCTCGGCGTCGAAGGCGGACCCGATCCCCGGAATGTGCTCGGAGGTGTGGAAGTCGAGGTGGATCTGGCGATAGCGCAGGGGCTTGTTGGTCGCGGGCATATTCAATCCTTGGCGCCGGACCGGGTTTCAGCCCCGGCGGCGAACTGGCGTTGGAAGACGAGGAAGACGAGAAGCGGCACCACGGTGGTGATGATTGCGGCCACCGACTGCATGTCCCAGTTGAGTTCGTAGGTGCCGTTGATGCGGGCGAGGATCACCGGCAGCGGCACGTTGGTCCTGAGGTAGAGCAGCGGCAGCAGCAGCGCGTTCCATGTCCAGAGGAATTGCAGGATGCCGGTGGCGAAGACCGGTGCCAGGCTGTTGGGCAGCACGATGTGCCAGAAGGTCTGCAGCGGCCTGGCTCCGTCGATGCGTGACGCCTCCACCACCTCGGCCGGGAAATCCTCGAGGAAGTTCTTCACGAGGAAGATCGACCACGCAAAGCTCAAGCCCACATAGGGGATCAGCACCGCGAGAAAGTTGTCGATCAGCCCCAGGTCGCGCCACAGCTGGAACAGCGGGATGATCACCACCTGCTGGGGCAGGACGAAGGCGTTGATGATGATGATGAGCAGCAGCCGCCGGAACGGAAAACGCAGGAAGTGGAAGGCATAGGCTGCGGCCGGGGTGAGCAGCATGGTGCCCACCGTGGCGATCACCGCAAGCACGGCGGTAGTAACGAAGGCGGGCGCCAGTGGCCAGGTCTCCCACACCCGCTCCCAGGCGCTGAGCGTCAGGGTGAAGCTGTCGATGCGCCACCAGCCGCGCGAGGTTTCGGCCAGCGGTCGGATAGAGGTCATCACGATGCCGATGATCGGGATCACCCAGATCACGGCGACGATGCCCAGGATGACGATGGGCCAGCGTGGAGCGCGTCCGATCATCGTGCACCTGCCGTTCGCTGGATGATGGCCGGCACCGAGACGATGAGCACTGCCACCAGCAGCACCACCGTGGCGGCGGCGCCGTAGCCGAGTTTGAACTGCGTCATCGACTCCCGGTACATGAAATAGCCCACCGTCTCGGTGCTGCGCACGGGGCCGCCGCCGGTGAGGATGTAGATGATGTCGAAGGCGCGCAGCGCGCCCAGCAGGTTGATGAACACCGCCACCCGCACGCCGGGCAGCGACAGCGGCATCATGATCGAGCGCAGCACCTGCCAGTGGGACGCCCCGTCGATATAGGCGGCCTCGAACAGCGATTTGGGGATGGCCTGCACCGAGGCGAAGCAGAGCATCAGCGGCAGCCCCACGCCGCCCCAGGCGGCAGCGACGATCACCGCGCCGAGCGCCGTGCGCGGATCACCGAGCCAGGGCTGCGCGAAACCGGGCTGGAAGATGCCGATCACGGCGTTGAGCAGGCCGCCGGCATCAGGGCGCAGAATGCCGATCCACATATAGCCAGCCACCGCTTCGGAAATGCCGAAAGCCGCGAAGATCATCACGCGGAAGGGCAGGGTCTGGCGTGGCGCGAAGGCGCTCAGCATGGCCAGCATCCAGCCGATACCGACCGAAACGATGGTGGTCGAGAGCGTGAAGATAAGCGTCGTCACCAGCGTGTCGCGGAAGGCCGGGTCTGTGAACAGCTTCACATAGTTGCCGAGCCCGATGAATTTCGGCTTCGACAGCCCGCGAGTGTCGAAGAAGCTCAGGCGGATGGTGTCCACCAGCGGGAACACCACGGCGATCCCGAACAGGACCAGTACTGGTGCGAGCAGCAGCCAGGCCGCGGGCCAGTCTCGGGTCCGCCATCCCGCGGCGAACAACCGTTCGCCACGGGACTTGGGGGAGACATCGGAACGCGAGCCCGCCGCTTGTCGGGCGACGGACTCCTGCATGTCAGTAGACTTCCTGCGCCTTGGCCTCGATGGCGGCGGTCACCGCGTCGATGGTGGCGTCGGAGGGATCCTGCAGGAACTTCTGCAGCTGCACGCGATATTCGTCCACAACGTCACCCGGCAGCAGGTCGCCGAGCACGAACTGCACCTTTGACTGCGCCACCGCGGCCGTCGCCACCTGCTGCACCGGGCCGAGGAGCGATGGGTCGGCGTTCTTGCTCGGCGAGGCGTAGCCATAGGAGGCGAGGATGTCGGCCGCGTCCTTGCTCACCATGTACACGGCAAAGGCGTCGGCCGCGGCCGGGTTGTTGCCGTTGGTGGTCACCGAGATTTCCTTGGCATCGACGCTCGCGGTGTCGTCATGGCCCAGCCCCATGGCCGGGAACTGGAAGATCGAGTAGTCGACGCCCTCGTTGAGCTTGTAGTCGTTGCGAGCGCGGGCATTCATCCACATGCCGATCATCAGGTAGTTCGAGGCGTCGGCGGTGAATATCTGGTCGGCCGAATAGTCCCAGTCGCCGGCGAACATCTGCTCGGGCGTGCCGCAGCAGCCGGCATTGAGCAGCTCGGCGTACTTGCGGAGCGTCGTCTTCACGACCTCGTCGGTCCACGGGATTTCGTGCGCAGCAAGCCTGGCTGCCGCCTCCACGCCGCCGATGCGTAGCAACAGCGTCTCGAACCACTCGCCATGGGCCCAGTATTTGGCCGGCATGGCGATCGGCGCGGCGTAGCCGGCAGCCTTGAGCTTGTCGATCGAGGCGAGGAACTCGTCCCAGGTCTGGGGCGGCTCGATGCCGGCCTTTTCGAGATGCGCCGTCTTGTACCAGATGGCCGAGCGGTCGCCATAGGTGTAGGGCACGCCGTAGGTGACGCCATTGGTCGAGCCGAGTTCGCGCCATGAGACATCGAGCGCGGCATCGAGATTGGCAGCTCCCCACAGGTCATCGACCGGCCGCAGGATGCCCGCATCGGCGAGCTCTGCGCGGAAGGCCGGCCAGGTGTTGATGATGATGTCGACCTTCTCGCCGCCGAGCAGGGCGGTGCGCATGGGCCCGCGCATGTCGCCCTGGCCGGTCACCACCAGCTCGCGCACGGTGACGCCGGGGTTCTTGGCGGCAAAGTCGGCCTCGAGCTTCTGCCACATCTCGGCATCCGTGCCGCCCTGCCATTGCAGGATCACGAGCTCGCCGCTCAGGTCCTGCGCCAGGGCAGGGGCCGCGGCCAGAAGTGCTGCAAGACCGACGGCGCCGAGCACGGTGCGCCGGCGGAATCGGGGCGTGGTTCCAGTCAGGTTCATTGCGTTTCCTCCTCCTTGATCAGCGGCCATTTGCCGGCCGCTCCCTCCAATCAAGTAAGTTGAAACGTTATCATCTAAGTTGGCGATCGCAAGGCGGACTCGGCCTCGCTGGGCTGAAACAATCTTCCAGCATGTTATTGCGGGGCGGCTAAGTCTCTGAAAATCATAAGCAGAGCCCGGCGAGGGAAAAGTGCCGCTGCGCTCTCGGTAACTCGAAATAGCAGCGACTCCGTCGCCTGTGGGCGGGAAGCTGAAATGAAATGCTACCAACTTCGCCGGGGCTCAGGGGGCGTGTGCAGCCATCTGTGCGCCTCAAGAGGGTCGCGGCCACGCAACAAAGCAGCGAGATGCGCAGTAGTCGCGCACCATGGCCATATGCCAAAAAACGGACACGTCGGATACGGGCTGCCGATAGCGCAATATTGGGATACAAAAATCCCGGCTCCAAACGAAAAGCCATCTTTGTGCGACCGGCTTGTTTGGGCAAAAGGGCGACTGGTGACAACTGCAACGGAACCTCTCATGGCGCAGCCGCGCGTCCTGGTGGTCGACGACGATTTGGAGATCAGGCGGTTGCTCGGCAGGTATCTCGCCGAGCAGGGCTTTCGCCCTACCCTTGCCGGGGATGGGCGCGAGTTCCACGACCTGCTCGGGGCCGAAAGGTTCGACCTCGCCGTCATCGACGTGCTCCTGCCCGATACTTCCGGGCTCGATCTTTGCCGCTATGTGCGCCAGCACCACCCGCAGCTGCCAGTGATCCTCGTCACCGCACTGCGCGAGGAAGTCGATCGCATCATCGGGCTCGAACTCGGCGCCGACGACTATATCGGCAAGCCCTTCAACCCGCGCGAGCTGGTGGCGCGCATGCGCGCCGTGCTGCGCCGCTCGTCGGCCGCCGCGGCGTCCGAGCCGGGCGCTGCCGCCTATCGTTTCGCCGGCTTCCGTGCCGATATCGCCTCGCGCGCCGTCACCGCCCCCGACGGTGCCGACATCGATCTCACCGGCGCAGAGTTCGACCTGCTCCGCGTCTTCCTCGATCGTCCCGGCCGCATCCTCTCACGCGATCAGCTGCTCGAACTGACCCAGGGCCGCGAGGCCTCGCCCTTGGGTCGCTCCATCGACGTGCTGATGAGCCGCATCCGCCGCAAGCTGGGCGAGAAGACCGACGCGATCCTGTTCAAGACGGTGCGCAACGGTGGCTACCAGCTCACTGTGCCGGTGGAGCGGGAAGGCAGCTGATGCGCGGCCTCGTTGCCCGCGTCGCCCTCATCTTCATCCTGTCGATGTTCTCGGTGCTGCTCATCGCCACCGCGGTGACTTGGTTCGTCCTGAGTCGTGGCAACGCCGATCGCGCCGCCATCCCCATGGCCCACCACATCGCGGTGACAACCGACGTGCTGCTGGGCGATCCGCCGCCCGATCCGCGCGGCTTCTTCCCGCGCCATATCCCGCCCGGCGAAGTTGTCGCCACCCTGCCTCAAGGCGTGGTGGACGAGGAGGCGACTGCCGTGCTGCAGGCCGCTCTCACCCGCGAAGGCGAGGCGCGCCACGTCCGTGTCATCGATATCGGCGCAAGCGAGCCCGTTGCCGCCCTCGCCCTCGATGACGGGCAGTGGATGCTGTTTTCCTACCCCAAGCCGTTCGCCCCGCCGCCCGACGTGATCGTCGCCGCCGCGGCCTGGGTGTCGCTCTTCGTCGCCGGCATTGTCATGGTCGCGCTCATCATGGCCCATCGCGTTACCAGGCCTTTCGCCCTGCTCGAACAGGCCGTGCGTTCGGTGGGACCTGATGGCGTGCTGCCCCATACGCCCGAAACCGGCCCCGGCGAGGTCCGCCGCACCGCCGCTGCCCTCAACGCCCTCTCCGACCGGCTGCGTGCCGCCATGGAAAGCCGCATGCGCCTCGTCGCCGCTGCCGGGCGCGATTTCCGCACGCCCATGACCCGGATGCGCCTGCGCGCCGAGTTCCTGCCCGAGGACGAACGTCAGCGCTGGCTCGCCGATCTCGACGAGCTCGATGCCATCGCCGACAGCGCCATCAAGCTGGTGCAGGAGGAAGGAGCTGGCGATGACCGCAAGCCCCTCGCCCTCGATACGCTGGTGCGCGAAACCGTCGAGGAACTGAAGGCGGCGCAACTTCCGGTCGAACTCGGTCGCCTCGACAGCGCCTCGGTCATGGCCGGGCCGCTCGCGCTCAGGCGGGCCTTGCGCAACCTCATCACCAATGCGGCGACCCACGGCGGTGGCGCCCGCGTGCGGCTCGAATCGGCGCATGACGCCATCCGCATCATCATCGAGGATGACGGTCCGGGCATCCCCGAAGGCCTTCTCTCCCAAGTCTTCGAGCCCTTCTTCCGCTCCAATCCGGCGCGCACGCAAACGGTCAAGGGCGCCGGCCTCGGTCTCGCGATCGCCCGCGAAATCGTCGAGCGCTTCGGCGGCACCATCGAGATCCGCAACCGCCCCGAGGGCGGCCTCGAGCAGGTGGTGCGGCTGAGGCCTGCCCCCGCCGCCACCACTTCATAGGCAGGCGACCACTGTTTCCGACTATTGCCGACATTGCGTTTGCCGGGCTTTGCCAATCGGCGTGCTCCCGCCTAAACAACCGACCCGCGTCACGTTACTGTCCCAGTCCGGGCCAGTTACCGTGTCACAGACAGGGGAACTGAATGATCGAGCAGTCGGCGAAACCGTCGCCGTCGCCGGCCGAAAATGCGCCTGCCACGGTGTCGGTGGAAGAGCTTGCAGCGCGCGGCCGCGAGCGCCGGCGGCGCCAGAACGGCTTCGTCCTTGGCGCGCAGGTTCTCATCGGCATCGCGCTGCTGGCGGGCATGTATGCCCTCAACGCCACCTCCGGCAAACTGATCATGCCGCGCCCCGATGATGTGCTGGCGCAGTCGATCAAGCTGTGGAGCGACGGCACCATGCTCAAGGCGCTCGGTGAATCGCTCACCGTGCTCGTCATCGGCTACGCCATCTCCATCGTCAGCGGCATTCTCGGCGGCGCCCTGCTGGGCGGCTTCCACTACCTCAGCCGCGTGCTCGACCCCTACGTCAACGCCCTCAACTCCACCCCCGGCGCCGCCTTCATTCCGCTCATCATCGTCTGGTTCGGCCTCTACACCGAGGCCAAGGTGGTGCTGGTGTGGAACGCCGCCTTCTTCCCCATCCTCATCAACACCGCCGCCGGCATTGCCAATGCCAATCGCGAACTGCTCGAAATGGGCCGCGCCTTCGGCGCCCGCCGCCGCGAGCTATTCTGGAGCGTCATGCTGCCCGACGCGCTGCCCTCGATCCTGAGCGGCCTCCGCATCGGCGCCGCCATCTCCACCGTCGGCACCGTCATCGCCGAACTCACCATGGCGCAATCGGGCCTCGGCGGCCTTCTCGCCCAGGCCGGCAACCGCTTCCAGATGGACAAGTACTTCGCCGTCGTCATCGTCCTCATGGCGCTCGGCACTGCCATCACCGCGCTCCTGCGTTATGCCGAGCGCCGCATCGGCCGCTGGCGGATCACCTCATGACCGAACCCGTCATCTCCCTCCGCCATGTCGGCAAGCTGTTCGGCGACGGCCAGGTCCGCGCCCTGCACAATGTCTCCTTCGATGTCCGCCCCGGCGAGTTCCTCTCGCTCGTCGGTCCCTCCGGCTGCGGCAAGACTACGCTGCTGCGCATCATCAACGGCCTCATCACCCTCGAGGAGGGGAGTGTCACGGTGATGGGCGCGAGGCCCGAGCCGGGCCCCGACCTCGCCATGGTGTTCCAGTCGGCGCGACTTCTCCCCTGGCGCACCATCTCGGGCAATATCGAGTTCGCCCTGCAGCTGCGCGGCCACGACAAGGCCGAGCGGCGCCAGCGCGCCCTGGCGCTGCTTGGCGCCGTCGGCCTCCGCGATTTCGCGGATGCTTTCCCCCACCAGCTCTCTGGCGGCATGCAGCAGCGCGTCGGCCTCGCCCGCGCTCTCGCCGTCGAGCCCAGGGTGCTGCTCATGGACGAGCCCTTCGCCGCGCTGGACGCCATGACGCGCGAGGTGCTGCGCAAGGAACTGCTGCAGATGTGGGCTCGCCGCCGCATGGCCATCGTCTTCGTCACCCACGATATCGACGAGGCGGTCTATCTCAGCCAGCGCGTCGTGCTGCTGCGCCCGCGCCCTGGCCGTATCGACGAAGTCGTCGAGGTCGACCTGCCCGAGCCGCGCTGGGAGCGCGACCCACGGCCCACGCCAGAGTTCACGGCGCTGCGCAACCACCTGTGGGACCGTATTCACGCCATGGCGCGCGAAGGCGAGGCGCTCGAGGAGCTGGCCGGCGCTTTTCCAATGGAAGCTATTGAAAAACCACGCCGATAGACGAAACCTATCGCACCGATAGATCGCGGAGGCTGTCGCCCCCGGGGTAACCTGAAGCTCCTGCCAACGGATGATTATCAGGTTACTGCCCCGAATGAGCGCTCCCCGCGCCGAGAGCCTGTTGCCCATTTCCGGCGACATCTGGAACTACGCTCGCGCCGCCCACCTGCTTGAACGCGCCGGTTTCGGCGGTACCCCTTCGGATATCGAACGCCTCGCCGCCATGAGCCCGGCCGACGCCGTCGCCCACTTGGTCGACTATGCCGCGATCGATGTCTCCCATCTCCCCGAGTTCGAGGAATCGGGCTTCTGGGAGCCGAGCTTCAAGAACTTCCCCGTCAGCCGCCCCGCGGCCACGGAACTCGCCGAGCGCACCGGCGAGGCGATGGGCGTCAAGGTCAAGCCCGGTGGCAGCCGCCCGCTCCAGCCCGTCACCAACCGCTTCTTCTACTGGCTGCGCGCCACCGTGCTCGAAACTCGCCGCCTCGGCTTCTGGTGGCTCGACCGCATGGTGCGTACGCCGCGCCCGCTCGAAGAAAAGATGACCCTCTTCTGGCACGGCCACTTCGCCACGTCGGAGGAAAAGCTCCGCGACTACCGCAAGATCAAGCTGCAGAACGAAACCCTGCGCCGTGGCGCCACCGGCAATTTCGGCGACCTGCTCGTCGCCGTAGCCAAGGACCCGGCCATGCTGGTCTATCTCGATGCGGCGCAGAACGTGAAGGGCGCGCCCAACGAGAATTTCGGCCGCGAGGTCATGGAGCTGTTCACCATGGGGGTGGGCAACTACACCGAGGACGACATCCGCGAGGCCGCTCGCGCCTTCACTGGCTGGGGCAATGACGACCTCACCTTCGTCGTCGATCCCGAAAAGCACGATGCCGGGGTCAAACGCTTCCTCGGCCGCGAGGGCAACTTCACCGGCGAGGATATCCTCGCCATCATCCTCGAGCAGAAGCAGACGGCGATCTACATCGCCTGCAAGCTCTATCGCTTCTTCGTCCGCGAGGAGATTTCGCCCGCCTTCGCCGAAACCCTCGGCGCCCTGCTGCGCGACAATGGCTACGAGCTGGCGCCGTTCCTTCGCACCCTCTTCCTCTCCGAGGATTTCTACGCCGAGCCGTCGGTCGCGACCCACATCAAGTCGCCGGTCGAACTCATCGTTTCCACCTATCGCAAGCTCGGCCTCACCGAACTCCCCGGCATCCCCGACCCGCACACGGTGTCGAAGACGCTGGGCCAGGTTCTCCTCTACCCGCCCACCGTGGCGGGCTGGAGCCAGGGTCGCTCGTGGATCACCCCGGGCCTGCTCTTCGAGCGCGCCAATTTCGCCCGCGAGGTGATGTTCCCCAACATCATCGAGTTCTCCGACCCGCTCCACAATCCGGGCGAGGAAATCCGGCGGGTGAACCGCAACATCATCGCCGGCATGGAGATCACCGCCGCTACTCTAGAGGACGGCGCCGCCCCCTCGGCCACCGCCGGCATCCAGGAGACCTTCAACACCCGCTACGCCAGCCTCGTCGGCTATTCCGAGGCGGTGCGAAAGCTGAAGCCCATCCCGCGCGCTGCCGCCCAGTTCAGCCTCACCCGCACCGTGCTCGATGGCGGCGCCCGCAACACTGCCGACGCCGTGGATCTGTTGGTGAAGCAGCTGCTGCGCGTCGATCTTGCCGACACGGCGCGTGCCGCGCTGATCGAAACCCTCGAAGACGAGATCGGCACGACCGAGCTCCATGAGGCCGAGACCTACATGGAGCACGGCCTCCGCATCGTCGCCCATCTCATCATGAGTTCACCGCAATACCAGCTCGCCTGAGCGGGAGAGACCCCATGCGCAAGACATCCAAACTCTCGGGCGCCGACAAGGCAGGCCTCGTCCAGTCCGGCTTCTCGTCAATGGTGCTGGGCGAGGCGGGCGGCATCAGCGCCTCGCCGGTCTGGTCCAAGGTCGCCGAAAAGCAGGCCGCCGCACATGACCGTATCCTCGTCATCGTCGAACTTTCGGGCGGCAATGACGGGCTCAACACCGTCATTCCCTATGGCGACGACGCCTATTACAACGCCCGTCCGCACCTCGGCATCCGCAAGGACAAGCTGCTGAAGCTCGACGACGAGTTCGGCTTCCAGAAAACGATGACCGGCTTCGAGCGGCTCTACAAGGATGGGCTCATGGGCATCGTCCACGGGGTGGGCTACGACCAGCCGAGCTTCTCGCACTTTTCCTCCATGGCCTTCTGGCAGACCGGGGCGCCCAATTCCGGCGAGCAGTATGGCTGGCTCGGCCGCATGGCCGACGCCATCGATCCGCTCGGGCATACGAAGAACTTCCTCGTCAACATTGACGATAGCCAGTCGCTCGCCGTGCGCTCGATGAACCACGTGCCGCTGGTCTTCAACGACCCCGACAACTTCACTCGCCGCACTTTCTTTGAAGAGAAGAAGGCGCTCGAAGCCATCGATGCCCGCGGCAATGGCAGCGCCAACCCCACGCAGGACTTCCTCTTCGATATTGCTAGGAGCGCCAACAACTCCGAGCAGCTCGTCCGCGACGCGTGGAACGCCTACGAGTCGCCGATCGACTACGGCCTCGTGCCCTGGGGGCTGGAAAAGGTCGCGGCGCTCATCGCCGCTGACTTCCCCACCAAGGTCTACTACGTCCCATTCCGCAACAACGCGTTCGATACCCACGTTTACCAGGCTGACCTGCACGCCCGGCTGTGGAGCTACACATCGGACCACATCGCCGCCTTCGTGCGCGACATGGAGCGGCTCGGCCGCGCCGACGATGTGGTGGTGATGGTGTTCTCAGAGTTCGGCCGCCGCGTCGCCGAAAACACCAGCCTCGGCACCGACCACGGCACCGCGGGTCCGGCCTTCATCATCGGCAAGCCCATCACTGGGGGGCATTACGGCAAGATGCCGAGCCTGACCGATCTCGACGACGGCAACCTCAAGTTCACCACCGACTACCGGCGCATCTACTCCACCCTGATCCAGGGCTGGATGCAGCACGAGCAGCCGGCGGCCATCCTCCGGGACGAGTTCAGCCCGCTCCCGATCTTCCAACGCACCAACTGACGACAACTCCCAAAGGGGAAACTATGTACAAGTCCATCGTCTCGGCCGTCGCCGGCCTCGCTTTGCTGGCCATGAGCGCCGGCGCCCACGCGCAGGACATGCTGACGCTGAGGCTCGCCACCGGCGAGGTCGACATCAACCCGACCTCGAACTCCATCCTCAAGCTCGCCGCCCGCCTCGGCTACTACGAGAAGCATGGCGTGAAGGTGGAGATCGTCGAGCTCGACGGCACGCCGCAATCTGTCGCGGCCCTCACGTCGGGCGCCGTGGACGTCGCCGACGTAAGCATCGACGCCGCCATCCGCCTCGCTGTGGACAATGGCCTCAAGCTCAAGGGCATCACCGCCGGCGGCTTCGGCGCGGCCTTCATGATCGCGTCCAAGTCGGACATTACCAGCATCGAGGGGCTGGTCGGCCGCTCCTTCGCCATCGCCGACAATGGCAGCCTCGACCATAACCACACGCTCGCGGTCCTCCGCGGCAACGAGCTGCCCGAAGACGGCCCGAAATTCGTCGCCATCGGCGCCCCGGCCGCCCGCGTGCAGGCCCTCGCCGCCGGCCAGGTCGACGCCACCACCGTGTCCTACGGCACCTTCATGTCCATCGAAGGCACGCCCGGCATCCACATGCTGATGAGCGCCAACGACTTCGCCGCCTATACCCCGAACATCTCGAAGTTCATCGCCGCGCTCGATACCACCATTGCCGAAAAGCCCGAGGCACTTAAGCGCTTCGTGGCCGCGCTGATCGACATCTCCCGCACCTTCGACGAGCATCCCGAGCAGTGGGTCGAGGCCGTTGCCGCCGCCCGTGACGACCTCAAGAAGGAAGATCTCGAGCGCACCGCCAAGACCATCACCGGCCGCTGGTGCGTCAATGGCTGCTTCAACGAGTCGGAACTCGTCCGCGCCATCGACTACATCTACACCGACAATCCCGAGTTCAAGGACTACACCCGCGTCTCGGCCGCCGACCTCACCGACGGCAGCTTCGTCGCCGCCGCCCTCGAGGAGGCAGGCGTCATCACCGACGACGCCAAGCTCGACAGGCGCTGAGTTTTCCTACTGGCGTAACAAGCGGGCGGG
>ENA-UOVV01000623-UOVV01000623.1-compost-metagenome-genome-assembly--contig:-NODE-623-length-38905-cov-6.156731_pt1 | contig 38905 bp, 34 predicted proteins | sample MGYA00238155_ERZ761577 | MGnify/ENA primary metagenome ERZ761577 (study PRJEB28898, sample SAMN06268775) | compost metagenome | isolation source: Emeryville, CA | place: USA:Emeryville, CA | collected... | reverse complement strand
TGGTGGTGGTACGACCCCTACCAACCCCCACCACCCACACACAACTAACGAAAGCGCTTGGCGCGTACCGAGTCTGCGATTAGTAGACGTCACGCACGTAGCGCTTTGCCGCCACCAGTTCGCGTTTGTAGTCGTGGGCGTCCTCGCGCGACATGCGGCCGTACTTCTCGATGATCGCGGTCAGCACCGCGTCGACGTCGGGCGCCATGCGCGACGCGTCGCCGCAGACGTAGAAGTGCCCGCCGTCGTCCAACCAGCGCCAGACGTCGTGGCCGTAGTCGAGCATCTTGTGCTGCACGTAGACCCGCTCGGCCTGGTCGCGCGAGAACGCCAGATCCAGCCGGTTGAGCAGGCCGTCACGCAGCATGGCTTCCAGATCGTCGCGGTAGTAGAAGTTCTGGTTGCGGTGCTGGTCGCCGAAGAACAACCAGTTCGGCCCGGTGTGTCCCAGTGCGCCCCGCTCCTGCAGGAAGCCGCGGAACGGTGCGATCCCTGTTCCCGGCCCGACCATGATCATCGGCGCCGCGCCGTCCCCCGGCGGCCGGAAGTGCGGGGACCGCTGCAGGAACACCGGCGCCGACTTCGCCCGGTCTGCCAAAAACGTCGAGCAGACCCCGCCGCGCGGGGTGCCGTCCGGTCCCCGGTAGCGCACCACCGACACCGTCAACTGCACCTCGTCGGGGCTCACCAGCGGGCTCGACGAGATCGAGTACTGCCGCGGCGTCAACCGCACCAGCACCTGCTGCCACTCGTCCGGATCGGCGTGCACCACGAACTCCTGCACCAGATCGAGCCCGTTGCGGCCGACCAGCCACTTGTCGAGCTTGGCGCCGGACTTGCGCAGCGCCTTCGCGTCTCGGCTGTGATCGGCGATGAACCGCAACAGGTCCGGGGTGATCCGGCAGAAGTCGTACCGCGTCAGCAGCGCCTCGCGCAGGGTCTGCTCGACGCCGTCGACCTCCACGACGTGCTCGCCGCGCATCCCGGTGGCGGCCAGCCAGGCGTCGACCGCGACCGGGTCGTTGGTCGCGTACACCCCCAGCGAATCGCCCACCGCGTAGTCGAGTTCGTGGCCCGAGATGTCGAACCCGAACTGGCGCACTTCTTTCCGCGATCCCGGCGCCGTCAGCAGCACATTGCGCGACAACGGCACCTCCACCGGGCATGCCCGGGTGAACGGTTTCGCCGCCTCGGCGACCATGGTCCCCGGTGCCGCACCGAGCAGCGTGGCAACCCGCTGCGCCCACTGCCGCATCGGCCCCTCGTCGTACACCTCGCAGTCCGTGCGCTCCAGCAGCGGTGTCGCGCCCAGCGCAGCGAATCTGGCGTCGAGCGCACGCGCATGCCCACAGAAGTTCTCGTACGCCCGGTCTCCCAACCCCAGCACCGCATAACGCACCCCGGCCAGCGGCGGCGCATCCGGTGCCGCCAGCCGCTTCCAGAACTCGGCGCCGTTGTCCGGCGGTCCCCCGTCCCCGAACGTGCTGGTGACCACGACGACGTCGCGGCCTGTCGCCAGATCGGCAGGGGCCACCTCGTTCATCTCCACCAGCCGCGATCCGCCGATGCGCTGCGCCACCCGCGCCGCGAACGCCTCGGCAGTACCGGTCTGCGACGCCCACAACACCAGTGGGCCGGTGCCCTCGGACACCTCGGCCTTCGGCCGCACCGCCTTCTTCGGCGCGGCCAGCGGCCTGAGTTTCACCGCGCAGGCCTTGAACTCGGGCTGCAGTGACTCCGGATCGATAGCGTCGTTGGTCAACGCGTTGACGGCCAGGTGCTCGCCGTGCTCGTCGTTCCAGTGGAACGGCACGAAGCAACTGCCCCGCCGGATCCGGTCGGTCACCACCGCGGGCAGCACCGCCCGACCGCGACGGGTGGTCAGTTCCACCGGTTGCTCGTCGACGATCTGCAGCGCCTCCGCATCGTCGGGATGCACCTCCACGAACGGCCTACGGTCCAGCTTGTTGAGCTTGTCGACCCGGCCCGTCTTGGTCATCGTGTGCCACTGGTGCTGCAGCCGACCGGTGTTCAGCACCAACGGATATTCGTCGTCGGGCATCTCGCGCGGCGCCATGTGCGGCCGCGCGAAGAACCGGGCCCGCCCCGACGGCGTCGGGAACCGCAACGTGCCGCCGTCGACATACCGGATCGGGTTGCGCGTTCCGCCACCCGGCGGGCACGGCCACTGCACCGGTGTCTTTCGCAGCCGCTCGTGGCTGACCCCGCGCAGGTCGTATCCCGTCCTGGGGTTCGCGAACCGCCGGATCTCGTCGAAGATCTCCGCGGCCGAGCCGTACCGGAAGTGCTCACCGAACCCGAGTTGTTCGGCGACGTCGCAGATCAGCCGCCAGTCCGGCCGCGCCTGCCCGGGCGCCGACACCGCTTGCTGCAGCAGCGTCAGCGTCCGCTCCGAATTGACCATCACACCGTCGGATTCGCCCCACATCGCCGCGGGCAGCACGATGTCGGCGTACCGATTGGTCGCGGTGTCGCGGTACGCGTCCTGGGTGATGACGAGTTCGGCGGCGGTCAACCCCGCGATGACGCTGTCCCGGTTTGCCACTGTGGCAACGGGATTCGTGCAGATGATCCACACCGCCTTGATGGAGCCGTCGGCGAGGCGGCGGAACATCTCGATCGTTCCGGGCCCCACCTCCGAGCGGATGGTGCCCGGCGCCAACCCCCACTGCCGCTCGACGAACGCTCGGTCGTCCTCGTTGACCACCGCGCGCTGTCCCGGCAGACCCGGTCCCATGTAACCCATTTCACGACCGCCCATCGCGTTGGGCTGTCCGGTCAGCGACATCGGGCCGCTCCCCGGCCTGCAGATCGCGCCGGTCGCCAGGTGCAGGTTGCAGATCGCGTTCGTGTTCCAGGTGCCGTGGGTGCTCTGGTTCAGCCCCATCGTCCAGCAGCTCACCCAGTCGGGCGCCTCGGCGATCATCCGCGCCGCGGTCCGGATGTCGTCCTCGGCCAGCCCGGTGAGTTCGGCGACCCGGGCGGGCGGATAGTCGGCCAGCAGGCCGGGCATCTCGTCCCAGCCCTCGGTGTGTCGCGCGATGAAATCGGCGTCGACCGCCCCGTTTTCCACCAGCAGGTGCAGCAGGCCGTTCAGCAGCGCCAGGTCGGTTCCCGGCTTGATCTGCAGGAACAGGTCGGCGCGTTCCGCGGTCGCCGTGCGCCGCGGATCGACGACGATCAGCTTGGCCCCGGCCTTCAGCCGATCCGCCATTCGCAGGTACAGGATCGGATGGCAGTCGGCCATGTTCGCGCCGATCACGAAGAACAGGTCGGCGTGGTCGAAGTCGCTGTAGGACCCCGGCGGTCCGTCGGCGCCCAACGACTGCTTGAGCCCGGTGCCCGCGCTGGCCATGCACAGCCGCGAGTTGGATTCGAGGTGCACCGTGCGCAGGAAACCCTTGGCCAGCTTGGTGGCCAGATACTGTGCCTCCAGCGACATCTGGCCCGACACATACATCGCGACCGCGTCCGGGCCGTGTTCGTCGACGACCCGGCGCAGCCGCTGTGCTGCCTCGGCTACCGCGTCGTCGACCGGGGTCGGGACCGGTTCCCGGCCCCGCCCCGGCCGAACGAGCGCTGTCGTCAATCGGCCGTCGTCGGCCCACATCATCTCCGCGTGGGTGGCACCCTTGGTGCACAGCCGACCGAAGTTGCTGGGGTGCAACCGATCCCCGGTGACCTTCGCGATGACGGGCCGACGCGCCTCAATCTCGGTGTGCACCTCGATACCGCAGCCGACGCCGCAGTACGAACATGCCGTCCGAGTGATCATCGGTGTCAGGCCGGCACCGGGGCCACTCGGCCGATCGTCTCGCCCGCGCTGGCCCGCGAGGTCTGCAGCCGCAGGAACACGAACCAGGTGACGAACGCGCAGATCACGTAGAACGCGAGAAACACCCAGAACGCGTTGGTCGCCGACTTCGCCTCACCGACGTACGAGGCGCGCAGTACGACGTTGATGAACACGCCGCCCAGTGCCCCGATCGCGCCCGCGAAACCGATCAGCGCACCGGACATGCTGCGCGACCACGCCATCTTCTCCTCACGGCTCCACTCGGCGTGGCTCTGGGCCTTGGCCTCGAAGATCGACGGGATCATCTTGTACGTGGACCCGTTTCCGATGCCCGACAGGATGAACAACAGGATGAAGCCGACCACGTAGGCGACCATCTGACCCGTGGTGGCCGCGCCCGCCATGCCGTCGTCCAGCACACCGGCGGCAACGAGTATGCCCGCGCCGAAGATCATCGCGACGAACGTGTACAGCGTGACCCGGCCGCCACCGATGCGGTCGGACAACTTGCCGCCCAGCGGCCGGGAGATCGAGCCCAGCAGCGGGCCGATGAACGCGATCTGCGCGGCGTGCAGTGACGCCTGCGCGGGCGTGTCGCCGCCGGCGAGGAAGTTGATCTGCAGCACCTGGCCGAACGCGAACGAGAATCCGATGAAAGAGCCGAATGTGCCGATGTACAGGAAGCTCATCACCCAGGAGTGCTTGTACCGCAACGACTCCGCCATCGCACCAAGATTGGAGCGCTGGTTTCCGAGGTTGTCCATGAACAACGCGGCGCACAGCGCGGCGGCGCCGATCAGCACCAGGTATATGGCGCAGACGATTTCGGGCGCGGTGTTGCCGATGGCGGCGATCACCAGCAGTCCGACGAGCTGGATCAGCGGAACACCGATGTTGCCGCCGCCGGCGTTGAGGCCCAGCGCCCACCCCTTCAGGCGCTGCGGGTAGAACGCGTTGATGTTGGTCATCGACGAGGCGAAGTTGCCGCCGCCGAACCCGGCGAGCGCTGCGATCACCATGAACGTGGTGTAGCTGGTCTCCGGATGGTTCATCACCCACAGCGTCAGCACCGTCGGGATGAGCAGCAGCAGGGCGCTGACGACGGTCCAGTTGCGCCCGCCGAACCTCGCCGGGGCGATGGTGTACGGGATGCGCAGGATGGAGCCGATCAGGGTCGGCACCGCAACGAGATAGAACTTGCCCGCCGCGTCGATGTGGTAGACGTCCTGCGGCATGAACAGCACCATCACCGACCAGATCGACCACACCGAGAAACCCACGTGCTCGGCGAAGATCGACCAGATCAGGTTGCGCCTGGCGATCCGGCCGTTGCCGTTCTCCCAGGCCGCGACATCCTCGGCGTCCCAGTGGTCAATCGTGCGACTGCGAATCAAGGTCTTCACGGGCATCAGGCTCGCCGGGGGCCATTCCGCAGCCGTTGCACGACCGTGTCGGGTTCGTCAACACCCGCTCACTTCGAAACGACGGCGCGGAAGCGGTCCACGAAACGCACCCGAAACAAACGTGGGCTGCGCCACGCCGCCCACGTTTCGACCTCGGGGTTTCGGGCCACCCCACGGGTATGCCACGCGACAACGAGCCGGTGCCCGCCGACGCCAGAAAGGCCACCGACGCCCAACGTGAACAACAGGAGTTGCTGGACCACCGCGACGATGACCCGGAGGCGCCCGGCGGTCACCAGACCCGTCACCACATTCCCGACGAGAGCTGAACACCTCCTGTGCGCGAGTTGTGCCCGCGACGCCAGGCCCAGGTTGGCGTAGATGTGCGTGAGATGCGTCTGCACGGTGCGCGGTGGTTGGGCAACCCGTCACACACCAGCCGGGCCACGTCGAGCTCGGTCGGGGTCAACGACGCCCAGCCGCTCGACGGTCGCTTGCGTTCGCCGCGGCTCCGCCGCGCATAGTTGATCGCCTCGTCCGTCGTCAGCGTCGCACCCTCGGCCCACACCACCTCGAAAGCGCTGTCGCCCAAGGACTCCCGCAATTCCACCAGGACGGGCCGGTATTCGTCGTCGAAAATCTTGAACCGCACCGCGCCCTGCCGGCCACGCATGGCGTCGGCCGCCGCGAAGAGACGGACGGCCTGGGCGGGGCTTTCGGCTATCGCGGCCGACCGTGCGAGCAGGTCGAGCGCGTCCGGCACGGCGAGATACGCGTCTTTCGCCCAGCGCCGCGCGGCGCCGAGCGTGATGGCGAGTCGAATGCCGGACATCCGCACCCTCGGCCCGGTGCCGTGGAAGACGATGACCGGCGCCAGCGGCCCGGCCGCCGTGTCGGTCGAGTTCACATCTGAACAGCCCACACGCCTCGACTTCGGTCACCGGCTGATCGAAATGCCCGGCCCCGGCTCCGGGGATCGGCTCGGCCCCCTCGCACCACAGGGAAATGCGCGAATGCGGGTTAGCGCGCTCCGCCGCGGTGAGGAGCCAATCGTCGGCGCAGACATGCTCTGGGGTGCCCACTTCTGCGTCAATGCGCGCCAGCCCCAATAATGGCGGGGTGAGCCGCAGAGTCCTGTTCCTCTACAACGAACACCTCGCCACCGAGGCGCTGCTCGGCGAGGCGTTCGTCGACCAGGGCTTCGACGTCGACACCTTCACCGTGGTGCCCGCCGAACGCCGCGACTCCCCGGCCGGCGACGTGGTGTTCCCGGATCCGACCGGGTACGACGTCCTGGTGCCGTTGGGGGCCACCTGGCCCGTGTATGACGAAGCGCTGCAGGCCACGTGGGTGAGCGCGGAGATCGCGATGGTGCGCGCGGCGGCCGCCGCCGGGGTGGCGCTGCTGGGCGTCTGCTTCGGCGGCCAACTGCTGGCGCAGGCGTTCGGCGGATCGGTGAGCCGCGCCCCGGTTTCCGAAATCGGTTGGTACGAGCTGCATACCAACGACCCGGACCTCGTGCCCGCCGGCCCGTGGTTCCAGTGGCACCACGACCGCTGGACGCTGCCGCCCGGGGCGGTCGAGGTGGCCCGCACCGCCAATGCCTCCCAGGCGTTCGTGTTGGGCCGTGCGCTCGCGCTGCAGTTCCATCCCGAGGTGGACCGCGCGCTGCTTGAGTTGTGGCTGCCCACCGAAGCCGACGGTGAGTTGGCCGCCGTCGGACTAACCCCCGATGAATTGCGTTCTCAGACCGATAAATTCACTGATCCCAGCCGGGTCCGGCAGTTGGTGCGCAACTTCGTCGACCGCATCGTGCGTCAGCCGTGCCCTAGTTCGTGAGCCAACGCGTCGCGCAGGAGTGGTCGCCGGAACCGATGGCCCAGCGACACGAGCTTGGCGCCTAGGACGCGCTGGCTGGCTTCGGCGAGTTCCCGCGCGCCCTGTGCGCCCAGCAGCAGCCGCGGCCCGAGCGATGGCACCGGCAGCATGGCCGGGCGGTGCATGACCGCCGCCAGCGTCGCGGTGTAGTCGGCGTTGCGCACCGGTTCGGGGGCCACGGCGTTGACGGGCCCGGTCAGCCGGTCGTCGTAGAGCGCCCGGTGGTACACGTCGAGCAGGTCGTCGAGCCCGATCCAGGACAGCCACTGCGCTCCGTCGCCGACTCGGCCGCCCAGCCCCGCGGCGAACAACGGCCGCAGCAGTCGCAGTGTGCCGCCGCGGGCGGACTGCACGATCCCGGTGCGCACGGTCACCACCCGCAGCCCCCCGTCGGCCGCCGGTGCGGTGGCGGCCTCCCAGTCGGCCACCACGTCGGCAAGGAATCCGTCGCCGCGGCCACTGTCCTCGGACAGTTCGGTGTCGCCACGGTCGTATCCGTAGTAGCCGATGGCCGAGGCGCTGACGAACACCCGGGCCCCGGCGTCCGCGGCGGCCCGCGCCAACCGGCGGGTCGGCCCGACGCGGCTGTCGCGCACCGCGGCGGTGTGGGCGGGGGTGAAACGCCCGGCGATCGAGGCGCCGGCCAGGTGAACGACCGCGTCGACACCGGACAGCAGGCCCGGCGCCGGGGCGTCGGGGTCCCACTGCCGCTCGTCGTCGCCGCGGGCCGGGCGGCGGACCAGTCGGAGGACCCGGTGGCCACCGGTGCTCAGGAACGCCGCCAACGCGGTGCCGACCAGCCCGGACGCCCCGGTCAACGCCACGACCAGGGGCTTCATCCCGGCGTCGTGCGCCTCGCGGTGGGCGGCCAGGTCGTCGGCGAGTTGGCGGTGGCGGTAGTCGAACATCGGACGCAGCGCGGCCGCGGGCACCGGCGCCTCGACCCGGTCGATCACCCGGGTGCCGCGGCCGTCCGCGCGGAACTCATGGATGTGCGTCCACCGCCCGACCAGGCGGGGCGGCCAGGACCACGGCCCCTGCGAGGACAGCACGTCGACGAAGAGGTGTGGCGGGTCATATCGCGCCGGGTCGTGCCGTGCCACCCAGCGCAACCCGCCGGGCAGGCCGAGCACCGCGCGCCCGTCGGCCAGCGACTCGGTCTCGGCGATCACCTTCATCGGCTGCCAGGGCGGCACCAACCGCCGCATCGCGCCCCGGCGGGTGTGCCAGGCGAACACCTCGTCGAGCGGATGGTCGACGACACTGTCGTACTCGATACCCATGCGGTGATATTCCTCGCTGTCGCGGTGCCGGATCGCCCCCTGGGTGGGTACCCCGGTCGTAGGCTGCAGATGTCGTCTTCAGATATGAGACTGCGATGAGCGGACGGACCCGCCGAAACATCAGGCGCGCGTTCAAGGATCGCCGGGAAGCCGGCGACGCACTGGCAGCCGAACTCATGTCGTATCGCGGCGAGGACAATCTCCTCGTCCTTGGTCTGGCGCGCGGCGGTGTGCCGGTCGCGGCCCGGGTCGCGGCGGCGCTGGACGCACCGCTGGACGTGTTCTTGGTCCGCAAGCTCGGGGTGCCGCAGTGGGAGGAGCTCGCGATGGGCGCGCTTGCCTCCGGCGGCGGGGTGGTGATGAACGACTCGCTGGTCCGCAGCCTCGGCATCGGCGAGGCGGCGGTGCAGGCCGCGATCGAGCGGGAGTCCGAGGAGCTGTGCAGGCGTGAGGAGGCCTACCGCGGCGACCGCCCGCCGGCGCCGGTCGAGGGCGCGACCGTGATCCTCGTCGACGACGGCATCGCGACCGGGGCCAGCATGCTCGCCGCGGTGCGCGCGGTGCGGGCCCGCAACCCCGCGCGGGTGGTGGTGGCGGTGCCGGTCGGCCCGCCGTCGGCGTGCCGGGACCTGGCCGCCGAGGCCGATGACGTCGTGTGCGTGCTGTCACCGCCGGGGTTCGAGGCGGTGGGTCAGGTGTACCAGGATTTCCACCAGGTCAGCGACGACGAGGTACGCGGCCTGCTCGCACCGCGCTAGACCGCCAATCCGGACCGCGAATCCGGGGTCGCCACAAGGAGTTTCGGGACTAAGCCCGCCCGTCGTCGGCGGTCTCGTCCTCGCTCGCGCTCGGTTCTGCGGCCTCGATCTCTTCGTCGGCCTGCTCGACGACCGTCGTCTCGGCGTCGGCGTCGGCGTAGTCGGGATAGTCCTCGACGTAGTCGGCGCCGCCGTCATCCTCGGCGGGGGCGCTGGAATCATCGGCCGGACGCGAGCGTTCCCGCACCGCGTCGATGATGAGCAGGATCACGCCGATCACGCTGGCGGCGATGCACACCCACGCGATCAGCTCATTGCTTGTGACCACGGCGGCCACCAGGGCGGCAAGGCCGATGACGGCGAGTGCGAGCGCAACGATCAGCATTGCTCAACCCTAGGCCGTCGCGCCTTTAGTTGTTACCGCGGTTGAATTGGTTGAAGCCCGCGCCGCCGTCGCTGTTGGCGCTGGAGTCGACCGGCGCCGCGGAACCGCGCTGGCCGAGTTCCTCGAGTTGGGATTCCAGGTAGGTCTTCAGGCGGGTGCGGTATTCGCGCTCGAACGTGCGCAGTTGCTCCAGGCGCCCCTCCAGCACGGTGCGCTGCTGGTTGATGGTGCCCATGATCTCGGAGTGCTTGCGCTCGGCGTCGGCCTGCAGGGCGTCGGCCTTCTCCTGGGCCTGCCGCAGCTGGGCCTCGGAGCGGGTCTGGGCGTCGAGCAGCATGGCGTCGGCGCGTTGCTTGGCCTCGGCGATGGTCTTCTCCGCCTGCTGCCGCGCCTCGCTGACCAGGGCGTCGGCCTTGGTCCGCGCGTCGGCGAGCATCTTCTCCGCATCGGCCTTGGCGGTTCCGGTCAGACGGTCGGCGGTCTCCTGGGCCAGGCTGAGCACCTTGGCTGCCTTGAGGTGGGTCTCCTCGCTGGCCGGGGCCTGCGCGGGCGCCTGCTGGGGCGCGGCCTCCGCGGCGGGCGCCTCGTACAGGGGGGCAGCAGCCGCCTGACCACCGCCGGCCCGGGCGGCGGCCAGCTCCTGGTCGAGTTCGGCGACGCGCTGGCGGAGATCGGTGTTCTCCTCGATGAGGCGGGTCAGCTCGTTCTCGACCAGATCGAGGAAGGCGTCGACCTCGTCCTCGTTGTAGCCGCGCTTGCCGATGGGCGGCTTACTGAACGCGACGTTGTGGACGTCGGCTGGTGTCAGCGGCATTGTCTGCCCCCTTGAAGTCTGGACCGTGAACCGATCACAAAGTGTAGAGCCATGGTCGAAGGTAACTGGCGTCCATCCTGTCACACCAGACCCGGCGGTTGCGGAAGAGGCCGATAATTAAGAGCGAAATTCAATATGGCCGGGACATGGCTGCGACTAACTCGCAACTTGGGCCGCGCCGTCCGCCGATCAAGATCGCGCCGGATTTGCACCCCGGCAAACCGAATTCACGCTCCCGCGGCGCTGAACGCGAGTTGCATCCCGATGAAGGCCAGTAGCAGCAGCACCATGATCGACAGGTCGAACCGCACGGCGCCGATCGTGAGCTGCGGGATCAGCCTGCGCAGCAGCTTCACCGGCGGATCGGTCAGCGTCATGATGATCTCCAGGATCACCACGGTGGCGCCCCTGGGATGCCAGTCGCGGGAAAACGACCTGATGAACTCCACCACCACCCGGGCGATCAACAGCAGCCAGAACACGAACAGCGCGAAGCCGAGGATGTCGAAGAAGAGCGACAACTACAGCCGTCCTCACTAGCGGTGTGACCTTGGATACAGGAGCCGCTCGGCGAACCGCCAGCGGACGTCGCCAGCCTACCCGGCAGGTATCGAGCCCGGTCCGACCCACCCGGGCGGGCTCGGACAGCCCGCACGGTGGCCACGGATCAGTGCTACCGGGCCTACTGGTACGCGTAGAAGCCGGCCTCGGCGATGCGGCGGCGCTCCTCGGCGGTGACGTCGATGTCGGCCGGCGACAACAGGAACACCTTGGTCGCGACCTTGTCGAACGAGCCGCGCAGCGCGAACGCCAGCCCGGCGGCGAAGTCGACCAGCCGCTTGGCGTCGGCGTTGTCCATCGACACCAGGTCCATGATCACCGGTGTCCCGTCGCGGAACCGCTCGCCGATGGTGCGGGCCTCGCTGTAGTCCTTGGGCCGCAGCGTGGTGATCTTCGACAGCGGGCTGCCCGCGTCGAACAGTTCGGCCATCCGGCGCGGATCCATCGCCAGCGCGCCCCGGGTGGCGCCGCGCAGCGCGCCCAGTCGCGCCGAGGCCCGCTCGAAGTCACGTGGACCGCGCATGCGAGGCTCGAACCGGTCCTCGTCGCGGTAGCCACCCCGGTAGCCGACGGGACCTTCGTCGTACTCGCGGTCGTCGTAGCCGCGCGCACCGTAGCCGTCGTCGTCGAAGCGCTCCTCGCGCGAACGACGCGAGTAGCCGCGGGGGGCGCGGTCCTCGTCCTCGTAGTACTCGTCCTCAAAGTCATCCATCGGCGCCATACCGAAGTAGGCCTTGACCTTGTGCAGTGTGCTCATCGCGCGACCCTTCTGGTGACTTCTGGCTCTGGTGTCTGTGATGAAGATGTGACTGGAGTGACTACTCATGGTGACGGTAGAGGACGTTGCCCCAATAGCGCGGTACCGACACGCACACACGTCGAGCCGTGTCGCACCGCCGCCTCGAGATCGCTGGACATGCCCGCCGACAGCCCCAGGGGCTGCGGATAGTCCCGTTGCACCCGGTCCCGCTCGGCGGCCAGCCGGGCAAACGCCGCATCGGGGTCGGCGCCCAGCGGCGGGATCGCCATCAGCCCCACGAACTCCAGCCCGTCGGCTTCCGCCGCGGCGGCGCAGGTCGCGTCGAGCAGATCCGGTTTGCCGACGTCGACGCCTCCCCTGTTCTCGTCGCCGTCGAGGCTGACCTGGACGTAGACCCGCAACGGTTCGGCGCGGCGGCCCTCGTCGAGGGCGGCACGGGCGCCGCGCGCCAGCGCGTCGATCACCTTGATGCTGTCCACCGAGTGGGCGGCGTACGCCCAACCGGCGATCGCGCGCGCTTTGTTGCGTTGGATCCGCCCCACCATGTGCCAGCGAATCGGTTCGGCGCCCAGAATTTCGCCGACTCGGGCCACCTTTTTCGACGCTTCCTGTTCGCGCGATTCGCCGAAATCCACACACCCCAACCGGTGCAAAAGAATTACGTCGTCGGCCGGAAAGAATTTGGTCACCGGCAGCAGCAGAATTTCGGCGGAATTACGGGAGACCGCGGCGGCGGCCGCCTCGATGCGGCCGCGAATCTGAGCCAGCGCCGCGGCCAGTTCGGCTTCTCGAGTGTCCGCGACCACGTCCGTCACTCCATCCACACCACGGAGGCCAGCCGCCCGGTGGGGGCGTCGCGGCGATGGCTGAACAAGGTGGGGTCATCGACGGTGCAGCGGGGATCGACGTCGATGGCGGTGACGCCCAAATCCGTTAGCTGCCGGACGATTCCGGCGCGCAGGTCCAGTCCCGGGGTGCCGGCCCTGGTGGTGGTGCGGCTGCCGGGCAGCGCGGCCTCCACCTCGGCGGCCATGGCCTCGGGTACCTCGTAATTCGCGCCGCTGACCGCGGGGCCCAGCAGCGCGGAGATGTCCTCGACGTGCGCGCCCGCGGCGCACATCGCCTCGATCGCGCGCACCACGACGCCCTTTTGCGCACCCACCCGTCCGGCATGTACCGCGGCGACCACACCGGCGCGCGCGTCACCCATTAATACCGGCACACAATCGGCGGTGACCACCGCTAAACCCAAACGCCGCCGGGTGGTCACCAATGCGTCGGTATTGTCCAGCGGTCCGGTACCGGGTTCGTCCACCACCGCCACCTGATCGCCGTGCACCTGGTTCATCCAGACCACCCCGTCCTCACCGAGGCCGATCGTGGCGGTCAGCCGCCTGCGGTTGGCCGCGACCGCCGCCGGATCGTCGCCGACGTGGTCACCGAGATTGAAGGTGTCGAACGGCGGGGCGGACACGCCGCCGGCGCGGGTGGTGGTCACCCGCCGAATGCGAACCGTCACGAACGCCAGTATTGCGGGCTAGCGCCGCATGAACGGCGGCACGTGGACGTCGTCATCGTCCTCCCCGCCGATGTCCACCGACGAGCCGTTGGTGTGCACCGACACGCTCACCGCGTCGACCGGTTCGAACAGCGGCGTGCTGACCTTGCCCGCCGACCCCGGGGCGATGGTCTGACCGCCGGCGCTCTGCGGGGGGCTGACCACCGGCTTGCGGCTCGGCCCGCTGGCGTCGAAGCCGGCCGCGATCACCGTGACCCGGACCTCGTCGCCGAGCGAGTCGTCGATCACGGTGCCGAAGATGATGTTGGCATCGGGATGCGCGGCGTCCTGCACCAGCGAGGCGGCCTCGTTGATCTCGAACAGACCCAGGTCGCTGCCGCCCGCGATGGACATCAGCACGCCCTGCGCGCCCTCCATCGACGCCTCCAGCAGCGGCGAGTTGATCGCGATCTCCGCGGCCTTGAGCGCGCGCCCGTCGCCGCGCGCCGAGCCGATGCCCATCAGCGCGGTGCCTGCGCCGCTCATGATGCCCTTGACGTCGGCGAAGTCGACGTTGATCAGGCCGGGCGTGGTGATCAGGTCGGTGATGCCCTGCACGCCGTTGAGCAGCACCTCGTCGGCGGAGCGGAACGCGTCCATCAGCGACACCGCGGCGTCACCCATCTGCAGCAGCCGGTCGTTGGGGATGACGATCAGGGTGTCGCAGCTCTCCCGCAGCGCCTGAATGCCCGCCTCGGCCTGCTGGCTGCGCCGCTTGCCCTCGAACGAGAACGGCCGCGTCACCACGCCGACGGTCAGCGCGCCCAGCTTGCGCGCGATGGAGGCGACGACGGGTGCGCCGCCGGTACCGGTGCCGCCGCCCTCGCCGGCGGTGACGAACACCATGTCGGCGCCGCGCAGCAGTTCCTCGATGTCGTCCTTGGCGTCCTCGGCCGCCTTGCGGCCCACCTCCGGGTCGGCGCCCGCACCCAGGCCTCGGGTGGACTCGCGACCGACGTCGAGCTTGACGTCGGCATCACTCATCAACAACGCCTGCGCGTCGGTGTTGATGGCGATGAACTCCACGCCCTTGAGGCCCTGCTCGATCATCCGGTTGACGGCATTGACGCCGCCGCCGCCGATCCCGACCACCTTGATGACGGCTAGGTAGTTATGCGGGGGGGTCATCGCGTTCGCCTTCCTCCCAGGTTGCTTCCGACACGCCGAACACCTTGGGGCAAACTCTCAACCTCAACCAGAGGGTTATAGTTATGTCAAGTTGTTCCGCGCAACCAGAACCGTATGGCCAGGCGGCGGCATCGCCATGCAGGCGCGCCGACACGCGCGCAGGTTTTTTGACCGAAACGCCCGAGCGACCTTGACAGGCGCACCGGCTCGGGCTGGAGTGGGGTGGCAAACCAGCGTTCAAGGGGGGCTGCCATGGCCGCACGCGGCATCAGATCTGCCGGAATCGTTTTCGTCGGCCTGGCGTTGGCGCTCACCGGCTGTGGAGGCTCCGATTCCGGTGCGTCGGCCGAACAGACGGCGGCCGACGAGGAGCAGGTCCGCGCGGTCCTGCAGGAGAAGGGCGATGCGTTCACCGCCTGGGACACCGACCGGGTCGCCGAGCTGACCTGCGCGAAGTACCGGGAGGACTCGCGTTCGCTCGATGAGCTGGTGCCGCCGATGGACATGTTCCCGGCCGACGAGTCGGCGGCCCTGGGGCCCCAGGGGCTGGCCGATCTGCTCGCCGAGCAGTTCACCGGCGCGACGCCGGAGTCGTTGCTGGCGGTTTCCACCGCGGTGGTCGATCAGAACGAGCCCGCCTACCACGACGCGATGCTCGACGTGGTCAAGCAGATCTACTCGCTGAAGCTGGACAAGATCGACAACATCGAGGTCGACGGAGACACCGCCACCGCCGACACCACGCTCACTCAGACCATGGGCGCGCAGCCGCCGCAGACGCAGACCACCAAGGTCACGCTGGTGCGCGAGGACGGCGAGTGGAAGGACTGCACGCCGCCGGCGACGGCGTGACTACTTGACCGTCGGCAGATCCGGGCTGGACACGTCGTAGACCCGGCCCGGCTGAGTGAGCAGCGCCGCTAGGGTGAGCGCCTTCTCCTCGGTGCGATCGGTGGTGCCCCACACCACTTCCCGGCCGTCGGTCAGGGTCAGCGTGATCGCCGCGACCGTCGGCGCTGAGATCCGGCCCACCTGGGCGACCACCTCCGGCCGCAGCGACGTCAGCACCTGCAGGGCGGCCTTGGTCGGCGGGTCGTTGGGCCCCGGATTCGCCACGTCGAGGAACGGCACCCCGGGCGGCGGTGGCGCCACCGCGAAATCGACTCCGTCACGGTCGAACAGGTGCACTCCATCGGGAAAGTCCTTGATCGCCACCGGAACTCGCTCGACGATGGTGACCCGCAGAGTGGACGGGTACTCCCGCTGAACCCGGGCGCTGGCCACCCGGCGGATCGCGGCGATCCGTTCGGCGACCGCGTCGGTGTCGACCTGCAGCAGCGGGGTGTCCGGCTTGACCGCGGCCGCGGTGATGACCTCGTCCTCGGTGACGACCGACAGCCCGGTCACCACGATGCTGCGCACCGCCATCACCGGGGTGAAGTACAGCAGCAGTCCCACGCCGACCACCAGCACGCTGATCAGCGCCGACCACATCAGCATCTTCAGCCCGCGAACCGCCCTGCGGGTGGCCTTCTTCGACTCCTCGGTCGCGCCGGAGGTCAGGCGACGTTTCGCCGCGCGGCGCTTCTCCTCGATGGCCTTGGCCCGGGCCTGCGCGGCGCGGCGCTCCTCGCGTTCGCGGCGTGCCCGCCGACGCGGACCCTCGTAGTCGGGCGCCGCGGCGGGCACCGCCGCCTCAAGTGGCGGCGGATCGCCGTTGCCCGGTTCGGTCATCGCGGCGCCGTCCCCGATCGGCCGGGCGCGCTGCGGTTCGCCTTGGCGCGCAGCGCATTCAGGATCTCGGGGCCGAGCATCGTCACGTCGCCGGCGCCCATGGTGACCACGACGTCGCCGTCGGTCGCGACCTCGGCCACCTGTTCGGCGACCGCCGAGAAGTCCGGCAGGTAGTTCACCGGGACACTGACGTGCTCGGCGATCGACGCCCCGCTGACCCCCGCCAGCGGTTGTTCGCGGGCCGCGTAGACGTCGAGCACGAACACCACGTCCGCGGCACTCAAGGCCTCGCCGAACTCACGCGCGAAAGCCTGTGTACGCGAATATAGATGGGGCTGGAACACCACGATGGCGCGGCCGGTACCGCCCTGATCGGTGACGGTGCGCAGCGCGCTGAGGGTGGCCCGCACCTCGGTCGGGTGGTGTGCGTAGTCGTCGAACACCCGCACCCCGCCCGCGGAGCCGACCAACTCGAACCGCCTGCGCACCCCCTCGAAACCGGCCAACCCGTCGAGCACCGCATCCACCTGCGCGCCGACCTGCACGGCGGCCAGCAGGGCGCCGAGCGCGTTGAGGGCCATGTGCCGGCCCGGCACCGACAGTCGCATCACCCGCGGGTGCTGCTCCCCCGCCAGTCGGATGTGCGCGACCGCGCCGGTGTCGTGCTGCTCCCACTCCAGCAGGGCGGCGTGCAGGTCCTGTGACGGGTCACTTCCGTAGCGCAGCACCCGAATTCCGAGCGCCTCCGTGCGGTCGGCGAGCGCCGCCGCGCCCGGGTCGTCGGTGCACACCACCAGTGCGCCGCCGGGGGTGAGCCGCTCGACGAAGTCGTCGAACATCTTGGCGTACGCCTCGACGCTGCCGAAGAAGTCGAGGTGGTCGACCTCGATGTTGGTCACCACGGCGACGTCAGGGGTGTACTCCAGCAGCGATCCATCGCTCTCATCGGCCTCGGCCACGAAGCAGTCGCCGCTGCCGTGATGGGCGTTGGTGCCGGCCTCCCCCAGCTCGCCACCGACGGCGAAGGACGGGTCAAAGCCGCTGTGCTGCAACGCCACAATGAGCATCGAGGTGGTTGTCGTCTTGCCGTGCGTACCGGTCACCATGAGGGTGGTGTGTCCGGCCATCAGCTTGGCCAGCACCACCGGGCGCAGGATCACCGGGATGCCGCGCTTGCGCGCCTCGACCAATTCGGGGTTGGTCTTCGGGATCGCCGCATGGGTGGTCACCACCGCGGTCGGGCCGCCGGGCAGCAGGTCCAGCGACGACGCGTCGTGCCCGATGCGGATCGACGCACCGCGTGCCCGCAGCGCGATCACTCCACGCGACTCCTTGGCGTCCGACCCGGACACCAGCCCGCCGCGGTCCAGCAGGATGCGCGCGATCCCGGACATGCCGGCGCCGCCGATGCCGACCATGTGCACCCGCTGCAGTTCGGCGGGCAGGGCGGTGCCGGTCATGACCGCCCGCCCCTGCGGTCGGCGCCGCGCGCCACCTCCAGGGCGACCTCGGCCACCCGCTGGGCGGCGTCGCGGTGCCCGGCCTGCGCTGCGGCCGCCGTCATCGCGGCCAGCCGGGGCTTATCGGTCAGCAGTTCGGTGACCGTGCGGGCGACGAACTGCGGCGACAGGTCGGCGTCGTCGACGAGGAGGCCGCCGCCGGCATTGACCACCGGCAGCGCGTTGAGCCGCTGTTCGCCGTTGCCGATCGGCAGCGGGACGTATACCGCGGGCAACCCGACGGCCGACACCTCGGCGACCGTCATCGCGCCCGCGCGGCAGATCGCCAGGTCGGCGGCCGCGTACGCCAGGTCCATCCGGTTCAGGTACGGGACCGCCACGTACGGCGGATCACCGTCGGCAGGTTCGGGCAGCTCCAGCGTGTTCTTGGCGCCGTGTGCGTGCAGCACCGAAATCCCAGCGGCGGCAAGGTCTTTGGCGGCACCGGACACTGCGCGGTTGATCGACTGGGCGCCCTGCGAGCCGCCGAACACCAGCAGCACGGTGGCGTCGTCGGCGAAGCCGAAGTGGGCACGCGCCTCGGCCCGCAGCGCCGCCCGGTCCAGCGCGGTGATCGTCGCGCGCACCGGCACGCCGACCACCTCGACCGGGCCCAGGCCCGGGTCCGCGACGGCCGAGAGCACCCGCCGCGCGGTGCGCTTGCCGACCCGGTTGGCCAACCCGGCGCGGGCGTTGGCCTCGTGGATCACAACGGGCACCCGGCGCCTGCGGGTCAGCCCGCCGCGGGCGGCCAGGTAGGCGGGCAGGGCGACGTAGCCGCCGAAGCCGACGACGACGTCGGCGTCGACGTTGTCGAGCACCGCCCTGGTCTGCCGCACCGCGCGGCGCACCCGGGCGGGCAGCCGCACCAGGTCGCCGGTCGGTTTGCGGGGCAGCGGGACGGGCGTGATCAGCTCGAGGTCATAGCCGCGCTCGGGCACCAGCCGGGTCTCCAGGCCGCGTTCGGTGCCCAGCGCGGTGATCCGCACGTTCGGGTCGAGCGCACGCAGCGCGTCGGCCACCGCCATCGCCGGTTCGACGTGGCCGGCGGTGCCGCCACCGGCGAGCACGACGGAAACCCCCCGGTCGCCCTGCCCCCGAGGGATCGACACCGTGTCGTTCACCCGTAACGCTGACCTTCCAATGTGCGAGCCCGCCTGCCGGAGCCGTTCCGACCGCCTCCATGATGCCCTGCGGCCCGCACCGGCCTGCCGGCCGTCTGGGGTTGGCGCCGGCGGGCTTTGCCACCCGCCGGCCGCCCGCCCGACCGGGGCCCGCCCTTGGCGGCCTTCGGGGTGGGTTTGGGCGCCGGTTTCGCGGCCGGTTTGGGGCGCGTGCGCAGCCGGTCGCGCAGCGCCTCGGTGCGCGTCGGCGTGTAGGGCACCGGCAGCGGCAGGCGCAGCAACCGGTTCACCCGGTCGTCGCGGCCGGCCCGCAGCGCGGCCACCGCCTCGGGTTCGTGGCGTGCCGCGTTGGCCATGATGCCGATCATGAACAGCGTTGTCGCCGTTGAGGTTCCGCCAGCGGAGATCAGCGGCAACTGCAGACCGGTGACCGGCAGCAGGCCCACCACGTAGCCGACGTTGATGAACACCTGACCCATCACCCACAGCGTCGCGGTGGCCGTCAGCAACCTCAGGAACGGGTCCGCCGAGCGCCGGGCGATGCGCATCCCGGTGTAGGCGAACAGCCCGAACAGACACAGCAGGCCTGCGGCGCCGATGAAGCCGAGTTCCTCGCCGACGATCGCGAAGATGAAGTCGTTGTGCGCGTTGGGCAGGTAGTTCCACTTCGCCGCGCCCTGGCCCAACCCGTCGCCGAACACCCCGCCGTTGGCCAGCGCGAAGCGCGCCTGACGGGCCTGATAGCCGGAGCCCTGGATGTCCGCACCGGGGTTCAGCCAGGACTGCACGCGTGCCGACCGGTAGCCCTCGGCGAGGGCCAGCACGATCGCCGAGGCCATGATCGCGAACAGCGACGACAGGAACACCCGCAGCGGCAGGCCCGCGTACCACAGCAGACCGAGCAGGATGATGCCCAGCGAGACGGTCTGCCCGAGGTCGGGTTGCGCGACGATCAATGCCAGCGCGATGACCGCGGCGGGCACCAGCGGGATCAGCATCTCGCGCAGCGTCGCGCGCTCCATCCGCCGGGCCGCCAGCAGGTGAGCACCCCAGACCAAGAACGCGATCTTGGCCAGCTCCGAGGGCTGCATGGAGAACCCGGCCACCACGAACCAGCCGCGAGATCCGTTGGCCTCCTTGCCGATTCCGGGGACCAGCACCAGGATCAGCATCACGATGGTGATCGCGAACCCGGTGAACGCCAGGCCGCGCATCACCGACACCGGCGTGCGCAGTGCGACGTAGAAGCCGACGAGGCCCACGATTGTCCACAGCACCTGCTTGGCGAACACCACCCACGGCGAGCCGTCGGTGTCGTATGAGTAGACCCCGGACGCGGACAGCACCATGGTCAGGCCCATCAGGGTGAGCAGCGCGGCCACGGCGATGATCAGGTGGAACGACGTCATCGGCCGGCTCAGCCAGGCGCCGAAGCGGGTGCGCGGGGCGAGGTCGACCGCGGCGGGCGCCTGCTCGACACCCGCCCGGCGAAGCCGCAACCGGGTCAGGATGTTGCTCATCGCCCGCTACCGGGACAGGGCGCGGACGGCGTCGGCGAACGCGTCGCCGCGGTGCCCGTAGCCGCTGAACTGGTCGAACGACGCGCCGGCCGGTGCCAGCAGCACGGTGTCGCCGGGCGACGCCAGTTGCCGCGCGGCCCCGACCACGGCGCTCATCACGACCTCGCCTGTCACATCTGCCTCACTGGTCCCTTGCACCCCAAAATCCTCCCCCGTCACAAGCGTTACGACGGGGACATCCGGGGCGTGTCGCGATAACGCGTCGGCGATCACCGCGTGGTCACGGCCGATCAGCACGGCGCCGACCAGCCGCTTGGCGACGGCTTGGACCAGGTCGTCGACGTGCGCGCCCTTGAGCAGCCCGCCGGCGATCCACACCACGCGGGGGTACGCGCTGATCGAGGCCTGCGCGGCGTGTGGGTTGGTGGCCTTGGAGTCGTCGACGTAGCTGACGCCGTCGACGGTCGCGACGAACTCGGCGCGGTGCCTGCCGACCTGGAACCCGGCCAGCGCCGCGGCGATGGCGTCCGGCCCGATCCCGACGGCGCGGGCCAGCGCCGCCGCGCCGAGCGCGTCGAGCACCCCGACCGGGCCCGCCACCGGGATGGTGGCCGCCTCGGCCAGCGGCACCCGGTCGCCGAACGCGTTGTCGACGAGTACGCCGTCGGACACCCCCAGCTCGCCCGGTCCGGGCTCGCCCAGGCGGAACCCGACCCGCACCGGGGCCGGCGCGGTGTCGAGCAGCCGGGCGGCGATCGGGTCGGCGAGCCCGACCACGGCGACCCGGCCGGTCAGCACGCGGGCCTTGGCGTCGGCGTAGGCGGCCATCGAGCCGTGCCAGTCCAGGTGGTCCTCGGCGACGTTGAGCACGACGCCGGCCTCGGGCCGCAGCGACGGCGCCCAGTGCAGTTGGAAGCTGGACAGCTCCACCGCCAGGAACTCACGGTCCTGTCGTGCCCCGCGCGCCGCCTCGACCAGCACATCGAGCACCGGGTTGCCGATGTTGCCGCACAGTTGTGCGCGCTCGCCCGCGGCGACGAGCATCGCGTGCAGCATCGAGGTGGTCGTGGTCTTGCCGTTGGTCCCGGTCACCACGAGCCACTTGCGCGGCGGGCCGAACCAGCCGGAAACGTCGAGGCGCCAAGCCAATTCGACGTCGCCCCAGACGGGCACGCCCGCACCCGCGGCGGCCGCGAGCACCGGTGCGGTGGGCGGGAACCCGGGGCTGGTGACCACCAGGTCGTAGTCGGCGATGCGCGCCACGGCCTCGGCGGTGGTGACCACCGATGCGGGGGTGATCAGCATCTGCAGCGCCCTGGGGTCGTCGTCGCAGATGGTCAGCCGCACCCCGGTCGGCTCCAGCACCGCGCTCACCGAGCGGCCGGTGACGCCCGCGCCGGTGATGAGCACCCGCGCCCCCGGTGCCAGCAGCGAGAGATCGGTCACCTCAGGCACCGACGGTGGTCAACCATTCGCTGTAGAACAGCGCGACCCCGAGTCCGCACGCGATCGCGGTCAACAACCAGAACCTGATGATGACCGTGGTCTCGGCCCAGCCCACCAATTCGAAGTGGTGGTGGAACGGCGCCATCCGGAACACCCGGCGCCCGGTGGTGCGGAACGCCAGGATCTGCACCACCACCGACGTCACCTCCGCGACGAACAGCGCGCCGAGCACCACGGCCAGCATCTCGGTGCGGCTGGTGATCGACAGGCCGGCGATGATGCCGCCGAGCGCCAGCGACCCGGTGTCGCCCATGAAGATCTTGGCCGGCGCGGCGTTCCACCACAGAAAGCCGATGCAGGCGCCCGCGGTCGCGGCGGCGATGATCGCCAGGTCCAGCGGGTCGCGCACGTTGTAGCAGCCCAGTCCGGGGCTGATCGCGCAGGCGTTGCGGAACTGCCAGAAGGTGATCAGCACGTAGGCCGCGCACACCATCGCCATCGCGCCCGCGGCCAGCCCGTCCAGGCCGTCGGTGAAGTTCACCGCGTTGGACCAGGCGCTGACCACGACCACGCAGAACAACACGAACAGGACGGGTGTCAGTGTGACCGTGGCGATCTCGCGGACGTACGACAGTTCGGGTGAGCCCGGGGTCAGCCCGTCGGCGTTGCGGAACTGCAATGCGAGCACCCCGAACAGCACCGCGGCCACCAGGATGCCGATGGTCTTGGCGGTCTTGTTCAGCCCGAGGTTGCGGGCCTGGCGGATCTTGATCAGGTCGTCGATGAAGCCGACCACGCCGAGTGAGGTGGCCAGGCCGAGCACCAGCCAGCCCGACGCTGACGGTCCGCGACCGTCCATCACGATGCCGATCAGCTGGGTGCCCAGGTAGCCGGCCCAGATGCCGGCGACGATCGCGACCCCGCCCATCGACGGGGTGCCGCGCTTCTTGTGGTGACTCGGCGGGCCGTCCTCGCGGATCTCGTGGCCGAACCCCTGCCGGGTGAACAGCTTGATCAGCAGCGGTGTGAGCAGGATCGACACCGTCAGCGCGATGCCGACGGCGATGAGGATCTGCCTCATCGGTGCGGCTCTTCGGGGTCGGCGGCGTCTGTCACCAGGGCCTCGGCCAGCGCGCCCAGTCCAGCGGCGTTCGACGCCTTGACCAGCACCACGTCACCGGCCTGCAATTCGGCGCGCAGCAGCGCCAGCGCCTCCTCGGCATCGGCGACCATGGTGGACTCGGACCCCCACGATCCTTCCATCACCGCACCGTGGTGCATGGCGCGCATAGCCCTCCCGGTTCCCACGACGACGAGTCGTGACACATCTAAGCGCACCGCCATCCGGCCGATGCGGTCATGCTCGGATATCGCGTCCTCGCCCAGTTCGGCCATCTCCCCGAGCACCGCCCAACTGCGCCGATGGCCGGCGCTGCGCGCCATCCAGGCCAGCGCCTTCAGCCCGGCCGCCATCGAGTCCGGGTTGGCGTTGTAGGCGTCGTTGATGACGGTGACGCCGTCGTCGCGGGTCAGCACCGCCATCCGGTGTTTGGACACCGGGCCCGCCGCGGCCAGCGCGTCGGCCACCTGCCCGAGGGTGGCGCCGCACTCCAGCGCGACCGCCGCGGCGCACAACGCGTTGGACACCTGATGCTCGCCGTGCACCGCCAGCGCGACGTCGACCTGCCCGTCGCGGGTGTGCAGCACGAAGCGCGGCCGGGCCAGCTCGTCGAGGGTGACGTCGGAGGCCCACACGTCGGTGCTCGACTCGCGCGACACCCGCACCACCCGGGCGGCGGTCTTGTCGGCCATCCCGGCGACCGCGCTGTCGTCGACGTTGAGTATCACCACGCCCGACGGTGGAATAGCTTGCGGTAGTTCGGATTTGGTGTCGATGATGGCCCTTCGCGAGCCGAACTCGCCGAGGTGCGCGGTGCCGACGTTGAGCACGACCGCGATCGACGGGCGCGCGATCTGCGCGAGCGCGGCGATGTTGCCGCGGCGGCGTGCCGACATCTCCAGCACGAGGTAGTCGGTGGACTCCGTCGCGCGCAGCACCGTCCACGGGTGGCCGAGTTCGTTGTTGAACGAGCCGGGCGGTGCAATCACCTCACCCAGCGGGGCCAGCACCGCGGCCAGCAGATCCTTCGTCGACGTCTTGCCCGACGAGCCGGTGACGCCGATGATCGTCAGCCCGCCGGCCACCAGCCGGTCGGCCACCGCGGCGGCGAGCTTGGCCAGCGCCGCGAGCACCGCGGCCCCGGAGCCGTCGGTGTCGTGTTCCAGCACGCTCGCACCGCGGTCGGCGATCGGGGCGGGCGGGACGACGACGGCGGGCACCCCGACCGGCCGCGCCGCCAACACCGCCACGGCGCCGGCGGCCACGGCCGCGGCCGCGAAGTCGTGCCCGTCGGCGCGGGCGCCGGGCAGCGCCAAGAACAACCCGCCGGCGGTGACGGCGCGCGAGTCGAACTCGACGGTGCCGGTGACCCGCGTGGCCGCGGCCTGCTCGGCGGTGATGTCGGCGAGCTGCCCGCCGACGATGTCGGCGATCTCGGCGATCGACAGCGCGATCACGTGCGTGACCTCAGCACATCGATGGCGCGTGCCAGCTCGGCGCGGTCGTCGAACGGGCGGGTGGTGCCGCCGGCGGTCTGCCCCGCTTCGTGGCCCTTGCCCGCGATCAGCACCACGTCGCCCGGCCGCGCCCAGGCCACGGCGTGCTCGATGGCCGCGCGCCGGTCGCCGATCTCGACGACCTCCGCGGCACCGCCGGCGGTGCCGGCCAGGATCGCCGAGCGGATCGCGGCGGGATCCTCGTCACGCGGGTTGTCGTCGGTGACCACCACCAGGTCGGCGAGGTCGGCGGCCACCCGGCCCATCGGCTCGCGCTTGCCCGGATCCCGGTTACCGCCCGCCCCGAACACCACCGCCAGCCGTCCGCCGCCCTGCTGGCGCAGCGTCTGCAGCACCGCCTGCAGCGCACCCGGCTTGTGCGCGTAGTCGACCAGGGCGAGGAAGTCCTGGCCGCGGTCGACGGCCTCCAGTCGGCCCGGCACCCGCGCGTCGCGCAGCCCGGGGGCGGCCTGCTCGGGCGACACCCCCGCGGCGTCGAGCATCGCGACCGCCAGCAGGCAGTTGGCCACGTTGTAGCGGCCGGGCAGCGCGATGCGCAGCCCGTGGTGCACGCCTGCCGGGTCGACGACGGTGAACTCCTGCGCCCCCGCGCCGACCGCGTGGATGTCCTCCACCCGCCAGTCTGCCTCGCCGCCTGCGGCGCTCACCGTCACCGGGTCGTGCGCAAGCGCGGCCATCCGGCGGCCCGCGTCGTCGTCCACGCAGATAACGGAAGTCGTTGCGTGCGTGGCAGATTGCGGGTCGAACAGGCGGGTCTTGGCGGCGAAGTAGTCGTCCATCGTGGGATGGAAGTCCAGATGGTCGCGGGACAGGTTGGTGAAGCCGCCGACGGCGAAGCGCACCCCGTCGACGCGGCCCAGGCTCAGCGCGTGGCTGGACACCTCCATCACCACGGTGTCGACGTGGCGCTCGACCATCACCGCCAGCAGCGCCTGCAGGTCGGGCGCCTCCGGCGTGGTGAGACCGCCGGGTTCGTCGCGCCCGGCGATGCGAACGCCGACCGTGCCGATCACGCCCGCGACCCGGTCCCCGGCGCGCAGCCCCGCCTCAGCGAGATAGGTGGTGGTGGTCTTCCCGGAGGTGCCGGTGACCCCGATGACGCGCAGTCGCTCCGAGGGCCGGCCGTAGACGACGGCGGCCAGTTCGCCCAGCACCGCGCGCGGGTTCGGGTGAATCAGCACCGGCACGTCGAAACCATGGCCGATCTCGGCCACCCCGGCGGCGTCGGTGAGCACCGCGACGGCCCCGCGCGACACCGCCTCGCGGGCGAACCGGGCGCCGTGCGCCGACGAGCCTGGCAACGCGGCGAACAGGTCCCCCGAACGGGCGTCGCCGCTGCGCAGCGTCACCCCGGTGATCGGCAGGTCGGGCGCCGCGGCCCCGTCGGCGGGCACCGCCTTGACCTGCTCGGCCAGCAGCCGCAGCGCTTGGCCGGCGGGATGGCTGGGACGCAGGTTCATGGCGATGACACAGTACCGGCCTGCGCTGCGGGGCGGCCCGTCGCTCAGGTGGCCTGCAGCAGCAACGGCGGGCCGGGATCGGGCGAGGGCGCCACGTTCTCGCGCTGCAGCAGCCACGACGCGATGTTGTGGAACAGCGGCGCGGCCGTGGTGCCCGGGGCGCCGTCGGCGGTGCGGTGCGGGTTGTCCATCATCACGCCGACGACGTAGCGCGGATCGTCGGTCGTCGCGATGCCGGCAAACGAGATCCAGTAGACGTCGTCGTAGTAGCAGCCGCAGCCCGGGTTGATCTTCTGCGCGGTGCCGGTCTTGCCCGAGATCTGGTAGCCCTCGACGGCCGCGCCGGGTCCGGTGCCCTGCTGCTCGCCCATCGGGTCGCGTTGCACCGTCGCGCGCAGCATCTCGCGCACCGTCTTGGCGGTCTGTGCCGACACCACGCGCACCCCCTCCGGGCGGGGTTCCTCGGTGCGGGTTCCGTCGGGGGCGATGGTGGCCTTGATGATCCGCGGCGGAATGCGCACGCCGTCGTTGGCGATCGCCTGGTACATGCCGGTCATCTGCAGCAGGGTCATCGAAAGACCTTGCCCGATAGGCAGGTTCGCGAACGTGCTGCCGGACCACTGGTCGATCGGCGGTACCAGGCCGGCGCTCTCACCGGGCAGCCCGACACCGGTGCGCTGGCCCAGACCGAACCTCTCCAGCATCTCCATGTAGCGCTCCGGGCCGATCCGCTGCGCGAGCATCAGCGTGCCGACGTTGGAGGACTTCCCGAAGATGCCGGTCGTGGTGTACGGCATGGTGCCGTGCTCCCAGGCGTCCTTGACGCTCACCCCGCCCATCTGGATCTGGCCGGGCACCTGCAGCACCTCGTTGGGGTGTGTCAGCCCGTACTCGATCGCGGCGGCCGCGGTGACGATCTTGTTCACCGAACCCGGCTCGTACGGCGACGTCACCGCCGGGTTGCCGAGCTCGCGGTCGCCCTGCCGGCCGACGTCCTGGGACGGGTCGAAGGTGTTGTCGTTGGCCATCGCCAACACCTCACCGGTCTTGGCGTCGAGCACCACCGCCATCACGGTCTGTGCACCGGACAGGTTCTTGGCCTGCTGCACCTGCTGTTGCACGTAGAACTGGATGTCGTCGTCGATGGTGAGCATCACCGTCGAGCCGTCGACGGCCTCGTGGCGGTTGCGGTAGCTGCCCGGGATCACCACGCCGTCGGAGCCGCGGTCGTAGGTGATCGAACCGTCGGTGCCGGCCAGCACCGCATCGAGCGAGTCCTCCAGCCCGAGCAGGCCGTGACCGTCCCAGTCGATGCCGCCGATGATGTTGGCCGCCAGCGAGCCGCCCGGGTACTGGCGCAGATCCTGGCGCTCGGCGCCGACCTCGGGGAACTTCTTGGTGATGGCGTCGGCGATCGCGGGATCGACCGCGCGCGCCAGATAGACGAACGTCTCGTTGCTGCGCAGCTTCTTGAGCAGGGTGGCCTTGTCGGGCTTGTTGTTCAGCCGCGACGCCACCTCGGCGGCGATCTCCCGCAACCGGGCATCGGGCTCGGGCGCCTCGTCGCTCTTGGCCCGCGCCTCCTCGAGTTGCTTGCGGACCTTGACCGGCTGGAACGTCAGCGCCCGCGCCTCGATGGTGAACGCCAGCTTGTCGAAGTTACGGTCGACGATCGCGCCGCGCACCGCCTTGTCGACGTCGGTGACCTTCAGCTGGCTGGCGGCCTCGGCGCGCAGCCCCGCGGCGCGCGGCACCTGCAGGTTGAACAGCTGCGCGGCGGCCACCACGAGGAGCAGAAAAATGGCCGCGTTGCCGACACGGTGGCGGAACACGAACGACGCGCTGCGCAACCCGGTATCGGGCCGCGGCGCGCGGGTGCGGCGCGCCTTGGCGGAGCGTTCCTGGGTCTCAACCGGCCTGCGCGGCTTGCCCTTCGGCGTCGCTTTCGCGCCGCGACCGCGTGCGGGGCCGCGGCTCATGCCGGGGCACCCGGGGCCGGCAGGGTCACGGGCTCGGTGACGGGCTCCGGCACGGGCTGCGTCAGGGGCTGCGCCTGCGGGGCCGGGCCGGGCAGCGCGGCGGGCGTCGGCACGTGCGGCACCTCGCCGGCGGGTGCGGCCGCCGGCGGCGCGGCGTTCGGGACGGCCTGCGGCACCTCGGGCGCCGGTGCGTTCGGGGCGGCCAACGGCGCGGCGGGCTGCTCCGCGGGTGTACCCGCCAGCGGAACGGCGGGCGCGACGGGTGCCGCTCCGGGCGCCGGCCGGGCGGGCAGGCGCACCGTCAGCTCGCGCGGTTCGACGACGCGGGGCGCGGGCGGTGCCGGTGGTGGCGGCGGCGCCTCCTCGGGCAGCGGGGTGTTCAGCGGCGGGGGCGGCACCCCCTCGGCCGGCTTCGGCGTGCCGACGACGATCCAGTTGCCTGCCGGATCCTGCACCAGGTGTGCGGTGTCGCGGGACGGGATCATGCCCAGTTCGCGGGCCGCCTCGGCCAACGCCGGGGCGGACTGTGCCCTCTGCACGTCGCGTTCCAGCGCCTCCTTCTGCTGCAGTAGTGCCTGATTCATTTCGCGTGCGTTGCCCAGCTGGTAGGACCGTTCGGCGGCGTCGGTGGACAACCACAGCGTGACCCCCAGGCCGACGCCGAGCGATCCGATGACCAGGACGACGAACGGCACCCGGGCGATCAGCGCGCGCGGGTGAAATTCCACCGACGCCAGCTTGACCAGAATCCGCTCTCGCAGCGGCGGTCGAACAACCTTGGGGGCCTTGGCCTTTCTGGCCTTGGCCCGGGCCTTGGCCTGGTCGGTGCTCTTCGGCCGGGCCGGTTTGTCAGTGGGCCGGGGAATCGGGTTGGTCTGCGGGGCCGAACTCTGCGGCCGCTGGGCGCGCGCCGGTCGGCGGCGCGGCGGCGCCTCGGCGGGGCGGCGTGACCCGGACCGGGTGTTCCGCTTCACCTTCATTCTTGTCCCCCAACCTTTTCCAAAGCCCGCAGTCGCACCGGTGCGCTGCGTGGGTTCGATGCGATCTCCTCGGCGCTCGCCCGCTCCGCACCACGAGTCAAAGACACGAATTCCGGTTCGTGGCCGGGCAGTTCGACGGGCAGATCGGGCGGGGTGCGCGACGCGGTGGCGGCCGCGAACACCTGCTTGACGATCCTGTCCTCCAGCGACTGGTAGGACATCACCACGACGCGACCACCTGGCGCGAGCGCGCGCAGCGCCCCTGGTATCGCCTCGCGCAGCGAGTCGAGTTCACCGTTGACCGCGATGCGCAGCGCCTGGAAAGTCCGCTTGGCCGGATGGCCCCCGGTGCGGCGGGCGGGCGCCGGGATGACGTCGTAGAGCAACTCGACCAGCTCGCCGGTGGTGGAGAACGGTCGGCGGACGCGGCGCCGGATGATCTGGGCGGCGATGCGGCCGGCGAACCGTTCCTCGCCGAACTCGCGCAGCACCCGCGTCAGCGACTTCTCGTCGTAGGTGTTGACCACCTCGGCCGCGGTCAGCTCCGCGTCCGGATCCATCCGCATGTCTAGCGGTGCGTCCGCGGAGTAGGAGAAGCCGCGTTCGGCGCGGTCCAACTGCATGGACGACACCCCGAGGTCGAACAGGATGCCCTCTACCTTGTTGCCGACTTTGTTTGTCCAGTAGGCGGTTTCGTCAAGCACCGCCTCGATGCGGTCGTAGCGGGTGCGGACCAGCAGGACGCGGTCGCCGAACTCCGCGAGGCGCTCCCCCGCGATCCACAGCGCATCGGGGTCGCGGTCCAGGCCGATGACCCGCAGTCCCGGGAACTCGGTGAGGAAACGTGCGGTATGCCCGCCCGCACCGAGAGTGGCGTCGACGAGCACCGCGCCGCTGCCGTCGGGGCGCTGCCGGGTGAGCGCCGGGGCGAGTAGTTCGACGCAGCGGTCGAGTAGCACCGGCACGTGCCCGTGCCGCGGCGAATCCTGGGGGTCTGGTGGGGAATCGGGGACCATCGCAACGCCTCCGGTGAGGGCCCATGCACCGAGGTCCCTGTCCGAGAGCACGGACCTGGCGTTGGGGAAGTACGCCAGGGCCGGTTCGGGCAGAGACCACGATGCACGGGCAACGTGGTCGTCGAGCACCGGGCTCGCGGCCGCCTCAGATGATGTCGTGCAGAGCTTCATCGGTGGCCGCGGAGAAGTTCTCTTCGTGCGCTTGCTGGTATTCGTGCCATGCCGTCGCGTCCCAGATCTCCAGATAGTCGACCGAGCCGATGACCACGCAGTCCTTGGTCAGGTTCGCGTAGCGGCGGTGGTCGGCCGACAGCGTGATCCGGCCCTGGGAGTCGGGGTGCTGCTCGTCGGTGGCGGCGGCGAGGTTTCGCAGGAACGCGCGGGCCTCCGGGTTGCTGCGCGATGCCTGCGAGGCCCGACGGGCCAGCTTTTCGAACTCCGCCCGCGGATACACGGCCAGGCTGTGGTCTTGGCTCTTGGTAACCATCAGCCCTCCTGCCAGTGCGTCGCGGAACTTGGCGGGCAGCGTGAGCCGCCCCTTGTCGTCGAGCTTCGGCGTGTAGGTGCCGAGAAACATCTCGCCAACCTCCAACCGCCTGGCCCAGTCAACGAAGCCCCGGTCGCTCCGTTGTCCGCCACTTTACCCCACAATCCCCCACTTTGCGCCATTCTTGGGCGCGTCGTGTCCCACTTTCCCCACCTCGTCCCCACCGGGTCCCCACCTAGTGCCCGCCTTGTGCCCAACCGAACAGCGGGTTTGCCAGAGCCGGTGCCACCCGAGTTGGCGGCGGTCCGCGCGCGCTGTAGAAAAAGTGCAGCTAGACGCCCTGGGCGCGCGGGTGGGGCGATGTGGGGCGCCATGGGGCGCCCACCCACCGTGGCGGCGAGCGGGCACGAAAAAGGGGCCGCGCACGAAAAAGGGGCAGCCCCTGCGGGCTACCCCTTAATCAATACCGGTCTATCTAGTCCTCGAAGCGCCGACGGAACCGATCCTCCATCCGGCTGGTGAACGATCCGCCGGTCCCCTTTGCCCGCTTCGGCCGCGGCAGACCCGCCCCGGCCACCGAGCGATCGGGGCCGCCGACGACGCGCGGGCCGGTGATAGCGAACACCACACCGCCGAACATGACCAGGAAGCCGAACACCGAGAGAATCGGCAGGCTGTCGCCGATCCAGGTGGCCTTGAACGCCACCCCGGAGACCAGCATCGCCAGGCCGATCACGAAGAGTGCAGCACCCTGCAGCCGGCGTCGCGTGGATGGCGCCCGCAGCGTCCCGCCCCGAACGCTCGAGGCGAACTTGGGGTCCTCGGCGTAGAGCGCGCTCTCGATCTCGTCGAGCATGCGCTGCTCATGATCGGAGAGTGGCATTCGTCCCTCCCTCAGAAGATGCCGGGACCGCCCGGGTCGTCTCAGTGGTTCATGGTCGCGTACGCCCGTATTTACGGGCATCAACAGTCATGATACGAGGTCAATCTGAGGCATACCACCTACTTGGAAGGTCGACTCGCCCACTCGACTCAATAATGGACGCCAACGACACGGAGGACAGGGGGACGGTGGCGACATTCCTGATCGATCTGTCGCCGAGCGACATGCAGCGGCGGCTTCGCGAAGCGCTCACCGTGTACGTCGACGCCATGCGCTACCCGCGCGGCACCGAGGACCAGCGCGCCGCGATGTGGCTGGAACATACCCGTAGGCATGGTTGGAAGGGCGTCGCCGTCGTCGAGGCCGAACCCGGGGCCGATCTGCATACCGCGCCACTGCTGGGCATCGCCTACGGCTACTGCGGCGCGCCCGATCAGTGGTGGCAGCAACAAGTGGTGGCCGGCCTGCACCGGGTCGGCACCGATCGGGCCCGCATCGCCGAGCTGATGTCGAGCTACTTCGAGCTGACCGAACTGCACATCCATCCGCGCGCCCAGGGCCGCGGCCTCGGCGAGGCGCTGGCCCGCCGGCTGCTCGACGGCCGCGCCGAGTCGCATGTGCTGTTGTCGACCCCGGAGATCAGCGGCGAGTCCAACCGCGCCTGGCGGCTGTACCGCCGGCTCGGCTTCACCGACATCATCCGCGGCTACCACTTCGCCGGCGATCCGCGCCCGTTCGCGATCCTGGGCCGGGCGCTGCCCCTGTGAGCGGACGATCTGGCACGATGACCCCCGTGTCCGCCCGCCCGAGTGTGACCCCGCGCCGCACCCGGCTGCTGGCGCTGGCGTTGCTGCTGGTGCTCGTGCTGCCGTCGGTGGTGGGCTGCGTGCGGATCCGCACGTCGATCACGGTGTCACCCGACGACCGGGTGTCCGGGCAGATCATCGCCGCGGCCAAACCGCGCAACGCCGACGACAAGGGCCCGCAGCTGCTCAACAACCTGACCTTCGCCAACAAGGTCGCGGTGTCGGAGTACAGCCGCGATGACTACGTCGGCTCCCAGGCCGTGTTCTCGGATCTGACCTTCGCCGAACTACCGCAGCTGGCCAACATGAACCGCGACGCCGCCGGCGTCGACATCTCGCTGCGCCGGGCGGGCGACCTGGTGATCCTGGAGGGCCGCGCGGATCTGACCACCCTCAACGACCCCGAGGCCGACGTCTCGCTGTCGGTGTCCTTCCCGGGCGAGGTGACCTCCACCAACGGCGATCAGGTGTCCGCCGAAATCGTCGAGTGGAAGCTGCGCCCCGGCGTCGTGAGCACCATGAACGCGCAGGCCCGCTACACCGATCCGAGCGCCCGCTCGTTCACCGGCGCGGCCATCTGGCTGACCATCGCGTCGTTCATCGTGGCCGGGATCATCGGCTGGCTGGCGTATGTGAGCCGCGACCAATCCCCGCGCGTGGGCGAACCGGCCGAATAACAGGCTTTACGCTGGGAGGCACTGCGTAGGGGTGACTGACCGGTGACCATGACAGAAAGGGGCGCCCGCTGAGCGTGCATGCACCGGCACCGTCGGCGGTCGAGCTGGCCGGCGCCATCACCGACCAACTGCGGGCCTACCTTGCCCAGCGCCGCAGCGAATGCGCCTACATGGGGCCCGAATACGGCGAACTCACCGCGGCGCTGGAGGAGTTCGTGCTGCGCGGCGGCAAGCGGCTGCGCCCGGCGTTCGCGTACTGGGGCTGGCGCGCGGTGATCGACGAACCCGACGACCCCACCGACCCGGATGCGTTGCGGCTGTTCGCCGCCCTGGAACTGCTGCACGCCTGCGCGCTGGTGCACGACGACGTGATCGACGCCTCGGCGACCCGCCGCGGACTGCCCACCGTGCACCGACTGTTCTGCGATCGGCACCGCGCCAACGACTGGCACGGCTCCTCCGAGCAGTTCGGAATCTCGGCGGCGATCCTGCTCGGCGATCTGGCGCTGGTGTGGGCCGACGATATCGTCGCCACCGCGGGGCTGCCCGAGGACGCTCGCCACCGCGTGCAGAAGGTGTGGGCCGCCATTCGCACCGAGGTTCTCGGCGGCCAGTACCTCGACATCGTCGCGGAGTCCAGCCGTGCGGACTCGGTGGCCTCGGCGATGACGGTCAACGTGTATAAGACTGCGTCTTATACGATTTCGCGTCCGCTACAGCTCGGCGTCGCCGCGGCCGCCGACCGGCCCGACGTGCAGGAGGCGTTTCACGAGGTGGGCACCAACCTCGGTGTCGCGTTCCAGCTGCGCGACGACGTGCTCGGCGTGTTCGGCGATCCGGTCGTCACCGGCAAGCCGTCCGGCGACGACCTGCGCTCTGGCAAGCGCACCGTGCTGTGGGCCGAGGCGGTCGAACTCGCGCAGCGCACCGACCCGGCGGCCGCCGACCTGCTGCGCGCGTCACTGGGCACCGAGCTCAGCGACGCCGCGGTCAAGGAGCTGTGTGCGGTGATCGAGTCCGTCGGTGCGCTCGCCGCGGTCGAGGCCCGCATCGACGAACTCACCCGCAAGGCGCTCGACATCATCGACTCCGCCCCGATCTCCCCCGGGGCCAAGGTCGGCCTCGCCGAGCTCGCCAGATTGGCCGCGAACCGGTCGGCCTAGGCCCATGACGACGATGACGCGCCTGATCGCGTTCGCGACCTCGCCGCAGGCCAGGCCCGCCCGGCTGGGTTTCCTCGGCGCCGTGCTGATCGCCGCGGGCGGGCTCGGCGCGGGCAGCACGCGGCTGCACGATCCGCTACTGGAGTCACTGCACCTGTCGTGGTTACGGTTCGGGCACGGGTTGGTGCTGTCCTCGGTGCTGCTGTGGGGCGGCGTGGCGCTGATGCTGGGCGCGTGGTTGTGGTTGGGCCGCAGCGTGATCGATCGCACCGCCACCGAGTACACGATGGTCGCGACAGCCGGTTTCTGGTTGGCGCCGCTGCTGTTGAGTGTGCCGTTGTTCAGCAGGGACACCTACTCGTACCTGGCGCAGGGCGCACTGCTGCGCGATGGCTTAGACCCCTACGTCGTGGGGCCGGTCGCGAACCCTAACTCGTTGTTGGACAACGTGAGTCCGATCTGGACCACCACCACGGCGCCGTACGGGCCCGCGTTCATCCTGATCGCCAAGTTCGTCACCATGCTGGTCGGCAACGACGTCGTCGCGGGCACCATGTTGTTGCGGTTGTGCATGCTGCCCGGGCTGGCGCTGCTGATCTGGGCCGCGCCCCGGGTGGCCCGCCACATCGGCGCCGACGGGGCCACCGCGCTGTGGGTCTGCGCGCTCAACCCGCTGGTGATCATCCACCTGATGGGTGGCGTCCACAACGAGATGCTGATGGTCGGGCTGATGATGGCCGGCATCGCGCTGGCGTTCGCGGGCCGCAACGTCTCCGGCGTCGCGCTGATCGCCGCGGCGGTGGCGGTGAAAGCCACGGCAGGACTGGCGCTTCCGTTCCTGGTGTGGGTGTGGGCCCGCGACCTTCGGCAGCGCCGCGGCTACGGCCCCGGCAAGGCGTTCGTGGCCGCGTCGGTGGCCTCGGCGGCGGTGTTCATCGCGGTGTTCGCTGTGCTGTCGCTGCTGGCCGGTGTCGGGCTGGGCTGGCTGACGGCGTTGGCCGGTTCGGTGAAGATCATCAACTGGCTGACCCTGCCGACCGCGGCGGCCAACCTCATCAACGTGTTCTTCGGGCTGTTCATGCCGGTGAACTTCTACGCCGTGCTGGACGTCACCCGGATCATCGGCATCGCGCTGATCGCGATCTCACTTCCGTTGGTGTGGTGGCGGTATCGGCACACCGACCGCGAGGCGCTGAAGGGCATCGCCGTGGTGATGATCATCGTGGTGCTGCTGGTGCCCGCCGCGCTGCCGTGGTACTACACCTGGCCGCTGGCGATCGTCGCCGCGCTGGCGCAGACCCGCGCGGCCATCGCGGTGATCGCCGGGCTGTCCACCTGGATCACGGTGGTCTGGAAACCCGACGGCGCCCACGGCATGTACTCGTGGACGCACGTGCTGCTGGCGCTGGCTTGCGCTGCCGCCGCGTGGTATTCGCTGTACCGGGCGCAACCCGGCACCCCGCGCCCGCGTGAGTTCAGTACGCCATCGCCTGCGCCCGACGCACCACCTCACGAGCCTGGTGAGAGCGCAGAGCGTCAACGGGCCGGGCATTAGTCTGCTTGTCCGTCGAGCCGTCGCGGGTGATGGTCAACGACGGGTCGGGCGTGAACAACCAGCGCACGATCTCGGTCTCCCGGTATCCCCCGTCGTGCAGCACGACGAGTAGTCCGGGCAGGCTCTTGACCACGTGCCCACTGTCGTCGAAGAAGATCTTCGGCACCACCAGCGTCCCGTTGCGGCGCACCGCGACCAGATGCCCGTCGCGCAACTGCTGATGGACCTTGGTCACCGGGATGCCGAGAAGATCGGCGACCGCGGGCAGATCGTAGACGGCTTCGTCCGGGTCGAGGACGTCATCGGCGGCCGGAATGCTGCTCACCGCATCGAGTCTAGGTCGCTACCGCCGACTCGTAACATGTCTTCGGTGGAGACCCACCAGCAGTCCGATCCGCTCGCGGGTGCGCTATTGGACGGCCGGTACCGGGTCGGCACGCTGATCGCCACCGGCGGCATGAGTTCGGTCTACCGCGGGCTCGACGTGCGTCTCGACCGCCCGGTCGCGTTGAAGATCATGGAATCCCGCTACTCGGGCGACCACCAGTTCCTCACCCGGTTCCAGCGCGAGGCCCGCGCCGTGGCCCGCCTGAAGGGCCCGAGCCTGGTCGCGGTGTACGACCAGGGCATCGACGGTCAGCACCCCTACCTGGTGATGGAACTCGTCGAGGGCGGCACGCTGCGCGACCTGCTGCGCGAACGCGGACCGATGCCGCCGCACGCCGCCGCGGCCGTGCTGGGGCCGGTGCTCGACGGGCTCGCTGTCGCGCACGCGGTCGGACTGGTGCATCGCGACATCAAGCCGGAGAACGTGTTGATCTCCGACGACGGCGAGGTCAAGATCGCCGACTTCGGGCTGGTGCGCGCGGTGGCTGAGGCCAAGATCACATCCACCAGCGTCATTCTCGGCACCGCGGCCTACCTGTCGCCCGAGCAGGTCGCCACCGGCGACTCCGACCCGCGCAGCGATGTGTACTCGGTCGGGGTACTGGCCTACGAACTGCTGACCGGGGTCACCCCGTTCACCGGCGACACCGCGCTCGCGGTGGCCTATCAGCGGATGGATCGTGACGTCCCGCCACCGAGCGCACGGATCGGCGGTGTGCCAAGGCAATTCGACGAACTAGTACAACGCGCCACCGCCCGCGACCCGGCGCACCGCTTCGCCGACGCGCGCGACATGGGCGACGAACTCGAGGCGATTGTCGAGGAACTCGGCCTGCCGCCGTTCCGGGTGCCCACGCCGCGGCACTCGGCCCAGCACGCGTCGCTGATGACCGAGCGCCGCCCGGTCGCACCGGCCGTGCCGCCCCAGCACACCCGGGAGTACACCCGCGACGGCATGCCGCCCGTTGATGACGAATACCCACCCGCCAGAAGAGAATTCGCCGGCATCGACCTAGAGCACTTCTACTGGGCGCAACAGCGCGCCAAACGAGCGCTGGTGTTCTGGGTGATCGCGGTGCTGACGCTGACGGGTCTGCTCGCCGCGGCGGCCTACACGCTGGGCAGCAACATCACCAACCTGCTCTGACCGCTGCGGCGGCCGCACTCAATCGCGGAGCATCTCCGCGGGGCTTCAATCGCGGAGCATCTCCGCGGGGCTTCAATCGCGGAGCATCTCCGCGACCAAGAACGCCAACTCCAGCGACTGCTGCGTGTTGAGCCGCGGATCGCAGGCCGTCTCGTAGCGACCCGCCAGGTCGTTGTCGGAGATGTCCTGCGCGCCGCCCAGGCACTCGGTGACGTTCTCGCCGGTGATCTCCACGTGGATGCCGCCCGGGTGGGTGCCCAGCGCGCGGTGCACCTCGAAGAAGCCCTGCACCTCGTCGACGATCCGGTCGAAGTGGCGGGTCTTGTACCCCGTCGAGCTTTCGTGGGTGTTGCCGTGCATCGGGTCGCACTGCCAGATCACCTGATGCCCGGTGGCCTGCACCTTCTCGATGATCGGCGGCAGCAGGTCGCGGATCTTGTTGTTGCCCATCCGCGTCACCAGGGTCAGCCGGCCCGGGTCGTTGTTCGGGTCGAGCCGCTCGACGTACTCCACGGCCAGTTCCGGCGTCATCGTCGGGCCCAGTTTCACGCCGATCGGGTTGGCGATCACCTCGGCGAACGCGATGTGCGCGCCGTCGAGCTGGCGGGTGCGCTCACCGATCCACACGTAGTGCGCCGACAGGTCGTACAGCGCGGGCCTGCCATGCTCGTTCTCCGAGAGCCGCAGCATCGCGCGCTCGTAGTCGAGCACCAGCGCCTCGTGGCTGGCGTAGATCTCGGCGGTCTGCAGGTTGTGGTCGTCGACCCCGCAGGCGCTCATGAACTCCAGGCCGCGGTCGATCTCGCTGGCCAGCGCCTCGTAGCGGGCGCCCGCCGGGGAGGTCCGGACGAATTCGCGGTTCCAGTCGTGCACCTGGTGCAGCGACGCCAACCCCGACGAGGTCAGTGCCCGGGTCAGGTTCATCGCGGCGCTGGCGTTGGCGTACGCGCGCACCAGCCGCGACGGGTCGTGCTCGCGGGCGGCGGCGTCGGGGGCGAAGCCGTTGATCATGTCGCCGCGGTAGGACTTCAGCCCCAGCGCGTCGACATCCGACGAGCGCGGCTTGGCGTACTGGCCGGCGATGCGGGCCACCTTGACCACGGGCATGCTCGCGCCGTAGGTGAGCACCACCGCCATCTGCAGCAGCGTGCGGATGTTGGCGCGGATGTGGGGCTCGGTGTTGTCGACGAACGTCTCGGCGCAGTCACCGCCCTGCAGCAGGAAGGCCTTGCCGCGGGCGACGTCGCCCAGCAGCGCCTTGAGCCGCTGCACCTCGGCGGGCACCGTCACCGGGGGCACGCTCTCCAGTACGGTGCGCATCACCTTCGCGGTGTCGGCGTCCCAGCTGGGCTGTTGCGCCGCCGGCTTGGCCAGCGCGGCATCCAGCCGCTGCCGCAGGTCATCCGGCAGGGGCGGCAGCGCTGGCAGCTGGTCGATGGGTACGTCGACGGTCCAGTTCACCCGTACATGGTAACTGCACTTCGGCACCGCTTTTTCACGGCTGTGCTGGGGCTTCCCCGCCGGCCATGCCGCCGGTCATCAGGCGAAACCGCAGCAGGTTGTGTTTGGCGTCGACCAGGGCGTCGTGGGCATCGCGTGGACGCGGGGGCATCCGCGGGCTGCCGCGCTCCTCCCAGAACTGCCGCAGCTCGCGGGTGAACCGCGGAATCGCCGGCGGCAGGTCGGTCATCGGACCCCACAGCTGGCAGAGCACCACGTGGTCGTAGGCGCCGACCCAGGCCCACAGCTCGATCGGTTCGTCGCCGTCGACGCCGAAGAAGTCCTCGAGGTCGTTGCGAATCTGCTTGCGCGACCGCCACACCTGAGACGACGGTGGCGGCAGCTTTGGCAGCACGTGTTTGCGCACCCAGCTGCCCGCTCGATCCGGATCGAATTCGGTTGACACGGCGTAATATTCGCGACCGTCCTCGGCGGCCACGCCGATCGAGATCAGCTCGATGGTGCGTCCGTTGTCGATGAACTCGGTGTCGTAGAAATACTTCATACCCGCGACACCTGGGCCGGGTCCGGCCTGGTGGCGGCCGCCTTGGGCGCCGGCG
>ENA-UOVV01000622-UOVV01000622.1-compost-metagenome-genome-assembly--contig:-NODE-622-length-38916-cov-11.531304_pt1 | contig 38916 bp, 38 predicted proteins | sample MGYA00238155_ERZ761577 | MGnify/ENA primary metagenome ERZ761577 (study PRJEB28898, sample SAMN06268775) | compost metagenome | isolation source: Emeryville, CA | place: USA:Emeryville, CA | collected... | reverse complement strand
TAGAAATACGAGATGTCATAGATCCTGAGTCAATTATAGAAGCTTCGCTATAACTAATTATAGAAGCTTCGCTATAACTTTCGTTTAGAATAAGGAACTTAACCTTTTAAAATCGGACGGTACTTATGAATATATCTGAGTTGTCCATTAAGCGCCCGGTACTGGCCATTGTCATGAACCTGGCCATCGTTCTCTTCGGTGGGATAGGCTATTCCTATCTATCGCTCCGGGACTACCCTGCGATCGATCCTCCGATGGTCAACGTACGCACGAGTTACGTGGGTGCCAATGCCGATGTGATCGAAAGCCAGATCACCGAGCCGCTGGAAAAAGTCATCAACGGGATTCCAGGAATCAGGGCTATCAGCTCAACCTCTCAAATCGGATCCAGCAATATCACCGTAGAATTTAATTTGGATGTGCCCCTAGAAGAGGCTGCCAATGACGTACGGGACAAAGTAAGCCAGGCTCTTCGGAACCTCCCCCAGGACATAGACGCTCCACCGGTGGTGATCAAGTCCGACGCCAATAGTGATTTTATTTTGCTTCTAGCGATTCAGAGTCCGACCAAAGGGCTGATGGAATTAAGCGATTACGCAGAAAATGTCCTGCAGCAAAGGCTACAAACCATCAATGGGGTGAGTGCGGTGAACATATTTGGCCAGAAAAAATATGCCATGCGTATTTGGCTGGATCCCGACAAGATGCTTGCCTACAACGTCACATTTAACGATATCAGCCGCATCCTCTCCGCCGAAAATGTGGAACTCCCCGCCGGAAAAATTTACGGTGAAAACACCGAACTCACGATTCGGACGATGGGGAGGCTAACTACCGAGGAGGATTTCAATAAATTGATTGTTAAGGAAGACGCTTCAACCGGTATCGTCCGACTTGAAAATGTAGCCCGTGTCGAACTAGGTCCAGAGGTAGAAGAACAAGCTTGGAAGTTCAATGAAATCTATTCCGTAGGTCTAGCCGTAATTCCACAACCCGGCGCGAACTATGTCAAAATTTCAGACGAATTCAACAAACGGCTAAAAGAGATCATCGAAACGAACAAGTCGGACATTACTTTCGAAGTACTCGTCGACAATACACGTTTGGTTCGTCAAAGTATAGAAGAAGTGGAAGAGACCCTGGTAATTGCCTTCATACTTGTGGTTATGGTCATCCTGTTCTTCTTCCGTGACTTTGTTATTGCCGTCCGTCCATTGATCGATATTCCGATATCCTTGATTGGTACTTTCTTCGTCATGTACCTATGTGGTTTCTCCATCAACATCCTGACACTTCTCGGTATCGTGCTAGCGACCGGCCTTGTGGTGGACGATGGTATCGTGGTCACGGAGAATATCTTTAGAAAGCTAGAAGAGGGAATGCCCATCCGTAAAGCGGCAATCGAAGGAAGTAAAGAAATATTCTTTGCGGTTATTTCCACTTCATTGACCTTGTCGGTGGTATTCCTACCGGTAATTTTCCTCGAGGGTTTTGTAGGTAGCTTATTCCGGGAATTTGGTGTGGTATTGGCAGCAGCGGTTATGATTTCTGCTTTTGTTTCACTGACCATCACGCCTGTACTGAATATCTATTTGCATCGGAAAAATACCGGTAAAGGGTGGTTCTATCGTAAGACAGAACCCTTTTTCGAAGGAATGGAGACCGGTTATAACCGGTTTTTGAAATCATTTATGCGGGTGCGATGGATAGCCTGGCTAATTATAATTACCTGTTTAGGGATTATCTATTTCACCTACACCAACCTGCAGACCGAGCTAGCTCCTATGGAAGATCGGAATACCATTCGATTTTCGTTAACCGCCCCAGAAGGTACCAGCTACATGCAAATGCAGGCTATTTCCGATGAACTAACCGCCTATTTGAACGATTCTATTCCCGAGCGCACTTTTGTGTTTTCTTCCACTCCCAATATGCGGAGTACGGGATCAAATAGTGGAATGGCGCGGATCGGTCTTGTTCCAGCTAATGAAAGGGTGCGGAGTCAAAATGAAATTGCCCAGGAGATTACGCGGAAACTCAGGGAATTTAATGGTGCCCGAATACTCGCCACACAAGAACAAACCATTGCAGTAGGGTTGGGGTCGCGAGGCGCGTTGCCCGTCCAGTTTATCTTGCAGAATTTAGACTTCGATAAACTGCAGGAAGCCATACCCGAATTTTTGGAGGAAGCAAATAACGACCCCACCTTCAGTAATGTCGACGTCAATTTGAAGTTCAATAAACCTGAAGTCCACATCGAAATCGACCGGGTGAAGGCGAGGGATCTCGGGTTATCGACCGCCGATATTGCCGAGACCATCCAGGCTGCCTTTAGTGGTAGACGGATGGCTTATTTCTTGATGAACGGAATGCAATATCAGGTAATTGGTCAGGTCGATTACGACGACCGCAACAAGCCGGCAGATATTTCCAAACTCTATGTACGTAACAACCGTGGTGAAAATATACCCTTGATGTCGGTGGTACATATTACCGAATCCAGTGGGCCGCCTACCTTATATCGCTACAACCGTTACAAAAGTGCTACCATTTCCGCTTCTTTAAGCGAGGGAAAAACCATTGGTGATGGGGTGGCGGCCATGAGAGCCATTGCAGATAGGGTGTTGGATGAAACTTTCCAAACATCACTTTCCGGACCATCGCGGGATTTCGAAGAAAGTTCGTCCAATACGATGTTTGCTTTCTCCTTGGCGTTGGTTCTAATTTACCTAGTACTTGCCGCTCAATTTGAAAGTTTCCGGGATCCGTTTACAATCATGATTACTGTACCGCTTGCCATTGCGGGAGCTTTGTTGTCGTTGTATATTTTCGGCCATACCATTAATATTTTCTCACAAATTGGGATGATTATGTTGATCGGTCTGGTTACGAAGAACGGTATCCTAATTGTTGAATTTACTAATCAAAAACGAGAGGCAGGAATACCCCTGATAGACGCAGTGATCGAAGCAGCGACTCAGCGTTTACGGCCTATTCTCATGACCACTCTCGCAACGGCTTTCGGTGCATTACCTATTGCCATTGGGTTTGGGGCAGCTGCTACCAGCCGTGTGCCGCTAGGGGTAGTCATCGTGGGTGGGCTTGCTTTCTCGCTGATATTGACACTTCTGGTCATCCCGTCAGTATATACCTATATCGCTCGAAAAGATAAAAAAGAAAAAATAGAAGAAATTGAGCTGGAACCGGAACTAGAATCCATTACCGGCATTAAATAACACTATGAATTTTCACAGATTCGCCCAAAAAGCCCTGATTTTCGTTTGCGGAATGACGACGATTACGGGCTTTTCCCAGGATGCAGTCCAACTTACCTTGGACGATGCTATTGCAATTGCCCTCAAAAACAGTCTTGAAATCCAAATTGCGCGCAACGATGTCGAAGCGGCAGAATTGATGAATCATTACGGCGTAGCCGGAGGATTGCCCACGGTTAATGCTACGCTGGGCAACACCCAACAGGTAATGAATATCCGTCAGAAGCTACAAAACGGCACCAATATTGAACGCGATGGTGCAGCGGGAAACAACCTGAGTTCTGGGGTGGTAGCTTCTTTAGTCCTTTACAATGGACACCGGATTGTTTCTACTAAAAGGAGATTGGAGGAGTTAAAACAACAAAATGAAGAACTGTTGTTGGCACAAATTCAGGATTTGATAGCGGATGTCTCCACCGCTTACTACGATATTGTTCGGCAACAAAGTTATGTAAAAACGATTGTCCAATCGATCTTGGCTTCTGAGAAGCGTCTCGAAATATTGGAGGCTAGGCGATCGGCTGGTCTGGCTAATAATGCAGATATCTATCAAGCTCAAATCGATATTAATACGGCCAAGCAGTTGATGATGAACCAAAAGTTGGTTGTCGATGTCGCCAAAACAGAACTGCTACGATTAATGTCTGAAGATCCATCCATTGAATTGGAAATTGCCGATACGATCATAGTATCCAAAGATTTGGATTTAAACGAATTCTTGGAAAAAACCGCTAAAAACAGACAGATTAGAGCGTCTGAAAACCAAATACGCATCAGCGAGTTAGTCCAACGTGAAATTGCGGCACAACGCTATCCAACAGTGCGTTTGAATGCCGGCCTTAATTATACACGCAACCAAAGTGCAGCCGGTTTTAACCTCTTAAACCAATCGTTTGGGCCTAATGTTGGACTCGCTGTTTCTATACCCCTCTACAATGGAGAAGCTTACCGAAGACAGCAGCAAGCGGCAGGGGTGGAAATAAAATCAGCCCGCAAGAGAAAGGAGATTCTGGAGCGGGATTTCAAATCGGAAGTCTATAAGACCTACCATGCCTACAAGAATGCATTGAGCCAACTCGAAACGGAAATTAAAAACTATCGGCTGACAGAAGAGTTGCTAAACCTCACTATGCAGCGATTCGAGTTGATTCAGGCTACGATCATCGATGTTCGAGAGGCACAGAAAAGCTTCGAAGATGCAGGGTACCGACTTGTAAACCTGAGTTATGCAGCCAAGGCCGCTGAAATAGAACTATACCGATTGGCTAACGAATTGAACTAAAGGGAATCGAAAAGACTTCCGAAAGTTTTTTAAAGGTGCAGGTTACTGGTGGCAAGTTTGTAAATTTGCCCTCACTCTTTCTAATCCACTATGTTATTTCTAGGGAAATATAATGATTTGACAATCGAAAGATCGACCAGTGTCGGGCTTTACCTCAGCGAGCCGGAAGGGGAAGAGGTTTTACTCCCCAAGAAATACGTGACCCCTGATATGCAAGTGGGCAATGTTATTCGCGTATTTGTATATAAGGATAGCGAGGATAGACCTATTGCGACAACGGAGACCCCGGCTTTAATGCGAAATGAATTCGGATACCTTAAGGTCAAGGATGTGAATAATTTTGGGGCTTTCCTCGATTGGGGGTTGGAGAAAGACCTCTTTGTTCCCTTTAACGAACAAGTCGACAAAATGCAAGTAGGGGAGAAGCATATTGTTTTCCTTTTTCTTGACCGACGTACCGATCGCCTTTTGGCAACCGCAAAGTGGCGTCAAAACATTAGCAACGAGCGTCTACTGGTGAAAGAAGGTGATGAAGTCGACTTACTGATAGCGGAGCGGACTGATTTGGGTTATAATGCCATCATCAACAATTATCATGTGGGATTAATTTATAGGAATGAGGTATTCCGGACCATATCCGTGGGGGATCGATTGAAAGGGTATGTCAAATTAATACGGGAAGGGAATAAAATAGATCTTTCTTTGGAAAAGACCGGTTATGAGCGGATTGAAACCCAAGCACAGGTGGTGCTGGATCTTCTCAAAAAAGAAGGGGGCTATTTACCGCTGACCGATAAAACGAATCCCGAGCAAATACGCAACCTTCTTGAGATGAGTAAAAAAGATTTCAAGAAAGCCATTGGAGGCTTATATAAACAAGGTATTATCCAACTGGAAGAGCAGGGCATCCGCCTGGTTCAGTAAAGATTCTGTAAGGTACTTCTCATGAAATGCCCCAGTCATTAATGACTCCCCCTCCCCGCAATTAGTTTATCTTGTAGCGATTCAAGTTCCTCCCAATTTCCATCCCGAGCCAACGCAGCCTGAACCGGCCAGGAAGTAGGGTCATGGAGTTGAAAACGTGGACCGGCCTGGATCAGGAGGGCAGCCAAGCTATCGGCTGAAGTTGAAGCGAGCTGGGCATAGGTATAAATATTCGATTCATTCAGCAACTTTTCAACCGTCGGACTTATTCCCTCAATGATTTTCAAATCGTCCATCACTATCCGAGTCTCAGAAGTCTCCAGCGTATTCCGAGGTAACGGAATTTTCAGTTGGTTTTGACATTCCCTCAATTCACTTTCTTTGGTTGCCAAGACTTCGTTGAGACGCTTCATTTGTCCTTTTGTAATCCATCTTCCGATCAAATAGCCCGCAAGTGCTATCAGAGAAAGAAGGATGACCATCTCCGTGATAGCGACAGGAAGTGACAAAGGATTAAGTGCCAAGAAAATCATAACGATTTAAATTTTATAGTCGTTGAACCCATTAGCTCCCATTGAGTTCACTTTGAAATTTTTCGAGCTCCTCCCATTTTCCTTCATCAGCTAAGGACGCTTGTAAAGGCCAGGTTTCGGGATGATGCATTTTGTAAATAGATCCGGATTGCCGCACAATGTCCTGTAGTTTTTCTACCGGGGTATTCCGCAATTGCGTATAATTTTGGATTCCGGCTTCTTTGAGCATTTTTTCGATACGTGGGCCAATACCTTCAATTAATTTGAGGTCGTCGACGCGTGAGAGGTTGGAAGAAATTAGTTCTGGTTGAATTACGATAAGGCTTTTTCGGCATTTTTCAAGCTCTACGCTCAGCCGTGCAATTTGGTCTTCGACACGGTTGACGGCTTGCATGCCTTGCCGATAACCCACAATGTAGCCTAATACCGCTGAAACCAGTACCATTAACAAGTGTTGCCACCAGGCATCTAACAATTGATGTGGATTTAGTTCAAACATGGGTTACATCGCATTTTGATTCCTTACTACCATGGTAACTCTTCGGTTTGCAGCCCTACCTTCCGCCGTGTCATTGGAGGATTTCGGTTCTTGATCCCCTTTATTTTCAACCATAATTTGGGATGCTGCGATTCCAAATTCTTCGAGAATGGCTTTTACAGCTTCCGTTCGCTCCCGTGCGAGTTCCATATTGCCGGTTTCGTCAGCCTCTCGATCGGTATGACCCGTTAAAATAATTTTATGGTCGGGATTTTGTTGAAGGAAGAGTCGAGCTTCTTCTAAAAAACGTTCGTTGTCGGGGGTTGTGATATAGGTCAAGCTGCCGGTATTGAAATAAAGATCCAGTGGCTTAAAAATATCGATAAATTTTTGGTCTTCGGCCAATCGGGTTTCCGTTAGGGTTAATGCCTCCATAAACTGATGGTCGATTCCGCCCCAGAGGGAGTCGCGGATAAAAACGAGCTCGTCAGAAGGTCTTCCCTTGGTGAAAAATACGTTCGAAGCGATACCTCTACTGGTATAAAGAGTTTTCACCTCTTCAGCTCGGGCTAGTCCTAAATTTTCCCATTCCGTGGCATTTATTTCATCGGGAGAATAGTAGCCTGTAATGACGACTCGTTTCTCTGGGTTTTGGCGAAGGTAATTTACCACCTGGTTGACGGCACCGGCGATATTGTAAAAATTCGCTTTATGGCCCGATTTGGCAAACGAGAAGTTTTTTTCGGAAGTAACCATTAGGTCGGCTCCATCAACCATTTGCAGGGGAGGAATGGTAACCGTGGGCATTTCGGTTGTCCCCTTAGGACCTGCTTCGCAGAGCAGTTTAATTTTACAAACATGCCACCAGGTCGATCCTGCGATCCAAAGTACTAGTAGAAGTATCCATACCAAATTACTGCTATTCATAGGCTTCAGGCAGTATTGATTTAATTAAAGGCGGCTATCAACTGATTTATTTTTCGTCTGTTACTATACGCAAATATAGGAATAATGGGATGGGATGAACATACTAAAAAGGTACACATTTAATTTTTTCACATCTCCAAAAAGGTTTACCAATATGATGAATGTTGTGAATAGAGAAAAAAAATGGCTATTCCTTTTTAAGAAATAGCCACTGGGTTAAAATCTATTATTCTACTTATCGATTCATCGAGATCAAAAACTCTTCGTTGTTTCTTGTGCCGCGCATATTGGTGAGTAAGAAATCCATGGCTTCCACCGGATTCATATCGGCCATATGTTTGCGGAGTACCCATACTTTTTGCAGCGTTTCCTTGTCTAACAGGAGATCTTCTCTACGCGTGCCGGAAGTCATCACATCAATAGCAGGGAATACCCGTTTGTTGGATAGTTTGCGATCGAGCTGAAGTTCCATATTACCTGTTCCCTTGAATTCTTCGAAGATAACCTCGTCCATACGGGAGCCAGTTTCGATCAAGGCGGTTGCAATAATGGTCAGCGAACCTCCATTTTCGACATTTCTGGCAGCTCCAAAGAAACGTTTAGGACGATGTAAGGCATTGGCATCCACCCCACCTGAAAGGATTTTTCCTGAGGAAGGTACAACGGTGTTGTACGCCCTTGCCAACCGCGTGATGGAGTCGAGGAGGATGACTACGTCGTGTCCACACTCAACCATACGTTTTGCCTTTTCTAGGACGATGCTGGAGACTTTTACATGGCGTTCCGCTTGCTCATCGAAGGTCGAGGAGATAACTTCAGCCCTAACGCTTCGCTGCATGTCGGTTACTTCTTCCGGGCGCTCGTCTATAAGCAAGATGATCAAATATACTTCAGGGTGATTTCGAGTTATCGCATTAGCTACCTCCTTGAGTAACACCGTTTTACCTGTCTTAGGCTGGGCTACGATCATACCGCGTTGCCCTTTTCCTATTGGGGCAAAAAGGTCCAGAATCCGTGTCGAATATAGGTCTGGTTTGGTGCTTAGATTGAGCCTTTCTTCAGGGAAGAGCGGGGTAAGGTATTCGAAGGGGATACGATCCCGAATTTCTTCTGTAGTCTTTCCGTTTACGGTTTCCACCCTTAGGAGGGCAAAATATTTTTCTCCGTCTTTGGGCGGACGGATTTGTCCGCGGATGGTATCTCCGGTTTTCAGACCAAATAATTTGATCTGCGAAGGGGATACATAGATATCGTCGGGGCTAGCTAGGTAATTGTAATCAGCCGAACGCAGGAAGCCATAACTTCCATCTTGCATGATTTCAAGTACACCCTCGTTGACGATCAGTCCGTCAAATTCCCGGACATAATTGTTGTAATTTTTTTTGATTTTGGTAGCGTATTCCTCCCGTGCTCGTTCGCTTTGTTGGGTCGGCTTGGGGGTTTTGACAGGTTCTACTGGTGCGGCCGGAACTTCAATTTCGGTAATTTCAGTAGGATCCAGGTCGGTATCGCTATATAGGTCATAGATATCAATCAACTCCGGTTCTTCCAGTGAATCCAGGAAATCGATTCCGGGCTCCGGTTCTCCTTCTTTGGTAACCTCTGTTGGAGTCGGTGCAGATTTCTCTTCATTAATTTTATCCGAAGCAGCTTTTTCCTCCGCTGGTTTTTCAGCAGAAGTCGGTTCATCCTTCGTTTTTGCAGAGGGGGTGGAGGTTGTTGAGGAGGAAGCAGCCTTATTAATTCTCGTTCTTTTTCTCTTTGCTACAGGTTCTTCATTGCCTTTGGAGGGCGTTCCGGCATCCTGTTGGGGCGCTTCTTCCTGTGTTTTGGGAGCTTCTTCCACGGCCTGGGGGGATTCGGCAGGGGCTGGTTCCTTTCCATTTGCTCCCTCATTTTGTTTTTCCAGAATTTTCAGGGCAATTTCTTTTTTCGAGAGGCCTTTGTAATTGATCCCAAAGGTCTCAGCAATTTGTTTTAGCTCCGAGAGGAGTTTCAGGTTCAAATCGTCAATAGAATACATACGATGCAATGGGGGCCAATAACTCACCCCGAATAAATAATTGATGATAAAGTTAGAACTATTGGGAAAATACTGGCAGAATCGAACAGATTATGCTAGTGGCGCATGCCGTCTGATAACATCAAAAATATACGATAGATAAAATAAGATCAGGAAATGCTAGGGAAAAACCACTCTTTCATACACGTGGTTCTGACTGCAAAGGTAAATAAAAAATTAAAAAAACAAATTGAGTCTAGTATTTTTCACGATAAAAAAAGAGTTTTGCACCTCAATTTTATGGAACTGGTAATCGACTCAGGAAATACGTTCTCCAAAGCCGGTTGGTTTGAAAATAACCAATTGGTCAGGAGTGTATATGGTCTTAAATTTGACGAGCTCGCCCAATGGGTAAAAAAATACCCGGCTCAGCGCGCAATCATCTCCACGGTCAGCATTCAAATCGATGACTTTGTCAGACAGCTGCAACTAAATATACCATTTTTGCATCTAACAAACAAGACCCCATTGCCGATCGGGGTAGATTATGATACCCCGACTACCTTGGGGGTAGATCGCCTGGCGGCAGCTGTAGGTGCGAATTATCTCTATCCGAAGCGTAACTTGATGGTGATCGATGCGGGTACCTGTATTACCTATGATCTGATCGACCAGGCTGGCGTCTTTCAAGGCGGGGCTATAGCGCCCGGAATGCGAATGCGATTTAAGGCAATGCATTTGCTGACCAGTCGTTTACCTTTGGTGGAGGATTACGACGCTAAATTGCTTATTGGTAAAAGCACACAGAGTGCTATGCAAAGCGGTGTCGTTAATGGTATGTTGGCTGAAATAACGGGTATGGCTCAGGCTTATCGTGAAAAATATCCGCAGCTCGAGATTGTTATGTGTGGAGGTGATTTACAGTTCTTTGAAAGTCGTGTCAAACTCCCCATATTTGCAGTCCCTGAGCTCGTTTTGGTTGGGCTGAATCGAATTTTACAATATAATGATATATAACAGAAATAACATTACCTACCGTGTGAGCGGTCTCTTTCTCCTGACCCTGTTTATTAACGCCACAATTGGCTACGGACAAGGACTGGGCAACTCTCCGTATTCGATCCTGGGTTTAGGGGACTTACATGGAACTGAATTTTCCATGAACGAGGCGACGGGTGGTGCCGGCGTTAGTAGTAGTAATGGACTCCAATTGAATGGGATTAACCCCGCATTGCTTGTCCGGAATCGATTTACCGCTTTCGAATTTGCCGGCAGTGTGCAATATAAAGACGTGAAAGCCCCTGGTGCGCAAGCCCAGGATTTAGCAGCTAACTTGGCGTATATGGCCTTGTCCTTCCCTATAACTGCCAAATGGTCGTCGGGGGTTTCGATTAAACCCTATTCTTACGTCGATTATAACACGTCGTCTTCCAGTATGGTGGCCGGTACCAATTATCCCAGTGTGTACAGTTTTTCAGGGAAAGGAGCTATCAACCGAGTAGCCTGGACCAATGGCTTTGCTATTGGAAAATACGTCAATGTGGGGATGGACATTTTCTACCTTTTCGGAAATATTCACAAATCGAGTGAGGTCTCGCTGGTAACTGGGGATGCCGACGATAATACGGTGGGTGTTAAGGAAAAACTTAACGTTAGAAATGTCAGTGGAAGGGGTGGGCTCGCCGTAAGAGTGCCTTTCAATAAAAACAAAATGTTTGTGAACCTGGGTGGAACGTACACCTATGGGAATTTCCTTTACGCAAAGAAATCGTCGGTCTATGAATTGTCACGGAACACCTTCCCCGATCCCAGTTTTCCGGCCGATACCCTCCAAAATAATGCGAAAGGCTATATAGACATGCCCTATCAATATCGGGTTGGCGCGAGCTTCGAACTACCGTTCCAATTGCTGATTTCGGCCGACTATGAATACACCGATTGGAAGTCATTTAAGTCCTTTGGGAATCCCGAAAGTATGCAAGTTGCCAGCACCGGACGGTATTATTTGGGAGCTGATTACATTCCTAAATTTAGATCACAACGTTACTTTGACCTGATCTCTTACCGTGCCGGAGTCAATTTTGGACCTACCTACTATGCACCGAACGGTACCCAAATCAACGAAACCAACGTAACCGTCGGCTTTGGATTGCCTATCGGACGCGATGGGGGTAGTACGTTGAGCCTTGCCTTTACGGGAGGGCAACGTGGAATGGTCTCTGTGCGTACCATCCGCGAAAAATACCTCCGTGTGACCGTTGCCTGGGCTTTCGCAGATCGTTGGTTTGTAAAACCCCGTTTGGATTAATTTTACACGCCGGGGAGCAGATCATAGCCAAGGCTTGGTCTGAACTACGTTTCAGTGTTGGTTCTATTGACGAAAGGAACAAATTGACAGACCTTCCCGCTCTTGATAAACTTGATAGGGAGCTGGAATACTTTTTGCCCAATCCTTAGCGTAAATTGTCCCGAATAACCAACGGTACAATAGATTGAATGTTGACTCAATTTTTGAGAATCCATGCTGTTAGCGAAATATTCCATGATTTTTAGAAAGCTTTTGATCTGGGGGGGCGTGGGAGTACTTTGCTTAGGAGTGCTAGGGTCTTGTAAAGAGAAGGAGAAAAAAGAGTTCAAGCGTTACGACGGCCCCCAAGAAGAAATTTACGATGTAGGCGTGAAGTACAGCGAGGAGGGGAGGGTAACTGTAGAAGTGAAAACCCCCGTCCAACTTCGTTATATTAACGGAGATAAAGTCTTCCCAGATTCAGTCAATATTGTGTTTTACGACACACTAGGTACGAGGATAACGACAGTTAGATCCGACTCAGGTAGATTTGATAATGCAAAAAATACCTATGTGGTAATGGGGAATGTAGTCGTGATCAACACTCAAAAAGAAGAGTATCTATACACGTCAGAGCTCCATTGGAACCCTTCTACCCGAAAGGTATACAACGATAAGCCCAATAAGATTTTAAGAAAAAGGACATCCGATTTGTTGCACGGTACAGGACTAGACGCAAAGCAGGATTTTTCCGAAATGAAATTACGTCAGGTAACCGGCATCGTAACGACCAACGCCCCTTAAACTTTCCATTCCTAGCGAAGGTCTGTTTCGGGGAATATGTCCAGAGCTCGCTTCACACTGTCGATCCGTGTGTAGGTATTTTCTTCCCCCCAGCGATTATAGATATAGGTAGTAATCTGAGCAATTTCCAAATCTGTTAGATTTAAGTTGGGAGGCATAGGTCGATGATAGGTTACACCATTTACTTCGATCTCCTTGTCAATGCCATGCTTAACAATTTGGATTAGTCTATTTTTACCCCCTAAAAAATGCAAGGGTGGATAAAGATTTACCAATCCTTCGCCATCGGGCTGATGGCAGTTGGCACAGTAAAGCCCATACAACCTTTCACCTTCTATATAATATTGCTTTCTTTTAATTTCTTCTTTAGAAGTACAGGAAGCCCATATAAAAAGTGACGCAGCTGTTAAAACTAAGATTCCCTTACTCACCGTCAACTATCTCTTTGCGTAACGTTTGTATGTCAGCTATCAACCTTTTTACGCTTTGTTCATCGGTGCCGTCGTAAACACCGCGTACCCTTTTTTCTTTATCAACTAGGGTAAAAGCACCGCTATGTATAAAACCACCCGGAGCTGAGCCATCTTCGTTGGCAGCGATGAAATAACCTTTGGTCGCAATTCCATAAATATCCGATTTTTCACCGGTAACGAATTGCCATTGTTTTCCAGTAACACCTAAATCTTCTGCATATTTTAACAAAACTTGGGGTGTATCGTGTGTTGGATCGATGGTATGCGATAAAATGGCGACATCATCGAAGTTTTTGATGCTTTTATACACCGTCAACATATTTTTCTTCATGACCGGACAAATCGTCGGGCAAGACGTGAAGAAAAAATCGGCAATGTAAATCTTGTCGTCGAAATCCTTGTCTGTTACAACTTCTTCGAATTGGTTGGTGAAAGAAAAACCAGGTATGGTATGGTAAATCGTATCTACAACCGTCTGACCGTTTTCAGTTCTTTCCACCCAATCCCTTTCACCCATAATGGGTAGTTTCCTTTCGGCCTTTTCCCCGCAGGAGATTAAGACAGCCGAAATCCAACCCGTACAAATAAAAAACTTAAGAAACTTTAATTTCATGGCCATTTTTCAGTGTGTCAAATAGAGAGAAATGGTATTATAATTCTAATACCTTCGTCAATTTTTCGGGATTTGAATCTCCTGAGCGAGCTAGGCTCTTAATTTTCCAAGAAGCTTTGGGCTTCACGTATGCTATTTTCCGTCTTTTCTTTAACGGTGATTATTTTTTGCTTTTCGTTTTCGAAGTATTGGAGTATGGCGTCTTCGTCGGCAAGTGCTTTCGCGGAATCAGCTTCGTAAGCTCTCATCCAAGCCCACATTAAGCTATCTGCTTCCTGAAGTTTGGCGAGTAAATCGGTCGCTTTTAACCGCTGTTCGGCAACCGTATTGCTGCTAACACCCTCTTGTTGAAGGCTGTCGAGCTGAGCCATTTTGCTTCGAATTTCCTCCGAATAATGATTAATATCTTCCAATTTGGGCATTACTTCATCGTGTATTTCCAAGATTTCGGCATCCAGTTTTTCGATATGGTCATGGTCACTGGATGGAGAACAGCTTGATAAAATACAAATCGATCCGAGTAAAGCCGTAGATAATTGTAGAAACCTCATGATTGGCAGTTTTCAAGATGAAAGATGAGCGTTCGAGTTTGACCGACGCAAGGACAAATATAATGATATTTACCGTGTTATCGAGATTTTTCCAAAAGTTCACGGGCATTGGAAATGACCGATTCAGATGGATTTTGGCCTCCGATCATTTGTGCGAGTTCAAGTATACGTTCTTGTTCGGTTAGCTTCTTAATTCTACTAATCGTCATATCGTGGCTGTGATCTTTGTAGACATAGAAATGTTCGTTTCCAAAGGCTGCAATTTGATGGAGATGGGTAATGGTAATTAACTGATGTTGGCGGCCCATTTGCTGTAAAATCGTGCCCATTTTACGAGCGATTTCCCCAGAGATTCCGCTGTCAATTTCGTCAAAAATCAAAGTGCCAAGTTGCTTTTTCCCCGCTACCGCATATTTAAAAGCCAGCATTAACCTGGAAAACTCACCCCCTGAGGCTACATTTTTCAAAGGCTGCGGCCTGACCCCTTTATTTGCAGAGAATAAAAATTCGATGTGGTCTAAACCGACTGGACTGGGTTGAAGTTCCTCTGAAATTTGGATCTGAAAATCGGCGTTGGTAATCCCCAGATCTTTTACAATGTCTGTAATCCGTTTCTCAAAATTAGGAATGGCTTTTTTTCGCGTATCCGATAATGCCCGACCCGATTTCAACAGTTGAGCTTTCGCCGTGGATGCCTCTTCCCGAGCTTTCTGAAGATCTGCATCAAGATTTTCAAACTGTTGTATTTTACCCCGCAGCTCTTCCCGTATTGTGATTAACTCATCGACGGTTGTAACCTGATGCTTTTTGATGAGCTTGTATAATATATCCAATCGGTCATTCACCTGTGTAAGCCGTTCTTCATTGATTTCCACCCGATCAGCTACATCGCCAATTTCACCGGAGAGATCTTTTAATTCTACCAAAACATTTTCAAGGCGATCTGAAAGCTCTTTGTAAACCGGGGTCATCCGATTTACCTGGTAAAGTAGTTGCGATGCTTCGTTCACTAGCGATAAAACCGAAAACTCCGAACCTTCCAGATTTTGGTAAGCCTGTATAAAACGTGTTTTAATCTCAGCAGCGTTTTCCAAAATAGCGAGTTCTTTTTCCAGCTCCTCTATCTCGTTTTCAATGAGTTGAGCTTTGTCCAGTTCTTCCCAAAGATAGCGATCGTAGTCATGTTCTTTTCGTAGTTCACCAGCCCGTCGAACCAAATTTTCTAACGACGCTTCTGCCTGTTTCCAAGCCTTAAAATCCTGACTATAAGTGCTCCGTAGTGACGAATTGCCTGCAAAGGCATCCATCAATTCGATCTGAACCGCACCCTCCCCGAGTAAAATAGAATCGTGTTGGGAGTGTATATCGACCAATTGCTCTGTAATTTTCTTTAATACATCAAGGGTGACTGGCGTGTCGTTTACAAAAGCCCTGGACTTCCCGGCTGGACTAATTTCCCGCCGAATGAGCGTTGTTTCGGAATAGTCCAACTCTTCGGCATTGAAAAATTCTTCGAGAGAATATCCTGAAATAGCAAACGTCCCCTCAATGATACATTTTGTTTGGCTATCAAATAACACTTTAGTTTCAGCCCGCTGTCCTAGCAACAGGCCAATTGCTCCCAACAAAATGGATTTACCCGCTCCGGTTTCACCCGTGATGATGGTAAGTCCGGAAGAGAGGTTTAATTCCAGGTTGTCAATCAGAAGATAGTTTTTTATCGTAAGGTGGGTAAGCATAAATTCTAGATTTTCCTGTCTCTGAAGTCGTAAATGATCAAATCTATGTCGGGCACGGGGATGATATGGCGGTGAAATCGACCGTCCTGCAACTGTAGCTGATTTTCGTTTCGATCTTCCAGTTTCCCATAGAGTGTGTCACCGGTTTTAAGGACAACGCTAATGGGATAATCTTTAGGGATTTCGACTTTATCGACAGGTGATAGCTGATCCCGGAATATTCTAACTAATCTTTTTCTCATATACAGGGTTGAATTGATTTTCAAAATTAGTAGATATAGTCTTAACGCCATCTCGAGCTGAAGGGTTTAATAAACCGTTTTCTCTTGGAAAAGACTAGTTTTTTAAATCAATTTCAATATTTCAGCAGCGATACGACGAGAGGCGTCCGGAAAGCCTAGCGGTCTACAATTTTGCGACAGTTCTTCACGGAGGGATGGGTCGTTCGTTAATTTCACAATGGTATCGTAAAGCAATTCCCCAGCTTGACTGTCTGCCACCATCAGCGCAGCTTTTCGTTCTACCAACGCACGAGCATTGCTGGTTTGATGATCTTCGGCCGCATAGGGGTAGGGGACTAGAATAGACGGTTTTCCTGCTAGGCATATTTCAGAAACGGATAAGGCTCCCGCTCTCGAAACGACGAGGTCGGCAACTGCATAAGCCAAATCCATTTCGTAAATGAATTCGAAGGCCTTAATTTGTTGGCCTAATCCCAGCGCAGCGATTTTTCTTCTTGCTTCATCAATGAACAATTTCCCAGTCTGCCAAACGACCTGTATATTTTGCTCTGCCAAAGCAGCCAGGTTAGAGACGATACTTTCGTTTATGGTTTTTGCCCCGAGGCTTCCCCCCATTACGAAAAGCGTCTTTTTCTCAGGATCGAGCCCAAAATGTTCTATGCCAGCGTTTCGCTTTCCCTCTAATTCTAAAATATCCTGGCGTACCGGATTTCCGGTGAGTAATATTTTATTTTTTGGGAAGAATTTCTCCATATCAGGGTAAGCCACACAGATGCGGGCAGCTTTTCTGGCAAGCAACCTATTGGTCAGTCCCGCGTGAGAATTTTGTTCTTGAATTAGCGTGGGAATTCCTTTTAACGAGGCCATTTGCAACAAGGGGCCGCTGGCAAATCCTCCCACCCCAACTGCTACCTGGGGTTGGAAATCTTTTATAATCTGAGCTGCCTTGCGAAGGCTTTTCAGCAGGCGAATTGGGAACAAAAAGTTGGCGGGTGACAAGCTTCTTTGAAGACCTACGACCGGTAACCCGACGATCGGAAAGCCCGCTTTGGGAACTTTCTCCATTTCCATTTTTCCAAGCGCTCCCACGAAGAGTAATTCGACATCGGGCTGCATTTCTTTCAGCGCATGTGCGATGGCAATAGCAGGGTAAATATGCCCACCCGTGCCACCACCACTGATGATTATCCGGGATGAATTCAAAATCAAACTTTTAAAAAGTGCTATTAAACGTTGTTTTCTTCGAGTTCTCCGCGACTGGCACTCAATACCATCCCCATAGCTAGAGCGGTGAGTATCATTGAGTTACCCCCTAAGCTGAACAAGGGAAGGTTTTGTCCGGTTACCGGGAACAGCCCTACGGTTACGGCCATTGTACTCAATGCCTGGAATACTATACCGATGGTATGCCCCATCGATAATAGACCACCGAAAGGTTTTTGGGAATTTTTCAATACCCGATACCCTCTGTATAGTAAAGCCAAATAAAGGAAGATGAGAAACGCTCCGATTAGGGTTCCCCCTTCCTCTACCGTAATAGCATAGATAAAATCCTTATTTGAGGCAGGAAGGAATCTCCGCTCCGTACTTTTCCCTATTCCCTTCCCTAATAAGCCTCCCCCGGCCATGGCCATATAAGAACGCATCGATTGGTAATCTACCGTATCGCGGTTCATAAACACCTCCATACGTTTGGTAGCTGTACCGGTACGAGTGCCTAATTTTAAGGATAGGGCTAAAGCACCCACTGAAACTAAAACGGCTACAGCTAAAGCTAAATAGCGGATGGGTACCTTACCGACAAAAAGTAGTAAAAAAGAAACCGCTCCGAGTAGTACGGCCGTAGATACGTTGCTTAAAGCGATCAAGAAACAGATAATACCGATAAGGGCAATGGGTTCTCTAAGAAGTTCCTTGGGAGTCCAGGTACCTTTCACGTGCCTTGCCAAAACTAAGGCAAGGTGTGTGATCAGGGCGATTTTGGCGAATTCCGAAGGTTGAAAGCGATAACCAACCAAAGGGATTTCAAGCCAACGTGCGGCGTCATTTACCGATACCCCAGCAAATAACGTAAGGAACAAAAGCACGATCGATACGAATACCGCTAGGCGGGTGTAGCGGATAAATCTTGTGTAAGGTATCAGATGTACCAAGAACATGATCACCAAAGCCACGATTACATGGGCTACGTGCTTGAATAAGAAATATTCCGTATTTCCACCGCGAAGACGATAGGCCTCCTCCACACTAGAACTATAAACCAAAGGGATACTAATAATAAGGATGGTGATGGATATCAACCAAATGTATTTATCTCCTTTCAGGTTCTCTGAGAGCCAATCTTTTAGGCTGAAACGTTGGTTAGAATCGTCGTTCATTTCTTATTTTAGGTTCAAGCGAAACTTAATACAGCCTCTCTAAATCGGTTACCCCGGTCTTCATAGTTGTTGAATAGATCGAAACTAGCACATGCCGGTGAAAGTAGAACAACATCCTTGGGAGTCGCCCATTCCCTGGCCTTTTCTAATGCCTTATTTAAGTCGTCGGTCGCAAAGAATAAGGGGACAATAGGTTCAAAATAATGCTCTAATTTAACATTATCCTTACCTAAGGCAATGACACCTTTCACCTTGGTTTGCACTAAATCTTTGATGGCGTCGTAGTCATTGCCCTTATCTACTCCTCCAATTAGCAAAATAATGGGACTTTCGAAGCTTTGTAATGCGTAGTAGACCGAATCGACATTGGTCGCTTTTGAATCGTTGATATATTCTACTCCATCGATAACAGCTACCTTCTCCAAACGATGCGGTGCATTTTGAAAAGTGGTAAGACCCGACTCGATGGCTTCAAAGGCTAAACCTGCCTGGCTCGCTGCCAGAACCGCACTCATAATGTTCATGTAATTGTGAGGGCCCTTTAGGGGTAGCTTTTCGAAAGGAATTACTTTCGTTGGATGATCCGGGAGATGGAAAACCAATCCCTGCGTTGTCAATTGGGCTACCGCATTGTTTCCGCCTTTTAACGAGACGGGAAATCGATTTACGGCCAACTGTCTTGAAGTCAATTCGCGGGCGATTACCGGATCGTCTGCATTGTAAATAAACGAATTGTGCGGCAGTTGATTTAAAAGGATTTTGAATTTTGACCTCACGTAATTGTCAAAAATATAGTCATAACGATCCAGGTGATCCGGTGTTATATTGAGCAAAACAGAAATATCAGCCCGGAAGTCATAAATGTCATCGAGTTGAAAACTACTTAGCTCTAGGACAAAGTGATCGTAGTCGTTGAGCAACACTTGCTCCGCAAAGCTCTTCCCCACGTTTCCGGCTAACCCTACGTTCCAACCCGCCGATTTCAACAAATGATATGTCAGTAGGGTGGTCGTCGTTTTTCCGTTGCTTCCAGTGATAGCAATGATACGTGCTTGGGTGTACCGACTGGCGAATTCAATTTCAGAAAAAATTGGAATGTTTTTCTCACGAATTTTTTGGACGATGGCCGATTTTTCCGGGATTCCTGGACTTTTAATAACCAAGTCAGCCCCTAGAATGACCTCTTCGGTGTGAGTTTTTTCTTCGAAAGGTATCTCTTGTTGATAGAGACGGTCGCGAAAATGATCTTGAAGACTGTTGAGGTCCGAAAGAAATACATCAAAACCTTTTGCCTTACCCAGTAAAGCAGCTCCGATGCCACTTTCGCCACCTCCGAGTATGATAAGTTTTTTCATTGGGTGTGATCGTGAATTACAAATTTCGCTTTATTTTACGATCAATTCCAACCTGCTTCCTTACCATTTCCGAAAAATAAAAATCTCTTTTTTCCACTTTCTCCTTTTACCAGCGTTCAAGTATTTGACAATGATATAATTGTCGATTATATCACATCGTATAATTACGTATTTATAAACAACCTTATTTTATCCCGGGGTGGGTAAGGGGGTAAGTGATCCCCAAAAGGGAAACGCTCCGACGGGCTAGATTTTCCGACAGAGCGTTCCACAATTCTTTTAACCTCGTTTTCTAATTTAATATTTTGCTCTTTAACGTGGAGTGATAACGAGTAGACGAATCCGCTAATTCCGAAATAATGGGGGACTTTGGGTGAATGCTTTTATGGGAAATGGGTCTATTGGTCCTGAACCTGTTCAAAGAGCTTGTTGAACCGGCGTCGGTTGTAGAGAAAACGGTAGATCGCAAACATCATCACAAAGGGTGAAACGACCAGACAGGCAATACCGAATTCATACAGCTCTTCCAGTACTTCCAATTGAATAATCGTAACACCCGCACCTAACAGCGTAAGTGTGGTTCTCATGTAGGAAAGAAATGTTCGTTCGTTCGAAAGTTTTGTACGTTCAATAGCCAATTTGTTATTCAGTTCGTTAGTGAAATCTCGTTCTTTATCTTTTGTTTCCATATTATTTTGCATAAATCAAGATAGTAAGACAGCTGCAAAAGTTATTCCCGCTGTCGTCCGGCGTAATCAAGCATACGAAACAGCGCCCCGAGGATTATCGGTATTTCGTAAAACGTTGAAAAAAAAAATTAGTTGGGTGCATCAACCCATTTGAGTGGTTTCGTGGGATTAGTTCAAAATGGTGCGAAGAGAATATACGAAAATTTCGTGAGAAAAGCAAGGGGGAGTCGGCAAGTCTTTAGCACCGCCGACTCCCTGCTATTATTCGATCGGTTTTTTCCCGAAAAACTTATATCCAGCCAAAGAGAGGGCTAAAACTAAGAGGAATATCCCGGTTTGGATCGGGTTAAACCAGGCGATTGCAAAGAAGGAAAATATCGAAAGCCCTAGCGCTATTCCTGGAAACCAAGGATAATAGGGGGTCACAAAGGGACGGTCGGCATTCGGCTCTTTTTTCCGTAATGCAAACAAACTAATCATACTGATGATATACATCGCAACGGCTCCAATGGCCGAAAGGGTTATGACTTGACCAGTGGTTCCCGTTAGGAGAGAGACTAAGCCTACTGCACCTCCGGCTAATAAAGCCCAATGCGGTGTGCGGAACCTAGGATGTAAACGCGATAAAAAGCGGGGTAGATATCCCTCCCTTGCCATGGCAAAAATTTCTCTCGAATAACCAAACATAATGCTATGGAAAGAGGCTATCAAACCGAATAATCCGATACTGGTAAAAATTTTAGTTAATGGGTTTTGCTTGCCTAATACCAAACCGATGGTTTCGGGAAGTGGATAGTCGATATTACTTAGTTTCCGCCAATCGGTGGCACCTCCCGTAAAAACCATTACACCCATCGCCAACAGGACCAGGGTAACGATACCGTATATATAGCCTTTGGGAACGTTTTTTCTCGGATTGTCTACTTCTTCGGCTACCATAGCGACCCCTTCGATTGCCAGGTAAAACCAGATAGCAAAGGGTATAGCAGCGAAAATACCGCCCCAATCTAAAGGGAACGCATCGCGTAGGAAGTTTTCAGCCTCAAAATGGGGAACGACAATACCCATGAACAAAAGGAGTTCGCCAACGGCTAAAATTGTGATAAACAAGGTGAAGGTTGCCGATTCTTTTACCCCTAAAAAATTGATGATGGTGAAAATGACGTAACTTCCTATAGCGGAGGTTAATACAGGTATATTGGGGTATAGAAAATGCACATAACTCCCTAACGCAAATGCGATAGCTGGAGGGGCTAGCAAAAATTCAATCAGGGTCGCATAACCCGCGGCTAACCCCCAAAAGGGGCCTAACGCCTTTTCTGCGTACGAAAAGGGGCCGCCTGCCTTGGGAATCATGGTGGTGAGCTCAGTAAAGCTAAAAATAAAGGTTACGTATAGGATGGTAATGACGATGGTCGCGATGAGAAATCCCACCGTTCCCGCGGTAGACCAACCGTAATTCCAACCAAAGTAGTCGCCGGAAATTACCAATCCTACTGCAATCGCCCATAAATGAATCGGTTTGAGTACTTTTTTTAGAGTAGAAGATTCCTGATTAGAGGCCATAAAAATAGAATAAGGGAAATAAAAGTTGAATAGGGTTATCTGTAATACATTATTTCTTATTGGTGCACAATATTAAAATAATATTCGTTGTCTCATCGGAAACATGTATTTTTTTTATTTTTCCGAACAGAGATTTTTCAAACGATCGATTTTTTATTCCCCCTTATAGCGGCCAACTTTGTCGCCAAATCGCGGCTTTATTTTTTTAAGTTTGATGTCAATACCAGAAATTCCCAACAAAATAGCCTTACTGGAGTTGGTTAAAGAGCGTTTAAATGCATCGCTTTGGGAGGCTAAAAATGCCATGGATGCGGCTCAGGAATCGGCGAATAAAGAGCAAAAAAGCAGCATGGGCGACAAATACGAGACCGGACGAGCAATGGCTCAAATTGACCGTGATATGTATGCGCGACGTTATCATCAACTTTTACAAGAGGTGGAGCTTTTGGACCGAATCCTGGAAAATAATTTATCCTCGGAGGTAGTGAAATTAGGGAGTTTGGTTGAAACGACCCTCGGATGGATACTCCTGTCGATCAGTTTGGGAATAATAGAGCAAGATGGGCAAAAAGTAATGGTGGTATCCACGGCATCCCCCTTAGGCAAAGCGGTACTTCAAAAGGAAAAGGGAGAAGTATTTGTCTTTCAAGGTAGACGTCAAACCATTCTTGGGGTCTATTGACGAACTAGCTACTTAATGGGTCCGGTGACCAAATCCTTTCCTTTTATATTTCTAAACAATTGCCGTCCTTATAGAAAACCGATGTTGTCGTAGTAATACCGACTATGGGGGTCATGCCCGTGAAATCGAGCCGACGAAAGCCCAGTTTTTTTAATTTCTCTTTGGCAGGTAGGTAATGGGCACGATCTGAGTTATCGAGAATTATCACACCGTCGGGGGTTAGGTAATTTACGGCAAATAGGGTGCATTTTACCCTATTTCGACCATCCACTACCACGATATTAAATTTTTCACCTACCTCCTGGATAGCTTGTATATAAGTATCGCCTTGTTCCCTATAAAGGGCTTTCGCATTAGGGGGTAGTTGAGGGGTTATTTGATTGAACCATCCTTGATCATGTTCTACCGCTGTGATTGCTTTTACCCGTTGGGCGTACCATTTTGTCGAATTACCCGAACCATATTCAAAAACGTTAAAATCGGGTTTTAGCCTTTCACTGATAAAAGCAATAAAAGGGTAGGTATACCATGGAAGAGGTTTACCCTGGGCATCGACCGACTGTTTATGGCGATAACTCCTGAACCACCCGACCTCCCTTAACGCACTGTCGAGCTGTAACTGAAACATGCCCCCCAAGCCAAGCGTGTTGAGTAGATCCCAAATAAGCGATTTGATTTTTTTCATAAGCTTCACGACGAACTATCGACTATCCCTGTTTTCGGAGGCGATTTAATACGGTGTCCATAACCTTATTTACCTCCGGTGAAATTTGAAATTTATAGACCATGAAACCAAATCCAAGCAATAAGATTCCCGACTTAATGGCCATGGTGAAGAAGCTTTGCCACAATGTATGGGGACGGCTGGGGTAAAACGATATGAGGATGAAAAGCCCCGAAAACATGAGAAGCAGCTTTAAGGTATTAAGCGTAAATGGGTGTATTTTAAATTTGCGTTGTACAAAAAGGAGCTTAGCAATGGACAAGCCCAGGGTGGTTAGTACCGTAGCAGCTGCCGCTCCGTTGAAACCGTAAATCGGTATGAGCCAAAGATTCAGCACAAAGGATATAAAGGCGGCCGCTACAATCATGATCGTAGCCCATCGATAGTATTTGGAATATAGGATAATTTCCGTGTTTAGGCCGGTTCCAATGTCAAATACTTTTATCAGACCGATCAAAAGTACGACAAACTTTCCCTCCATATATATTTCACCTTTTGGTAGGAAACGGAATAAATCGTCGATATTGACCCATAAAATCAGAAAGAAAATTCCACCCACCAGGAGTTGATGTAAGGCTGATTTTTGCGTCAGGGTTCTTACTTCTTCGATTTTTCCTAAACGGAGTGCATCTGATATATAGGGGATTGAGATTTGGGAAATCGCTTTTTTGGGAATTTCGATGATGCCTGCGATATAGGCAGCGATAATAAAAATACCGGTGCTGATCAAGCCTTTTTCGCCGGCCAACATGGATCGGTCGATGGTCAAAAGTAAGCTTACCCCTAAGCCACTCAACAAACTAAAGCTTCCATATCCAAGCATTTTTCGAACTTGCGCTTTCGTGAAATACCCTCGACTAGGCCATCGGAGGTATAATTTCCCCAGATGTGCAACGTAGTAGAGCAAGAAAGCCACGGCTAGCCCATAGGCGGCCAATGTTAAATAGAGCAAGGTGTCAAAGCTATACCACCCCATCCCAAACATTAAAATCAGGAGTACGTTCATCGACCTCAAATACACTTCTCGGATAAAACTAGGGATCGCAATTCGAGCATGGTTTCGACAGTAGGACTCCAAAACCATTAAGTATACCCATAGGAAGGTGAAGGGGACGACGAGTTTGTGGTAATCCACCAACAGAGGGGATCGACGTACAAAATAGCTTTCGATTTCGGGCGTAAATACGAAATACAGTATGGTGAATACTGTTCCGCCCAATAAGGGAAGGCTTAATAGAAAGAGGAAAAGTCCTTGATGTTGTTGTTCATCGTTGCGGAAATGTCCGAAAAATTTGTCCGCAATTAAAGGGGCTCCGATATGTGAAAAAGTTGCAAAAAGGAGGGCATTTTCGATTAACAAACGGGAAACAGCCAATTGCTCCACGCTCAAAAAATGCGTCGATACGAACATTTGATTGATAATACCAATCAGTGCACCGAGGTAAAAGCCGAATCCTGCTTTGAGACTTTGTCTAACTATAATACCCACCAGGAGGCGTATTTGATCATCAAATTATTCGTTTAACCAGCCGCTCTTAATTCCTAAATCTAGCTATTCCTTGCTAGATTCATCGTTGTTTAGAACCGCTCTGACGGGCAAAAATACGATAATACTTTGGTTACTTACATTCTAGGACAGGAGGTAAATAGATTAGGTTGAAAAAATGGGTATTTGTGGTCAATGGCTACCCTCAATTAAAATAGTTGCAATTCGAGAAGCCGTTTTTCCATCCCAGAGCGGGGGGATTTTACCCTTCTTTTCGCGACCATGCATTACATTTTCCAGCGCATCCGATACACTCTCAGGGGAGAGGTCGGGGATTAGTTGGTTGGTGCCTATTTCAATGGTAACAGGCCTTTCGGTATTTTGCCGAAGTGTGAAACACGGAATACCCAGATAGGTAGTTTCTTCTTGGACACCACCCGAGTCTGTTATTACCAATTTGGCATTCTTCATGAGTTTTACAAAATCAAAATAACCTAGAGGCTCTGCGAGTATAACCTTGGGATGGGTCGTTAAGAGCGGTAGTAAACCGAATTTTTTCAAGTTATTTTGAGTTCGGGGATGGACCGGGAAAATGACGTTTAGATGATCGGCCGTTTTAAGAATGATTTGTGTGAGTTGGAGTAAACGACCCCGGTAGTCAACATTGGCCGGACGGTGAACGGTAACGAGCGCATACTGTTGAGGGTTTAGGTTGTATCGACTCAGAATACGACTTTGATCAATGTTGTTTTTATGTCGTACCAGCGTATCGATCATTACGTTGCCGACCCAATGAATCTTAGGGGTTGGGATGCCTTCGTGTTTAAGGTTCACGATTCCTGAATATTCGCTCACAAAATGCATGTCCGCAATGGCATCAGTCATTATTCTGTTCAACTCCTCGGGCATGCTACGATCAAAACTCCTAAGTCCAGCCTCTACATGGGCTACGGGCACTTGGGTTTGGGCAGCTGCCAGAGCACAGGCTAGGGTAGAGGTAACATCCCCTACCACCACAACCTGATTCGGATTTTCATGTAAGAGAATCCTCTCAAATGCCAACATAATGGAAGCCGTTAGTTGGGTTGGGGGGCCTTGATTAATACCCAAGGTATAGTCGGGTAGTGGTAATCCAAGTTGCCTAATAAAGATATCCGACATTTTGGGAGCATGGTGTTGACCCGTATGGACGATTTTGGACCTGACATGAGGGTAGCGGCAAAAGGCATGATGTAGTGGAGCCACTTTGATAAAATTAGGGCGGGCTCCGACGACGGTAAGGATTTTCATCTTTGAGCAAGTTCTAAAAAAGTATAGTATTCAATCGCGATCGGATGACAACTTCAGGTGAAATTTCCGATTTGGTAAGATACCAAAGAAAGCACCTTAAAGCAAAAAGTCCAACATAAACTACCAGCCGTTGGATGTAGGCCAATGTGTCAATGTTGGACTTTTGCAAGGTACTCCAGTCGAACCCTCGTGGGGCATAACTAAGCGACTGTTTCTCTATTATCTATTTTAAGCTGCTTTTTGCGGCTCTTATATCCTTGTAAAGGCGTGTAATTATTGCTGGGGGTAGGGTAGTACCCTCGTCCGTCGTAAGGTCTTTTAGCCGGGTGAGTCCGACATTCTTCGGAGCAGGCTCCTTCGAGTTTTTCGCTACAGGTGACACAAATTGGGACGTGTCTGTTGCACTCGGCATTGGCGCAATTGACCATTCGGGCACAGGTAATACCGCAGACGTAGCACTTTGATATCAATTTGGGATTTACCTGGTTGACGTCTACCGCCACCCGGTTATCGAAAACGTAACATTTTCCTTCGAAGTCTTCCCCGCCTGCTTCTAGACCGTAACGGATGATGCCGCCGTGCAGTTGGTAAACATCCTGAAAGCCTTTTTCAAGCAAGTAGGCACTTGCTTTTTCACATTTGATTCCCCCTGTACAATAGGTGATAATCTTTTTATTTTTCAGATGGGCGATCTCATCGACATGTTCCGGCAGTTCGCGTAGGTTCTCCATATCGAAGGTAATGGCACCTTTAAATTTACCCAGCTTATGCTCGTAATTCGATCGCATGTCGACCAACACCACATCCGGGTCATTGAGCATTTTCTTAAACTCTTCCGGATCGAGGTGCTTTCCTGTCCGTACGGTGGGGTCAACTGGAAGATCGGAGTTTACAATTTCCTCCTTCACCCTTACATGGAGTTTGTGGAAAGCATGTGAATCGTGATGCTCTATTTTAAATTGGGTGGTTGCAAACCGCGGATCACTGTGAATGTACTGCATATACTTTTCACAATCTTCCGCCAGACCTGAAACGGTTCCATTTAAACCTTCCTTGGAAACAATTACGCGTCCCAGCAGGTTGTTCTCCACGCAGAACAAGTGATGTTCGTCTCGGTATTCTTCAGGATTTTCGATGGAGCTGTAAATGTAATACAGCAGGACACGGTAAGCCTTATTTTCCATTTCTTTTTACCGGGTAAATACCCTCCCGGTCAGGGACATTAATTTTTCCGAATGCAAATATAAGGGATACCTAGGATAGAAGTAGGGCTGAAACTGGATGATATTAATCAGTTTGAAATTACTTTTCGTCACCGACCTTCGTAAATTCAAGTGCCAGGGAGTTAACACAATAGCGCAGGCCTGTTTCTGTCGGGCCATCGTCGAAGACATGGCCGAGGTGACCATCACAACGGGCACATACAATTTCAATACGTATCATTCCGTGGGAAGTGTCTTTCCGTTTAAGAATGCGCCCTTCGGCAACTTCGCGGTCGAAGCTAGGCCATCCACAATGAGAATCAAATTTGCTATCCGAATCAAAAAGGACATTACCACAACCGGCACATTTGTACACACCTTCCTCCTTGTTCATCAGCAAGGCTCCAGTATAAGGACGCTCTGTTCCTTTTTCTCTTAATATGTAATATTGGGCGGGACTCAGGATCTTTTTCCACTCCTCCTCACTTTTTACAACTTTATGCTCGTTTTCCATATTTTCTAACGGTTGATTGTTTTGTCCACACGAGATCAGTGGTGCTAGTGCCACAAACCATAGCAGGCGCCGCCAAATGTATCCCCGGGTTTTCATACAAAGCAACTTGGTAGACTGGTTCATTTAGGCTAACAAAATTTATCCTTAAAATGTTACCCGACTTTCGACTTTTATACTAAGCTCTCGATGAACCGAGGCTTTGAACGTACGATTCCCATTCCTCGATTTGCTTATTTTTAAGTACTCGGGGAAACTTGTTTTGTCCTCCCATTTTCCCTCTGCTTTCCATCCACCCATAAAATGCTTTCACGGGCAGCAGGGTTACAGTAATCTCGTCCAGCGCATGCTTTCTTTCTACGGCGTAATCGTCATTGAGTTCTTTCAGTCGATCGTCGAGTAACTGTTTGAATTTTTCCCGGTCCACGACATCGTTGGTAGCGATATACCAATGGTGGGAGAAAAGTTCTTTGGCATTCTTCTTTCCGATGACCGTGTACTCAGGGACAGAAATTTCCAGCTCTTCTGAAACCAGGTCAATGGCCTTGTTCATATTGTCAACCGAGAGATGTTCTCCGCAAAGAGAAAGAAAATGTTTGGTTCGCCCGGTGATGACAATTTCCGCCTTTCGTTTGTCTACGATTTTTACGGTATCACCAATCAGATAGCGCCACGCTCCGGAGCAGGTCGATATCAATAAGGCGTATTCCTTTCCTTCCTCCGCTTGATGCAACATATACGTTTCCGGATTTTGCATCAGGTTGCCATCAGTATCGAAATTGTTATTGTTAAAAGGAACAAACTCGAAGAAGATGTTATTGTCGAGTACCAATTGCATGCCCTTTGCTTCGGGATGAGTTTGATAAGCCAAGAACCCCTCGGAGGCTAGATAGGTTTCAATGTAGTGAATCGGGCGGCCTAGTAATTTCCGAAACCCTTTTTTATAGGGTTCGAAGGAAACACCACCGTGGGCGAAGACGTGTAAATTCGGCCAAATTTCATGGATATGCTGTACCTTATAATGGTCGATGATGCGTTCTAAGAGCAACTGCAACCAGGCTGGTACCCCGACAATATACCCGATGTCCCATTTATAAGCTTCTCGGGTAATTTCGTTGAGTTTGGCTTCCCAGTCTTTTGTTTTGGCAATATCGGCGCCGGGTTTGTAATAGGGTTTAAACCAAAACGGAATTTGAGAAATTGAAATTCCACTTAAATCCCCTTCGTAGCGATGCCCGATTTGGGAGAGACTCGTACTCCCACTGAGCATCAAGAACCCTTTTTCGTACAAATCGTCGGGCAGGTCTTTGTACTGTCCAAGTGCCAATATTTGTCGAATACTGGTTCGTTGAATGGCTTTTGACATCGCTTTCGTTACCGGAATCTGTTTGCTAGATGCTTCGGAGGTCCCGGAGCTTAGGGCAAAGTATTTCACTTGACCCGGCCAGCATACATCTTCTTCGCCGGCTATTACGCGGTACCACCAGTCGCGATACATGGACGAATAGTCATATACGGGCAGCTGTTTGAAAGCCTCATAATACGACAAATCGCGACGATAGAGCGCTTTGCTCAGGATGTTTTGAAAGTTGTGGGTTTTTCCAAAAGCGGTCGTGCGCGCTTTCGAGAGTAGCCGAGCCAGTTCTTTCCTTTGAACCGGCTCAGAGTCAATCCATGGTCGATAAACCACCATGTTTCCCAATTTGACTCCAGCTTTAAGTAAGCTTCCCAGGAGCGACATTTGTCAATTCGAAAGTGTATATTAACAAATAGTATTTAGTAACTATAAGAATGATATGTTGTTAATTTAGGTCCCATCGGCTTAAGGAACTGATGGCCTTATATGCCGTAAGATCGAAATGACAGGGTACAACCGAAATATAGCCGTTCTCCAACGCCCACTCGTCTGTACTTTCCTTTTCTGCATCCAGGTTCATAAATTCACCGGTCATCCAGAAATAATTTCTACCCTGAGGGTCGGTACGTTGTTCAAAAGATTCTCCCCATTTTGCATCGGCCTGTCTGCAAACTTTAATCCCATTTAAAGGTTTGCCGTCATAAGCCGGTATATTGACGTTGAGTGCGGTACCTGCGGGGATTCCATGGAGCATAGCTTGCTTAGTGATTTGCAGAATTGCTTCTCTTGCATGATCAAAATAGGCGTCTTCCTTAAAATCACAGAGCGAAAAACCAATGGCGGGAATGCCCTCTACGGCACCTTCGATAGCCGCTGACATCGTCCCTGAGTATAGTACGTTAATGGAGCTATTGCTGCCATGGTTGATACCACTTACCACCAAATCAATATGTCGTTCTTTCAGAACGTAATGTCGAGCCAATTTAACACAGTCGACTGGAGTTCCTGAGCATTCGTATTCATCCACATTTTCAAAAATGTCGGTCTTATATAAGCGGAGGGGCTCTCCTACGGTAATGGCGTGACCCATTCCCGACTGTGGGCTATTGGGAGCAACGACCACGACCTCCCCCAATTGGGTCATCAGTTCAACCAGCGTTTTAATTCCAAGTGAAGTAATCCCGTCATCGTTCGTGACTAGGATGAGCGGACGTTTGTTGATACTCATAGAATGCTTTACTTTAGTCGCCAAAATTAAACAATATGTTAGGATTCACAACACGTAAGGCTACTACCGCCGATATCCCTTCGATTATTGAAGTCCAAAAGCAAACCTGGTGGGTTACCTACGAACCGATTATCGGGAAAGAACAGTGTGACTACATGTTTGAAATCCAGTATGCTGAATCTTCCCTTACCCATCAAATGGAGGAAGAAGGGCATCAGTTTATACTATTACTTAGTAACGAAACGATTTGTGGTTTTGCTTCACTTTCTCGAATAAGTGATAAAGGTGCCTATAAACTTCATAAAATATATGTTACACCGCCGTATCAAGGTTCGGGTGGAGGGCGATTTTTACTGAAGGCAGCCGAAAATTTAGTGAGGGAACTGGGTGGAAGTGAATTGAAATTAAATGTAAACCGCATGAATCCAGCCCGACATTTCTATGAAAGAGCAGGGTATAACATCTTACACACAGTCGACATCCCCTTAGGAGAGTTTTGGATGAATGACTACGTTATGGGCCGGAAATTGGGGGAAATCGACCGTTCATCCTAGCCATTCACCGCACAATAAATTCGGGTTACCGTTTACTCACTACTCCTTGTGGGACGAAGGGTTTAGCTTTTACCTTTGGCCCATTAATTTACTTTTTAGCCATTTTTCTAAACCATTATGAAAAAGCTCGTAACTATTTGTGCAGTATTCAGTATGCTACTCTTGGCCGGATGTAAGAAGAACGAACCCCTTGGCGTTATGGCTTGTGGGGCTAACGCTGAGAAATTCACAGACGCAGCAGTAAGATTTAGTCAAGATCCCAACGAAGCCACTTGTGAAGCTTACAAGAAAGCTATTGTCGAATACATTAAAAGCTGTCCGACTTACTACACAGCAGTTCAAAAGCAAGAACTGGAGGAATTTGCAAATAGTCCTTGTGATTTTGAATAAGCGACTATACACACACTAAGGTAAAGCAAAAGCTACATACTGGTTTCCCTTGGCGGTGCCCAATTTCGTTCCCCCACAGGCGATGACAATGTACTGCTTGCCATTCCAACTATAGGTGGCGGGCGTTGCAAACCCACTGGCGGGAAGGGTTGTTTCCCAAAGGAGTTTACCCGTATGGCGGTTGAAAGCCCTAAACTTTCCATCCTTGGTTGCCGCAATGAATAACAGTCCGTTTGCGGTAACCAATGGACCGCCGTAATTTTCCAATCCGGTCGTTGGGATTCCTTGCTGTTTGAGAGAATCTAGTTCACCTAAGGGTATCTTCCAAAGATATTCCCCGGTATTTAAATCGATGGCGTTAAGCGTACCCCAGGGGGGGCTTACGGCCGGCAAGCCGTTTTTATCTAAGAATTTGTGATACCCAGTACTCTTGTAGGGGGTGTGGATCCGACGATTTTTGGAATTTCCCGTTACCTCTGTTTTTTCTTCGCCGAACAAAAAGTCAAGCAGCGACTTCTTTTCCACCTGCGTTAGCTGAGTAAAACCCGGCATCATGCCCTTTCCCCCTGTAATGACCTGGTCCACATACGATCGGGTTAATCGTCTGGATAGGTCGGACAACGCGGGGTATCCGCTTTCGATATTGCCCGATAAATCGGCTTGATGACAGGTTGAACAATAGAGGGAATAAGTACGTTCACCCGGACTTAAATGGGATAAAACTTGTTCTTGTGGGGTGGGTACCATGGTCAGTATCCAGGGCATTTCATTGCTATTCACGTATAAAATACCGTTGTGCGGATCCGCAGCGGCTCCTCCCCATTCCGCTCCGCCATCGAATCCTGGAAAAATTAAAGAACCTTCTAAGGAAGGTGGCGCAAAATTTCTCCGGTCAATGCGTTTAAAAGTTTCCACCAAATCTACGCGATCTGGTGCGTAGGGGTTAATGTCATTTTCTGTCAATAAATGTCCTTGTCTCGCAAATGGTTCGGGTTTGACCGGTATGGGTTGGGTAGGCCACACCTGTTCACCAGGTAGCCCATCGGTGGGTACTGGAACTTCCTCGATAGGGAAAAGTGGCTCTCCCGTTTCTCGATTAAATACAAATACATACCCATGCTTTGTGACCTGGGCGACGGCGTCAATGGATTTGCCCTGGTGTTTTACACGTATCAGGTTGGGAGGAGCCGGAAGGTCGCGATCCCATAAATCGTGGTGTATGGTCTGAAAATGCCATCGCTTTTTCCCCGTACGTATGTCGAGGGCAATCAAAGAGTTCGCATATAAATTTGTGCCTTTGCGGTTGCCTCCATAGAAATCGTAAGAGGTTGAACCGGTAGGAATGAATACCATTCCCCTTTGGGGATCTATCGCCATGCCTGCCCAGTTATTGGCGGCTCCGTTTTCGGTATTTCTATAAGCATTTGGAGGGAAAGTCTCGTAACCTTCTTCTCCGGGATGAGGAATCGTGTGAAAGGTCCATAGAAGTTCACCACTTCGAGCATCGAAGGCTCGAATGTCCCCCGGCGCAGCATCGGTGTCTTCAGAAAGCCTTACCGATAACAATAGAATATCTTCAAAAATAGCGGGTGGGGTAGTGGCTACGGCGTATTTATGGAGCGCATTCTCCGGGAGTCCAGTACGTAGATCCAATCGGCCTTGGTCGGCAAAACTAGTGACCGGTTGACCGGTTAAGGCATCGAGTGCATAGAGATGATGACCGATACCCACATAGATGCGACGATCCGAACCGTTTTCCCAATAGGTAACGCCACGACTGACATGATTCCAATGTCGTGTGGTATCCCCAAAGGTCCATATTTCTTTGCCCGTGCCGGCATTAATGGCAAATGCTTTCACACTCGGAGTGACACCATAAAGTATACTGTCAATGATGATCGGAGAAGTTTGTATCTGACCACTATCTAAACAGGCGTAGGTCCAAGCTATTTCTAATTGGGTGACGTTTTCGGGAGAAATTTGATCCAATTCGGAGAAATGGTTCCGATCCGGACCGCCGAGATAATCCCGCCATTCGGTATAGGTTTTTTCTGATTTTTGACAACTGGAGTAAGTGAGTACCCATGCAAGAAGCAAGAAAAGTCCCATTGGAAGGGGTTGCCCAATGGTTGATAAACGCAGCAATTTTTGCTCCATTTTTTTCAATTTAAGAATTTGAAGTTTTTTGAGGTTTCATATAGAAACCAATCTTTTCCCGATATTAGGGGTATTGTTAAATAAGCATGAAATTCGATTCATCTACTATCCCTTAAAGGACTGAATTAATGGATCAATTGCACGAAGGATTTCTTATTTCAGTATCTTTAGGACCGTTCCCATTCCGGCGCATATGGCACAAAAATTTGATGAATACCTGGCTGAAAAATCATCTTTGACCAAAGAAGAATTCGAAACCCTGAAGCCTTTGCTAACTTATCGGCATTACGAGGCCGGCGAGTTTCTTTTGCTTGAAGGCGACGTATGTCGTTACCATTTTTTTGTCGAAAAAGGATTGCTCCGGTCTTATACGATCGACGAGTCGGGAAAGGAACATATCATTCAATTTGCGCCCGAGAACTGGTATATCGGAGACCGGGGTAGTTATTATTTCGACGAGCCATCAACGCTAAATATCCAGGCCATTGAAGATTCGGATGTGGTGATGTTCGACCAAGGTTTTTTAGAACAAGCAATGTGTACGAGCCCAGCCTTTACGAACTTTAATGAACGTCTGCTACAAAATCACATTCGACAATTGCAAAATAGGATTAATTTGTTGTTAAGCGCCTCTGCCGAGAAACGTTATCTCAGCTTTGTTGAAACATACTATGATTTGACGATGCGTATTCCTCAGTGGATGATTGCTTCGTACCTAGGAATCACACCAGAAAGCTTGAGTCGGGTTCGAAAGGAATTGGCCAAGAGGGAGCAAAAGTTATCCTAACTTAATAGTCCGACTCGATTCGAATCCCGGGTAGTAATACTTGGACGGTGTCAGGAATATTTTCGGACGGAAGTACGATTTTTTCAACACCCAGCGGTGGCTGCCCTGCATTGACCCAGCAGGTGTACCAGAGATTTCCGATTAAAGCAACGGCTTTTCGCATTTGTCTTTCCACTTGTCCATCCAACATTTGGTGATAAAGTTGGGAAAACTCTTTCGAAGGTACTTTGACCAGGGCGTTATTCCGTGTTTCATAAATGTATTGTTTATCAGGCGGGAGTTGACTCGCAATTATTCGTTCAAAGGCCAGTACACTATCACAAGCTGCATGCGTTTGGAAGATCGTATCCCAGATGATATCCATGGGGTTAGCGAGATAAGTGACCGGACCAATCCAAAAGTCGTAGTCTTCGGCAAAAAGCTCCGGGAGTCGAGTTTCCCAGAAAGCATGAATTCCCTCTTGACCGGTAAGTTGTCCATTGTAATTACGTGTCGTATGCAGGGGCACGTGGATATCTCCTACGTAGTGTCCGAGGTCGGTCGCTAAGCGTAGGATCCGGTCGAAATTTCTGATCCGAAAGGCTTCTGTAAGTTGCAAAATCTGTCTTTCTAAATGCCAGGGAGCAATTCCATGTTTACGAAGACTGTCTTCCCCAAATTTTTCTACGGCTGCTTTCCAAGTTCTGGGTAAATGAATAGCACTATCACCGTATACGTCTAAATCGATATAATGCCTTTCAGCCTCTCCGACAACAGCGTATCGTCTACGGTCGGGATTAATAGCGTTTTCGGAGATCAGGTCGATATTAGCCTTGAACAGGGGCGAGAGTTCGGCTGGTAAGCGGAGGACTGCCATTCGATTAATGAATTTGTGAGCCCAAAATCCCCAGGTGCTTGCGTGAATTTCGAAAGGGAGAGCCAGTATCATGAAGCTTCCCATAAGGAAATTGATTCTTTTCATGAGTGTATAGTATGATTTTTATAACGGATTAATGCACAATTCGCCCATCAACGCCCCTATAAACGGCCCGATAAAAGTTTTTATTGCAGATATGCACAAAAAATTATCTAAAAAGTTCTATATTTTAAAATTAATGAATATATTTACGATGACATTTGACGGTTCGTTTGAGAAATCATCGAACTGCAACCTGATGTAACTCACGAAACTATGTTTTAATTGGGTGTAATCCATCAGGGTATGTTGATTAAATAATAGAGAGATAGATGGTAAAAAAAATGGTAGCCCCGGATGGTTACCATTTTTTTGGTTTTTACCATCGGATGGGTTCTAGTCCATGGCTTACTAGATACTGGTTGGCTTTGCTGAAATGTCGATTACCAAACCATCCGCCTGAAGAGGCTGCCATGGGGGAGGGATGTTTAGACGTAAGAACCAGATGTTTTTCGGGCGAAATCATCCGGCCTTTTTCTTGAGCATATCGGCCCCATAACATAAACACAATACCCTTTTTCTGATTGGCAATTCGCTTAATTACCGCATCGGTAAATTGTTCCCAACCCTTTCCCTGGTGTGAGCCCGCCTGGCCGGCACGAACGGTTAGGGTAGCATTTAAAAGGAGAACACCTTGAGTAGCCCAGCGTTCCAAATTCCCTGATACGGGAATAGGAATTCCTAGGTCGTCTTGAATTTCTTTGAAGATATTCAACAACGAAGGTGGCTTACGGATTCCATCGTTTACCGAAAAACACAGTCCGTTAGCTTGTCCGGGGCCATGGTAGGGATCTTGTCCGATGATCACCACCTTGCAACGATCGAAAGGGCATTTGTCAAAGGCATTAAATATCAGTTTTCCCGGGGGGTAAACGGTTCCAGCCTTATACTCTGCTTTGACGAAATCGATGAGCTGAGCAAAATAAGGTTTTTCGAATTCTTCTTGTAGTTCAGCCTTCCACGAGGGTTCAATGCGTACATCCATGAATCTGTAAAAAAATCATTAAAACTCCTGCCATTATACCTTTTGAACGGGAGTTCTTTAATGCGCAAATTAATGTATTTAAATTTTTATTGTTGAAGTTCGGTTAGTAAATTCGTGAAAACAAATCTGTTAGTAAACCATGGTCTCGGAGATAACAGAAGGCGTAAAAGTCAGTGTAATCACTGAATATCAACCCGATTATTCCAATCCGGCTCGATCCCATTTTGTCTTTACCTACAAAATCATGATTGAGAATCGAAGCAGTCAAACCGTGCAATTACTCAAACGGCATTGGCATGTCTACGATTCTAATTTCAAGTATTATGAAGTAGAAGGGGAAGGGGTGGTCGGACGGCAGCCTGTGTTGGAACCCGGGGAGGTACACGAATATGTTTCGGGTTGCAATCTCAGTTCAGGGCTTGGCAAAATGAAAGGTACTTATCTGATGGAACGCCTTTTGGACGGCTATCGTTTTCATGTCGTCATACCCGAATTTACCCTGATAGCGCCTTATCTGATGAATTAATTCCTAAATTGCGCCCGCTTTGAAAATTCGTTTTAAGTCCATTGGTTTTCCGATATCTTTCTTACCTACTTCGTGCCGGGAATGAACATTCGATTCATTCTCCCTTCGTATTTAGATTTTATCTCGACATCATTCGTAGTAAACGAAGGTCGCCTTTGTACAAGGATTTAGAACTCCTTCGAAGGGAACTAAAAGCCTCAAACCAACTAATTGAGGTTTTGGACTTAGGAGCCGGTTCGAGGGTAAACAAATCGAATCGAAGAAAGATCAGTCAGATCGCTAAGAATGCCGAAAAACCAACGAAATTTGGTGAATTGTTTTTTAGGATCACCGAATCACTTCAACCTGCAACGATCGTCGAACTGGGAACATCATTGGGATTAACAACCCTCTATTTTTCCAGGGCACAACCCAACGGAACCGTTTATACATTTGAGGGGTGCCCCGAGACTTCCAAGATCGCCATCCGTAACTTCGAAAAACTTCAAGCGAATAATATTCAATTATTTACGGGGAATATCGACCACATTCTTGCGGATACCCTCATACATATTGATAAGCCTCTGGATCTGGTCTATTTTGATGCTAATCATCGCTACGAGCCCACCATCCGTTATTTTGAGACCTGCTTACCCTACGTCCACAATGAAAGCCTCTTTATTTTCGACGATATTTACTGGTCGGACGAAATGATGCAAGCATGGCAAAAAATAAAAGCCGACCCAAGAGTAACCGTGACCATCGATTTGTTTTGGATCGGCTTAATATTCTTTCGCAAAGAACAGGCGAAAGAGAATTTCACACTTCGTTTCTAATTTTCTCTCCGGTATCGGAACGCTGGGCGGCCTTTTACACCCACATTTTCAACAACAAACAAACTTCCAGCCAGGGGTTGGTCTTTTAATTGCGTGTCATCCAAACCAACTTTTGCAGAAGTTATGTAGAGATCACCGTAGTCGGGTCCTCCAAAAACGGCCGAAGTTATACGGGCAACGGGTAAGTCAATTTGGTCCGTGACTTCACCGGTGGCCGGATTTACCCTAATCAATTTCCACCCATCCCATAGCGCTACCCACAGCTGATCTTCGGCATCGATGGTCATACCGTCGGGAAAACCTCCACCCTCGGGAATGGTAATCACGACGCGACGATTGGTGATTTCTGCTGTTTCCAGACTATAGTCGTACGCCACAACTTGTCGTGTGGGTGAATCGATATAGTAGAGGGTGTCGCCCGCTGAATTCCAAGCCAAGCCGTTCGAACAACCAATGTCTGAGATTTTATGGGATACCGTACCATCATTTTCCAGTACGTACAAATTTCCGGTTACTTCGGTCTCGGGAATATGCATGGTTCCAGCCCAAAAACGGCCATTGGGGTCACATTTGCCGTCGTTGAAGCGGTTGTCGGGGAGATGGACCTCCGGGTCAACCAAAAAGTTCTTATTTCCTGTCTTTTCATCAATTTCGTAAAACCCATGGTGAAGGGCACCCAATAGCTTATCGTTTTCGGTGAGTGTCACCGCTCCAACATACTGTCCGGTTGCGATGCTTCGATACTCAGCCGTTTGGGGGTAATATTGGTGTATTTTACCAGCTAGGATATCCAGCCAGATAATTCGATTTTTTCTTTCATCCCATACCGGGCCTTCACCCAGTAAACTGATTTGGTTGGTTACGGTTTTCCACCCTTTTTTAATCATATTTTTTAGAATTAACGCGTAGATTGTTATTGAATATAAAGGCCTGTTGTACAGAAATTACTACTTTTTGGGGATAAATACTATTGTAATGTCACCCCTACGGGGTTTTCATTGCGGGGTAAGATAAGAGTACGGTCACTAAAAGTAATTATCTTGATGTAGTAATGTCACCCCTAGCGTGGTTTATATTGCGGGGTAGGAAAAGAATACGGTCACTAGAAGTAGTTATCCTGATGTAGTAATGTCACCCCCAGCGGGGTTT
>ENA-UOVV01000621-UOVV01000621.1-compost-metagenome-genome-assembly--contig:-NODE-621-length-38930-cov-6.791305_pt1 | contig 38930 bp, 43 predicted proteins | sample MGYA00238155_ERZ761577 | MGnify/ENA primary metagenome ERZ761577 (study PRJEB28898, sample SAMN06268775) | compost metagenome | isolation source: Emeryville, CA | place: USA:Emeryville, CA | collected... | reverse complement strand
TCATGATAAATCTATTTTTTAGTGAATTTTAAATGGTAAGTTGTTCCAGCCTTAATAGTCTGCAAAACAGGCGCATCCTCGCCTTCTATCTCATACATGTCACAGTTGATGGTGGGCGAGGTTGCAGCACCAGATACGCAGGGATTACCGATGTTTACATTGCCCGCATTGTTATCAGGGAGAAATGGCTGCGCAAACACCGGCGTGCTCAGAATGCTACAAAGAGAGAGCATAATACCCACCCCCCCATATAGATTTTCCTAAAGTGTCTGGCTGTGGCAGCCAGGATTGATTTTTTCTTCATTGTTTGTTGTTTTTAAAGGTTAACAAAAATTACGATGGCACTTTTTGTTCAACATACAATGGTTGTATTTACCGCGGTAGCATAAATCTAAATTAACAATTGTCGGGATAAGTAGTGCAGATATGGGAAGATATTTTTTTGAATTCGTTCTTGCTACAAGGAACGAATACAAACAAGGTTTACAAGCTAATGGGGCATTTCTCTAACTTTATGACATGAATTTTTCTCTTTCTTTTGTTATTGTTCTTTTTTCCATTTCTGTTAACGCACAATCCATTCCCTCCTACAAAGCGGAAGACGTTTTGAAACGCATCAGCAATCCTGATACATTTTATGTAGTAAACTTCTGGGCTACCTGGTGCGGACCTTGTGTAAAAGAACTTCCTGAATTCGACAAACTAAAGACCGCGTTGGAAGGTCACCCCGTAAAGATTCTTTTGGTGAGTACAGATTTTCAGGAGGCTTATCCGCAGAAACTTACCAATTTCATTAAGAAGAAAAAAATAGACCACGAAGTGGTGTGGCTAAACGAAAGCAAACCCAACGAATTTATTCCCAAGCTAGCCAACGAATGGGGCGGAGCTATTCCGGCTACGTTGCTCATTTACGGTAAAAATAACTATCGCAATTTTTTTGAAGGCTCTATAACCGCGCAGCAACTTCGCCTGCTTATCGAAAAACAAATGGCATACTGACTTTATCTTGCAGTCAGTAAAATTTTGTTTTGATCGGAATAAAACCATACAGGCAACTCAACAGGTTTCTGGAGAACGAAACCTTCGAACCGCTTTTTACCTGGGGTGTGCGTATGGCGATCGCTGCCACCGTGCCCGTTGTATGGGGTGTAATGACAGACCGGCTGGAAGAGGCAAGCTGGATCACGCTCGCTGCCGAGTGTATTTGCTGGGTAGAATTGAAAGGCTCATTTGCACAGAGATTTCGGGTATTGGTAGGAGGCGCTTTTCTGGCACTTTTTTTCGCCGCGCTAGGTGCCATCACGGCGGGGAGCATCTGGCTGAGTATGGCTGCCATGTTGCTTGTGGGTTTTCTGGCGGGACTTTTTAAAAATCTTGGCGATCGCGGCGCAGGACTTGCAGTATGCGTGCAGGTGTTGTTTGTACTATCCAATGCATTTCCGATAGCCAACTTTGATGTTTTGGAAGAGCGATTGTCATTGGTGGCACTGGGGGGCATCTGGACGATTTTTACTGGTGTGCTGGCATCGGCTTTTATTCCTGCGCAACAACCTTACCGTAGAACCATAGCGCTGATCTGGAGGGCAAATGCAAATCTTTCCCGGGCTATTGCCAAAGGTTGGGACGGACGTTCTGTTCGTAGTACCATTCGTGAACTCTATGAAAAAGAGAAAGAGGTGAGAGTGGCGCTCGATACCTCGTTTAATTTTTTCGAGAGAATGGCACACCAGCAGGATAAGCGGCAAAAAGACCAATACGAGTTGGCGCAACTTCGTAAGGCGACAGCATTGGTAGCTTCTCATATTGTGGCTATTGGTGAAGAAGTTGAACAGGTAAGAATCAAAGAAGTTCATCCTGAGTTACGCATCAAATTGCATGATACCCTGCGTGCATTGGGACAAGCGCTCGATCGCATGGGTGTTTTTGTGGTCAGTCTTAAACCGGAAGAAGAGTTGCTTATCAACTCAAGAATGCTCAGGCTTAATAAGCTAATTGCGCTCCTGAAAGAACACAAGCAATTCGATGAACATCTCCGGGAAGATACTTTAAAAAGGGTGGTGCAACTGCTCGAACGTACTGTCAAACTCATGCAGGTTTCTTTAGATCGTATTGAAGAAATGGGTGAAGATCTGCCTGCATTCAAGTCGTATTCTTTGTTCAAAACACTGCTTATCCTTCATCCACGGCATTGGCTGCGCAACATTCGTTTGTTGTTTAACCTGAATACCAACAATGCACGTTACGCCATCCGAAGTGCTATAGCCGCTACAATTGGATTGTTCATCTACAAATGGTTCGACATAAACTATGGCTACTGGATTGCCTTTACTTCCCTCATTGTGATACAACCCTATTTTACTGCTACGTTTAAAAAGGCCGTAGACAGGGTAATGGGTACGCTTGCCGGCGGGGTGGTGGGTGGACTTCTCATTATGCTCCCGACAGGTATCTATGCGAAGGAACTGATGCTTTTTCTTTCCTTCATCTTTATGGTCTATTTCATAAGGAAAAGATATTCAATAGCAGTGTTCTTCATCACCGTGAGCGTGGTTTTGCTTTTCGATGTGGAAGAAATTATGAATCCAAGCCTGATCATTATTCGCGCATTGTGTACTATCGGAGGAGCAGTGTTGGGTATTACCGCGGGATTTGCCCTGTTACCGACCTGGGATAGAAATCTTCTGCCAAAACATCTTGCTGATGCGCTCGCATGCAATTACCAGTATTTCATTGCAACTTTTTTCCCCAGAAGAGAAATAACATGGACAAGGCATAAGCGTAGTACAGAATCAAAGAACAGCAATGCCTTCGATTCCTTTAGTCGTTACATGCAGGAGCCCTTTATTGGTAATAAAAAGCGGATCATGGCTTATTATCAGCTCATCAATCACAGCGTTCGAATTACTCGCGAACTGAATAATATTCATCTTGAATGGGAAAGTAAATCTGCTGCAGAACAGGTAGATGATCAAACAATGCAGCACGTATTGATATTGGAGTGTCTTGACTGGTTCAACAAAAACTTAAATCAGATGGAAAGATTGCATGTGGGCATTGCCAAAAACAGAATTGAAGTTCCAGACGAATATCATCCGGCATTTACGCTCAATCTGCAGCAGGTTATTTATCTAGAGAAATTGTTGATTGAGCTGAAAACACTTCATCAGGATTTATTGCACATCGATGAAAAACAATAGTCGTTGCGACTGCAAATCGTAGCTTCGCTGTTATGAATTATCTGGGACATGCTTTCCTTTCTTTTGGTGATGCGCAACTAACAGTGGGCAATCTCATTGCCGATCATGTAAAGGGGAAACTGGCGTTGAACAACTATCCGGAAGGAATTCGTAAGGGTATAGAAATGCACAGAAAGATTGATGTTTTTACAGATACCCATCCTGCTTCTTTACGTGCTAAACTCTGGTTTCGTGAAGCCTACGGATTATATGCCGGAGCGATTATCGACAGCCTTTATGATCATTTTCTCGCCAACGACCCCAAGCACTTTCCATCAGAAAAACATTTGCTTGATTTTTCATTGAATACCTATTCCCAAGTAGCTGCATATGAAGCAAATTTCCCTACTGTATTTGCAGAATACTTTCCTTACATGCAGCAACACAACTGGCTATATAACTATCGTACACTACCGGGTATGAAGCGTTCTCTTCACGGGTTACACCGCCGTGCGAAACACATGCCTCCGCCTGAAGCCGCCTATGAGATTTTCATCGCACATTACTACGAACTGGCACAGTGTTATTACGAATTCATGGACGATATTGTCAAGTTTGTTAAACTTGAGTTAAGCCGCTAACAAGGTTTTTTCAGGCAAAGATGCTTTTGGCACATGGGGACTATTTTTGCAGCCTATCGAATTTGTGAAATGCTTTCTTCTACTCGCTCATATTTTGCCTTCGGCTGCTTTTCGTTTTTGTTGGTTGCTTGTCAGCCAAAGACAGAAAAGGTAAATGCTACACCTCGCTTTTACGATCAGCCGATAAAGCCTGCTGCGCTACCCTTGGCTTATGCAGATACAACTTCTCCGGAAAATCAGAAAATCATACAACGCCTCGATTCTTTTTATCGTATACAGGTAAGAGCCGGATTCAATGGTAGCGTGCTGATTGGGCAGGGAGGGAAGGTGCTTTATGAGCGGTACTTTGGACAGGCAAGGAAGGAAACCGGCATACCTCTGGAATCTAATTCTGCCATTCAGCTTGCATCGATTTCCAAAACATTTACAGGTGCGGCTGCTTTATATCTGCATCAACATAATTATCTCAACATTGAAGATCCCGTAAGCACCTATATTCCAGGCTTTCCCTATCCGAACATTACCGTTAAAATGTTGCTGAATCACCGTTCAGGACTTTCTGAATATCAGAAATGGGATAAGCGCTATGTGAAAAATGCCAATGTGCCGATGAGCAATGAGCAGATCGTAAATGTACTGGTAAAGCAAAAACCACCTCTGGAGTCGCGTCCGGATACCAGGTTTAAATATTGTAATACCAATTACGCATTGCTGGCATCTATCATTGAGAAAGTAACGGAGATGAAGTATGAAGACTTTATGCAGCGCTATATTTTCGAACCGTTGGGTATGAACAACACCTTCGTTTATCGCGCACCGAAAGCTCTACCTGGACACGCGTCTTACAACTACCGGTTTAACTGGGCACGCTGGCCAGATAATTTTGCTGATGGTGTTGTGGGAGATAAAGGGATTTTCAGCACAGTAAGAGATATGTACCGTTGGGATCAGTCGTTTTATGAAGGGAAGCTTCTAAATAACGAAACACTGGAACTTGCCTACGGTCCTTGTTCATTTGAAAAGCCAGGCGTAAAAAACTATGGACTGGGCTGGCGTATGTTGTGTTATCCAAGTGGTAATAAGGTAATCTATCACAACGGCTGGTGGCATGGAAACAACACACTTTTTTACCGTTTTATCAAAGACAATCTCACCTTTATTGTGCTTGGCAACAAATACAACAATGGTATTTATCGCCAGGCAAAGGTTCTTTACAGTATCGTTAAAAACGTTCCCGTTGATTCTGATTTCGATGAAGAGGGTTAGCTAATCCTAATGTTCGGTTAGGGTAAAGATAACGTCGGTTGTATACGTGCCTGGCGCATAGCTATAACCCGGAGTGGCTTTGTATTTTATTGCAAAGGTTTGGTTATCACCGGCATCGGCGTTGTTGATAAAACGCTCGTCATCGTCTTCGATGCTTTTATAATTGTTGAAGCCATTCGTGGTAGGACCTCCCGTGTTGTTCGCTACAACCTTCATCTTCAGAACATCCTTCACTTTCATATTATTTCCTGAGGTAGCGCTTCCTGTGTAAGTGAAATATTTTGTTGCTGACTCTACGTGTACCTGAAATTTTTTGTTGGAACGTACTCTTAAATTCTGCTCTGAAGATTCTACACCGTCGCTATAGTCCTGCACATCATCAAAAACAAGACTTACGGTATTACCTGTCTGACTGTTTGTATTGACGAAGGTAAGTTCCATAACCCCTGCCAATGCCAGCTTTACAGTTTGTTGCGCATTACCGCTTGCATTTTGTGCTTTCACTGCTGTGAAACTTCCCAGTCCAAGTAATAAACAGCCAGCGATCTTAAAGAGTGATTTCATGGTGTTGTGTGATGTTTTGTTTTGTAATGCAAATCTGCAATGAAAACGACCGGCTGTGAACTAAAACCATACGATTAACACTCGTTTTGCAACCGGTTAAAACCCTTTTAACAATGTGATGCATGAATGCGAAAGATGAGTGTATTTCAAAGAAAAATGGAAATACTGTTGCGCCTTTTATTTTGCGATCTATCTTTTAAAAAAGAAAGCTGCCTTTGTGAGACAGCTTCTGATATAAGAGTTATCAATAGTCTAACGGCTGTAATTAGGAGCTTCTTTTGTAATCACAACATCATGCGGATGACTTTCTGCCATAGAAGCGGCGGTGATGCGAATGAACTGAGCATTGTCGTGCAAGGCTTTAATATCTTTTGAGCCAGTGTAACCCATGCCCGCACGCAGTCCGCCCACAAACTGCTGCACAACCTCGCTTACCAGGCCTTTGTAAGGTACACGTCCTACAATGCCTTCCGGAACCAGCTTTTTGATATCTGCTTCCACATCCTGGAAATAACGGTCTTTAGAACCTTCCTGCATGGCTTCTACAGAGCCCATACCACGGTATGACTTGAACTTACGACCTTCATAAATGATCGTTTCGCCAGGGCTTTCTTCTGTGCCTGCGAAGATCGAACCTGCCATAATACACGAAGCACCAGCCACAAGCGCTTTTACCATATCGCCGGTATAGCGGATACCTCCGTCGGCTATTACCGGTATTCCTCTGCGTTTCAGAGCGCTGGAGGCTTCCATAATCGCCGTTAGTTGCGGTGCTCCGGCGCCGGTTACCACACGCGTGGTACAGATAGAGCCCGGACCAACACCCACTTTCACTGCGTCAGCACCGGCATCTGCAAGTGCTTTCGCGCCTTCTGCAGTAGCAATATTACCGGCTACTATCGGAAGTCCTTTGAAAGTTGACTTTACTTTACGAACCATATCCAGCACCCCTTTTGAATGCCCGTGAGCACTATCCAGTGTGATTACATCTACGCCTGCATTTCTCAGCGCTTCCACACGTTCGAGCGTATCGGCTGTGATGCCTACTGCGGCACCTACCAGCAATCTTCCCATAGCATCTTTGGCTGCATTGGGTTGGCTTTTCAACTGAATGATGTCCCGGAAGGTGATCAGACCAATTAGCTTACCTTTCTTATCTACGATTGGCAGCTTTTCGATCTTATATTTTTCGAGGATGGTTTCTGCTTTTGCCATGCTGGTACCCGCGGGTGCCGTTACCAGATTTTCTTTCGTCATCACTTCGCCAACCTTCTTTTTAAGGTTTTTCTCGAAGCGCATGTCGCGGTTGGTAAGAATACCCAGGAGCTTGTTGTCTTTATCTACGATAGGAATGCCTCCTATTCTGTTATCGCGCATTACGGCAACGGCATCTCCAACAGTCGCTTCCGGCGAAAGGGTGATCGGGTCAACAATCAATCCGCTTTCCGAGCGTTTTACTTTTCTCACTTGTTCAGCCTGCCGGTCAATGCTCATATTCTTGTGCAGCATACCGATACCTCCTTCACGCGCCAACGCAATGGCAAGACGGGCCTCCGTAACGGTGTCCATCGCGGCGGATACCATCGGAATATTAAGCTTAATGTCTCGGGTGAGTTGAGTGGAAATATTTACTTCGCGGGGAAGAACTTCTGAGTAAGCGGGAACGAGCAGTACATCATCGAATGTAAGACCCTCGCCGTAGAACTTAGATTTTGCAGCCATGTGCAAAGATAGGGCGGTGATTTGAAAAAATAAAAAAGCAGCCATTGAAGGCTGCTTCCCAGGAAATATTTGAATGGACTACCAAATGTTGAGCCCAAATTTTTGTGCTGTGTTTTCAGCTATTTCGTATCCAGCATCTGTATGACGGATCACGCCCATCGCAGGATCGTTGTGTAATACACGACGCAGTCTTTCAGCTGCATCATCTGTTCCATCTGCAACAATCACCATACCCGCGTGCAACGAATAGCCCATACCCACGCCACCTCCATGATGGAAGCTTACCCAGCTTGCACCACTGGCGGTATTGATCAGAGCGTTGAGTATTGGCCAGTCTGCTACGGCATCCGAGCCATCTTTCATGGCTTCAGTTTCCCTGTTTGGCGAAGCTACAGAACCTGTATCGAGGTGGTCGCGACCAATAACGATAGGCGCTTTGACCTTTCCTGATTTTACGAGATCGTTAAAAAGAAGTCCTGCCTTTTCTCTTTCTCCCATACCCAGCCAGCAGATACGTGCAGGCAATCCCTGGAAGGCGATCTTTTCCTTCGCCATTTTCAACCAGCGATGGAGGCCTGCATTTTCGGGGAACAATTCCATCAATGTCTGATCGGTAGTGTAAATGTCTTCAGGATCACCGCTCAATGCGACCCAGCGGAAAGGTCCTTTCCCTTCGCAGAATAAAGGACGAATATAAGCCGGAACAAAGCCCGGAAAGTCGAAAGCGTTTTTCACACCGCGTTTGTCGTGTGCCTGTCCGCGTAGATTGTTGCCGTAGTCGAAAGTAATAGCACCGCGCTGCTGCAATTCCAGCATCAGTTGTACATGATGTGCCATGGTATCCAAAGCGCGGGACATATACTCTTGCGGATTGCTGCTGCGCAATGCATTTGCTTCCACAACACTTAGTCCCTCCGGAAAATAACCAATAAGCTCGTCGTGGGCGGAAGTCTGGTCGGTTAAAGTATCCGGTGTTATGTTGCGATCGATCAATCTTTTTAGCAGATCGACAATATTGCAGCAAACACCTATCGAAACCGCTTCGCCGTTTTCTTTCGCTTTCAGTGCCCAGTTGATGCTTTCATCAATATCTGAAGTCCACTTGTCGAGGTAACGCGTTTCGATACGCTTTTTGATACGCCATTCTTCCATTTCTGCAACCAGCGCCACACCTTCGTTCATGGTAATGGCCAGGGGCTGAGCTCCGCCCATGCCGCCAAGACCGGCAGTAACATTCAGTGTGCCTTTGAGCGAACCCTTATAATGCTGGTTTGCCAGTGAGAGGTAAGTCTCATATGTGCCCTGTACAATGCCCTGAGAGCCAATGTAAATCCAGCTTCCGGCGGTCATTTGTCCGTACATCATCAATCCCTTTGCTTCCAGTTCGCGGAAGTGTTCCCAGTTTGCCCAGCGCCCGACGAGATTAGAATTTGCGATCAGCACACGAGGCGCATTTTTATGAGAACGTAGGACGCCCACAGGTTTTCCGGATTGCACCATCAGCGTTTCATCTTCGTTAAGGTTTTTCAGGCATTCGAGGATCTTATCGAAACTTTTCCAGTCGCGAGCAGCCTTTCCTATTCCTCCATAGACCACTAGATCTTCGGGGCGTTCTGCCACTTCTGGGTCAAGGTTGTTTTGGATCATTCTGAAGGCGGCTTCAGTGATCCAGTTTTTACAATTCAGCTGGTTTCCCTGAGGTGCGCGTATAATACGTGGTGTTGCAAGTGTTGACATGTTATTGGCTTATCTATTTTTTGATGAGCGAAAAGTTATCTTCTCAATTTCATTCTTTACAAGGTCCCGATGGTTTGCGGTAGCGGAGGCAGTTGGTCAAGAGCCGCTATCAGTCGACTTTCCACTTCATTTTCAGGAATATCCTGTTTTTCAAATTTCTTTCCGGTAACCTGTTCGTATAGTTCAATATAGCGCTCGGAGATGCGTGCAACCACTTCGTCAGTCATTTCGGGAACCTGCTGTCCTTCTTTACCCTGAAAGCCATTTGCCATCAGCCACTCGCGCACAAATTCTTTCGACAGTTGCTTTTGAGGCTCGCCCTGTCTTTGGCGTTCTTCAAAGCCTTCTGCATAGAAATAACGCGAAGAATCGGGTGTATGAATTTCGTCAATAAGATAAATCGTATCACCGATCTTGCCGAATTCATATTTTGTATCTACCAGAATCAGTCCGTGTTTTGCTGCGATCTCTTTACCGCGTGCAAAAAGCGCCAGCGTGTATTTTTCCAGTTGTTCGTATTCCCTTTCAGAAACCAGTCCGCGCTTTATAATCTCTTCTCTGGAAATATCCTCATCGTGTCCTTCATGAGCTTTGGTAGTGGGGGTAATGATAGGCTTTTCAAAAAAGTCATTTTCTCTAAGCCCTTCGGAAAGTGCTACACCGCAAAGTTCTCTTTTCCCAGATTTATAGGTACGCCAGGCATGACCTGTAAGGTTCCCGCGCACGACCATTTCTACCGGGAAAGTTTCGCATTTGTAACCTATAGTTACGTTAGGCAGAGGGACACTTATTTTCCAGTTGGGAACAATGTCTGCCGTTGCGTCCAGCATTTCCGCAGCTATCTGGTTGAGCACCTGTCCTTTGTAGGGAATAGGACGTGGAAGCACTACATCGAATGCAGAAATCCGGTCGCTTACGATCATCACCAGAAATTTGTCACCGATGGAGTAAACATCGCGAACTTTTCCTTTATAATAACCCGTCTGGTAGGGAAGTTGTAACATGATTTTTGAATGAGCGACAAAGATAATGCAAGGCTGCACGGCTTACAAAGAGAAAACGTGTTCCTCAGTCCTCCATGTAATTGTCAATTTCCAATTCTTTAACAATCAACAGCAAACCCCGAGAGCTGTAGCTGCGTCTTTTATATTGGTTACCCGCAATAGTTTGATTTGTTCATCTCTAAATATACTGTTATGGAAATGCCAATCATTATCTGTATCGTGTTATTGTTAGCTATTGTGTCCGGAATAGGGTATGCCATTAACAAATGGAAGCGGAACATTGAAAGAGGTATGGGGCAATAAGCACAAAAAAAGCAGACCGTTGAAAGATCTGCTTCTGATGTGAAAGTATTGTCGGTTATTAAAGTCTTGCTTTAACATTGGCAATATCCTGCAGGCGTTTTTCTGCAATCTTCATGGCTGCTGCCTGAGTGTGTATCTTTTCTGTTTCGGAAAGATTGAAGATGTCTAATGTACGCTCGTATATCTTCTCAACATTGCCCATCACACGCTCTCTGTTGTAGCCATCAAGTTCGGCAGCAACGTTGATCAGGCCACCTGCGTTGATCAGAAAGTCGGGAGCATACAGAATGCCCTTTTCAACGAGCATCGGCCCGTGTACATTTTCGTCGGCAAGCTGATTGTTAGCAGCTCCTGCAATGATCGGACATTTCATCTTGCTAATGCTTTCTGTATTGAGCGTTGCACCAAGTGCGCAAGGAGCATAGATATCAAATTCCGTATCGAAAATAGATGCGCCGTCAACTACTTCTACAGTGCGGTATTTTTCGACAGTCTGCCCGATCTTTTCGTTGTTGATGTCTGTAATGTAAACTTTGGCACCTTCTTCTATCAGGTGTCCCACCAAATATTGCCCTACGTGCCCTACACCCTGCACTAAAACTTTTTTGCCTGAAAGGTTATCATTTCCCCAGGTTTTCTTTGCAGATGCTTTCATTCCCATGAAAACGCCGTAGGCTGTAAATGGAGAAGGATCGCCGCTACCGCCCATATATTCCGGTACACCGGTTACATGGTCTGTTTCCAGAGCGATGTATTCCATATCGCGTGCAGAAGTATTTACATCTTCCGCAGTAATGTATTTTCCGTTGAGGCTGTCCACAAACTTTCCATAACGGCGCCAGAGTGCTTCGCTTTTCATGGAAGGATCTGCTACGATCACGGCCTTACCGCCACCGAGATTCAGTCCGCTGATAGCTGCCTTGTAAGTCATACCGCGACTCAGGCGCAGTGCATCAACTACTGCATCGTTATGACTATTATAATTCCAAAGACGAGTGCCACCCAGGGCAGGTCCTAATGTTGTGTTATGTATTGCAATAATGGCGTTGAGACCTGAATGAGGATCATGACAGAATACAACCTGTTCATGTGCCATTTGCTGCATGTACTCGAATACCGACTGCTGCATGGATTTTTAAAATTTGGCGCAAACCTAATGGAAAAAAAGTAGGAAATGAAGCAAATTGTAACCGCTTATATGCATAAGCAAAAAGTTAGTAGCGAAGATGGCTCTTATTTCCACTGGATCACACTATTCTCGGCAATGAGATATAGATGCTGAAAATTTTCAGGTGCAAGCAGATAGGTGCCGGTGAATTTACCGAAGGCCGGTAATATCATTCTTTGTTTGTCCTGTGCGAAACAACACAATTTGACCGAGGGTTGCTTATAGCCTTTGCTTTTAAGTACTACCGCAGGATGCACATGTCCATGAATCACAAAATGTTCGGAGGCAGTCATTTCATGTGCGATGCAGAAAGGACCGACAGTCAAACAGTCATTATGTTGCTCAAGTTGAAATCCGTTGTAATGTGCTTCGCCGAGGATGTCGTGGTTTCCGATTACCAGGTCGATATGCAGGTGCTGATGATGTGTTCTGAAATGACTGAAAATTTCTATTTCCCGATTGTTTTTACTATGAAACAGATCTCCGGCAACAATGAGCCGTTCAATCTTTAGTTCGCGTAAGAGTTTGGCAAGCCGAAGTTCGTCATTGTTTTGCGCACGCACAGGTATGGCAATGCCGTTTTTTCTGAAGTGGGCAGTTTTCCCCCAATGCAAATCCGAAACGATAAGGGTCTTTTCTTTTTCCCAGTAAATGGCACGTTCGGGAAGCAACTGCAATATCTCTCCTCTCAGCTCTATGGGCAACATAAGGCGCAAAGGTAGCGACGGCGCGACGAAACTTTCCCGATTGCAAAAATCTGCTTTCCATTTTTGCAAATTGCATAGGGATGACATAAATACTTTTGTTTCACAGAATTGTCAAAAAAATATTGATCCACTTTATGGAAAAAAAGTTCGTCGCTGTAAACTACATAACATGCTCGCCCGAGTATCGTGCACGTTTTGAAGAATTATTTGGTACTCGTGCACATGCCATTGACAAAATGCCCGGCTTTATTGATATGCATGTATTGAAGCCAATGAAGGAAGATCACGACTATCTGATTGTAAGCTATTGGGAAAGTGAAGATGCTTTTAAAGACTGGACAAAGAGCGAGGCCTTCATTGAAGGACACAAACGCGGATTTGCTGATCTGGCAAAGGCAAAAGCAGAAGGTAAGCCTGCACCTATGAGCAGCGATTTTAAAACGTATAAGATTATTGCAAACTAAACTCCCACTATGAACACTGTAACAACCAAACAACCCAAATTCCTCAAGTGGCTGAAAAAGTTGGGGTTCTGGGGGTTTATGTTTTTCCTGGCTAAAGGATTGGTGTGGCTGGCGATTGGCTATTTTGTTGTGAAATAATTTGTAAAACCGAAAAACTGCATTCTTTATTTGTCGACGGAGGGAAACTGAAACCAATCTGTCAGTGTTTTTCCGGCGACATAAATAAACGCAGGAGAAAGCTGTAGTAATACTCTGTCGAGTGAGGTATTTAAATGCCATTCCAGCGACATGGGGGTGAGCAGATACACTGTCATAAATCCGAAAAAGCATAGAAGAAGAATCATCATCTGACGATCGAACCACTGATTTCTGAGTAGATACAGCGTTCCGCATATCCATAACAAATTTTGTTGCGTTGAGAAGTACTGATCTGTGGTTTGCTGAAGCGCGTTACGGATGAGGTTGTATCGTTCTGTATCTGTAATAAAATCGAGTGTCGTTTTTGATTGCCGGCTTACAAGATCATTTGCCGGAGCAAATCCTAGTTTAAATATTAATAGTGCAAATAGGGGGATACCTGCACCCGCCAGAATGTGAAACCAGCAACCTTTTCTTAGCCATGTCGGCAGGTGACAAAGACAAAAAATACCTGCAAGCATTATGCCTTCATTTTTGGTCCAGGCGCAGAGTCCGAGAAAGACACCAGTGAGCCAGAGATATTTCTTTTTCCCTGTATTGTTGTAGTAATCTGCACAGATAAAGCTGCAAAAGAATAAAAGACTTAAAAGGCTGTCGGCATATTGCGATAAGCCGCGTTCTATATAAAAATCATCGGTTGCGTACCAAATGAGTACAGCCGCGGCGATCCAAAGATTTCGGAGGCAGAGTTGAAGAAAACTGATGACAGGTATAAGCAGCGTAACTAAGGAAGCAATGGCAAAGGGTACTAAGAACGACTGTGAGCCGACGATTCTCCAGATGAAAGCATTGATCAAGGGGAGATTCAACGGATAGTCGGGATGGGGCGAAACGCCGGGTGCGAATAGATTTTCCCAGCTTTCGGGATAGAACAGGAATTTAGCGTGTAAGTTCCAGATAGCCCAGGCATCCCACTGCCCATATTTTTCAGAGAGATGAAAGCCTCTGTTGACCAGCAAAGCCAATCCAACGACCAATACGAACAGGGTAGCAAAGGAGATGTCCTTTTGGGAAAGTTCCGTTTCCTTTTCAAAAAAAAGGCGATAGAGTCCGATCACACTTAATAACCACACACAAACGGCAACGACAAAAGGAAGATGAAGTATGAGCGACAAAAAATAGATGATTCCTGCACCCGAAAGGCTGAGTAGCAATCCAAAGAAGATCATATTGCTTCGGCTAATCATCTCTGTTGGGCTGTAAGGATGTAATGGTATTGCTCATCTGTGAATTGCCAAACAACTGTTTCGGCGGCAGATTCGAAATGATTATGGTTTTCTATTGGAAGGATATAAAGCGTTGTGTCAGCGTGGTGGTTTTCCGGACTCACACGGCGAGGTGCCAGAGTGTTGATGACCAGAAAGCTCATTTCTATGGAAGCGCTGTTTTTCAGCAGGACCTCAGAATCGTTAGAGAGCAACTGACGTAATGGAGCTACTGCCGTTTTGATATGATCATTGACCGCCGTATGCTTGTGATGTTTCAAATAATAAGTAACCACTGAAATGCACAGTGCGATGACAAGAAGAATATTTGCGGCAACAGACTTCAAGCAAAAACTTTAGTCTGAAAGATATGACCTTAGGCTAGCCTATACAACAATGGTCTGGCGTCTAATCTTTTCGTTCCAGATTAAACAAACTATCAACAAATTCGTACTTGTTGAAGATTTGCAGGTCTTCCATCTTTTCACCGACGCCTATATACTTAACAGGAATCTTAAACTGGTTGGCAATGGCTAATACCACTCCGCCCTTTGCTGTTCCGTCGAGTTTGGTGACTGCAATCGCCGATACATCTGTTGCAGCGGTAAAATGTTTAGCCTGTTCCAAAGCATTTTGTCCGGTGCTGCCATCGAGTACCAGCAACACTTCATGTGGTGCATCCGGCATTTTTTTGCCTATCACCCGGCGAATCTTTCCGAGTTCATCCATCAGGTAAGCTTTGTTATGGAGTCGGCCGGCGGTATCAATGATAATAACGTCCACATCTTTTGCCATGCCACTTGCAACTGTGTCGAAAGCCACGGAACTCGGGTCGCTGCCCATTTCTTTTTTGACAATCGGTACGCCTACACGGTCGCTCCAGATGGTAAGCTGATCGACAGCGGCTGCGCGGAAGGTATCGGCGGCGCCCAGCAATACCGATTTTCCGTTTTTCTTAAAGTTATAAGCTAGCTTACCGATAGTGGTCGTTTTCCCAACACCGTTCACACCAACGACAAGGATCACATAAGGTTTCTTTCCCGGCGGTGTGTCGAACTGAGTAAACTCATTCGAAGAAGCATCCGTCAGCATACCCATGATCTCTTCCTGAAGTATCTGGTTGAGTTGTGATGTGCCTACATATTTATCCCTTTTCACACGATCCTCGATACGATTGATAATCGCCACGGTGGTATCTATACCTACATCAGCGCTCACCAGTGCGTTTTCGAGTTCATCAAGCACTTCTTCGTCCACAGAATCCTTGCCGGCAATAGCCTTAGTAATCTTGGAGAAAAAACTCTCTTTTGTTTTCTGCAGCCCCTGATCCAGCGCTTCTTTTTGCTCCTGTTGCTCTTTATTGCGTTTGAAGAGTTTGTCGAAAAGACCCATAGTTGAAGTGAAAAGTCAGGCGCGAAGTTACGTTTTTCAAAACAAGAGAGGGAAGGAGTGAAGAAGCGGTGAAGTGAGGTAAGTAAAGACTGGAAAGAGTATTTATGGAAGATGGAGATCAAAAACAAAAAGCTGCCCCGTGTTGAGGCAGCTTTTGCTATGATTTCTGTTTTTCTTACAAATGAATTGCTTCGCCCAGTGCTACTTCGATCGCGTCTTTCACGCTTTCGCTCATGGTAGGATGTGGGTGGATGCTGTCCAGCACTTCCTGCCATGTAGTTTCGAGCTTACGTGCCGTAACCGTCTGTGCGATGATCTCTGTCACATTAGCACCGATCATGTGTGTACCCAGCCACTCGCCGTATTTGGCATCGAAGATCACCTTTACGAAACCTTCCATGGCACCGGCGGCGCTTGCCTTACCCGAAGCTGAGAATGGGAATTTACCAACCTTCACTTCGTATCCTGCTTCTTTTGCCTGCTTTTCGGTCATACCCACCGAAGCGATTTCAGGAGAACAGTAAGTACATCCCGGAACGTTGCCATAATCGAGTGGTTCTGGTTGGTGATGATATTTTCCTTCTTTATGGGCAATTGCCTCTACGCAGATCACAGCTTCTTTAGAAGCTACGTGCGCCAGTGCCTGACCGGCGGTAATATCACCGATAGCATAAATACCCTCCACATTCGTGCGATAGTATTCGTCGGTCACCACCTTTCCTTTTTCTGTTTTGATTCCCAAACCTTCGAGTCCGATATTTTCGATATTGGCTACGACGCCTACTGCGCTCAACACTACGTCCGCCTCAAGTGTGATCTCGCCATTTTGTGTTTTTACGGTAGCCTTTACACCATTGCCACTGCCTTCCACTTTTTCCACTGAGGCATTAGTCATGATCTCAATGCCTTTTTTCTTGTAGATCTTTTCCAGTTCTTTAGAAATGTCCTCATCTTCCACAGGAACGATGCGTGGCATGAATTCTACGATGGTCACCTTGGTGCCGATGCTGTGATAGAAGTATGCAAATTCTACCCCTATAGCACCGCTACCTACTACGATCATGGATTTTGGCTGTTGCGGCAGAGCCATAGCTTCACGATACCCGATCACTTTCTTACCGTCGATAGGCAGGTTCGGCAGTTGACGAGCCCTTCCGCCTGTAGCCAGAATCACATGTTTTGCAGCGTAGGCAGTGGTCTTTCCGTCGGCGCCGGTTACTTCCACTTCTTTTTTACCATTCAGTTTTCCAAAACCGTTGATGACATCAATTTTATTTTTGCGCATCAGGAACTGAATACCCTTGCTCATTTTTTCAGCTACGCCGCGACTGCGTTTTACCATGCCTCCGAAATCGGCTTTATATTCGCCCACTTCCACGCCATAATCTTTAGAGTGGCTGATATATTCCATTACCTGAGCGCTTTTCAGCAATGCTTTGGTAGGGATACAACCCCAGTTGAGGCAGATACCTCCAAGACTTTCACGCTCTACAATTGCAGTTTTGAAACCTAATTGAGATGCACGGATGGCGGCCACATACCCGCCGGGACCGCTACCGATGACGATTACATCGTATGCCATAAAACGGAAAAAATTTTTTGAGTTAAATGTGCTAAAAGAGCGGACAAATGTAGGCTAAAATTTTTTAGTTCTGCCTATGCCGATGAGGTGCCTTGTCCGGTTAGTGCGGCGAAGATAAATAAGGGTTATCTTGCACTTCTTCTGTTATTCTTGTTGAGGATGTTTTTAGACATATTTGCGGCTGGAAGGAGAAAATTATCAGATATTCTTGGTTGAAATAAAAAAGATTTCTTTACCTTTGCAGTCCTTTTTTATATGGCTAAACAGTCTTTAATCAAACAGGATGGTGTAATCGTCGAAGCTTTATCCAACGCAATGTTTCGTGTTCGCCTCGAAAACGGTCATGAAATCCTTGCGACCATTTCCGGAAAAATGCGCATGAACTACATCCGTATTCTGCCGGGCGATAAAGTTGGCGTAGAGATGAGTCCTTATGATTTGAGTCGTGGTCGTATCATTTATAGATATAAATAATTTAACTAACATTGTAACCAAACAGTCATGAAGGTTAGAGCAGCTATCAAAAAGCGCAGTGCAGATTGCAAGATCGTGCGCCGTAAAGGAAAGCTTTACGTGATAAATAAAAAGAATCCTCGCTTCAAACAGCGTCAGGGCTAAGATAATTATGGGTTTCGGAGCGATTCGAAATCCGAAATCTGAAATCAAAAAATAGAAATTAGAAAAATATGGCTCGTATAGCTGGTATTGATCTTCCAAAAAACAAGCGTGGTGAGATTGCGCTTACCTACATTTATGGTATTGGTCGCAGCACGGCTCAGTACATTCTCGACAAGGCAAATATCGAATACGATAAAAAAGCTGCCGAGTGGAATGACGACGAACTGACTGCTATCCGTAATATCATCACCAGCGAGTTTAAAGTAGAAGGTCAGCTCCGTTCTGAAGTGCAAATGAACATTAAGCGCCTTATGGATATTGCTTGTTATCGTGGTCTGCGCCATCGTAAGGGTCTTCCTCTTCGTGGTCAACGCACCCGTACCAACAGTCGTACCCGTAAAGGTAAGCGTAAGACAGTTGCAGGTAAGAAGAAAGCACCTAAGAAGTAATCATGAGCTTTTCCAGAGTTTTCAACTTTGGAAAAGTTTTGTTTTTCTTCTTTATAAGAACTGCTGCCGGATCCGCCGGGGTGTTGCGAGGAGGAGTAGTTCGATTCCGTACAAGCACGGAACTTTATTGTTTGACTACCTTATTTAAAAAACAAAATGGCAAAAGCACAAGCCGGTAAAGGCGGTAAAACAGCTGCTAAAAAGCGTATCGTTAAGGTTGATCCGCACGGAGATGCACACATCAACGCAGCTTTTAACAACATCATCATTTCTCTTACCAACAAGCAAGGTCAGGTAATTTCTTGGTCTTCTGCAGGTAAAATGGGCTTCCGTGGTTCTAAGAAGAATACTCCTTATGCTGCTCAGCAGGCAGCGCAGGATTGTGGAAAGGTTGCCCTTGATGCAGGTTTGAAAAAAGTCGATGTGTTTGTAAAGGGGCCTGGTTCGGGTCGTGAAGGTGCTATCCGTGCATTATCTCAGATAGGACTTGAAGTAACTTCGATCAAAGATGTTACCCCTATGCCGCACAACGGTTGTCGTCCGCCTAAGAAGCGTCGTGTATAATTTACCTTTATAAAGTCTTTCCGTTTCCGGTTTTGCGATTTTGATGAAACGGACAGGCTATTTAAAAATAAAATCGCAAAAAACAGATCATGGCACGTTATACAGGTCCAAAGAACAGAATCTGCCGCATTTTCGGCGAGCCTATCCTGGGTTCAGGTAAAAATCTTGGAAAGAACAGCAATCCTCCGGGAATGCATGGTAACTCCAAGAAGCGCAAATCTCAATCTGAATACGCTATTCAGCTGAAAGAGAAACAAAAAGCAAAGTACACTTATGGTGTACTGGAGAAGCAATTCCGTAATACCTATGTTGAGGCTTCCCGTCTGAAAGGTGCGACCGGTGAGAACCTGATCAAACTTCTCGAAGCCCGTTTGGATAACTCAGTTTACCGTATGGGTATTGCTCCTACACGTCCAGCTGCCCGTCAGTTGGTTTCTCACAAGCACATCATGGTAAATGGTGAGATCGTAAACATTCCTTCTTACCAACTGAAACCAGGTGATGTTGTGGAACTGAAACCAAAGAGCAAGGTGAACACTGCTGTGGTGAGCTTTGTTCGTGGTAAAAATCCAAAGATCAACTGGGTTGACTGGAACGAAAAAGAAATGAAGGGTACTTATATTGCTCATCCTGAGCGCGAAAATGTTCCTGAAAACATTAAGGAACAACTCATCGTAGAGTTGTACTCTAAGTAATAATAAACCTGATTTTGAAACGCCTCCCGAAAAAGGGGGCGTTTTTCATTTGGGCATTATTGTAATTTAGAACTATGAATATTCGTGAAACACAGGACGTAAATGAACCTGATTTTTTCCTACTCCGGCACCTATACCTATGCCGATTATCTTAAGTGGACCATAGAGGAAAGGCAGAAACTGATTAAGGGAAAAATATTCCGGATGAGTCCGGCGCGAATCTTATACATCAGAAGATTTCACAGCAGATCAACATGGCTTTGCTGAATTTTCTATCGGGTCATAGATGTGAAGTTTTTGCCGCGCCCTTTGATGTGCGCCTGACCGGAAAGTCTAAGAAAGATGAGGGAATTACTACAGTTGTTCAGCCTGATCTCTGTGTTGTCTGCGACCCCTCTAAACTCGACAAACGTGGCTGCATTGGCGCTCCGGATATCGTAGTCGAAATTCTTTCTCCCTCTAATAGTCGTAAAGAGCTGAAAGACAAATACGAGGTTTATGAAGAATCGGGTGTGAAGGAATACTGGATTGTTTCTCCGCAGGATCATAGCATTTTGGTTTACACACTGACCGACGGTAAGTATGTCCCCTCCCGTCTGATGACCGAAGGCGATATTGCAAAAAGTTCAGTGCTTGAAGGTTTTTCTTTAGATTTGGAAGAACTGTTTGGAAGTATTCCGAAGGAGCTGGAGGAGTGAGATGTTTGTATGCTTAAGTGTGGAGATCGTTTCAGCTTTTCTTTACCTGACAGTAATATCTGTAATAGCTTTATGTATTAGTCGCAGATTATTTATTGCGTCCCTTAAGTGGAAATTTTTAGATTTATCGGCGAAGCCTGCCATTTCTTACTTGCGTAGCCTTCTTGACGTTCAGGCGAAAGCAGATGTACATTCGTAAGGCTCCCCGACAGGTGAATACCTGTATGCGAAAAGAAATCGAAAATGCATTAGGCTGGACAAGTATTTCGAAATGAATTAATATCAACCATGCAGCCATCCCAAAAAGAACTTGTCCTTCGTGCCATTAGGGAAATGAATCTCCCTCTCCTTGAGGTATTGGAAGAGGAGTTGCAGATGCGGCAGGGGGTGGAACGAGATCTGAGGGCGACAGAACTTAGCGCTGCATTCGGGGAATTTCGTAAAGCCGGTGATCATCATTTGAACATGTCAGCCGGAAAATGTTGCTTCGAAAGTTGCGAGCATTGCGATAAATCAGGTTATCTTTTTTGGGGAGAGCATAGCAAAAAATGTTTCAATATCGTTTTTGAAGAGGAAAATAATCAATTTGTTGGCGCTTGTTCCTGCCGTTTTTTTTATACCGGTGATGAACAGCTGCGTCAACTTACCAACATTGATTTGAGTGATTGCTACGGTAAAGAAAGCTTGTGCCCCACAGTAGAGTTTTCTCAGCTTTCTGTAGGGTGCATCGAAGCATTGTCCACTTTTAGAGCAATGGCGGTTAATGGCTTTGTTGATGAGATTGCTTGTCTCACGTGGCTGGATGAATATAAAGATCTTTATCAGTCGTTTGTGCTACCACCTCTTTGGGATGCATATCAAAAGAAGTTTCACAATAATTATAGCAGGATTAATGAACTGGTGGGTTATGAAATAAATAAAGCAGACGCCATGCGGGCACTGGCAGATTTTCCAAAGACATCCAATCAGGAAGATATATTGAATTGGTGTCGCCAGTATGAGTCGCTGGGACAATCGCTGTTGTTGTTTGGCTGGACTTCAGCGGATTATTTAAAAGTGGATGAGGTAACACTATTGCTTCCGGGGCTTACAGCTGTGGCGTGCTTCAAAGAGCTTTTTGATGAGCACTACTGGTCGTTGAACTTAAACAATATTGGCTAAGATGGTATATACGTTCAACCTTTGGCAAAGAATATTTTACGCCCGTAAAATCAGGAGGCTACAGCAATCTTTTCCTTTTAAGGCTCATGAAGTGCTGGATGTTTCCGTATCGGGAAATTCATTTATTCAAATTACAGCAGTTTCCGCTCCATATTATCAAAGTTTGTTTGTAGGAAAGACAGGCTTGCGTATGGGTTTTATGGTTCATGATCTTACCGAATTCAGATGCGAGGGAATTTGTAAACAACTTGATAGCAACGTACCATTTCATCAGATAAAAGTATCCGGAGGGAATGCTGTTATGTCATTTCGTTCCCGATATGGCGCCTATGAGGTCGTATGTAATAATGTTATTGTGCTTGATAAAGGGAAAGTTTGTATGGATGACGACACCCAAAAGCTGACCCCTTTTGACAAAATACTATCACATGCCAGCGAAAACAGTGAGAGCTACACAGAACTTATAAAAAAGCTTAAACAAGAAAAGGCTGCCCAAGGACTAATTTCTGTCGAGTGACTTTATTTGTGTTTTTTTAATCTATCCGTCGTGAGTGCTCACAATTTCCATTTTTTGTATCGTCAATTTCCCTTACCTTTGCCGTCCTTTAAAAGGTCTAAGTCCGCCTTGCTGAGCAAGAATTTGAGGGTGGGGAAGAGAGCCCCGAACCCCGAAGTGTGCGACGCAATGGACGATGACAGGGAGGCGAAAGCCGGTCCCACAATTAGTTAACCATTAAACAAAAAGAAAATTTTCTCAACATGGCAATTCTCAATTTTCAGAAACCAGACAAAATCGTTCTCCAAAAAGCCACAGATTTTGAAGCTCAGTTTGAGTTTCGTCCGCTGGAGCCCGGATACGGTGTAACGATCGGTAACGCACTGCGTCGCGTATTGCTTTCTTCGCTGGAAGGTTATGCAATCACTGCCATCAAGATTGCAGGTGCCGACCACGAATTTGCAACCATCAAAGGTGTACTCGAAGATGTTACCGAAATCATCCTCAACCTGAAGCAGGTACGTCTGAAAAAGACCGCTGAGCACGAAGTGAATTCAGACCGCGTGGAACTGACGATCAAAGGTCAGGAAACATTTACAGCTGGTATGATCGGCGATGCGCTGCCTAACTTTGAGGTGATGAACCCCGAACTGGTTATCTGCAACATGGAGTCTGGTACTACGTTCCAGATTGAATTGTTTATCGGTAAAGGTCGTGGTTATGTACCTGCAGAAGAAAACCGTCCGAAGGAAGGTGGTCCGATGGGTATCATGGCGATCGACTCTATCTTTACTCCGATCAAGAACGTAAAGTACAGCATTGAGAATACGCGTGTTGAGCAACGCACAGACTTTGAAAAGCTGATCATGGAAGTTTCTACCGATGGTACCATCCATCCGGAAGAAGCTGTGAAGGAAGCGAGCCGCATCCTGATTCAGCATCTGATGATCATCACTGATGAGAACATCAGCCTCGATACTAAACGCGAAGAAAAAGAAGCGATCGTTGACGAGGAAACATTGCAACTGCGTAAAGTATTGCAGACACCACTTGAAGATCTTGAACTTTCTGTTCGTGCCTTCAACTGTCTGAAAGCTGCCAAGATCAACTCTCTGAGCGAACTGGTACAATATACTCAGGAAGAACTGATGAAATTCCGCAACTTCGGTCAGAAGTCGCTATCTGAAATCGAGCAGGTACTCGGCGAAAGAGGACTTCACTTTGGGATGGACATCAGCCGCCTGCAAAGAAACGAAGACTAATATGTTTTGAGTGTTGCGTGATAAAACTGTAAGATCAGTCTTCACGCGACATTCAAGATTAACTTTTAAACATAAACCAAGTACCTCACATTCCTTGACACGGTGTGAGGGAATTAAAAACAACAATCGTCATGCGTCACGGAGACAAAATCAAAAATTTAGGACGTACCGCTTCTCACAGAAGAGCGCTGATGTCGAACCTCGCTTGCAACCTCATCGAGCACAAGCGTATCGTTACCACACTGGCAAAGGCCAAGAGCCTGCGTGTGTATGTAGAGCCGCTGATCACTCGTTCGAAGAACGATTCAATGCACAACCGTCGTGTAGTGTTCAGCTATCTGCAAAACAAGGAAGCGATCAAAGAATTGTTCGGTGTGATTGGCGACAAAGTAGCTAACCGTCCTGGTGGTTACACACGTATCATCAAGTTGCAACCCCGTATGGGCGATGCTGCTGAGATGGCAATGATCGAGCTGGTTGACTTCAACGAAATCTATGGTAAGGATACCAAAGATGCCGGTGCCAAGAAAACCCGCCGTAGCCGTCGTGGTGGTGCTAAGAAAGCTGAAACAACTGTTCCTGCTGCTGAGGCTGCAACAACTGAAGCCGCTGCAGAAACTCCGGCTGCGGAAGAAACTGCTGCCCCTGAAGCACCTTCAACTGAAAACAACGAAGAGACTAACGCATAGTCTTCGTATTATTAAAATAATAGAGTCATGGTCAAGCACCATGACTTTATTTTTTATTTTGTTTCTTTGAAAACCTTAAATCACACGCAATATGTCTTTCAGAATTGGTCAGGGTATTGATTTTCATCAACTGGTGGAAGGGAGAGAGCTGATACTGGGCGGCGTAAAAATTCCTCACCATAAAGGATGTTTGGGACACTCGGATGCGGATGTACTGCTACATGCCATTTGCGATGCTCTCCTGGGCGCCGTTGGACTCGGAGATATTGGTATGCATTTTCCCGATAATGATCCTGTGTATAAAAACATAGACAGCAAGGTGCTGTTGAGAAGAAGCTATAACATGGTGAGAGAAAAAGGATACTGGCTAGTAAATATAGACAGTACCCTTTTGCTGCAAGAGCCTAAGATAAAGCCTTATGTGGAGCAGATGCAGCAGACCATTGCACGCATCGTTCACCTGTCACCACAGGATGTCTCCATTAAGGCTACTACCACAGAAAAAATGAGCTTTATAGGTCGGGAAGAAGGTGTCGTGGCGCTGGCAAATATTTTACTTCAGAAATACTAAAACAGCTTTCGGAACTTAATTCATGCTATTGGATGTTGATTTGCTTCTGCTGTAAGCCATTTCTTCCGCTTCGTTCAGAATAGTAAGAATTCTGCTGCGTACATCTTCCGGTAATCCCTCAATGTCGCGGTCGAGATAGTCGCGAAGATCATTGAGCCTTGTTATGCTTCGCCCGGTGAGACGGTTAAAGTCGTCACGCAGTTTTCCGGCAGTGTCTGTCAGATTTCGACGGGTATTGGCACCCTTTTCAGGGGCTAGCAAAATCCCTGCAGCAAAGCCTGCCAATGCGCCGGCAAGAAACCTTGATGTGCTCATAGATTGAAAGTTGTTTTGTAGAGGTTAAAAGATCTTTCGAAGAATAAAAAGAATCAGGGCAATAATGCCTACTACCAGTATAACACCAACCCATACTCCCGCCCTAAAAATGTCGCCGATTAGTTCGCAACTGCTCAGCCCCGTTAGCAACGTAAGTGCCAACAGTACCGGCAAGAATGAATACTTTTTCATAGTTATGTATTTTTCTTTACCAGCTAGTTGCAAAATCGTGCCATATCCAAAAGGACGAATTGGGATGACTTTTACCACATAGGCGCATTCGGTCCTTCTGAAGCGGAACTCCCGGAAGGGTGACTATCAGACATTTCGTTGCGTTCCCGATTCATCATATCCGTTACCTTTTCTTTCCATTTTCCGGCGGCATCTGAAACATCTTTCTTCAGCTTTTTTCCTTTTTCAGTTTTCAACAACTGATTGGCTGCAAGTACTGCGCCGGCAAGCAATAGCAATTTTCCCGCTTTCATAATCTCGGTTTTCCCAAAAAGGTTCAGCACAATCATGCCATTAGCCACTTAATGTGCGTCTTCAACTACCGGTTGTAAAGTTGCCTTACTGATTCGTTCTATTCGGTTGAGAATCCAGATGGAAAAAACCAGCCAGGCAATGCCCATGAAAAAGCCGGCCAATACATCGCTGGCATAATGTACCCGCAGATATATTCTACTGAATCCTATAAGCAGAATGAGGGTAAGCAGTGCGGTCATTGTAGCGATTTTTAACCACCGGTTTGAAATATATTTTCCCGCCAGGTACATCAGCAATCCATAAAAGACAAAGCTCATCATAGAATGTCCGCTGGGAAAGCTGTAGCCAAGTGCAGGTTCCAGCAAAGGCAACAATGGTCTTTGTCGGGAAAATATATTCTTAAGCAACAGCATGATGGCGGTACTGCTCAGAGCTATAGATGCCACCTTTATGGAGTACCACCGATGTTTTCTTATGAAAAGGAAATAAGCAGTAAGCAGCATATTGGCGGGAATGAGAAATTTGTGTGTACCAAGAAAAGTAACCGTCTGCATCAGGCTTGTGTTGAAGGGCGTCACATAATTCGCAACCCAGTCGAATATTCTGAAGTCGAATAGTTCCTGACGGTCGAAAAAAATTTGTTTCACCAAAAAGGAAAACGCTGCAATCGCCAGTATAAACAGACATACATTGAGCACGATCTGTACGGACAATAGTCCGATCGCTGCCAATAGTCTTCGGAGGTAAACACGGGTTCGCACCAGCATATTCTCCCATATGGTGAAATCGTGCCAGTAATGCAACATTAGCGGACAACCAAACGGTTGTGGAACTTACCTTCTGAAGTTGCGAGACTGACGATATATACTCCAGAAGCCCAGTTTTCAGTGTAAAGCATGATTGTGTTTGTTCCGGATTGCAAAGTGCGACTTTCTGTATAAACAGATTTGCCGGTCATATCTACTACACGAATTTGTGCAATCGTTGCATGTTGTATCTCGCAGTTCAAAGCGACATTTCCGTTAGCTGGATTAGGATATAAATAAAGAGACCGATATTGTTTCGCATCTTTTACATCGGTCATCGCTATTGCCTGAAGTATGGCTGCCATTGCATTGATCTTACCCGCACCCCAGGTATTGCTACCGCCTGAAGGAATAATGCCTGTCTTACTATCAACAATAGCACTCTGAGCCAGGACAGTCTTTACTTGTTGAGGAGTAAGATTGGGATTTGCCTGAAGCATCAATGCTACAATCCCAGCTGCCGCCGGTGATGACATGGAAGTACCCATCAGCATTGCATAGGGGTAATAGCGATTGTTGTTGATATCCTGCCAGCGATGGACCACTGAAGACCAGGAGCCTCCTGTTGGTAGAAAATCAGGGTCGTCGGAATTGACTGCTGAGCCGATGACCATACCTGGAGCAGCAATGTCGGGTTTGATCCTTCCGTCGAGCGTTGGACCCCGACTGCTGAAGCCCGCAATATTTCCGTTCAATGCGGTAAGAGCAATGGTAACGGTAGCATTGTCGGCATTTACATAAGATGTCTTTGTAGTAAAAGCCCCCACGGTTAGCGCAGATTGTGTACAAGCCATATCTCCCACGGTCATGCTGTTGTTGCCCGACAGTACACCCGTTATGCTCTTGCTTACAAAATTGCCGTAGTAGCCGGTAGTATTTTCTACATAGCCATTCCACATGTTTACAGTTCCATTGTTGGCTTTTACAGTAATCATCACATCGAAGGAGGTCTTGTTGTGAAGGTCGAGAAAGATGCGGGGCTTGCCGTTGAATTCCTGCGAGGAGGTAGTGGCAAGAATTAGAAGGCTGTCATTTACTCCATCAGAAAGATACAGGCTATGCAATTGGTTGTCGAGGCAAATAAAATCTGTGCTGTCTATTGCCTGGTTTCCGTTGTAAAGAGTTAGCTGAATGCAGAAACTTTGTGCAGAATCACCCCAAATATCCACCCAGGTTTTCTTGCTTCCGAGAAAAGGATCGAAGGTCACAAAGGTTTTTGCTATGGTATCTGAGGGAGTGAACGACTTGCCGATATGAATATTGTTGCTGCCGTTGTTGCCTGCGGAGATTGTAAATATTTTTCCCGGACCAGTAAGATTATCACATGCCTGACTGAACAGCGAACGCCCATCGTGAGAACCGATACTGCAACCCCAACTGAGATTAGCAACACAAGGTCTGCCCACTGAACCTGCGTAGGAATAAACATAATTCAGTGCATCAATGATAGAGCTCATCCCAGTGCTGGTCCAGTCGTTGGGTGGGGGTGTAATACCTACCAGCACCAGATCGGATGCATCCGCCATGCCTTTAAACGCGAGATTGCCCGGACTGCCATACCCGGAACCCGCTGCAATTCCTGCCACATGCGCTCCATGCGAACCCTGAAGATCATAACCTTTTGCCCACATAGCCAGCGTATCTGTTATTTCATTTCCGTAAGAAAAACCTGCGGGCGGCGTTCCTGTATTTACCTGTTCCCAGACTCTCTTTACACGGTAGCGGGTGCCGGTGGTGTCGAACAAACTTGGGTGACGATAATCGAATCCTGCATCAATGATACCCACCACTACCGAGTCTCCATGAAAAGGCATCGGAAGCGTTCCCAGTCCCGCGTGTACGGAGTCTACCCGTGTTACCGTGCGTGCTGCATCCAAAAGCGGAAATATAGGTTCATCTACCTGAACATATTCTACCCCCTTCACTCTGCTGAGAGCGTTTAGATTATCTACCGGAATCAATGCTGTCCATATTGTTCCCGCTTTGGTGCCGACCCGAACGTCCAATGCACGCAACGCCACTTCATCTACGGTTGGTTGTATTTTCAGCAATGCGCTAATGCAGGTTACATTCCCGACCTTTCGATAAACGAAGTTTTGAGGAAGAACCTGTTTGTTCTGTTCCCTTTTCATAAGGAAGATCTGCGTCAGCGGAGAAAGTTTCGCGCTTTCCTGAGCGGTAACCTGTATTGCCAGAAGAACGCATATCAGCAAGGCGAGTTGTTTCATTGTGGGAGATTGAATCCTCAAATTAAGGTTTATTGTAAAGATGTGATTGTAAACTGTAAAAGATGTGAAGGAGGGTGTTACTCCGATTTACTACTAAAAGCTAACGCAATTAACTGCTGCAGTGACGCATTAAACCAAAACACTGAAGGCTACCTCACGGCAGCCTTCGTACTTTAAAACAAAGAATAAAATCATTTGTCTGACTTCGGTGCATTATAGCTTAAGCCCATATTGTACAGCATGAACGCCCATTTGTCGGCATGTTCCTGAATGATCATTGAAGTAGGCTTTCCTGCCCCATGTCCGGCTTTTACGTCTATCCGGATTAATGCAGGATTTTCACAACCTTGTGCCTCCTGTAGTGCTGCTGCAAATTTGAAGGAATGTGCCGGTACCACGCGGTCGTCATGATCGGCAGTCATCACCATAGTGGCGGGATAACAGGTGCCCTTACGAACATTGTGTACAGGAGAATATTTATAAAGATATTCAAACATCTCCCTGCTGTCTTCTGCGGTACCGTAGTCGTAAGCCCACCCCGCACCGGCAGTGAATTTGTGATAGCGGAGCATATCCAGCACGCCCACCGCAGGGAAAGCTACGCGGAATAGTTCCGGTCTTTGTGTGATACAGGCGCCTACCAGCAATCCTCCATTGGAACCGCCGGAAATCGCCAGGTAATCTTTCGAAGTATATTTCTGTTCCATGAGAAACTCAGCAGCGGAAATGAAATCATCAAATACATTTTGCTTCTGCATCTTGGTTCCGGAATTGTGCCAGGTATCGCCGTATTCGCCACCGCCGCGAATGTTTGCCACTGCATACACACCGCCATTTTCCATGAACACCAGATTGCTCACGCTAAACGAAGGCGTTAAGCTGATGTTGAACCCTCCATAACCATAAAGCATCAACGGGTTTTTGCCATTGAGCTGAATTCCTTTTTTGTAGGTAACAATCATCGGTATGGAAGTGCCATCCTTCGAAACATAAAACAGTTGCTTGCTTTCATAACGCGCAGGATCGAATTTGATAGATGGTTTTTTGTACACCGAACTCTTACCCGAAGCCAGATCGTAACGGAAAATAGTAGTCGGATAAACATAAGAGGTAAAAGAATAGTACACTTCTTTTTCTTCCATCTTAGCGCTAAAACCGCCGGCAGTGCCTATTCCCGGCAGTGTAATGGTTCGTTCTTTCTTACCTTCCAGCGAGTATTGATGTACTTCCGAAACGGCATGTTTTACATATTGCGCAAACAACTTTCTACCGCCTGTTGTTACCGAAAGTGGAAATTCTGTTTCCGGAATCAGATCCTTCCAATTTTCAGGAGCGGGATTTGCTGCGTCAACAGTTACCAGCTTTCTGTTGGGAGCTTTTTGGTTGGTGAGGATGTAGAGTTTTCCATTCTCAGCATAGACCACATCCTGTTCATAATCAAACCCTGTTACTACCGGCACAATTGGAGCCTTACTCATGGTGAGGTTCATGATGTACAATTCGTTTCCGTAAGTGGCATTGGCAGCTGAGATGATCAAAAAGTTTTGGTCTTCGGTCACGGAACCTCCTACGTATCTCCGAGGAGTCTTCTCTCCGCCAAAGATCAAAGCATCATTCTTTTGTTTGGTGCCCAGACGATGATAATATAGTTTGTGAATTTGTGTTTTACCGGAAAGCTGACTGCCTTCTTTGGGTTTGTCGTAACTGCTGTAGTAAAAGCCTTCATTTCCTTTCCACGACAGGCCGCTGAATTTTACGTCCATCAGCGTATCGTCCACTTGTTTTTTGGTTCGTGTATCCAGCACGATCACTTTCCGCCAGTCACTTCCTCCTTCAGAAATCTGAAAGGCACAAAGTGACCCGTCTTTAGAAAATTCTATTCCTGCCAGAGAGGTGGTGCCGTCGGAAGAAAACTGGTTAGGGTCTAGAAAGACTTCCGGTTTGCCGTCTTCCTTCTGACGATACAATACCGACTGGTTTTGAAGTCCGTCGTTTTTGAAAAAATAAGTGTATTCTCCTTCTTTGAAAGGGGCTGAATATTTTTCATAATTCCATAATTCAGTGAGACGATTTTTGATCGCATCGCGAAAAGGAATCTCTGCGAGATAGGCATTGGTTACTTTGTTTTGCCGAGTAACCCAATCTTTAGTCTCAACACTCATATCATCTTCCAGCCAACGATAGGGGTCTTCTACCCGTGTGCCGAAAAATTCATCTGTCTGTTCTGATTTTTTTGTCTCGGGATATTCGCCTTTAAATGCGCCGGGACGTTGTGCCTGAGCCGTCATGGAGAGTAACACAAAAAATGAAGTGCAAAGAGAAGCTATTTTCATTGAAACACGTTTTACCGTTTTGCAGCAGAAGTACTGCATCCGTAAAAATACATGAGCAATGGCTTTTTTCTTAAAAAAGAATGACCGCAAAGGTTGTCGCGCGTTACAGGTCTTTTTTTACTAAGTAAATCACCTCCTTTCTGTTGTTTCCTCACCGTCGTTATCAAGCATGTTTCTTCTGCTTTCTTCGTTTTTCTTACGCAATTGTCCGCGCAGTTCCTCGTCGAGCTGTTCGTCACGTCTGCTCATGATGTTTCTTCTGTTCGTTGGTTCATTTCCTTGTCCCGACGATGGACCCTTTCCGTTTTCTCTGTTCCGTTCTGTCATAATTCACAGGGTTTTCTCTAAACGAGAAAAGACTATGCCGTAGAGACTTTACTAACCTCATTTGACTGTCTATTGGCAAAACCTTAAAGTATCGATACAATTTGCATTTAAAAGGCACGAAATTTTACGTAGTTGTGCAGAACAAATGGTGCATGGAAGATTTGCAGATAAAATTGACGGGACGAAAGTTGAAACATCTGGTGCGGAGTCATGAGAAAACGGCCGAGGCTGTCAATCTTGTGTATGTGACTGATTCTGAAAATGGTATAGAGCGAAAGTTGGAGAGGGATGTGTTTGTGTACCTTCTGAATCGGAAAAAAGTAAAAGATTTTGATACGCTTGCCAGAATTAAAAGCTTAGCCATACCGCCAGCATGGACAAAGGTTTGGATCTGTGCCGACGAACGCGGTCACTTGCAGGCAACAGGCTTTGATGCGCGAAATCGGAAACAGTATCGTTATCATCCGCTTTGGAATGTACTACGCAACCACACCAAGTTTTTCAATCTCTATGATTTCGGACTAGCACTTCCACAGATTCGGGAACGTTTACAAACTGACCTCAATAAACGCGGACTTAGTCAGGAAAAAGTGCTGGCGGCTGTGGTATCATTGATGCAATGCACCTGCATAAGGATCGGTAACGGATTTTATGAAAAGGTAAATGGCTCATTTGGACTTACCACGCTCAAAGACAAACACGTTACTATCAAAAGTCATTCTATCAGTTTTTCTTTCAAAGGAAAGAAAGGGGTGTATCATGATGTTACGCTGAAGAGCAAGAAGCTGGCAAGGGTCGTCCAGGCTTGCAAGGATATTCCCGGGAAAGAACTTTTTCAGTACTACAATGAAGAAGGAGAAAGAAAATCCATTGACAGCGGAATGGTAAACAGCTATATACGGGAAATCAGCCAGGGCGACTTTACTGCAAAAGATTTTCGTACCTGGGCAGGCTCGCTGCACGCTTTGAGCGCACTGAAAGAATTAGGTTGTGCTGACACCGACGCAGAAACAAAACGCAGGATTGTTGAGGCGTTGGATATTGTGGCGAAGCAACTGAATAATACAAGAACCGTTTGTAAGAAGTACTATGTTCATCCCATCCTTCTCGAGTTGTATTCCGATGGAAGAATCGAAAAATACTTTTCACAGTTTGAAGATACCGACAGTAATCCTGTTGAAACCGATCTCAACGCTGAAGAGAAAGTGCTGATGAAAATACTCGAGGCCCATGGAAGGACAGTAGTGGTTTAGCACCATCATGAATATCTACACTATCTAAATTTCATCCTTTCTAGACTCTTACTTAAACCTATACGTAAAGCTCAAACCAGCACCACTGGCATCATACGGATTGATAGAAGGTCCGATGCTCCAGGTTTGGTCCTTTCCCTTTCTTAGTTTATGGAAATGCGGCACAAGAATTCCTGAAAGTGTTCCCACAGCGGTACCTACAATAAGATCGCTCGGGAAATGCTTGCCTGCCACATGACGCATGTAAACCATAGTACCGGTAGCGACCGCGGCAGTTCCCCAAAGCACGTAACGAAAGTTTGATTCCGGATGATAGTCATGATACACTTTAGCCATAAAAAATGTGGCGTTGGCGACTACCGCTACATGACCGGCAAAAAATGAGTTTTTGTAATTGCCATTGGTGCGCTCGCTTATGGAAAGAGAATTATCGTAAGTCTCGGGACGATAGCGGTTGGTGAAATAAGTAGAACCCGTGTAGAGCATCCCGGTGATGGCGAAGCTTTCCCAATAAAGAAATCCAACCTTGGCGGCATCCTTTCGTATTTTTTTATCAATGAACAATAACGCCGGGAGCGGCATAGAACCGTAAAAAAGATAATCGCTCATGTCCTCAACCTTTTCATCTCTTTTTCCGGCTGCCCATCGGTCGAATCCATTGATGTCATTTTTATCCAGGGCTGCTATCTTTTCCTCAGGAATTGGATCTTTACCATAGATCTTGGTGAAGGCATACCCCGACCATATGGAACCCACTGCCGTAATCGGAGCATCCACTGCCCAATTCAGTTTATAGATTTGTTCTTTTGCCTCTGAAGATTCTTTTTGCGGAACAGCGCTCATTTTCAGATGTTCCCCCGGCATATCATCTACATTGAAGGTGAATTCTTCCTGACTCCATCCCCAGACCGGTATCGTGACTCCTGCGATAAAAAGTAGCGCATACTTCTTCATAATGACGAGTTTAGTCTTGTTGCAGGATTGAATAATATTTCCGTGCCAGATGGAGTGGGCGAGTGATGAAGCTATGCCTCACGAACATCAGTGTGATCTGCGTGTCGTTCCTTCACTTTCTTCTGTAGAATACGCAAGTGCAAGTTATCTTTGAGCCGTATTTATTGTATTCATGTCAGATAACAACCGCTACAGCCAACGTGGGGTTTCCGCCCAGAAAGAAGATGTCCATAAAGCCGTCGCCAAGCTTGACAAGGGGCTTTATCCGAATGCATTTTGCAAAATATACCCTGATTACTGGGGGAACGATCCTGAGTTTTGCAACTTGATGCACGCTGATGGTGCAGGCACAAAGTCGGTCCTGGCATATCTGTATTGGAAAGAAACCGGCGATCTCAGTGTTTGGAAAGGTATTGCTGTTGACGCTATTGTAATGAATATTGACGACCTGCTTTGTGTGGGCGCTACAGGGCCTTTTACCTATTCTTCTACCATAGGGCGTAACAAAAATCTGGTCCCGGGCGAAGTGATCTCAGCGATCATCAACGGTAGTCAGGAATATTTCGACCGTCTTCGTCAATATGGCGTGGATGTTTACTTCCTCGGTGGCGAAACAGCAGATGTGGGCGATGTGGTGCGTACCGTTATTGTAGATGGTACCATGGCATGCAGGATGCGCAGGGACAAGCTGGTTACTACCGAGAAAATGCAGGAAGGCGATGTGCTGGTTTCGCTGGCGAGCTACGGCAAAGCGGTTTATGAAGAGGAGTACAACAGTGGTATGGGCAGCAATGGCCTTACCAGCGCAAGACATGAACTGCTTAAAAAAGAATACGCACATCGCTACCCCGAAAGCGTAGATCCCGGACTACCCGATGAGGTGATTTACAATGGCAAATATGGTCTCACTGATGCTACAGCCACTCCGCTGAATGTGGGAAAGATGATTCTTTCACCTACCCGTACCTATGCGCCTGTAGTGCTGAAAATGCTGAACGAGTACTTCGACAACATACATGGCATTATCCATTGCAGTGGCGGTGGACAAAGTAAGGTGTTGCATTACATCCCAAAACCACTTCGGGTAGTGAAGAACAATCTGCTGCCGATGCCTCCATTGTTTGAAATGATTCAACAGTCAGCCGGTACAGACTGGCGGGAAATGTATCAGGTGTTTAATATGGGCCAACGGCTGGAAATATATACAGATGAAGCCACAGCAAAGGGAATTGTAGAGATAGCCCGCTCCTTTAATATTGATGCCCAAATTTCAGGCTATGTAGAGGCAGCAGAAAAAAAGGAAGTGGTGATTGAATCCCCACACGGAAGATTTATTTACGAGTAACCTAGGATTTCAAAGAGAAATATCGTCTTGGTTTATAGTAAACTTGTAATACTATAAAACCAATATCTATGCAGTTGAAGACAATCTTACTCTTCAGTATCCTTTTGCTTTCTTCGGAGACCTTCGCGCAGGACAAAATCTACACCAAAGATGGAGGTGTTTACGAGGCGAAAATCAAGGAGATCAACAGCCGACATGTTATCTATAAAAAATGGAGCAACCAGAACGGACCGGACTACGAGCTGCCGAAAAGTAAGGTCGACCGGATAAAGTTTGAGAATGGCGAGGAGGAGATTTTTGATGATAGCAGAAGTGCCGGCAACAAACGTTTCTCCAGGTTGTCAAAGTCAAAATATGGAAAGAATATCTTCGGCTTTTCACCGCTTATTATGACCAATGTCGGACCGGTCGGTTTAGGTCTGTCATACGAGCGCGTACTCGATCCCAATAACATTGTGAGCTTTTACTTGCCTGTAGCTTATTCTTTTTCCGACCAGCCTGAGCAAGACTATGCGACCGGAAACACAAAACCCAATGAAAGAAATATGGTCTGGTTTTATCCGGGTGTAAAAATATTTCCCACCGGAAGCAACGGTATGATCAGATATTCGGTAGGACCTTCATTAGCCTTCGGTGCCGGTAAGCACAGGTATTCAAATACAGAGTATGATCCGTCAAGCCAATCCTGGATTGAGAAGGATGTCAGCGAGAGCGTTTTCGTAATGGGTATTTTGGTCAATAATGCTTTGAATGTTCATCCGGTTCCGTATCTGCATCTGGGAGTGGAACTGGGCTTGGGCGTTCCATATTATACCAACGAAAACCGCAACATCAGTTCCTCATACAATGTATTTTATGATGAGCCGCTGGTGCAGTTTCACTTTAAAATAGGGTACCGGTTTTAACATCATTATGTTAAGCCCTTTCTTGCATTTCAGTCTCTTTTTCCGGATGCTGATAGACTTCAAGCAAACGGTTGTTTTGTTGCTGTTTGGTATTGAGCATACTGGCAAGTACAATACTGACCAGGATGATACCAATGCTCAGATAGCCGGTCACTTCATAATGCAGCACTTTGTTATCCGGTGTTTTCACCACAATTAGACCGGCAATAACTGATGCAAGTCCTACGAAGATTTGCTGGACAGAAGAGTTGAAGCTCATAAAGCTTCCGCGTCTTTCCGGAGGAACCACATTGCTGATCATTGCCTGTGCAGGAATACTTCTGCCGGAGGAAACAATAAACCAAAAACCGGTAATGGTCAGTACCAGATAGAAAGGGATTTTAGGCAGGTTGGTAATGAGCGCAATGGGTGCTACGGCAAGAATTACCAGTATTACAAAAAGACGATGCTTACCGATTTTGTCGGCAAGTTTTCCCATGAGTGGGGAACTAAAAAGGGTGAGTGCGCCGCCTACCATGTAGATCATAGGAGTTTCTGTTTTGCTGAATCCCATATTGAATTCCATGAAAGGATTCAAAAACGGAATGATCATGAAATGTCCCATCATCAGACAGGCGGAAAGTCCCAACGCGAGCAGTTGGTTGGAATCTGAAACGATGCCGCCAACCAGCGACAAAGGTGTTACGGCTTTTGCTGTTCCGGTTTTCAGGTGTGCATCCATTTTGGGCATATGCCGCATGATGAGCGGAACGAGAATAATTCCCAGTCCCGCTACAAATATAAAGGGGCCGTGCCAGTTGAAATGATTGGCCACATACAGTCCGAAAGGCACGCCGAATACCGAAGCCACTGAAAAAGCCGCCATAATCATTCCCATCGCTGTGCCTCTGCGTTCATAGGGAATCAGGTCGGCGACAATAGAAAGCACCTGAGCGCCGATAAGTCCGCCGAAAAGGCCGGCAATAATGCGAGATATCAGCAGAAAACTATAGGAAGGCGCCAGTGCACAACAGATAGTGCCCAGCAGGAAGCCGATATAACCAAAAAGCAGTACCCGCTTTCTATCGAAGCGATCAACGAAGAACGCAGCAAGAAAACCGGAAGCACCTGCGCTAAAGGTGTAAGCTGCTACTAAAAAAGAGAATTGCTGAGATGAAATTCCAAAATAAGGCATCAGGTAATTACCCAAAGGCATCATGATCATAAAGTCCATGATATGGGTAAAGTTCAAAGCCGAAAGCAATAAGAGAATAATCCGCTCCTTCGAGTTCATGCACATTTTTCTTTAGGGGGTGCAAAGTTGCGCTATTGTAGAGGAAACAAAAAGATAAATTTGCTATGGCGTTATAAGCATTTAAAACATAAGCCTAATCCTCCGCTTCACGCAGAAAACCTTGGAGGAGTTCCTTCCACTGAACATCCGAAAATCCCAGCATGGCACCTGCAGCTACTGCAAGATTTCTGATGGTATCGGAAAGCTTTTCTGTGTCCGTATTTGGTTTTTCATTCCGACCATAGTAATACGCAATGATCTTTCGCCCAATTCTTTCCACCACAAAAGTGCTGCTGGCATTGCCGGTGAAGAAATGCGCGACATCCTCATCGCTACTCTGCGGATTCTGAACAGGACGTAAACGCATGGCGATCATCTCTCTGTTATCATCCGGATAATCATCGTATTCAAGGGCTTCCACAAACACCCAGTCTTTTCCTTCTCCCGCATTATTTCCCGGCGCCGGAATCTTTATGATGATGTAGTCGCCTTTATGAACCGCGCGATCCAGCTTTTCGCCGTGTCTGTCTACAATAGTAAAATCAGAAGGAATCGTAGTGCTTACCTTATGCCAGTCGTTAACATGCAGAAGCCTGTTCTTTGCGATCACAAAAAGATCTTCTGCGTCCTCGATATTTTCCATTTCTGTGGTCTCCTCGATATTTTTTTCGATACCCTCGGTTTGCGGTGGCGGAACCGATGCTTTTTCAGGATGTTCCATATGCAGCGTTTAAATAGTTGTTGTGAAATTTTATGCCAGACGGAAAATCATGACTGGCACAACTTTGTTGCAGGGTAGGAGAAAACCGTTCTATGCTTCGACTCGAAGGCTATGCCGATCATGAACATCATTTGCCGGCGGCGGGCAAATTCATCATTGCACAGTTCGATCAGGAAAATATTATCATTTATCAGGCTTTCAAAGATAGCATAGCCGAATATGCCGTAAAACATCAGCGATTTGGAGGTGTTGATTATGATTTCAACCGCATTACCTGGTTGAAACCAAGCTTTTTATGGATGATGTATTATTCCGGTTGGGCAAAAAAGGAAAATCAGGAGAATATTCTGGCCATCACGCTCTCTCGCGAAGGATTCGATGAGTTGCTTTCGGGTGCCGTTTTACAGCACAAGCTGTCCTCATCGTATGCCGGTTCAGAAACGTATTCCAATGAGATCACCATACAATGGGAACATTATTACGACTTGTTTGGTACAAAGACCGATCGCTATGCAGCGAAGATCGGTATACAGGGTGAAGCGCAGCGCCGTTATAATGAGAAATGGATCAGAAACATTGAGAACATCACGTCCTATGTCAGACAACAGCAACAGTTACTTCAGGAAAATAAGATGACGCAATTGATGTTACCGCACGAGCGCGCTTATGCACCTGACGATCTCACCTTACTTAGAAAACTCGATGCAACTACCATTTCATTATGATACATCATGTTACACCCATATCGGTACTCCATTTGTTTCCGGTGCTGGAACACCACCTGATCAGTTTGCTGCGAACGCTTAATGAGGCGGAGTGGGAACAACGGATTGCAACCGGAAAGTATAGCGTAAAGGATACAGTAGCCCACATACTCGATAACACTCTCCGAACCTTATCGTTAATTCGCGACGATTACCGTATGGGAAGACCGGAAGAGATAAAGTCTTATTTCGATCTTGTTTCGTATCTGGATCGGCTGGATGAGGAGTGGATCACTGCAGCACAACGACTCAGCCCTAATATCATTACCGATCTTTTGGAAGTGACGGGTAAAGAATATTTTGAGGTACTGAATGGTCTTGATCCATGGGAAGATTCTGTTTTTTCTGAATCATTGGCTGGGGAGGAGATCGCAAAGAACTGGTTTCACATTGCCAGAGAATATGCAGACAGATGGACATATCAACAGCAGATAAGAAACGCTTTAGGCAAAGAGGAATTGCTGACCAGGGAATTATTTTATCCGGTCATTGACACATACATGTGCGCTTTGCCTCAGACCTACAGATATACCGACGCGGTAGTAGGTAGTAGTGTAATGATTCGTGTAACCGGAGACGCAGGGGGTGAGTGGCACATCAACAAAACCGAAGAGGGCTGGGTGCTTCGTCATACTACACGTGTAGAACCTTTGGCAGTGGTTGAGATGGATGCCGGTACAGCCTGGAGGCTTTTCTCGAAAGAGATCAGTCCGGAAAAAGCAGAGGAACGGGTAAAGTTGGCAGGAGCTGCCGAGTTGGGAAAAATAGCTTTACAACTGACTTCTGTAATCGTTTAAGCTCTTCTGTTTCATAAAAAAGACCCGGCACTATGCCCTACCGTTTGGACACATTTCTAAAGAGCATCCATCCTTGCATAATGGAAGAGAG
>ENA-UOVV01000620-UOVV01000620.1-compost-metagenome-genome-assembly--contig:-NODE-620-length-38994-cov-8.501425_pt1 | contig 38994 bp, 31 predicted proteins | sample MGYA00238155_ERZ761577 | MGnify/ENA primary metagenome ERZ761577 (study PRJEB28898, sample SAMN06268775) | compost metagenome | isolation source: Emeryville, CA | place: USA:Emeryville, CA | collected... | reverse complement strand
ACGGCCTTGCCGATGACGTAGGAGGAGCCCGAGCCGGAGAAGAAGTCGTGGTTCTCGTCGGCGTTCGGCGAGAGGGCGGACAGGATCGCCGGGTTCACGTCGGTGACGCTGCTCGGGAACATCGCCTCGTAGCCGAGGTTCATCAGGGCCTTGTTGGCGTTGTAGTGCAGGAACTTCTTGACGTCCTCGGTCAGGCCGACCGCGTCGTACAGCGACTGCGTGTACTGCACCTCGTTTTCGTACAGTTCGTACAGCAGCGAGAAGGTGTAGTCCTTCAGCTCGTCGCGCTTGGCCTGGTCCACCAGTTCCAGCCCGCGCTGGTACTTGTAGCCGATGTAGTAGCCGTGCACCGCCTCGTCGCGAATGATCAGGCGGATCATGTCGGCCGTGTTGGTCAGCTTGGCGTGGCTGGACCAGTACATCGGCAGGTAGAAGCCGGAGTAGAACAGGAAGGATTCCAGCAGCGTCGAGGCGATCTTGCGCTTCAGCGGCTCGTCACCGTGGTAGTCCTTCAGGATGATTTCGGCCTTGCGCTGCAGGTTCGGGTTCTCGACCGACCAGCGGAATGCGTCCTCGATCTCCTTGCTGGAGCACAGCGTCGAGAAGATCGACGAGTAGCTCTTGGCGTGCACCGACTCCATGAAGGCGATGTTGGTGTACACCGCTTCCTCGTGCGGGGTGAGCGCGTCCGGAATCAGCGAGACCGCACCGACGGTGCCCTGGATCGTGTCCAGCAGGGTGAGGCCGGTGAACACCCGCATCGTCAGCTGCTGCTCGGCCGGGGTCAGCGTCGCCCACGACTGCACGTCGTTGGACAGCGGCACCTTCTCGGGCAGCCAGAAGTTGGCGGTGAGGCGGTTCCAGACCTCAACGTCCTTGTCGTCCTGGATCTTGTTCCAGTTGATCGCGTGGACGCGCTGGACCAGTTGCACCTTATCGGTCATCGTCTTCCTTTACTCCTTGTGTCGCGAACGTTGCTGTGGGCGAGGCTGGCGCGGGCCAGCCCCGCCGGCTACAGCATGCAGCTCACGCAGCCCTCAACCTCGGTGCCTTCCAGCGCCATCTGGCGGAGGCGGATGTAGTAGATCGTCTTGATGCCCTTACGCCATGCGTAGATCTGGGCCTTGTTGATGTCGCGGGTGGTGGCGGTGTCCTTGAAGAACAGCGTCAGCGACAGGCCCTGGTCCACGTGCTGGGTCGCAGCGGCGTAGGTGTCGATGATCTTCTCGGGGCCGATCTCGTAGGCGTCCTGGAAGTACTCCAGGTTCTCGTTCGTCATGAACGGGGCCGGGTAGTACACGCGACCCAGCTTGCCTTCCTTGCGGATCTCGATCTTCGAAGCGATCGGGTGGATCGACGAGGTCGAGTTGTTGATGTACGAGATCGAGCCGGTCGGCGGGACGGCCTGCAGGTTCTGGTTGTAGATGCCGTACTGCTGCACGCTCGCCTTGAGCGCGGCCCAGTCCTCCTGGGTCGGGATCTGCACGTTGTAGTGCGCGAACAGTTCCTTCACCTTGGCGGTGGCCGGCTCCCAGACCTGCTCGGTGTACTTGTCGAAGAACTCGCCCGAGGCGTACTTGCTGTCCTCGAAGCCTTCGAAGGTTACGCCGCGTTCCTTCGCGATCAGGTTCGAGGCCCGAATCGCATGGTAGGTCACGGTGTAGAAGTAGATGTTCGTGAAGTCGATGCCCTCTTCGGAGCCGTAGTAGATGTGCTCACGCGCGAGGAAGCCGTGCAGGTTCATCTGGCCGAGGCCGATAGCGTGCGACTTGTCGTTGCCGTCCTCGATGGAGCGCACCGAGGAGATGTGGCTCATGTCGCTCACTGCGGTGAGGGCACGAATCGCGGTCTCGACGGTCTTGCCGAAGTCCGGCGATTCCATCGACAGCGCAATGTTCATCGAGCCCAGGTTGCAGCTGATGTCCTTACCGATCTCCTTGTACGAGAGGTCCTCGTTGTAGGTGGTCGGGGTGTTGACCTGCAGAATCTCCGAGCAGAGGTTGGACATGTTGATCCGACCCTTGATCGGGTTGGCCTTGTTCACCGTGTCTTCGAACACGACGTAGGGGTAGCCCGACTCGAACTGCAGTTCGGCGATGGTCTGGAAGAACTCGCGCGCGTTGATCTTGGTTTTGCGAATGCGCGCATCGTCGACGAGTTCCCGGTACTTCTCGGTCAGCGGGATGTCGCCGAAGGGGATGCCGTAGACGCGCTCGACGTCGTACGGGCTGAAGAGGTACATGTCCTCGTTGTTCTTGGCCAGCTCGAAGGTGATGTCCGGGATGACCACACCGAGCGAGAGGGTCTTGATGCGGATCTTCTCGTCGGCGTTCTCGCGCTTGGTGTCCAGGAACTTCATGATGTCCGGGTGGTGGGCGCTGAGGTAGACCGCACCAGCACCCTGGCGAGCACCGAGCTGGTTGGCGTAGCTGAAGGAGTCTTCCAGCAGCTTCATCACGGGGATGATGCCCGAGGACTGGTTCTCGATCTGCTTGATCGGGGCACCCGACTCGCGGATGTTCGAGAGCGACAGCGCTACACCGCCGCCGCGCTTCGAGAGCTGCAGCGAGGAGTTGATCGCGCGCGAGATCGACTCCATGTTGTCCTCAATACGCAGCAGGAAGCAGCTGACCAGTTCGCCACGCTGGGCCTTACCGGTGTTGAGGAAGGTCGGGGTCGCGGGCTGGAAGCGGCCCGAGATGATCTCTTCGACGTATTCGATGGCGCGGGTCTCGTCGCCTTCGGCGAGGGCCAGCGAGCACATCACGACGCGGTCTTCGAAGCGCTCGAGGTAGCGCTTACCGTCGAAGGTCTTCAGCGCGTACGAGGTGAAGAACTTGAAGGCACCCAGGAAGGTCTGGAAGCGGAACTTCTTGGAGTAGGCGAGGTCGGTGAGCTTCTGGATGAACTCGAACGAGTACAGGTCCAGGACTGCGCCGTCGTAGTACTCCTTCTCAACCAGGTAGTCGAGGCGTTCCTTGAGGTTGTGGAAGAACACCGTGTTCTGGTTGACGTGCTGCAGGAAGTACTGCTTCGCAGCCTCGCGGTCCTTGTCGAACTGGATCTTCCCCTCTGCGTCGTAGAGGTTCAGCATCGCGTTGAGGGCGTGGTAGTCCAGGCCAGTCGCCGGCGTAATCTCCGTGGCCTCCGACCGTGCGGTTGCCGTTACTGCTGAAGCCAAAACTTCTCCAATCCCTCGTTCACGCGCTGCACGTCATCCGGCGTGCCGAATAGTTCAAAGCGATACAGCAGGGGCACCTTGCACTTGGCCGAGACAATATCTCCGGCCAGTCCGTAGGCGGCCCCAAAGTTGGTGTTCCCGCTGACGATCACTCCCCGGATCAATGACCGGTTGTGTTCGTCGTTGAGGAACTTGATGACTTGTTTGGGCACAGCGCCGTGCCCATCACCGCCACCATAGGTAGGCAAGACGAGGACGTAGGGGTCCGTCGCCGTGAGGGGGGCGTCGCTGGCCCGCAGCGGGATCCGGTCCGCTGCTCGCCCCAGCGTCTCGATGAACCGGTGGGTGTTCCCCGAGACGCTGGAGAAGTAGACCAGCGCCGACATGGCGGACGTTTCTGACGAACTAGCCGAGACGGCCGGCGAGCTCGTCGATCTTGTCCGGACGGAAGCCCGACCAGTGCTCGCCGTCGGCGATCACGACCGGAGCCTGCAGGTAGCCGAGGGCCTTGACGGTCTCGAGGGCCTGCTCGTCGGTGGAGACATCGAGCACTTCGTACTCGATGCCCTTGCTGTCGAGCGCACGGTAGGTCGCGGTGCACTGCACACACGAGGGCTTGGTGTAGACGGTAACTGCCATCTGCTCGCTCCTGTACCTGTTCCGAGCCGTTGTGATCCGGGGTTGTTTCCGGCCACAATGGCGCTCTTGTGGGGTAAATATCTGCGGTTGGAGCCCGGGGCTCATCCGCGTCACTCGATACTACATATAGTGTCCGAGAAATCCATCACCACTAGATGCTGTGTTTTCGAGAAAACTACACGCGTGTGATTTTGCACAGGTCGTCCACATGTTTTCCACAAGGTTGTGCACATGTTTGGGGCCGGTTATCCGCAGCTCTTTCCCCAGATTCTGGGGCAAACCACTGACACTGCCCGGAATGTCAGGCAAGTCGCCCGTGCTCAAAGAAATTTTGGTCAATCCACAGCCTTCGGCGTGTCGTTCGGCGTGTCGCGCACGGACCGCGTGCGGCTCACGATCCGGTCGTCGGCGTGTGGCCGACCAGTGATCCCGGCGACGGCTCGGCACGCCTAGTACTCGGCCACCGCAACCCACAGCAGCGCCGCGAACGGCACGACCGCGTCACCCCGCACGGCCCGCGCCGGCTGCTCCCCTCCTGCGGAGCGCAGCGCCACCGCGAAGTGGTCTTGGCCGACCTGATCGATCAGCCCGGCAAGCAGGCCCCCTCGGGTCGCGAGCGCCACGGGGACGCGCCGCCTCGCCAGATCGCGCAGCACGAAGGCCAGGCCCATCCGCGATTGCAGGCCGGGTGGCCGGGATGGATCCGGGCTGGGTGCCGGGTGCGCCTCGTCAAACCATGCATCAGAAGTCAGCGAGGCGATGGCCGCGATCGGCAGCACCATCTGCCGCCCCAGCCCAGGACCGATGCGATCGGCCACCAGCCAGTCCGCGCCGACGGCTTCGAGGCGAAGCGTCACCGCGCTGCCATCGACGAGGGAGCACTCGAGCTCCGCCCGCCGCTGAGCGTCAGCGAGCGCCGCCAAGCGGTCACGCAGGCTGGTCTGCGCCTCGAGGTAGCGCTGCTGTTCGAGCGCGCGCCCGGCCTCATCCGCGGCCTGCTGGGCATGCCATTGCGATTCCAAGTCCTCAAACAGGCTCTCCCAGCGCATGCGCACACGCTAGGGGGCCACCTGGCATGGCCTCGGAAGTTATCCACAGATTCAAAATCTGGGCTTGACTCACGTATTTCCTGTGCCAATCTGAGCGAGGCTCTACATTCACTTGGGGGGATACGAATGAATGCAGCGATCACGCCAGCCATCGGGGCCGGCCACCGCTTGGCACCGGCAACCGCGCGGGTCCTGGACCGCGACCAGGCCGAGCCGCAGCACACCGCACCGCGGGCACCACTGCTGACTCCAGTGGCACGCACCAGCGCGACGAAGCGCAGCCGCACGTCGAACGGACCACGCCGCATGAGCGACGCAGACTTCTTCGGCGCACAGCCGACCAGCAGCCACGACCTGCCCGACCCGACCATCCTGCTGCAGAACCTGAGCCGCTGCGTGATTGAGGTGCTCGCCGGCGTGCGGGAACTGGAACAGCTCTCGCGCTGGCTGCATCAGAACGTGTTCCAGCACCTGCTGCGCCGCGTCGTGCTCGCCGCACGTGCCCGTGAGGCGCGCAAAGAAGCTGCGGTGCAGCCGGTGTTCAGCATCGGCCGAATCCTGCGGTGTGAGCCGCGTGACGGCGTTGTGGAAGCCACCGTGATGGTGCATGGCCGAGCCCGTACTCGTGCCCTGGCAATCCGCCTGGAAGGTCTCGACGGCCGCTGGCGCGCCACGGCGCTGCACGTGCTCTAGCCGCCCCGCGCAAGTGTGCTCGACGGAGGGCGAGCACAGCAGCGCGGGCGCACCAACTGGCGCGCCCGCACTGCACGGAACCGTGCTGGCTACTTCTTCTTGTTCGCGCGGCGCTGGGCGCGGTTGCCGCCCTCTGCCGCACCACCGGTGCTCTGCCCGAAGGCGCCACGGCCACCCGCTGCTGGCTTCCCGGCCGCACCACTGGTCTGGGTGGAACCGTCCTCGCCCGGGGCGGTGTAGCTGAGCTTCTCCGCCGGCTGTGCCTGCGGCTGCAGCCCCTTGGCCGCGAGCTGCTGCTGGCCGCCTTCGGCGTTGACCTGCACCTCAAGGTTGAACAGGAAACCGACGGCCTCTTCGCGAATCTGGCCCATCATCTGCTGGAACAGGGCGTAGCCTTCGCGCTGGTACTCGATGAGCGGGTCACGCTGCGCCATAGCACGCAGACCGATGCCGTCCTTGAGGTAGTCCATCTCGTAGAGGTGGTCGCGCCAGCGGCGGTCGATCACGCTCAGCAGGACGCGGCGCTCGAGTTCCCGCATCGCCGGGGAACCAAGCTGTTCCTCGCGCTTGCGGTAGGCGATCTTGGCGTCCGAGGCGATCTCGTTCGCCAGCCAGTCCGGACGGATCTTCTCGAGTCCACCAGCCTCGACGATCACCTCGTCGACGGTGATGCCGATCGGGTACAGCTGCTTCAGTTCCGTCCAAAGCCCATTGATATCCCAGTCGCCGCCGGCCGCCCAGTGCGAGTCGACCAGGTCCTTGACCACGATCTCGATAAAGCGCTGCACCCGCTCGGCGAGGTCGTCGCCTTCGAGCAGCTGGCGACGGTCCGCGTAGATCGCTTCGCGCTGGCGGTTGAGCACGTCGTCGTACTTGAGGACGTTCTTGCGAATCTCGGCGTTCCGCGCCTCGACCTGGCCTTGAGCGCGCCGAATGGCACCACTGACCACCTTGGACTCGATGGCCAGGTCATCCGGGACGCTGGCACTGTTCATCAGCGAGGCGGCCGCGCCGGCATTGAACAGCCGCATCAGGTCATCGGTCAGCGACAGGTAGAAGCGGCTCTCGCCCGGGTCACCCTGACGGCCCGAGCGACCGCGCAACTGGTTGTCGATGCGGCGCGACTCATGGCGCTCGGTACCGAGCACGTACAGACCGCCGGCCTCACGCACCGTTTCGGCTTCGGCCTCGACCTGCGCCTGAATGCGCGGGAAGACAATGTCCCACTGGCGCTCGTACTCTTCCGGGTTCTCGGTCGGGTTCAAACCCATCGACTGCAGTTCACTGACCGCGATGTGCTCGGCGTTACCACCGAGCATGATGTCGGTACCACGACCAGCCATGTTGGTGGCCACGGTCACGGCGCCGAGGCGACCAGCCTGCGCGATGATCGCAGCCTCGCGTGCGTGGTTCTTGGCGTTCAGGACCTCGTGCTTGATGCCCTTCTTGGCCAGCAAGCGCGAGAGGTACTCGCTCTTCTCGACGCTAGTGGTACCGACCAGGACGGGCTGACCCTTGGCGTGACGCTCAGCAATGTCCTCGACGACCTGACGGAACTTGGCCTCTTCGTTCTTGTAGACCAGGTCCGGCTGATCGATACGGATCATCGGGCGGTTCGTCGGGATCGGCACCACACCGAGCTTGTAGGTCGACATGAACTCGCCGGCCTCGGTCTCGGCGGTACCGGTCATACCGGAGAGCTTGTTGTAGAGGCGGAAGTAGTTCTGCAGCGTGACCGTGGCCAGGGTCTGATTCTCAGCCTTGACCTGGACGCCTTCCTTGGCCTCGATCGCCTGGTGAATACCCTCGTTGTAGCGGCGGCCAGCGAGGATACGGCCGGTGTGCTCGTCAACGATGAGCACCTCGTCGTTCATCACGACGTAGTCCTTGTCGCGCTTGAACAGTGCCTTGGCCTTGATCGCGTTGTTCAGGAACGAGATCAGCGGCGTATTGGCCGATTCGTAGAGGTTGTCGATGCCGAGGTAGTCCTCGACCTTGGTGATACCAGCCTCGAGCACGCCAACGGTGCGCTTCTTCTCGTCGACCTCGTAGTCCGTGCCCTCGACCAGGCGGTTCGCAATGCGAGCGAATTCGGTGAACCAGCGGTTCGCCTCGCCGGAGGCGGGGCCCGAAATAATCAGCGGGGTGCGCGCCTCGTCGATCAGGATCGAGTCGACCTCGTCAACGATGGCAAAGAAGTGACCGCGCTGCACCATGTCCTTGGTGCTGATGGCCATGTTGTCGCGCAGGTAGTCGAAGCCGAACTCATTGTTCGTGCCATAGGTAATGTCGGCCAGGTACTGCTGGCGACGTACCTCGGGGGTCTGACCGGCCAGGATGCAGCCCGTGGTCATACCCAGGGCGCGGTAGACGCGGCCCATCAGTTCGCTCTGGTAGCCGGCGAGGTAGTCGTTGACGGTCACGACGTGCACGCCACGGCTGGCGATGGCATTCAGATAGGCGGCGAGGGTCGCGACCAAGGTCTTACCTTCACCGGTCTTCATCTCAGCGATGTTGCCAAGGTGCAGGGCGGCACCACCCATGATCTGCACGTCGAAGTGACGCAGACCGATGGTGCGCTTGGCCGCTTCGCGGACCGCTGCAAAGGCTTCGGGCAGCAGGTCGTCCAGGCTCTCGCCGTCGGCGTAGCGGCTGCGCAGTTCCTCGGTTTCGCCGCGCAACTCTTCATCGGTGAGCTGCTCGAAGGCTTCCTCGAGGCTGTTGACCAACTTCACATATCCGCGAAGCTTCCGAAGAATACGGCCTTCACCAACTCGGAGGGCTTTTTCCAACACAGATGCCACAGGCTTGACTCCCGCCGTCTCTGGCGCCCGTCGGATTTCGCAGACGCCGTTCCGGGGGCACGCCCCGGTACCGGTACCGAGAGCACCGGAACTTCGCCATCATAGCAAGCCGGCCCGGTGCCTCGGGTGGAAAAGAACACACCCCGAACCACCGGGATTCGGGGCGTGTTCGAGGGGTTCTAGGACGCGTCAGCGATGAGTCCGTCGACCAGCTGCACCAGGATGTCACCCGGCACCAGTTCCACGGCCTCGCCGTTGATCTTCAACGTCGGGGTGCTCGTGATCCCAGCCTGGCGGGCAGCATCCGTGTTGCCACGAATCCAGCTCGCGTACCGCGCGTCGGTGACGCAGCTGAGGGTCTCGTTCGAGTAGCCCAGCTGGCTCAGGTAGTCGCGGAAGCCGGTGTAGCCCCAGGCGTCGGTGTTCGCATCGTGGATGTCGAACAGGCTGCCGCGCAGCTGGTACCACTTGTTCGGCTCGTTCACCGCGACGCAGGCAGCGGTGCTGCCGGCGCGTTCACCGTACTTGGTGACGATATTGATCGGGTTGTACTGGATCGTCACCTTGCCGTCGGCTACAAGCTGCGTCAGGGTGCTACCGATCTGCGCATGGTAGCTGGCGCAGTGCGGGCAGGAGAAGTCTTCATAGATCTCGAGGCTGACCTTGGCGTCCGCCGCACCGATCTTGACGCCGTGCTCCTGGATCTCCATCGGCACCGCGTTGTTCGAACCCACGGTGATCGTGGTGGGCTCGGCGGTCGGCACCTGCGGCACCTGCGAGTCGCGGAACATGAACACCAAGCCCACGATCACGGCAGCAATGGCCACGACACCCACGATCACGCTCAACTGAGTGATCAGACGACGGCGCTTGGCGGCCGCTGCTTCGCGACGACGCTGCTCATTGACCTGCTGGCGCACTGCCAGGATGCGATCCTGGTCCTTCTTCGCCATGACGGCGCTCCATTCCTCGGGCTCGGCCCGTGTGCTGCTGATGCGGCGGGTCGGGGAGGCACATGGTGCGCACCCGCGGCGGCTGACGTCCGCCGTGACCATGCTAGCCGCGGCATCGAACACCTTCCTATGTCTGTGCTGAAGAGTGCTCGACTGGCACAGACGGGCAAGACCCGCCCAGACAGGCCGGTGGCCCAGAGCACAGGCTCTGAGCCACCGGGACCTTGGGGGTCAACTGCGACCGCAGCGACCTAGCGACGCGAAGCGCGCTTCAGCGTCGACGGCATCACCGCCTCCACGTCCAGGGCGATCACGCCGTACTGCCAGCCACGCCGACGGTAGACCACGCTCGGGCGGTCGTTGGTGGCATCGACAAAGAGGTAGAAGTCGTGTCCGACCAATTCCATTCGATCGACGGCCTCTTCTGAGGTGAGCCGTTCGGCGGCAAAGACCTTCTGCCGGATCACGACTGGGCTCTCGCCCATGTCGCGCTCGTCTTCGGCCACCACCGGAATCTGTCCGGTCGCGACCTGCGTGATCAGTTCCACGCTCGCGGTCTGCAGGCCCACCGGCTGGAATCCTGCGCGCGAGACCTCCGCCAGCGAGTTCGGCCGGTGCCGTCCGCGGTGGATCTTGCGGCGATCGCGGGCGCGACGCAGCTGCTCCACCATCTTGTCGACCGCGGTGTCCAGTGCCGCGTACTTGTCGTCGGCGTCCGCTTCCGAACGCACCACGGGGCCAGGGGACACCAGGGTCATTTCGACGCGGACCCGGTCGCTGCCGGAACTCTGTTTCAATGAGTGCCGACTGACTCGGATTTCAAGCGCCTGCGGGCGATAAGCCAGCGGAGTAATCTTCTCTGCGCGCTCCTCGGCGTAGCTGCGGAATCGGTCCGTGATGCCGCAATTGCGGCCGAGTACGGTGATTTCCATTACCCACTCCCTTCCGAGTCGGCGCCGCCTCGGATCAGGCGGTGAACGCCGTGTGTGGTGAGACTACGCCTGCGCTGCCGCTTTGTCACGAAAAGGTCACGACTTTCAAGGAGAACCACGGGTTCCGCAGTGAATGCCACCGATTTCGATGTCGCTCAGCGACAAGACCGGTGCGGCGTGGCGTCGGCAGTTCTGCTGGCAAGTTCCAGGGTTGTGGGTTTGACTAGTGCCATGCAGGACGAGGCAACCGCAATCCTCACCACGGTGCTCGAGTCAGGCGGGCTCCGACTGGAGTCGATGACGCTCGACCGCGTTGAGGGATTCGAGGCTGGCCTGCGCCGGGGCTACACCGTGTCGGTCCGCGATGCCCACGGGGACCAGACCCGCCTGCACTGCTTCGTGGAAGATGTCTCAGCCAGTCAAGCGGGCCGCGCCGCCGAAGGCGCCCAAGCCCCCGTCGTGCTCGAGCCCGAGGGCGAACCGGACAGCGACCGGCGCGTCCAGGTCTGGTTATACCCGAACGACCCCTCCCTGCCCGCGCTGCCCGCAGCCACGGTCCCGGCGGCCGCCGAGGTGCTCATGCAACGGCTCGGCATCGCTGACGCCGTCGATGACATTGAGGTGCTGTCCTACCGACCCGGCAAGCGCGCCGTAGCGCGCGTCACCTCACACGGCGTCGCCCGATATCTCAAGATCGTGCGCCCAGACAAAGTCGAGGCGCTGCGCGACCTACACAACGCATTCCTAGCCGGCGGCCTTCCGGTGCCACGCGTGCTGGCCTTCAGCCCGGACGGCTTACTGCTGCTCGAGTCCGCGCTCGGTGAGGTGGCAGCCCGGCACCTGTCCAGCCTCGCCGAGAGCGACTTCCTCAGCGAACTTGACCGGCTGCGGGTGCGCCTAGCCGCACTCCCCCTCACCGTGCCCAGCCGCCCCGGCCCGATGGAACGCTACGAGTGGTACTGCGAGCAACTGCGACTGCTGCTGCCCGAGCAGCGCGACCGCATCAACGCCATCGAGGCGGGCATCCATCATGTCCTCACCTCGGTTGCACCCGAGCACACCAGCCGTCACGGCGACCTGCACCTCGAACAGGTGATGGTCAATCCGGCGAACCCGGGCGAGATCATCGGCCTGATCGATCTGGACACCGCCGGACTCGGCGACCCGGCGAGTGACACCGCGGGCTTCTTCGCCGAATTGCAGCGCCGCAGCTTCGTGGCCCGCGCCGAAGATCACCGTGCCGTTGCGGTCGGCGCCGCGGCGCTCGCGGTTCAGGCAGCGCAGATCTGGTCAGCGCAGCCGGGCTGGCGCGCTGGCGTGGCCGCCCACCTCGTGGCGCACGCCCTCACCCCGGCCAGCCTGCCCGAGTCGCAGCCGCTCGCTCTGCAACTGTTGAAGGCGGCAGAGTGCGCACTCAACCCTGCGGTGCAATTCGACGCCGCGTCCCTGATCGCCGGGTAGCCCAGCGGCGCGATGGCCTGCCGGGGCTGGCTGACGCGGTGGCTAAGAAGGCTCTCATGCTCGCCTCGTAGTCTTCTTACACCAGCGGTTCATGCTGATTGCAGTGATAGAGGAGTCAGGCTCTATCCAAGAACCGCAACAAGGAGTCAACATGCAGGTCAAGAAGTGGATCATTGCCGGCGGTGCCGGTGCCCTCGGAGTGGCAATCCTGGGCGCGACCGCGGTGCAGGCCGCGAGCAACCTGCGCCTTGAGGACGAGGCTGGCCAGCCGCTGCACGACAAGCAGATCGTCGCCAACGGCATCACGCTGCCGACCTCGGCCCAGTTCAGCATCCCAACCGCGGCGAGCGCCGTGTCCGTCACGGTGGTCAGTGCGAAGTCGGTCGCCTCGCCGAACACGGTCAACTCGCCCGCCTCGCCGAAGTCGGTGCAGTCGCCGGTATCGCCGAAGTCGCCCAAGTCCCCGGCGTCGCCGAAGTCGCCCAAGTCCCCGGTATCGCCGAAGAGCGCCCAGTCCGCAGCAAGCGTCGACTAGGAACGCCCGGCTCGGCACAGTGCCCCCACGGTGATGGCCCCGTCTTCGGACGGGGCCATTGCCGTCTGCATCAGTTAGTTGCGGAAGCGGTAGCCCATGCCGCGGACGGTCTCGATCGCGTCGGCACCGAGCTTGCCGCGCAGGTAGCCGATGTACACCTCCACCACGTTCGAGCCCGGATCGAAGTCAATCCCCCAGACCCGGCTCAGCAGCTGCTCACGGCTGAGCACCTGGCCAGCATGGCGCATCAACTCCTCGGCAAGCGCAAACTCGCGAGCGGAAAGGTCCACCGCGCGCTCGCCCACCCTTGCGCGGCGACTGTGCAGGTCGAGGTCCACCTCACCCACAGTGAGTACGTCGCTGGCCACACTCCCACGGTCGGCATCCCGCAGGCGCACCCGGATGCGCGCCATCAGCTCATCGAAGCGGAATGGCTTCGCGACGTAGTCGTTGGCCCCGAGTTCCAGCCCGGACACGGTGTCCTGCACCCCGGTGCGCGCGGTGAGCATGATCACCGGCAGGTCCGCATCCACCGCACGCAGGCGACGCAGCACTTCGAAGCCGTCCATGCTCGGCAGGCCGACATCCAGCAGCACCAGGTCGAAGGCGCCGGTGATCGCCTCGGCCAGGCCCTGCTTGCCGTCGGCGACGACCTCGGGGACAAAGCCCGCGGCCCGGAGGCCTTTCGCGACGAAGGAGGAGATGCGCTCCTCGTCTTCGACGATGAGTATGCGGGTCACGGCGCCTCCTCCGGGTCTCGCCAGGGCAGGGTGATGGTGAAGCGGGCACCCTCGCCCGGGTCGCTGCGCACGGCGATCGTGCCCTCGTGCGCCTCGACGATCGCCTTGGCGATCGAGAGTCCAAGCCCGGAGCCCGCGATGCCCCGGCCGGGGTCAGCACGCCCGAAGCGCTCGAAGATCCGCTCCTGCAGTTCGGGGGCGATGCCGGGACCGTCATCTTCTACCCAGAGCACCAGTACGCCGGGTTCCCGCCGCGCGCCGAGGCGCACCTCAGTATTGGCGGGACTGTACTTCGCCGCGTTCTCCGCCAGTTGCAGCCAGGCCTGCGTGATGCGGCTGGCATCCAGCTGCGTCACGCCGGTGGCGCGCTCGACCAGGGTCCAGGTGTGGCCAGGCAGCGCACGCACCTTTCGCGCCACCTGCTCGGTGAGTTCGGCCACGTCTGTGGGCCCGAGGTTGACCTCCTGCTCACTGCTGGCCAGGAACTGGATGTCGGCGATCAGCTCTGTCATCCGATCGATCTCCTCCAGTGCCAGTCCGCGGGTGCTTTCGACCTCACTGGCGTCACTGGAATCCAGCAGCTCCAAGTGCCCGCGGATGACTGTCAGCGGGGTCGCCAGCTCGTGCCGTATATCGTCCAACAGGTGACGCTGGGCGGTGACCGAACGCTCGAGCCGGTCCAGGGTGTCGTTCATGGTGCGGCTCAGCGCAGAAATGTCATCGCTGCCGCGCACCGGGATGCGTTCCTGCAGGTCGGTCAAGGAGATGCGCGAGGCGGTCTCGCGCAGTTGGCGCAGTGGCCGCAGTAGGCGACCGGCAAGCAACCACGCCACGAGGGCGACCGCGAGTGCGGAGCCGGCGGCCACCACGGCGTAGGTGCGGAAGGAGGCGTCCACCGGCTCGAGTTCGTGATCCAGCAGCACCCCGGTGAGGTAGATCCCCTCCCGATCGTCACCGGTGACGCGCACGGGCACCGCAAGGTAGCGCAGGTGGCCCTCCGGGACGGCGGCGGTGCCGATGACGGTGGTCTGGTGCTCAGCCACCTCGCGAATCACGCGGTCGAGCAGACCCTGGTTTTCGTGCATCGGCACGCCATCCTGCACCGCGGGCACGTAGCGCACCTTGCCGTCCAGCAGCGCCACCGTGCTGTCGTAGCGGTTGACCACTAACCGCGTCACGATGGCGCGCAGCAGCGCCGGCAGGTCCGCATAGGCGCTGGCCTCGGCCGTGATGCCGTCCGGCATGTCGTCGCCGGTGTCGGCGGGTGGATCGGTGTCATCGGTGTGATCGGTAACCGCCGACCCGTCGGATCCGGCGGCGACCGTGGCGACCTGATCAACGACCGCGACGAGGCGGGCATCGACCTGACTCAGCGCCCGGTCCCGCTGCGCCAGATATGCGACTGCGCCGGAGGCGGCCAACGCCAGTACCGACACAATCAGCGTCGCAAGTGCGATGCGCGCGCGGACGCTCCACCCCGAGTCGGGGGCGCTGCCGGTGATGGCCATGCTGCCATTATCGATGGCGAGGCGTACTCACCGGCCCAGAATAAGAGACTTCTCACCGTCACCCGGCTCCGCGGGGCCGGTGCCGGCTGCGGCGAGTGCGACCGGAATCACCTGCTCGACCCCACCCTCGAGCAGGGCGCGCGCCGCCTCGGCCAGGGTCGCACCGGTGGTGACCACGTCGTCCACCACAATCACCCGTTGCCCGGCCACCCAGCGCGCTGCGCCCAGACTGCCATGCAGGTTCTGGCGTCGCGCCGCCAGATCGAGCCCCGCCTGGTCCTGCGGTTGCCGAACCAGGCGCACCGCGGGCTGCACCTGTACGCCGAGGCGTCGCAGCAGCGTCGCCATCAGATGTTCGCCGCGTTCCCGCTGCGCCCGCGCGGTGGACGGAATGACGCACAGCAGCAGCGGCTCGGGCGGGACGGTGCGCACCGCCTCGTTGAGCGTCGCCGCCAGCACCTCGGCCAGGCTCGGTCGGACCGCCCGATTCCCATGCAACTTCGCCGCCAAGATGCTCGCGCGCAGCTGATCCCGGTACGCACCGCCCGCCCACACCGCGTCGCCGAACCGTGGCCGGACGCACCGGGGCGAGGGCCTCGGCGCACACGATGCGCACAAGCGTTGCCCTGGCTGCTGGCAGACCGGACATTCTGTGGGCAGGAACAGTTCCACACCATCCAGCAGCGCCTGCCGTCCCCGATCCCACCAGTGCTGCCCCATCACGACTCCAGCGTCACGGACCGAGCGTTCCGCTATGGCGCCGGCGCCGCATTCGTGGATCGCTGCCGCAACCGGCGCCTGTGCAGGCATCCGGCACACGAGTGGTCCGCCGACGTCGGCGGTGCGTCGATCGCCGACACACTACCGGGCCGGCACGAGCAGTGAGACGTCACTGGCGATTTGCGTCCAACTGCGCAGACGCAGTTCCCACAGTCCACCGTCGCGATCGAGGGCGCGGGGGCTAGTGGGGGTGCTGCCGGCCACGATGGTACGCAGAGTCATCGTGGTGGTGACCAGCACCTCGTCGCGACCGCCGAGTTGGTGCTGCTTCACGCGCGTATCCGGTCCGTCCTGCCAGGCGCTCAGCACATGCTCAGAGCCAGCCCACACCACGCCGACGAACTCCCCCGCAGCCGGGTTCAGCTCCAGTGGCTCGCCGAGCCGAATCGGCGTATTCGACTCATTCCGAATGATGCCAGCCACGGCGACATGGTCGGTGCCGTCCAGCCGCCAGGCGATCGCGATCCGCGTGCCGTCGTGGGCGAGGCTGAGGGCCCGCAACCGCGCGGCACTCGGCAACCATGGCACCTCGACCGCGGTCTGCACTCCCCGAGACCAGACGTGCACCGTGGCCGATTGCGAGGAAGCCGTCCACACGAAGCGTTCGTCCAGGGTCGGTGCGACCTGCCGGTCCCGCTCATCCACGAGCACCGGCAGGTTCCGGCCCTCAATCAGCCAGACACCCTGCTCATTGCGCACCGCGAGTCGCTCGCTGCGCACGTGCATGTCCGCCGCGTCGCCGCCGAGCCCGACCAGCGCCGCCGAACCCACTGCGGGCTGGTTGACCTCGCCGCCGACCAGCGGGCCGAACTCGGTGCCGATCTGCACCATCGGTGAGGCGGGGAGGCCCCCGTCGCGGATGATGCCGGTCGCCGGGCTCACATCGAGCTCCTCCTGCTCGATCGACAGCGTCACCGCGCGGATCGAACCCACTCCGGCGAGGCTCGCCTGCAACTGGGTGAGCATGAGCGAACGCTGGCGATCGCTCGGCGGCATCAAGGTGAGGTCGACGCGGGCAACCCCCGCGGTCACGGTGACGGCGGCCACGCTGAGTTCCGCCGCGTCGGGGATCGCCGACACCAGCGCTCCGTCGGCCAGCCAGCGGCTCGGACCGGAGAGGGCGGCACGCACGATACGGGTTGCGGTCGCCGCGTCCGAGGGGAACCAGCGCAGGTCGGGCACCAGGCGGCTGAAACTCGGGTCATAAAAATAGACTGGGAAACCGGCGAAGGCCAGGTCAAAGGTGGTGCGCTCCAGGCTGATGCCGTCGGGCAGTTCGGCGATCCGCCACTGGTCTCCCACCTGGATGAGTTCGAACTCGAGGCTGATGTCGCGACCCGGCGGCGCCTCGCGATACACCCCCTCGCCGTCGACCTCGGCGGACAGTCGTGCCGTGGCACGGACCCGAGCGCCCTCGAGCCGTTCGATGCCCAAGTTGGTGATCACCCGCACGCCCGTGCCCGGCTGCCAGGTGCGCGAGGCCTCTGGTGCCAGGAACTGGCGCGCCACCGCGTAATCGCCCTGCGAGTTCGAAGCGGCCGAGAGGAAGCCGCGCACGATCTCATTCGGCGAGGCGTCATCGGCCGGACCCTCCGGCTGGAAGCTCACGCCCTGGTCGGTTTCAAACTCCAGCTCCTGGCCCTCATTCACCGGGCCAGCGCCCGGGATCGCGGCACAGCCAGCCAGCATCGTGGCGGCGACGGCGAAGAGTGCCAGGGTGCGGCGGAGGCGGTGCGGACTCACTGCGCGTCTCCTTCCGTGGCAGGCGGCTGCAGCGGCAGCGGCGAGGAGCGGACGGTGGCACCGTGCTTTCGCGGCAAGGTGAGCCGGAAGTTGGTGCCCGCGCCAGGCTCGGACCACACCTGCAGCCAGCCGCCGTGCAGCGCCGTGTCTTCCTGCGAGATGGCAAGGCCGAGACCCGTGCCGCCGAGGGTGCGCTGCCTGGCTGGGTCGGCTCGCCAGAAGCGTTCAAAGACGCGTTCCAGGTTTGCAGGCTCGATCCCCACGCCGCGGTCGCGGACTGAGACGGCAACCGTGGCCTCATCGGAGTCGACCGAGACCGTGATCGGGCGGCCCTCGCCATGTTCGATGGCGTTATCGATCAGGTTGCGCACCACACGGCGGATGCGGCGCGGATCAATCTCAGCCATGCCGTGTCCGCCCTCGGCGATGAATTCGATCTCGCTGCCGCGTTCGGCCGCCAGCGCCTTGGCGTCCTCGACCAGCGAGCCGACGAGTTCGGCGACGCGGACCGGCTCGATTTCGAGGGTTACCGCACCGGCATCGTGCCGCGAGATTTCCAGCAGGTCGCCGAGCAATTCCTCAAAGCGCTGCACCTGTGTGTTCAGCAGCTCAATCGAGCGGGTGGTGATGGCGTCGAAGGTGTCGCGCCGGTTGTACAGCACCTCACCGGCGAGGCGGATCGTGGTCAACGGGGTGCGCAGTTCGTGGGAGACGTCCGCGACGAAGCGCTGCTGCACGCTCGAAAGCGTCGCCAGCCGGTTGATCTGGCTCTGCAACGAATCAGCCATCTCGTTAAAGGAGCGCCACAGCGCCGCGATCTCGTCCTCACCGTGCTGTGGCAACCGCACCTCGAGTTCACCGGCGGCGAGGCGCTGACTGGTGTCGGCCGTAGTGCGGATGGGGCGCACCACCAGACGCACGATCACCCAAGTGACCACGCCGATCAGGACCACGAGCGCGAGGCCGCCGACCAGCAGGGCTTGCTGAATGAAGCGGAGCGTGGCCGCCTCGTCGGCGAGGTCGAAGACGATGTAGAGCTCATACTGACCGGCCACCGGAATCTGCAACAGGGTGCCGACCACGATGCCGGGACTGTCGGTGCCGTCCGCCCAACGCAGGGTGACCGACTGCCAGTACTGGGCGGCCTGGCCCGCAGCGACCTGCGCGCGGAGTTCCGGCGTGATGGTGTCCAGCGGCAACCTGGGCGAGCGCTGGTCCTGCAGGACGCCAGCCACGCCCTGACCAGGGGTGCGCAGCAGCGCGTTCAGGTTGTTCGAGCTCGGCGTCGCGCGGATCAGCGCCGGGCGCAGCTGGTTGCCCACCGTGGCCGCGATCGACGAGGCGCCTGCCGCGTCAGTACCGTCCAGCACCTGCTGTGCATACCGGGTCGCCTGCGCGCTCTCGCCGAGCACCTGGTCCAGCCGCGAGCGGAAGAGGTCGCCGGCGATTGAGTGGCTCATCGCCATCGTGGTCAGCAGCACGGCAGCACCCGAGAGCAGCACCGTCATGAACACGGTGCGGAACTGCAGCGAGCGCCGCCAGATTCGGAACAGCCCCGAGGCGCGTGCCCAGACCACCAGTCGCAGCCAGACGCCCTGGCCCAGTGGCGCGTCGCCGCTGCCGTCTGGGCGCTGCCTCGGAGCGTCGGCGCTGACCGTCACGGCTTAGGCGCCTCCGGCTCGGTAGCCAACACCGCGCACGGTGACGACGTACTTTGGGTTGTCCGGGTCCTCTTCAACCTTGGCGCGCAGGCGCTGCACGTGCACATTCACCAGGCGGGTGTCTGCCTTGTAGTGGTAGCCCCAGACCTCTTCGAGCAACTGCTCGCGGCTGAAGACCCGGGCCGGGGTGGCCGCGAGCACGCGCAGCAGGTCGAATTCCAGCGGGGTCAGTGAGATGCGCTCCTCGCCGCGCTTGACCTCGTGGGCGGCCACGTCGATGCGCAGGTCCAGCAACTGGATCACGCTGCCGTGTTCGTCCGGGTCCGGACGCAGGCGGGCGCGAATGCGGGCGACCAGTTCCTTCGGGTTGAAGGGCTTCACGACGTAGTCATCGGCCCCGGCCTCGAGGCCGTCCACCACGTCCTGGGTGTCGCCCTTGGCCGTGAGCATAATGATGGGGGCGCCACTGAATTCGCGAATGGCGCGGCACACGGCGATCCCGTTCATGCCGGGCAACATGAGGTCCAGCAGCACCACATCGGGCTTGGTCGATTGGAAGGCCGCAACGGCACCGTCACCGTCCGCGCAGAAGGCCGGTTCGAAGCCTTCATCGCGCAGCACGATACCGATCATCTCCGCTAGCGCGGCGTCGTCGTCGACGACCAGGATCTTCGCGCTCACCTGGTGCTCCTTCTGTGCCCGAATGCCGCGACGCGGCTGCGTCGCTGCGTGTGGATCAGCCTATCCGAGCGCGCCCGCCACATCATCGGATGGGCGGGCGCGACACGGGATTCTGACCGGTTAGTAGCGGTAGTGGTCCAGCTTGTACGGACCGTTCACGGGAACGCCAATGTACCGGGCCTGTTCCTCGGTGAGCTCGGTCAGCTCCACGCCCAAGGCGTCCAGGTGCAGACGGGCCACCTTTTCGTCCAACAGCTTCGGCAGGGTGTAGACGTTGCGGTCGTACTCGCCCGGCTTGGTCCACAGTTCGATCTGCGCCAGCGTCTGGTTGGTGAAGGAGTTGCTCATCACGAAGCTGGGGTGGCCGGTGGCGTTGCCCAGGTTCATCAGGCGGCCTTCGCTCAGCACCAGGATGCTGCGACCGTTGGGCAGGCGCCACTCGTGCACCTGCGGCTTGATCTCGATGCGCTCGGCGCCTGCCAGCGACTCCAGGGCGGCCATGTCGATCTCGTTGTCGAAGTGGCCGACGTTGGCGATGATCGCCTGGTGCTTCAAGGCGAGCATGTGCTCGAGGCGCACGACGTCCTTGTTGCCAGTGGTGGTCACCACAATGTCGGCCTGGTCGATCACGGATTCGAGGCGGGCGACCTGGAAGCCGTCCATGGCGGCCTGCAGCGCGTTGATCGGGTCAATCTCGGTAACGATCACGCGAGCGCCCTGACCGCGCAGCGACTCAGCGCTGCCCTTGCCCACGTCACCGTAGCCGCAAACCACGGCCACTTTGCCACCGATCAGTACGTCGGTGGCGCGGTTCAGGCCGTCGATGAGCGAGTGGCGAATACCGTACTTGTTGTCGAACTTGCTCTTGGTGACCGAGTCGTTCACGTTGATCGCCGGGAAGAGCAGCTTGCCAGCCCGGGCGAGCTCGTACAGGCGGTGCACACCGGTGGTGGTTTCTTCGGTCACACCCTGTACGGCCGGGGCGGCCTTCTGCCAGAAGCCGGGCTTCTCGGCCTGCATGCTGCGCAGCGCGTCGAGCACGATGCGCCATTCGGCGCTGTCCGACTCGGCCGGGGCGGGCACCTCGCCGGCGAGTTCGTATTCGAGGCCCTTGTGCAGCAGGATCGTGGCGTCGCCACCGTCGTCGAGGATCATGTTCGGACCGACGTAGTCGCCGCCATCGCGGGCTGCCTCCGCGGTCCAGTCGAAGATCTGGCGAGTCGCCCACCAGTACTCCTCCAGGGTTTCGCCCTTCCAGGCGAAGACCGGGACACCCTTCGGGACATCCGGGGTGCCGGTGCCGACCACGATCGCGGCCGCCGCCTCGTCCTGGGTCGAGAAGATGTTGCAGGAGGCCCAGCGCACCTGAGCGCCGAGGTGCACCAGGGTCTCAATCAGCACCGCGGTCTGCACGGTCATGTGCAGGCTGCCCGCGATGCGAGCGCCCGCGAGCGGCTTGGATTCACCGTACTCGGCGCGCAGCGCCATCAGACCGGGCATTTCGTGCTCGGCCAGGCGAATCTGGTGGCGGCCGGCTTCGGCCAGCGAGATGTCCGCGACGCGGTAGTTGACAGGGGCATGCTGATCGGCAGTCATGGGGCTATTCTCCCAGACCCAGCCGTACGTCGGGTCTGTGTGACTGCTGCGGCCGGATTCTGCCCTGCCCCAGGCCGTGGCCGGGCTAGCCCGCGGCGCGAATCAGGGCGAGCAGACGGTCCCGCACGCGCTCCATGGTCGCCACGTCCGCCGCTTCCACATTCAGGCGCAGCAGCGGCTCGGTGTTGCTGGCGCGCACATTCGCCCACCAGAACGGCTCGCCCGCGGGCGTCTTGCCGGTGAAGGTCACGCCGTCGAGGCGATCGATCTCGACCGTGTCGCCAAGGTCCGCCTCGACCCGAGCGAGTGCCGCCGGCACATCCGCCACTGTCGAGTTGATTTCGCCGCTGGAGGCATACGGGGTGTACTCGGCAGCGAACTCGGACAACGGCTTCGCGGTGGCACCGAGCGCGGAGAGCAAGTGCATCGCGGTGAGCATGCCATTGTCGGCACCCCAGAAATCGCGGTAGTAGTAGTGCGCCGAGTGCTCACCGCCGAAGACCGCACCGGTGCGGGCCATCTCGGCCTTAATCAGCGAGTGCCCGACCGGGGTGCGCACCGCGGTGGCGCCGGCGGCGGCGATGCGCTCCGAAACCACGCGGGAGGAGATCAGGTTGTGCAGCACTGTCACCGGCTGGTCCGGGTGCTCGCGACGGGCGCGAGCGATTTCGCGTTCGGCGACGATGGCGCTGACGGCACTGGGCGAGACCGCCTCGCCGCGCTCGTCGACGAAGAAGCAGCGGTCGGCGTCGCCGTCGAAGGCGATGCCGAGGTCGGCGCCGTGCTCGAGGACTGCTGCCTGCAGATCGACCAGGTTCTTCGGGTCGAGCGGGTTCGCCTCGTGGTTCGGGAAGGTGCCGTCGAGTTCGAAGTACAGCGGCACAATCTCGAGCGGCAGCGCCGGCAGGCCAGCCGCCGTGCCGAGCACGGCCGGCACGCTCAGGCCACCCATGCCGTTGCCCGCGTCGATCACAACCTTTAGCGGGCGCGAGCTGCTGAGTTCCACCATCGAGCGCAGCTTGGCCGCGTACTCGGCGGTGAGGTCGCGCTCCTCGTAGCTGCCCGGCTGGTCCACGGCCGGAATCCCGTCGACCAGGTAGGTGCTGGCCAGGTCACGAATCGCGGCCAGGCCAGTGTCCAGGCTCAATGCCTGGGCACCAGGGCGGGAGAGCTTGATGCCGTTGTATTCGGCCGGGTTGTGGCTCGCGGTGAACATCGCGGCCGGGGCCTGGAACTGACCGGAGGCGTAGTAGCTGAGGTCGGTCGAGCACAGCCCCACCAGCACCACGTCGGCGCCGCGACGCTGCGCTCCGCGGGCGAAGGCAGCAGCGAAGGCCGGCGAGGACGGACGCATGTCGTGCCCGATCATCACGGGGGCACCACCGGCAGCTGCGATCACGTCCACGAAGGCCGCGCCCAGCGCCTCGACGATGGTCTCGTTCAGGTGCACGCCCACCAGTCCACGGATGTCGTAGCCTTTGACCGCCTGGGCAAGCAGAGCGGCCAGTTCGGCGCCGGACTGCGACGCATTCGCGAGGTCGTTGGTGCTCATGCGGACTCCATCAGGGTCGGGCGCAGCAGGGTCCAGCCGCGCGGCACGGTCAGCTCTTCGGCGCACGGAGCACACAGATCGTGCAGGTGCGGACGACGTTCCAGTCCGAGGGGACCGAGGACGGCGAGCCGTTCTGCATAGTCGTAACTCAGCGTTGCCGCCGCGGGACGGGTACACGCAGATCGAGAGCACTGAAGAGACTGCATCGTTCCACCATAGTAGTGATCTGCGCGGCCGAACCTAGGATGGTTCTGTGGCTTCGCACAACGATTCGAGTGAACGCGACTCGGCTCCGCTCCGGCGGCCCCGCTCGCGCCACCGTGGCGTGCGCGGCTCGGTGACGGGGCCATTCCTGCCGCGCGTCACCGACCGGATCGACACCTTCGCGACCGTGGTGCAGGATGCCGCCAGCCTGCTGCGCAGCCTGCGGCCACATGAGCTGCGCGGCGTGCGCATCGAGCCCGCCCTCCTGCCCGGCCCGAGCACCGAGTCAGTGGCTCGCTGGGCGGTGGATCGCAAGCACCGCCGCATCCTGATCTTCCGGATTCCGATCGAACGCTTCGGGCACTACGCGCGCTCGGACGCAGCGCACCGACGCAGCCACATCGAAGCGGCCGTGGTTCGCGCGGTGGCCGAGTACCTGGATGTGGATCCGTGGGAGTTGGCTGGCGACCGCTTCCCCTGGCACGACTAGGTCAGCGCCCGGTCGCGCCGCGACATACTGTCTGACGCCTAGTAGTGCACCGTGACCGCGTCGGCAGCCGCGGGTGCGCCCGGCACCGGGTAGGCGGCCGCCCCGCCGGACTGACCGGTGTAGACCACCGCAATGGCGATCGGCAGGTCGCTCACCACCGACCAGGCGCCAGCCTCGGCCGGAATGACCGTGCCGCCCTGGGGCACCGTCACCGTTGAGGTGCCTTGCGGACCGGTGAGGCTCACCGAGGCATCATCCTCGGCGGCAATGGCAATCCGGGCCCCGGGGCCCTGGGCGACGGCCAGAGCGATGGTGCCGTCCAGCCACGGCGAGGCCTGCTGCCAGACCAGTTCGCTGCCCGCGCTGGTCAGGTAGGACACGCGCGCGGCAGCCAGCACCGGCACCTCGGAGCGCACCCGGATCTGGTACTGGCCATCCGGCAGCGTGTTCAGCGGCACCTCGAGCACCGCCTCTGCTGCCAGGTCCTCAACCAGGGTTGCGACCACTCCGGTCGGCGCGTTCGGGGCTGCGGCGTTGGGCAGCGCAGTGATCTGCACTTCCACCGAGGCGGCTGCCCCGGTGGGGCTGAACAGGCGCAGCACCGGTGCCAAGTCGTCCATGCCCTCACCGAGCGATGCCTGAGCCACCGCCTCAGCGCCAGCGATGCGCACCCCCACGATCACGCTGTCGGTCACCGGCTGCGAGATCGCCGCGAACTGGTCCGCGCCGCCGGGCGCGAGCGAGCGCTCGACGGTGGTCTGCAGCTGGGCTGCGACCGGCGAGCCGGTGCTCTGCACCCGAATCACCGGGTCATCGAGCGAGCGGGCGAAGGATGCGAGCGAGACGATGCGTTCCGCGCCGGGCGCGACGACCAGGCCGTCGGTGGCTCCCGCCTCGCCGTCCGAGCCGTAGGCGCGCAGCGACACGGTCGCGCTGGTCTCGCCCGGGTTCGTCAACTGAATCAGTGAGGTGCGTCCCACCGCGGTCGAACCACCGACCAGCCACTGCTCATACGAGGCGGCCACGCAGCCGGTAGCCACGAAGCCCTGCAAGCGGTTCCGATTCACTCGCTGCGCCTGGGCCGCGTGCAGCACGGACAGTCCGGTACCGGCGGCCTGGATCGCCTGCGGGCCGCTGCCACCTTCGGCGCCGGCGGCCGGGTTGAGGCCGGTGGTGGCCTGCGGCGAGCCGGCGACCTGGCGATTGGCCTTGCCCAGCGTGGACAGGCGCAGTTCCGCGGCGACCGGGTCATTGCCAAGCACCACGGCCCCGTCGGGGCAGACCAGGGTGCGCGGCAACTCGGTCGGCTCCAACACCACCGTGGTGACCGGCGAGGCGATGGTCGGCAGCGGCAACACGCTCAGACCCACGATCACCGCGGCGGCCACCCCGGCGCCGATCAGGCCACCGAGGGCGCGCCCTGCGACGAGCGCGCCGCGGCGGGCGCGGCTGACGGTGTCCACCTCGTCGGTAGCGTTGCGCGCCTGCTCGTCCTCAGCGATCGCTTCGAGGTCGTCCCAGCCGCTCTCCGCGGCGTCATCAATGCCGTCGTCAGCCATGTCCCACCTCCCGTCGCATCCGGAATGGCAGCGCCACCAGCACCGTCAGCGCCAGCACGATCCACTGCGCGATACGCCACACTTCGTGCCCAGCTCGGGCCGGCGCCGTTTCGCTGGCGACCTCGCTGAGGGTGCCATTCCACTGCCACACAGTGCCGAGTTCCGTGTCACTCACCTGGCGCCAGGCAGCCTGCGCATCGAGCGCATTCCCGGCACGCTCGCGCAGCAGGAGCGCAGAGTCGCTCGGCTCGTTCGCCGGCAGCAACGTGCCGCGCGGTTCCGAGGCGGCCGGACGCAGCAGCACGAAGCCGACGCCGAGGTCAGCAACGTCCGCCTCGGCCGCACTGGCATTGCCGGAGATCAGGTCAACGGCGACCTGGGCGAGCGCTTCTTGGCCCGGCTGGATGCCGAGGGTCGACTGGGCGGTGCGCACGTTCTGCAGTCGCAGGCCGTCGCCACGCAGCAGGTCGACGGTCACGCCACCGTCCGCCTGCGGGGTGAGCACGATGGTGCCCACGCTCGGCGTGGTCCGGGCCTGTGCCTCAACAATGGCGGGCACTTGAGCCTGGTTCGGGGCGAGCACCGCGGAGCCGGTGGCCAGGGACTGCACGAGCGGCAGCACTAGGGCCACCAGGCCAAGCATCGCCGTCAAGGGCCGGAACAGGTCCTTGGCATGAGCAAGGCCCAGCACGGCGGCGCCGAGGATGCCGAGCCAGTACAGGCTGAGTCCGGCGCCCGGCCAGATCCGGATCGGTTGCAGCCCCTCGTGGACCACCGCGATCTGCTGAGCGGCCACGGCGGTCAGATAGCCGAGCAGGGCGATCACTAGCGCGACCGTCGCCCGGCCCATCCCGGTCCGGAACAGCGCGAACAGCGCAGGCGCGGCCATCGGCAACAGCAGCAGCGCCACCACGATCGCGGCAACGAGCACCGGGTGGCCACCGGCCACACCGCCCAGCCACGCGATCCAGCCGCCGAGCCCAGCCTCGGGCATACCCAGCGCGAGTTGCCAGGCCGGGGCGGGCGCGTAGCCATACGGGACGCCCGGATCGGCCAACAGGGCCAGCGGCTGGCCAAGCGCCAATTGCTGGAAGATCAGTGGCAGTGCGAGCAGCGCGGCCGGTACCGGAATCAGCAGGAAGCGCGGCGCAGCACGAATCCGAATCACGGTCAGCACGACCAACGCCGCCAGCAGTGCCGGCAGCAGCGAGGGCGCGCTGGCAGCGACGACCAGGAACAACAGCGAAGCAGCGGCACTGGCCGTCCAGGACCGCGCCGCGCGGAAGACGGCCAGCACCAGCCACGGCAGGCCAATGTGGGCCAGCACGGCACCGAAACGCCCTTCGCTGAGCGCAGCCCAGAACATCGGGGCGACCGCCCAAGCAATACCAGCCATCGCCCGAACCAGCGGCTTGGTGGTCAGGCCCGACGCTAGCAACCACGCCCCCGCAGCCGCCAGCGGCGCAGCCAGCAGCCACAGCAGCACGATCGCCAGCGACGGCGCCCACGGGGTCAGCGTGCCGAGCACGGCGAGCACGGTGTGCGCCGGGTCCGCCACCGGCGAGGCGGTCGCGGCAAATCCGGCCGCGGTCCAGAGCTGACCGAGGTCACCGAGGGGCACCACGGCGCCACCACTGATGAACGCAGCACCAATCAGCGGGCCGAGACCGGCCAGGCCCAGCAGCGCGGCCGCAATCGTGGTCAACAGACCACCGCGAGCCCAGAAGCCGAGGGGTTCGGTCTGCCCGGTACGAGCAACCCGCTCCCGCTCGCGTTCCAACGATCGCGCCCGGGACAGGTCTTTGCGACTGCGCATCAGCGGGGCCAGTGCCGAGACAGGCAGTCGTCGTGCCCGCTGCTGCCGCTTGCGCGAGGCAGCGATGCCAGGAAGGTCGAACATCACCGTCAGCGCGGTGAGCTCAGCCGGAATCCCGCTCGGCCGCTTGGCCAACAGATTGCCGAGCGCGCGAATGACGGCCAGCACCGGGAGCAGCAGCCACTGGAAGGGCAACAACCAGGCGGGCGCGGTCGCCAAGCGACGACGCACCTGGCCGGTCCGGGCGGCGCGGATGCCGTACTTGCGGTCCTTCTCGAGCGGGCCCCAAGGGTCGGCCGAGAATACCTTGGCCTCGGGGACGACCACGATTCGGTGGCCAGCGCGACGGGCACGCATGCCAAAGTCGAGAGCCGCGTCCGGGGCGGACAGGGCTGGGTCGGAGCCGTCGAGTTCCAGCCAGGCATCGGCTCGCACCAGCATGCCGTGGCCACCGACCGCCAGCACATCGCTGGCGGTGTCGTACTGGCCCTGATCGGGCTCAATCGGCACGGCGGGCACCAAGATGCCGGACGGGGTCTGCGTAATGCCCTGCTGCAGGAGCAGCGGCGGCGTGCCTTCGCCGAGCAGCTTCGGGCCAGCAACGGCCACCGAGGGCGAGGTCTCGACGGTGGCCAGCAGTGCGGCCAGCGCACCAGCGTCAACCACGTCGTCATCGCGCAACAGCCACAGCCAGTGCGCGGCCGGGTCACCGCCATCGGTGATGATCTGTCGGAGCGCGGCGTGCAGGCCGCCGTCGGACAGGTGCTGCAGTTGGACTGCCATCGGCACCGAGGGCAGCGCCGGGCGCAAGCCTGCCGGGTGCAGCACGATCACATCGTCTGGAACGCGCGTGCCAGCGGCGAGCGCTGTCAGGGCGCCGGACAAGGCCTCTGCGCTTCCGCGCGAGACAACAATGCTCGTGACGTGGGGCCTCATGCCGAGGGGCTAGCCGGCCGTGCGGCGCAGCTTCCTGCGCTCCCGCTCCGACAGTCCACCCCAGATTCCGAAGCGTTCGTCGTGCTCGAGCGCGTATTCAAGGCATTCAGAGCGGACCTGGCACGAAGCGCAGATGCGCTTGGCGTCGCGGGTCGAACCGCCCTTTTCCGGGAAGAAGGCTTCCGGATCGGTCTGTGCGCACAGAGCGTCTGCTTGCCACGCCAGTGCCGAATCGGTCTCGTCTGCCAGCAGGACAGGGTCGACGAACCAGTTCTCCGGAACCCGGAGTTGCTGTTCGGCCGAACCCATTACCACATCCTTTTCCAGAGACCTTGTAGCGATCGACTGCGATTCGCTGATGTCTAATTACACCGCTGTGATTCCCCCTAGTCAAGTCCGGGGTGATTGCATTCAGGCGGCGCTCAGGAAGCGGCGGTGATCCGGGCGCGTGCCGCCCAGGCGCTGGCGATGGTGTCACGCACCGAATGCCGCGAAGCCCACTCCAGATCCCGGGCCGCGAGGGTGCCGTCGGCGACGACCGAGGACGGGTCGCCGGGGCGTCGGGCGACGATCTCCGGCTCGAAGTCAATGCCAGTGACCTCGGCCATGGCGCGCATGATCTCGGCCACGCTGGTGCCGGTGCCGCTACCCAAGTTGTAGACCGGCTCGACGGGTTCCCCGGCGGCGAGGCGGCGAGCGGCCACCACATGCGAGTGCGCCAAGTCCGCCACATGCACGAAGTCGCGAATGCAGGTGCCGTCCGGCGTCGGATAGTCGTTGCCGTAGATCTGCGGGCTCCGACCGGCCTCGAGCGCCTGAAACACCAGCGAATACAGGCTGTACGGACTCAGGTCCGCAACGTCATCGAGGCCCGAGCCCACCACGTTGAAGTAGCGCAGGCTGGTGTGGGCAAGGCCCGTGGCCCGCGCCTGGGCCCGAATCAGCCACTCCCCGATCAGCTTTGATTCGCCATAGGGCGACTCGGGACGGGTCGGTGAGTCCTCCGTGACCCGCTCCACATCGGCCTGCGGCGTGCCGTAGACGGCTGCGCTGGACGAGAACACGAGCTTGTCGACGCCGTGGCGTTGCATCGCCTCCAGCAGTCGCTCGGTGCCGGTGACGTTCTGCTCATAGGTGTGCAGCGGACGCTCGACCGAGATGCCGGCGTACTTGTAGCCGGCCACGTGAATCACGCCGGTCAAGTTCGCGCCCACCGCCTCGTCCAGAGCAGCGGGATCGAGCAGGCTGCCCTGCACAAATTCGACGTCGTCGGGCAGGAAGCCCCGGCGTCCGCTCGAGAGGTCGTCCAGCACGACCGGGGTGAGCCCGGCTGCACGCAGGGACGCGACCACATGCGCGCCGATATATCCTGCTCCCCCAGTCACTAGCCAGCGCATCGACGTCCCTCGCTCTTCCGTCACGATCGGCCCAGCGTGGCCACCACCATGGCGCCATCGCCGGTCACGCGCAACGCACCCTCACTCGGGGTGGCGTAGAGCGCTTCACCTCGATGGTAGTCGCCGGACTCGCTCGCCCCAGTGATCTGGAAGGCGCCGTCGATGATGAGTGCAATGCCGGGGCCACCGGCCAGATCCACTTCCAAGCCATCAACGGGGCCAGTGATCTGTACCAGGCGGAAATCGGCCACCGGCGGGGCGAACACGACCGCGTTGTCCGCCAGGGGCTCGGGAGTCAGCATCGGCACCGGCACCGGCGAGGGATCGGCGACGGCGAGCAGTTCCGGCACGTCGATGTGCTTCGGCGTCAGGCCACCTCGGAGCACATTGTCGGAACTGGCCATCAGCTCGATACCGAGGCCGCTGAGGTAGGCGTGCAGATTCCCCGCGCCCAGGTACAGCGCCTCGCCGGCGCGCAGCCGCACTCGGTTCAGCAACATCGCGACCAACACCCCCGCATCGCCCGGGTAGCGCTCGGCCAGGTCGACGATGGTCTCCAGTTCGAGGCGCCAACGCCCCGGATCGCCATCGGCCAGAATGCCAGCCGCCGCCTCCGCCAGCGCGGCGACCAGGCTCGCGGCCTCGTCGGAGCCCTGCATCCGCAGCACCTTCTCCAGGATCGGGGCCAGGTCGGCGCCAGCCTGCAGCCCCGCAAAGGAGGCCGCCGTCGAGACGCGTGCAAAATCACTCATTCCTTCTGCCAGCAGGTCGAGCAAGGCGCGGCTCTCGCCCGGATCGCGCAGACCGCTGAGTGCGTCGAAGGTCTCACTCACCGCCACGATCATTTCGGGCTTGTGATAGGCGTCCTTGTAGTTGCGGTGGCCAGCATCGATCGGGACTCCGGCCGCCGCTTCCCGCTGGAACCCGGCGATGGCCTGGGCCATGGTCGGGTGTGCCTGGATCGACAGCGGAGCACCAGCGGCCAGCACCTTCAGCAAATACGGCATGCGCGGCTGCCCCGTGACCACGTCGCGTAGCAGCGGCGAGTCACCCTCGCCAGCCAGTGCCTGCTCTGGCGCGCTGGCGAACCAGGCGGCGAGGTTGGCAGCGCCGCCGGCGCGGGCGGGATCCAGGATCACGCTCGGCGATCCCGGGTGAGCGCCCAGCCAGAGTTCCGCCTCGGCATCCCCGGTCGGCGTCAGCCCCAGCAGCGCCGAAATCTGGCCCTGCGAACCCCACGCGTAGGGGCGGGGCGAGTTGGTAATCGGGAGCAGCATGCCGATCCTCTCAATCTGGGCCATTCGTGGAAGGTCTACAAGCCGCACGGTGCCGTGGTGCGCGGCAGCGCACTCCAAACTACCAATCGCTGACCGGACTCAGCCTTGCGTCGTAGGCTGACCGCGGTAGCCCCGACCAGGGGATGCCTTGCCTCGCGCCGAAACACAGGTGCCGAGACGGCCGGACGACCTCGTAAGAATCGGGAGCAACGATGACCCAGCCCTTCACCCCGCTGAGCAGCGATTTCTATGGCTTTGCCAAGCGCCTGACCGATCAGGAGCAGGATCTGCTGATGCGCCTCCGGCATTTTCTGGAGACGCAGGCCAAGCCGGTGGTGAATGACTACTGGGACCGTGCCGAGTTCCCGCACGAGCTGGTCAAGCCGCTCGCCGAGCTCGGCGTATTGGGCCTCGGCTTCGACGAGACCAAGCCCTTCGAGAACTCGGCCGTGTTCCGCGGCTTTGTAGCGCTGGAACTGGCGCGCATCGACGCCTCGCTGGCAACCTTCGTGGGGGTGCAGAACGGTCTGGCGCTGGGCGCGATTGGCGTCACCGGCTCGCCGGAACAGCGCGCCGAGTGGCTGCCGAAGCTGGCCTCGTGTGAGGTGATCGGCGCCTTCGGCCTGACCGAGCCGCTGTCCGGATCGGACTCGGCGCAGGGTCTGCGCACCACGGCCAAGCGTGAGGGCGACGAGTGGGTCCTGAACGGTGCCAAGCGCTGGATCGGCAACGCTACCTTTGCCGACATTGTCGTGATTTGGGCGAAGGACGTGGAGGACGGCCAGGTCAAGGGCTTCATCGTGCCGACCGAAACGCCCGGCTACAAGGCCACCAAGATCGAGCGCAAGATGGCGCTGCGCATCGTGCAGAACGCCGACATCACCCTCGAGGAGGTGCGCGTGCCGGAGTCGCTGCGACTGCAGGGCGCGAACTCCTTCCGCGATACCGCCAGCGTGCTGCGCCTGACCCGCGCCGAGGTCGCCTGGGCCGCCGTCGGCACCGCGATCGGCGCCTACGAGGCTGCGGTCGCCTACGCCAAGGAGCGCATCCAGTTCGGCAAGCCCATCGCCGGGCACCAGCTCATCCAGGACCTGCTGGCCACCTCGCTGGCCGACATCACCGCCTCGATCGCGATGGTGACCCGCGTCAGCGAGATGCTCGACGAGGGCGCCCAGGGCGACGAGCACGCCGCCATGGCTAAGGCCTTCTGCACCTCGCGCATGCGCGATGTGGTGGCCCGCTCCCGCGAGATCTTCGGCGGGAACGGCATCGTCCTCGACTACGACGTCACCCGCTTCTTCAACGACGCCGAGGCGCTCTACTCCTACGAGGGCACCCGCGAGATGAACACCCTGATCGTGGGTCGCGCCATCACCGGCCAGGGCGCCTTCGTCTAGGTCAGGCGCCACCTATCTCAGCGAGCACGGTGCCCGTCTCACGGCGTGAGGCGGGCACTGTGCCGTATGCCGAGCGAGCTACTCCACGATCGGGTCAGCGACGTCTGCGCCGAAGAGTGACCCTTCCGCGTCCATGTCGCCGGCGGTACCGAGGAAGTGCGGCAGGATCTCGCGTGCCATGCGTTGCGCCAGCGTGGCACTGAAGGTTGCCGTCAGGTGACTACTGTCGTCGCGGTAGGCGATGACGTTGCCAACAATGACCGGGCACTTGGACTCGCCACAGAGGTACGTTCGCAGCGGCACGAAGGTGGCGTTCGCCACTTGAGCCGCTTCCGGCAAGACCGAGGACCCAACGAGGGCCTGCTTGCGCGGCGTCGAACACCCGAGCGCCTTCTCGTCGCGCTTGGCATTCACCGCACACTCCACCGCACGCTGCGACATCGTGGGAGTGTCATCCATCACCACGACATGGATGCCAGCGTCGGTGAGTTCCTTCCAGGTTTCGCCAGCGGCCTTCGCCACCCGTGACCACGTATTGTCACCGCTCACGCCCCAGTTCCGGTCCACCAACATCGAGGTGACCACCACGTCGGGCCGGTGACGTTCATTCAACACCCACTTGCGCAGCGAGGCATTGAACGTGCGACAACTATCATCGAGCGCCTGATCCAGCGTGGTGTAGGGACAGCCGCCCTTGAAGGCGGTCACCAGTTTCCAGCCGTATCGATTCGCAGCGCGCTCGAGGCCATCGAAGTACGCGGCGGCGTGGGAATCGCCCAAGAGCATCACCACGTCATCGCTCTCGGTGTCACCAAACTCGCAAATGCGCAGCTTGGGATCGTCCGGCTGACTGCGGCACTGGTCGGAGTAAATGGCCGGGATATCGGTCAGCATCTTGGCCCGATCCGGGAAGATCGGGGCCTCCTCGAACAGTGTCGGATCACACAGGCCGGTGTTCGCAGGATCGACCGCGCCGAAGCCGATGCAGTCCGCCAGGCCCAGCTGATCCAGTTCCACCATGGCCTGCTGCGCGGAGTCCGCACGCTGCTGCAACTGTGCCTGGCCCACGACCACCGGCACGGCGATCACGGCCATCATCAGGCCCGCGAAGGCGAAGCTCACCGCCGAGCTGCGCGACGTAAGCCAGCCCCAGGAGCGGTACGGGTCCTCGACCAGCACCTTCGAAATCCACGCGAGCACCAAGCTCAGCGCCAGGATCCCGAGCCGCAGCGGCAGGTCGAGTTCCAGGTCGAGTCCGAAGGGGATCAGAATCAACAGCGGCCAGTGCCACAGGTAAATCGAGTAGGACACGTCACCGACCCACTGCACCGGCCGCCACCGCAGCAGCGGCCCGAGCCCCCAACGGCCCTCCGGCATGCCCGCGCCGATCACCAGCAGGCTAGCCAAGACCGGCAGCAGCGCCGCACTGCCCGGGAAGGGCGTGGCCGAGCTGTAGACCAGCGCAGTGACCCCGATCGTGATGAGGCCAAGCAGGCTCATCACCGAGCGCAGCCAATTCGGCATTCGCAGCGCCTGCGGTGCCAGAGCAGCGAAGAGGCCACCGGCGGCAAACTCCCATACCCGCGTCGGGGTAATGAAGTAGGCCGCGGCCATGGAGTACCCGGTCGCCCAGATCGAGAAGGCGAGGCCGCCGCCGACCACGACACTCATCACCGCGATGGCGACTCGGCGACCGGACCACTTCCGCCAGCGCGCGAGCAAGGCGATCGCGACGAACAGCAGCGGCCAGACCAGATAGAACTGCTCTTCGACCGAGAGTGACCAGTAGTGCTGCACCGGTGACTTGGTGTTGCCCGCGCCCAGGTAGTCGACCGAGTCGAAGGCGAGCACCCAGTTCTCGACGTAGAAGGTGCTGCCGATGACCTCTCGCAGCGTCTGCGGCCAGCGTGCGCTCGGCAACCACCACAGGGTCGCCAAGAGCACGAATGCGAGAACGAGCATGGCGGCCGGCAGCAAGCGACGCAGTCGCCGAGCCCAGAAGGTGGCGAGTCGCACGCGGCCGCGAATTTCCACCTCACGCAGCAGGTGGCTGGTGATCAGGTAGCCAGAGATGACGAAGAAGACGTCCACGCCGATGTACCCGCCGGGCAGGTACGTCGGCCAAAAATGGTAGAGAACGACGACGCCAACGGCGACGGCACGAAGCGCCTGAATTTCCAGGCGCAATGGAGTCTGGGGGTGCTGTTCGGGGGCGTGCTGAGTCAGATGAATTGCGGCTCGAGTCACCGCGACATTGTACGCCACGAACTTGAACGAATACTCCAAGCCAGGACCCGGACGGCAGCCTCAAAGACAATTCCCAGCGTCATTTTTGATTCGCCGGCGAGGCGCTCCTGAAACACAATCGGCACCTCCCGAATGCTGGTGATGGCACGCGCCCGTCGGGTCAGGTCAATCTGCACGCAGTAGCCGCGCGAGGCCACGGTATCGATCTGTACCGCCTCGAGCGTCGCCGCTGACCACGCCCGGAACCCGGCGGTCACGTCGTGCACCGGCAACCGCAGTGCCCAGCGCGCGAAACGGTTCGCGGTGCGCGAGAGCCACGAGCGGTGCCGCGACCAGCCCTCGATCGCGCCACCGGGGACGTAGCGCGAGCCGATCGCGAGGCCGACGCCGGGTTCGCGAAGCGCTGCCACCAGCTCGGGGAGGACCGCGGCCGGGTGGGAGCCGTCTGCATCCATCTGGACCACGACCTCGGCCCCATCCTGCAGGGCGAGGTGCATCCCTGCGGCATAGGCGGCCTTCAGCCCCGAGCGGCCCGACCGGTGGAGGACGCGCACCTGAGGATCGCCAGCAGCCAGCGCATCCGCGATGGCACCGGTGCCGTCCGGGCTCGCGTCATCGACCACCAACACGCTTGCCGTCGGCAGCGCGGCCCGCACTGCGGCGACCACCGGCGGCAGGGTCTGCGCTTCGTTGAAGGTCGGCATGATCACGACGACCTTGCCGGTCTGGGCCGGCGCTGCATTCGGCATGCGGCCATCGTATGAGTTCAGCGCCCCGGGGGCCGCCGACGCGCGATAGCCTGGAGGAATGACGACGCAGCCGACCCCGACGTCTTCGCGACCAGGCTTGTTCCGCCGCGAACGCGCCCTGAGCCTGCATCCGGCACGGCTGCGCTCGGCGCAGACCGCAATGGCGGGCCTGATTCTCTTCGTCTCACTGGCGGGGCCGGCGCTGCGCATCATCTTCGGCCTCGTGGGGTGGGCGATCATCACCGCGGTGACCGCGGTTGCCGCCATCCTGTGGGCGATCCGCTGGCGTGACCGTCTGCGGCTGGCGTGGATTTCCCGCCCACTGATGCTCTTCACCCTGATCGCGGCACTCTCGACCATTTGGGCCCTCGTGCCAGCCGCGACGGCACTCGGCACCGCACTGCTGGTGATCACCATCGCGGTGGCAGTGCCGCTGGCAACGCTCATCCCCTGGTCGTCGTTCCTCACCGCACTCGACCACGCCACGCGCTGGATCCTTGGTCTGTCGCTGGTGTTTGAACTCTGGGTAAGCCTGTTCATTCAGCACCCGATCACCGGCCCCGTCTCGGGCATCGAGTGGGATGCAGCGACCGGCCTGGAGCTGTGGTCGCGCAATCTGCTGTTCGCGGGCGGTCCGATTCAGGGCATCCTGGGGAATTCGATTCTGCTGTGCACCGTGGCGGCGCTGGCCATCATCACGCTCAGTCTGCGACTGGCCGATCATGCGGTCTCGGAGAGCCGCGGCAAGGTGTGGCTCGGCATCGCGATCGTGATGCTCATCCTCTCCCGCTCCAGCGCGGTGCTGATCGCCTTGGGCGCGGTGCTTGTCTTGGCCGCGATCGCACTGCTGCACCGTCGCTACCGTCGGCCCGGTCAGCGTTGGACACTGTGGCTGACGGTGTGGGCCCTGGTGGCTGCCGTCATCGCCGCGGTGGTCTTCGCGCGTGAGCAGGTGCTCGCCCTGCTGGGCAAGAGCAGCGACCTCACCGGCCGCTTCGAGATCTGGCAAACCGTCATCGAACTTGGCCAAGAGCGACCTGCGGCTGGTCTCGGCTGGCTGGGCTTCTGGCCGCAGTGGACCGAACCGTTCAACGACCTGGTGGTGCGTTGGAATGTGGTGCAGTTGCAGGCGCACAACGCCTGGATCGATCTGTGGATGCAGCTCGGCTGGATCGGCGTCATCGTCTTCGCGCTCATGATCGGCTTCACCCTGGTGCGGGCCTGGGCCACCGCCGCCGAGCCGGTGCGCGCCGGTCTCGACGCTCGCCAGCCGTGGCGCGCCGTCTCACTGATGCCGCTGCTACTGCTCACGCTGCTGCTGGTGCAGTCGCTGACCGAAAGCGCCATGCTGTACGAGTGGGGCCTGCTGCTGCTGTGCACCCTCGCCATCCGGCTCACCGCTCGTCCGCTGGAACGCGACCAAGACCTCGCTGGCGCAAGCCACTAGGCTCGATGGGTCCGGCAACGGACGCATGAAGAAGGAGTGAGTGCTCGGTGTCTACGCCGCTTCCCGCAGTCAGTGTGGTGATTCCGACCCATCAGCGCCCGCAGTTCCTGCGCGAATCGGTCGCCTCAGTGCTGGGGCAGACGCTGGCCCCGGCCGAACTCGTCGTTGTCAGCGATGTGCCCGATGCGGAATCGCGTGCCATTGTCGAGGAACTCGCCGCCGGATCGACGGTGCAGGTCACGTTCCTGGAACGGGACGGCGTTCCCGGCGCTTCCGCCTCGCGGAATGCCGGTGCCCACGCCAGTACCGCGCCACTCTTGGCCTTCCTGGACGATGACGACCGCTGGCTGCCCACCTTCCTGGAACGCACCGTGGCCGCGCTGACCGATGCCGAGGCGGATGCTGGGGTGGCCTGGATCCGAATGTTCCTGCACGGCGACGAGCGCACCGCGCCGGGCGAGCACATCGCGGAGGTCGCCGACGTCCGCGAGGCGGCAGCCAAGAACCCGGGCGTGACCGGCTCGAACATTGTGGTGCGCCGCACCGCCTTCGATGCGATCGAGGGCTTCGATGCGAACCTGCCGGTGAAGAACGACACCGACTTCATCTTCCGCTTCCTGCTGGCTGGCTTCCGCTACGCCCGGGTTGCCGAGGAACTCGTCGAGCAGCGCAAGCACGAGTCTGGCCAGCTCACCGGTCGCACCTTCGCGCGCGCGGCCGGGCTGCAGCGGTACATGGACAAGCACCGTGCCCATCTCAACCTCGCCGGTCGCCGCGCCATCCGACTGCAAATCCACCGCATCCGCTATCACGCGCACACGAACAAGGTGGCCAAGTTGTGGGAACTGGTGTGCGGGGCGTGGAACAGCACGCCGTCCTCGATCATGGCCAGTCGCAAGAACCGAGCGCACCGTGACTTCTGGCTGCGCACCGGCTTTTCTGACGAATCAGCAACGACGAACCACTCCTAAGCGACGCTTTCCTCCACTGCACCGGTCGACCCCCATAGAATTGGTGGCTGGGGCCGACTGATCACGGTTGTTCCCATCCCCTGAGGAAGATTAGGAACCATGACTACGACTGCCGTCATCATCGGTCAGGGCTACGTCGGCTTGCCGCTGGCACAGGCTGCTGCCGCAGCGGGCATCCGCACCATCGGCCTCGACCTGAGTGAGCGCGTGGTCTCCGGGCTGAACGCGGGCCGCTCCCACGTGGACGACCTCTCCGACGCCGAGATTGCGACCATGCTCGAGCAGGGCTACCGCGCCACGAGTGACACCAGTGTCATCGCCGAGGCCGACGTCGTCGTCATTTGTGTGCCAACCCCGCTGGGCGATGCTGGCGAACCGGACCTGGGCCCGGTCATTGGCGCCACCGCCTCGATCGCGAAGTACCTGAGCCCCAACACCACGGTCATCCTCGAATCGACCACCTACCCGGGTACCACGGACTCGCTGGTGCAACCGCGCCTGGAAGAGGACGGCCGCCAGATCGACCGCGACTTCTTCCTCGCCTTCTCACCTGAGCGCATCGACCCGGGGAACGAGCACTACGGCCTGAAGAACACCCCGAAGGTCGTCGGCGGCGTGACCCCGGCCTCCACCGAGGCTGCGGTCGCCTTCTACTCGCAGTTCGTCGACACCGTCGTCCCGGTCAAGGGCGCCCGCGAGGCCGAGACCGCGAAGCTGCTCGAGAACACCTACCGCCACGTGAACATCGCGCTGGTCAACGAGATGGCCCGCTTCTCGCACGAAATGGGCATCGACCTGTGGGATGTCATCGCTGCCGCCTCCACCAAGCCCTTCGGTTTCCAGGCATTCTATCCGGGCCCGGGCGTCGGCGGGCACTGCATCCCGATCGACCCGAACTACCTCTCGTACGAGGTGCAGCGCCAGCTTGGCTACCCCTTCCGCTTCGTTGAGCTCGCCCAAGAGATCAACAACACCATGCCGCGCTACGTCGTCGATCGGGTCCAGGACCTGCTCAACGACCACGCCAAGTCGCTCAAGGGCTCGACCGTGCTGCTGCTCGGCGTCACCTACAAGGCCAACATCGCCGACGAGCGCGAATCGCCGGCCCGCCCGGTCGCCCAGCACCTGTTGTCCAAGGGCGCGACGGTGCAGTTCCACGACCCACGCGTGAGCACCTGGCGCGTTGACGACCAGAGCTTCGAGTCCGTCACCGACCTCGAGGCCGCCGTGCGCGCGGCCGACATCGTCGTGCTGCTGCAGTCGCACCGCGAATACGACGTGGACGCCCTCGCCGAGCAGGCTGCCGTCTTCTTCGACACTCGCGGAAAGGCCACCTCGCCGAAGGCAAAGCGACTCTAGAGAACTATGAAGAACACCCTGCGCCTGCTGCGCCGGTATCGGAGTACCGCGTGGCTGTTTAGCCCCTTCCCGCCCGCGCTGAAGGCTTGGTTCAAGCAGCGGATCGAGAACCCCGCCTGGCGCTGGACACCGCTGTCGCCGAATGCAACTCCGGCCGAACGGAGTGCACGCTACTGGGCCGAGCGCTGGTCCGCCGTGGCGCTCAGTCAGTTCGGGCTGCGGAACCACAGCAGCGCCGTCCGCGAGCCGCTGGCGATTCGGGTGTCCTACGGCAAGTGGAACTATGCCGAGCTGGCCGAACGGTTCCGCACCGATGCCGGCATCGCCTCGCTACAGCCGAAGGATGTTGAACTCAACGAACTGTTGCACCTGGCGCGTCTGATCAGCAGCCACCCGGTGGACCCGGACGACGCGGAACTGTCGTGGCGCATGCTCCAGTTCGCCACCCGCGACGGCTTCGGTCAGACCGAGCACCAGACCCTCCCCTTCGCCGTGGCCACCTACCTGGAACGAGGTCTGGCCGCGGACGTGCGCATCGCCATGGACAAGCTGGCGTTCAGCCCGCAACTGCGCAATCAGTTGTCGGTGGATCTGCTGAACCCGTGGCAGGAGAACGCGGCGAACCAGGACGAGCAGC
>ENA-UOVV01000618-UOVV01000618.1-compost-metagenome-genome-assembly--contig:-NODE-618-length-39019-cov-6.368905_pt1 | contig 39019 bp, 32 predicted proteins | sample MGYA00238155_ERZ761577 | MGnify/ENA primary metagenome ERZ761577 (study PRJEB28898, sample SAMN06268775) | compost metagenome | isolation source: Emeryville, CA | place: USA:Emeryville, CA | collected... | reverse complement strand
ACCTCAACCAATCCGGCTCTCTCGTTTTAACCCTCCAGCTTCGGGGGGCAGGTCAGTAGCTCACGGGTTCGAGAAGCTTCGCCGGCGTCAGCCATTTCATCACTGGCTGATCGGCGTCCCACCGCAATGCGGCGGCGCACTTGGCGAACTCGAAACGAGTGGCGGGCGTAAGCTGAACCGTCTGCCATTGCGCCACCAACTCCAGCACACGCGGCGTGAATTCCACCACAGAGCGAGCGGCGCTCGCGAATTTCTCCGGGGTGCCGTCGAAGTGCCGAATCGCGACTTGTGCGAATTGCGCGTCGGCGACGACAAGACCGTTTCGGCAAACGAGGCGATACAGTCCCGCGTCGATGCGATAAGCGCGCGTGCCGTCATGCGCGTTTTGCAGCACCAACTCGGGCCGTGTGTCGCCGACACTCGCCGTCGCGGCTTCGAGATCGTGACTCCGAGCGAAGCGGATTTCGTGCAGTTGAAAACCACGCCGCGCGTCGAGGCGCACGCGTTGTTCACTTGCTTTCACGGGTTCCCAACCTTCGGCGCGGAGCAGTTCCACGACTTGAAACGTGGATACAAACGTGTAACGCGCGGACACGCTGGGCCGGGCATGTTCGGCAAAGATGGAAGGAGCAACACGGCGGAGGTCTTCCAATGAGAGCGCCCGATAGGCGCCGGCGAACGAGCTTTGAGCAGAACTAATCATGACTTTTTCGGTTTGATCAGCGCTCCAACGAGAGCGCTGGGTTGCAGCGATCCGCGCTGCGCGGCCCCCTCCGTGGGCCACACCGTTGAAACGGCCGCCCCGTCGGGACGCCGACGATCGGCACCGTCGCGCAAGGTGGAGCGCAGGGAAGCGAGCAATACCTTGAGGCGCGGACGGGCGACGGAGCGCGAAGCGCGGAGATGGCACATGCCCTGAAGCGAAGCGAAAGGGTGAGCGACGGCGGGCACCCGCCGTCGGGTGACGTCGCGAACAAGGCGCTCGCGCCGCACGCCCGCCAGCCGGCGCAGGTGCTACAATCAGGCAGCCCTCAGGGCGCGGCCCCCGCTGACTGCGAATGCGTGAGCGGCGTAACGAGAGCGAGCACCGCAAGCCCCAGCGGCGCTTGAGCGCTTGAACGATCTGCTGACGTCGTCGGTCGAGGAGCAGGAGCGATCAGAACGGCAGAAAGGTCCTTTGGTCGGTGATCTCCTACAGCATTGAGGACTTGACCTAGGTAAGGAGATACTTACCGTAAGAAACGTATGACGAACAAAACATACTCGGGATATCGACGCGTCATAATTTGGTGCATCGCGCTTGCGGGAGCAGTTCACGGGATGCTCGCAAGCGAGGTGTCGCCGCGCTCCATCCGGGCTGAGGTCGTGGTGGATGCGTCTGTGCAGGACGTCTGGCGCGTGTGGACGACGTCGAGCGGGGCGCAAGAATTCTTCGCCCCCAAGGCGAACATCAGCTTAGCAATCGGAGGCCCCTACGAGATATATTTTGATCCTGCGAATGAAGAGAAGAGCACCAAGGGCATGAAGCTGTTGAGCTTTGCGCCGAACGAGATGCTCTCGTTCGGATGGACAGCCCCGATCTCGTTGCCGAAGGTTCGTGAAGGGCGGACGTGGGTTGTGGTTCAATTTCGCTCGGAGGCCGGGGACAAGACGCGCGTGATCGTATCCCACTACGGATGGGGCGAAGGCCCAGAGTGGGATGTGGAGCACGCCCATTTTGTGCGAGGGTGGAACGATCTGCTTGGGCGGCTCCAAGATCGGTTTAGAGATGGACCTATAGATTGGAGCCAGGAGTTCGCTTCACCTGATGAGCAGCGCAAGGACGGGTTTTCACTCAAGCGGCGGAAAGCAAGCTAAGCCACGACTTCTGCGCGCAACATGATCCCCCCGGTCTCAACTATGGCAGCGCTGGCGAACGAAACCCGCGCGACGATTCTTGACCGGCTTAGCTCCGGAGAAAAGACGGTCGGCGAGTTGGCTGACGGTCTGCCGGTCAGCCGTCCTGCGATTTCCCAGCATCTTCGCGTGCTCGAAAATGCGAAGCTCGTGAGTGAAGAGTTTCGCGGAACACGTCACGTGTATCGCATCGATCTCACCGGTTTTGGCACTGTTCGAATGTGGCTGGATCGCTTCTGGAACAAGCGCCTCGATGCGTTCGAGCAGCACTTTAGGGCGCGAAAGAAGGAGACGCGATGATGCACAACGGAAGAAAAACGATCGATGTCAGGCTCCAGCGGAAGATTCCGGCGACACCAGAGGAGCTGTTTAGCGGCTGGTTGAACCCCAAGACTCCAGGGACGGTCTGGAACGCAGCGGAGAAGTTCATCTTGAATGCTAAACCGGACGGGCTGTTCTATTGGACTCTCAAGGGCACCCCGCATTACGGAAGATTTACCGAACTCGACCGTCCAAATCTGATCGCGCACACGTGGGTGTCGCCGAATACCCTCGGAAAAGAGTCACTGGTCACCGTGACGTTCGAGTGGCAAGGACCAGATACTCTCATGACGCTCGTGCACTCCGGACTGCCTGATACCGAAGAGGCGCGTGGGCATGAACGAGGATGGAACTACTTCATGGATCTTTTGAGCGATCAATATGGCAACGGCTCCCGACGTCAGTTTCGCTGGGAAGACGCTCATCCGCCCGCGAAAAACAGCTGAGGACGCGGCGATGAAGTGCATCTCGTCTCTTACGGCCGCCCTCCTGTCGATTCTTCTATCGGCTACTTCGGGTCGCAGCGAAAACAACCAGGTCATGAAAACGCACGGATACGCTCCAGTGAACGGGCTCGATATGTATTACGAGATCCATGGCACCGGCGATCCGCTCGTTTATATTCCGCCTGCGTTCGGCCATGCGGGAATGGACGAATTTCCTTCCCTGGCCGAAAAGCACTCGGTCATCACGATGGACCTGCAGGGGCATGGGCGCACCGCCGACATCCCGGAGCGGCCGCTGACGCTCGAACAACACGCGAGGGACGTCGTGGCTTTGCTGAAGCACCTCGAGATTTCGAAAGCCGACTTTTTTGGTCAAAGCTACGGCGGTGCGATCGCCATCCTGATTGCGATTCATCACCCCGAGCGAGTCCGGCGCGTCGCAACGTATGGATCCACGTTTGGCCCTCCCGAGATTGCGCACAATTTGGAGATGCTGCGCTATGACGAAACGCCCACGCCTGAATCGAAAGCATTCCAGTTCAAGCGCGAAAGCTACCGGCGAGTAGCGCCCGATCCCGAATACTGGCCGAAGATTTGGGAGAAAGTCGCCAGCATTCAATGGAACGGTTTCACGATCGAAGAACTAGCCTCGATCAAGGCGCCGATCCTCATCGCCGTCGGTGATCACGATTTCGTTCGCATCGAGCATGCAGTGGAAAGTTTCAGGCGAATCCCGAATGCGGAACTCGCCGTGATTCCGGACGCCAGCCACTTCGCTCCTTCATCGGAGCCGGAGAAAGTGATTCCCATCATAAAGAAGTTCATGGAGAAGCCCGACAAGCGTGCCCCCTTGGCCACGGCTGGCATGGGCTATCACCCGGGGGAAACCCGGTAGGACGGGAGTGATTTTGTATGAATTCACGACTCTTCTTTGCCTTCATGTGTGCGGTGCTCTTCGCGGAAAGCGTGTGGGCCGTCGAAGATAGCGTGACGCTTCGTTCAGCCACTGACCGTCTGCTGCGCGCTTATAGCGCCAAGGATCTCAGCGCCGTGGAGAAAATGTTGGACAGCGACATTCTCATTCTCGGCTCGGACATATCGGAACGGGCCGACAGTCGCGTGAAGGTTCGAGAGTTGCTCGAAGCGGATTTCGCCCTGTGGAAAGGCGCCAATTTTGGCGAGGCCATATACACATCACAACGTATCGGCGGCGAGCTCGGCACGGTGGCCTGTGACGTCCCGTTTTCCATGCGCCGAGCCGGCGACAAGGTGGATACCGTCGTCGTCCGCTTCCTCTTCGTCTGGCGCCGGGTCGTTGATGATTGGAGGCTCACACAGTGCATGAGCGCCGTCCCCACTGTGGGGCAATCTGCGCGCGAGATTCTTCAGCGGGGCGACTGAGTCGTGCGCCAGCCAAAAAAGGGGCGGAGCCCCTCGTGTCAGAGTAATCCGGCCGTGCGGAACGAATAGAAACCAACGCCGCACGGGTCGCACTCGGGACGTCCAAGAATCACGTGATCGAGGAGCATGATGTCCACCGCTTGCGCAGCCTCGCGGAGTTTTCGCGTGGCTTGCAGATCGGCTGAGCTGGGCGCTGGATCGCCGCTGGGATGGTTGTGGGCGCAGATGATCGCACTCGCACCTGCGAGGATTGCAGGACGGAACACTTCTCGTGGATGCACCAATGTGCTCGCCACCGTTCCACTCGTGACTGCAATCCGACCCAATGGACGGTTCTTTTGGTTGAGCAGGATTACGTAGAAGACCTCCTGCATCGGATGCACATCGAGCACATCCTTCATGTAGTCGTAGACGAGTTCGGCTTTCGTGAGGCACTTCGCTCCGACTTCGAAGAGCGTCGGTTCATAAACGAGCTTCGCTTCAAACACGCGCATGAGAAATGCGCCTCGCCGGTTCGTTCGTGTGTGCGGGAGTGCACCTGATCGACCTCTGCCAGCGGAGGGCGATTCCCGCCCACGCCGAAAGTCAAAGCGGAGGGGGAGCGCCGAGGCCGAGGCTTCAGCCGCAACGCAGGGGGAAGCGGACGCGCAGCGTGGTGGAGGCCGAAGGCACTACCTTGACCGGCGTATAATCGGGAATCACCGCGGCTGGCAGCGCTGGAAGAATTCGAGCGCTAGCGAGCATCAACGATTCGCTCAACCCCCTACGTCAGGCGCATGCTGCTCTGCGCGAAGCGCGCGGCAGTCGCGCTCTCAGGATGCTAATGCGTGTCGCCACTCACGCTACGGCACCGTGATTGACGCACCAGCTCCGATAACACAGGATAAGCTTGTGGACGCGTCCGAAATCTTCCGGTTGCTGAGTTCCGTCATCACCTTGGTGACATCGTGCCTCGCCGTTCTAAAAAAAACTTAATCCCGGAATCGAACCGGCGGTTCAATTCTTCAGGGGCGAATCTCCTCTGAAGCGCCCAGCCTGGATAAAAAACTCTGCTGGCGCGCAGCAGTGACGACGTGCCTCAACGTGCGATCAAAGGTTCAAATCCCGGAAGATATCAACCATGCGCTGGCACTTGTAGCCGCTGGCAAACTGTTCGAGTTGCAACAGTGGATCGCAGATGGAAACCGGCTCCGGACGGACGAACTCGAAGACCGCAGGTTCTGCTGCCTTTATCAGGCTTGTGAGCGAGGATTTCACAGCATGGTGGACGTCCTCCTAAAGGCTGGAGGCTGGAGCCAGGAGGAGAAAGACGACTCGCTGAATCACGCGATGCATGAGCATCGCATGGATTTGGTGGAATTGTTGTTGGCTCATGGTGCGCAAACAGCCGCGATCGATTTTCAGGACGTGTGTCGGACAGTGAATCTTGAGCTCATGGAGCGGTTTCTGCGCGCTGGAGTGGATCCTGCAGCAGGTAACGCTTTCGCACGTGCGCTTGACGACATAAAGGCACGCCCACTCCTTAAATTCTACCGAGATCGTGTCGCGGAGTTTCCCGCACTGAAGGGCCAGATGGCGCTCGCGCTTACCTGCGCGGTCAGGGAGAAGAAAACGCGTTGGGCAGCGCTGCTCGCTTGGGCCGGCGCCGATCCCTTCATGCGCGTTCCGCACAGCCTATATGAGGGTTGGGATCTTGGCGATTACGGTGGATGGACAGCGGCCGAGGCAGCTTGCTTCTCCGGTGAACCTGACTTGGTGAAGGCACTGAAGCTGCGCCCTGATCCCGAGACACTTCAAGAGTTGCTTTACCGCGTCACTTGGCATCCATCCGTCGAAGTCATGAAAATGCTAATCCGTGGAGTTGCTCCGGAAGCGCTTAACTCTGCCGAGCGACGATCCTGCAAAGCCGTGGAAAAGATCATCGATCACCGTCCGGACTTTGGCTTTCGACGCATGACCGCGGAACAGGAAGGAGACGCTTTGGCCGCTTGTCTTGAAGTTTTGCTGGATGCTGGCGCGCGATGGAACCCCGATTTCAAAGAGATCGGATCAGTGCGACGTGATTTCGTCCGCAACTCTCCTCGATACATTGTTCGGGTCCTTCGGCTTCTGTTGTATGTTCCCGGAGCAGCTGATCGTGCTACGATTATTGAACTCTGCCGCACGCCAATCATTCGGAGAAAAATCTATGAGGGCGACCGCACGTTGGCGGACGAACTCGATGAGCTTGCTGATCACGTAGGATAGACTGATCACTGATATTTTAGCCAGTAGGGGTAAGGCTTGGGATCTGGATAAGAGTGATGGTGGTGAACTTCGTTCGGAGGCGGAGGTGGCGCGGGCATAGTCGGCGGACGAGGAATCCGTCGGGTGCTCGGATATGGGCCCCCAAAGGGAATCGCCGCCGGATCAAACGGGCCATCGTTCGCTGGATCGGGATAGCCGGTTTCGACAGGTGCTATCGTCTTCACGCGTGCACGCGCCCACACAACCCACTGTTCCTGTTCTGGCGTGAGCAATCCCGACGATGACTTCCAGCGTCGTTCACAATCGTCGATGAAGTCCGCGGTTGTATTCTGAAGCCTCCACCATTGCGCAGCCCGGATGAGGTTCTCTTCGCGGTGGCTCGCCATACCTTTGAGCGTTTCTTGATGCTGCGCTTTGCGCTCTTGCTCTGCACGTATCTTTGCCTCGGCTTGGTCACGCCGCCACTTTTCCTCGGATTCTAGGCGCGACTTTTCACGGGCGACGAACGTATCCCAGATTTCCTCGATTACCCGTGCCGTGATCTCTTCCAACGATACGTCGGGCTTCTGAACCAGGCTGCTGCCTGTGCTCCGGTTGTAGTAGTCTCCGGAGCCAACCGAAAATTGGAACCGACCTGATGGCTGACGCGAGGTGAGTTGCCACTCCCAACTCGGCCGCCGTTTCTCTTGTTCCGTTGGCTGTCGCTTGATGGTTTCGATTAGCTCTTCAATCGACAAGCTCAGCTGGTATTGCCCGCAATGAAACGCGGGGTGGCCATACTTGCCTCGGAATTTTCGGAATTCGACCCCGCGTGTCTCTAGTTCGGTTAGGATCGCATGAAACGATCGAACCAATGCGTCGATCGCCTTTTTGGAAACTGCGACCGTAGGCAGGTCCACCCGCTGGTGGATTTGCAGCAATCCCTGCTGATCGGGTGCTTCATTCGAAAGCACTGCCCGAAGTTCCCGCGCCACAGGGTGCAAACTGCGATTGTCAGAGGGAAGCTCGATGCGCTGAAGTTTCTTTGGCGGAGCTGGTTCGACCGGGCCGGAATTCGGTGTGTGTAGCTGCTGAGCCACGGCGGCTGCGAGCCCTTGACGTTCCTGCGCAATGGGAAGCTTCGGCAAAGGTGTCTTTTTCGGCTTCTGACCGGCTTCAACTTTGGCCCAATAGCCGCGTGGAGGAGTGGGAACTTGAAGTCGCTTGCAGGTCTTCGTCACAGCGACATCCGAGATGCCGAATTCCTGGGCCAGCTGAATGATTGGCGTCGTCCAAACGCGCTCATACAGTTGCTCGCGAGTCAGGGTAATCGCGCTCATGGTGTTGTTTTGGTAAACGCGTTCTGGATTGTGCCCTCAAGCGTGTTCTCCGCCGGACATGGTGGTGCTCGCGACCGAAACCGACATAGAAACGCGCTCTCACGTGGACCACGTCGGTCCTGCCCCTTTCGTGGTAGGTGCGCTACCCCGTTTTCGGGAGACGGTCGATATTGAGCGATGAGCACATCCTGAAACGCTAGCGGGGAATCCAAAGTCCTATGCAACTCGCCGATCTTACTGTCCCCGAACGCGCGCCCGTGGCGGAATCGATCAAGCCTGAATGGATACGTCTACCGGCACCTGGTGCGCGTTGTCGCTTCACCGGGCTTTCGCGCAGCACGCTCAACGAATTGACCATTCCCGGACCCGCGAATGACTATCACCCGCCGGTGAAAAGCGTTGTTCTTCGAAAGCGTGGCGCAACCCGAGGCATTCGCCTGATCAGCTATGATAGCCTGATGGCGCATTTGGCGGATTTGGCCTGAGCAAGCTGACGCGCGCATCGATGACGGAGACCTCATCAGTGAGCCTCAGGTGATTGCCTGCTGGAGGGCACGCCCAGCCGTGAATGCGTCCTGCTGCACTTGGAGCCGCTGCGTTTCGATGTCGTCGGTGTCGTTGGTGCTTGGCTCACCGAAGACAAAATACGCGGCTTTCATGGGACCAGGACCATCCGCGGTCAAAAATAGCGAGAGAGCTTTTACTGCATCGGGGAACGCCGGGTTATCCGCTTTGGCTTCTTGAGCGAAGGCCTCCATAGCAGCGTCCGTTCCTCCGTCGTAGTGTAGAATCGTATACAGGAGATCAAAGGCATCTTTGCCCTGTTGCCGATAGAGGAAGGCTCGGAGCTTCAGCACCAGGAATGGGCCGACGTCGCAGACGCGAGCAGTGAGCTTTTGGTCTGCACCGAACAGGTCTTCGCCTTCGACCGGAATCCGGCGAGCCGTTTCCAATGCGCGCACGACACCCGGCATCACACTCGCGGGCACATCGTCCACCATGCGCGTGCCGCGGGGTTGAGCGCCGTCTTCCACGAGAAAATCCACGTAGAGCGTGAAACCGCTGACGGTTTTCTCGAAACGTCCGGGATATTGCTGGCTCGGCTTGAAGCCCTGTGCCCGCAGATCGGAGGAAAGGCTGCCGTATTGGCCGGCGGATGTTCCCAAGGCCACGCCAAAATCAACATCGAGCGTGGCCGGTCGCGGCAGCGCGCCGCGGCCCGAGGGGTGCCGGCAAATATAGTGCGGCACCAGTCCGCCGAGAAGCACCAGGTCTTCGTGATAGCTGCCCAATCCCGCCCAGACCGTGAGAAACGCCGGCTGCGCCTGGGCGACCGCACGGGGATCGTATTCGCCATAGGTGTCGTATTTCATGAGCGGCAGAATCCCGGCCATTCGCGCAGCGCTTGGGCTTGCTCCGGGCCGCGCAACCCTGTCTTGAGGAGATCGAGATAAATCTGCGCGTCGGTGACCAGCGGCAGATCCTGAACGAACTGGCGCTCACGAAATACTCCCTCATCGACCGGCACGTGGAACCACACTCGGCCGGCGTCATTTACCGGTTGCAGGTTCGCTTGCTTGAGAACGTCAGCGGACGGCAACTGCGCGACGTAGAGTGAAACAACGGGCGGTTCCGTGTAGGGGTGACGCAGCCAGGCGGCGATCCATTGCGTGAACGCGAACGGAGGACCGCCATGCGCGAGCGCATTGCGCAGGGTTTTCGCCAAGCGTAGGGGATCGCTGCTCAGAGTTGCGTATCGATACGTCGTTACCCGACGGGCAAAGTCGTCGGCATGAACCCATGCGTCGAGAAGAGCCGAATGAGACGCGACCTGGAAACGGCGCGCATCGGTCTTCTTGAGGAGACCTTGGCGGATAAGATAAGTGACGACGCGCGACACCAGTCCGGACGTGGCTCCGGTGCGTTGGATTAGCTCGGCCTGCTGCCACGCGCGTTCAGAATCGGTCAAAAGAGTGCGCACGATGCGCGCGCTCTTTCCGACAAAAACGTTGCGGGGTTCCTGCTCGAACCGAAAGCGACGTCCTGGAAGGCTCGGCAACGAAACGAGCAGACCCGGCCCGCGAAGAAACAGTTGCCCGTTGAGATCAGCCACGCTGGCTCCGCGCTCGCGACATGCTTCAAGGAAAGCGGGGGTGGCGCGAGGCACGACCAACAATGGCTGGGCCTTTGCCTTCGGGTCGCTGGACGGGATGTCGGCAAGGGTCGGCGCCAAAAGAAATTTAAGATCGAAGCGGAACTGGCGCCCGTCGAACTTGAGCCGTGCTTCCGATGGTTGGGTGGAGGAATCCAACGAGATCGGCTCGATCCTGTTTTCGTGCACAATCAGGTCGGCGAACTCGCGAGCGAGTTCGGACGAAGTTCTGACGGACGACTTCTTACTAGCAACCATGGTTTTACTGCCCGATAAGAATGGCTATTACAGTAAGGAACGCAAGTCTTACCGAAAAGCTCGGTTTTACTGGCTAGTAAAAAAGCCAGTTGCAGTAAGAGGCGTTGCACGCCCCGGAACGTTCACAAGACCAGAGTTTGGTCCGCCAGCGGAAGTAATGAGGGCAATTTTTCAATCGCTGCTCGCTTCGTCTCCTCGTCCATGTGCGTGTAGTTGAGACTGACCAACTGCGACTCATGCCCGATGATGTCACGCACCACCGATTCGGGCACCCCGGCCTTCTTGAGCCAAGACGTGGTGTTGTGTCGCAAGCTGTGGAAGGTGAGTTCGCTCACCGTGCGTCGTCCTTTCCGACCCTTCCCGGTGCTCTTGTGCGTGCGCTTCGCCGTCAAGCCCGCCTTCACCAGCAGCGCGTGAAACTGGCCCGAAAGCCGGCGCGACTCGCCTTCGGCGTCGAGGCGTTCGCTGTGCGCGTGAGGAAAGACGGGATCATTAGGTTCATGCACGCCGAGCGAGACGAGATGAGCGCGCAGCGGCGCTGCCAGCGGGATTTTGACGACACGGTTCGTCTTGTGGGTGCGGAAACTCACCACGCCATCGTCGAGGTCGACCATGCGCCACGTCATCGAAGCGATGTCTCCGAGCCGCTGGCCGGTGTAGAGGCCCGCGAGCACGATGCCGCGCCACTCCCCCTCGGCGACGGCGAACAGCTGCTTCAGTTCAGCTTCGGTGAAGGGCCGCCGCTCCGGTTCATCGTCCTCCCGGCGCTCTTTTAGCGTCTTGATCGCGGTGGCCGGATTGTCGAGGCGCAGCCCGTCGGCGACCGCTTGCCGGAACGCGGACCGCAAAATTTTCAGGTCCGTGTTGGCCGTGGACGGCGAGGTCTTTTCCGCCACCCGATCGCGAAACTCCAACACGTCGCGCTTGTGCACGTAGGCGATGTCCTTCTCCGCTCGATCCGCAAGGTAGCCCAGGAATTTTTCGACGGCGTTTTCGTAGCGCTTGTAGGACCCGCTGGTGGTCTCGTTCTTCTTGTTCTGGAGCCAGTCAGTCAGGAACTTTTTGACGGTGGCGTGGTAGAGCTGCTCGCCGTGCAGCTCCTGGTAAATGTCCGACACGATCTTTCGGGCCTGCGCCTCCGTGAGCTTCATCCGGTAGGCTGCTTCGAACTTCTGGGCCATGCCGAGGGCGCGGGTCCGGTCCGTGGTGCTCGTCGAGCGCTGCCGCTGGACGCCATTTCCATCCGTGAAACACGCGACCCAGAATCGGGAGTTTGGCTTTATTCGCAGCGAAGCCATAGGCCTTGTGAGGTGACAATGACAGTGACAATGACGCCGAGTTTTTCAGAGGACGTCGATTTTCTAAGTCATTAGCGACACGCACAACACCTTTTTATTCAACAAGCTATGTGGAGACCGGGGTTCGAATCCCCGTGGGGACGCCAATTTTAAAAGCCCGTAATTCGAAAGAGTTACGGGCTTTTGAGTATCTGTCTGCCTGGAACTTAGCGACTTCGCGCCACCACGCAGAAGTTTGACGCGCTGCCGGGCAGGCATTGCTCTCGCGGGATGACGTTTGCCGAAATCGCTGCCGCGCTCCCCACCCAAGCGGTCACTTCCATCGAGGGCCTCCCCTTCCCGCGCATCGCGTCGGGCAAGGTCCGCGAGATCTTCGATCTCGGCGACGCGCTCCTCCTGGTCGCGACCGACCGGCTCTCGGCGTTCGACGTCATTTTGCCCGACGGCATTCCGGGCAAGGGCTCCATTCTCACGCAGATGAGCCACTGGTGGTTCGCGCAACTGAGCCACATTATTCCGAATCATCTGTTGCCCGATCAAGCGGCCGAGTTCGCGCGTCGCGGCATCACCGACCGCAATCTGCAACTCCGCAGCATGATCGTGCGAAAACTGAAACCGCTCACGATCGAATGCGTGGTGCGCGGCTATCTCGTCGGCAGCGGCTGGAGCTCGTATCAGAAAACTGGATGCGTCTGCGGCATCACGCTGCCGCCGGGTCTTCGTCAGGCCGACCGCCTGCCCCAAGCCATTTTTACGCCGACGACCAAGGCGCCGAAGGGCCAGCACGACGAGCCGATCGACGACGCACAGGGCGCCGCGGCGATCGGCGCTGCACTTTACGAGAAGGTGAAGGCCACGAGCCTCGCGCTGTATCAGTTCGGTCACGATCGGGCACGCCGGGCCGGCATGATTCTCGCCGACACGAAGTTCGAGTTTGGCACCGACGAAGCGGGCAACCTCATCCTCATCGACGAAGTGCTCACGCCCGATTCGTCACGTTACTGGCCGGCCGAGTCCTACGCGGTCGATCGTTCGCCGCCGAGCTACGACAAACAGTTCGTCCGCGATCACCTGCTCGCCATCAAGTGGAACCAGCAGCCGCCCGCGCCCACGCTGCCGGCGGCCGTCATCGAGCGCACCCGCGAAAAATACCTCACCGCGTTGCTGAATCTGCTCGGCGGCTGAGGGTAAGCGGCATGAGCCGCACTGAACCCCAAGTGCTCGAATTCCTGTTCGGCGACGCCGGCGCGTTTCCCAACAACCCTCGGCTGCCGGTGCTCGTGTATAAACACGCGGGCCTCGCTCACGCTGCCGCGAACACCGACGCACTCGCCCGCTGGTTTGAGGAGACTTGGCCACAGCATGGCTGGGGCGCTGCGTGGCGCTGGGGCGTTTACGATTTCCCGCATTATCACAGCACCGCACACGAAGTCCTCGGCGTTTACCGCGGCCAAGCGAGCCTGCGACTCGGCGACCGCACGGGCGCGACACTCGTGGTCGAGCCGGGCGATGTGATCGTGCTGCCCGCAGGCACGACGCACCAGAACCTCGGCGCGAGCGCGGACTTTCAGGTCGTGGGCGGTTATCCGGAAGGACAATCTGCTGATCTTCTGCGCGGTGCCCCCGGAGAGCGTCCGGCCGCTGACGAACGTATCGCACGCGTGCCCCGCCCCACCGGCGACCCGCTCTTCGGCACCGACGGCCCACTCACCCGACGCTGGGCCGCGTAGTCGATATTTGGATACAGCGACCGTGCGCAGCGCGACGGGAAAGCGACGACGAGATCGCGGGCCTTACGGAAGTAGGAGCAAGGAAAACTAGAGTCGCAACGAGGGTATCACGTCACGAGCGTGCCCGGTTTTCCCCACTCTATTACAATCGGTTAACCAATACCTTGTATAAGTTTGAACCGTAATACGGTTCAAATGTGCGAGGCGCGGATGGGGACGGAGTGCGGACGGGGTCGAGCCTCGGTGCGGACGGGGTCGGGGTCAGGTGCGAACATAGTCGCGCCCAAATCCGAACATGGTCGTGCCAACGTGCGGATACGGTCGCAGCCGCGGGCGCAGCGGGGCGGGACTTGGTTCGGCCAAGCTCGCGCGGAGGAGCGGATCGCGGCGGGACTCGTCGCCGAGATTCCCTGCGCGTTCGCGGCCGATTACTGCGGGATGCCGGTTTGGCGGACGGGGACGACGGTGCCGTTTCGCTCGCGAATGAGTTCGCGGCGGAGCCAGTCGAGCGCGGCGTTAACGGCGCGGATTTTCACCGCGGATCGCGGACCAGGATAACTGAGTTTGCGCGACCACACGCCGTGCGGCGCGTGGAGGGCGATAAAGATGGTGCCGATGGGATTGCCGCCAGGACCGAGGGTTTCACCGGCGAAGCCGGTGACGGCGAGACCGTAGTCGGAGCCGAGCGCTTCGGCGACGCCGGTCGCCATCGCAACAGCGCACTCGGCGCTGGCCGCGCCGTGCTGGAGCAGCAAGCACTCGGGTATATCCAAAAGTTGCATACGCGCGTCATTGCTGCAGCAGACCACGCCGCCGGCGAAAAACTTGCAGGCGCCGCCGAGCTCGGTGAACGCGTTGGCCAAAAGTCCGCCGGTGGCCGTCTCCGCGACGGCGAGGCGGCGCTCCTGCACGCGGAGCAGATCGCTGGTGAGGCGAGCGAGCGAGTCGTGTCCGTAAGTCGTGAAATCCTCCCCGATCACGCGCGAACACTCGCGGGCAATGCCTTCGATTTCCGCAACCGAGAGGCGTCCCGAAGGCGAGCTGAGGCGGCAGTCGACCATGCCTTCGTGCGCGCAAAAGGCGACGCTGAGTCCTTCGGCGTGGCGGTCGAGGACGGGCTGCAATTTCAACTCGAGTGCGGATTCGCCGATCCCGGCGGTGCGGATCTGCACGTAAGCTTCGCGGTCGAGCAGAAGGCCGCGCGCCTCAAGTCGCGGGAGCACTTGCTCGATGAACATCGGCTGCAGTTCGTTGGGCGGACCGGGCAGCATGCAGAGCACGCGGCCGTCGCGTTCGAACCAGAGGCCGGGCGCGGTGCCGTTGGCGTTGGTCAGCACTTCGCCGTCGGCGAAGCGGTAGGCCTGCTTGAGATTGTTGGGACCCATGCGCCGGCCGAAAGCCGCGAAGCGATTGGCGATCGCCTGCTCGATGGCGGTATCGAAAACGAGTTGTTGCTTCAACACCGTGGCGATCGCTTCGCGCGTGCGGTCATCGCACGTGGGTCCGAGACCGCCCGTGGTGATGATCACGTGGGAGCGCGCCCAGGCCTGCTCGAACTCAGCGGCGATCTGCGTGGCCTCGTCTGCAACGGTGGAGTTGCGGGAAAGCTGCACGCCGCGGCGGCCGAGCTGTTGACCGATGAACGCAAGATGCGTGTTGGTCGTGAGGCCCAGGAGTAATTCATCGCCGAGCGTGAGAAGTTCGTAACGAACCTGATTCACGGGAGAGCGAGCGTGCTGGACCTGAGGAGAAACCATACTTGCGGGAGGCGAGAATAGGCGGAATCTGGGAAAATGCCAGCCACCGACCCAGTGAACCTGAAGGAGAAGGTCCGGCATCTGCCTGATCGGCCGGGGGTGTATTTAATGAAGGATCGGCTCGGGCGAATCATCTATGTCGGTAAGGCCAAGAGCTTAAAAAAACGTGTCAGCTCGTATTTCCAAGCCGGTCGTGCGCGCACGATCATGCAGCCAAAAATTCGCGCGCTGATTTCGTTGATCGAGGATTTCGAAACGATCGAGGTGAAGTCGGAACCGGAAGCGCTGCTGCTCGAGGGCAAGCTGATCAAGCAGTGGCGTCCGCGCTACAACACCGATTTTACCGACGACAAACGCTTCCTGCTCGTGCGCGTGGATCTCGCGGAAGAGCTGCCGCGCTTCCGGCTCACGCGCATCAAGAAAGACGACCGCTCGCGCTACTTCGGGCCGTTTGCGCACAGCGGTTTGCTGCGCAAGACGCTGGCGCAGATGCGGCGGCAGTTCGGCATTCTGCTCGGCGACGGCACGCCGGAGCGACTGCCCGACGGCACGTGGCGACTCTACGACGACGTGCGGCAGGAAATTTACGGCGCGGCGACAGTCGTGCGCACGGAGGACTATCGCAGGCGCGTCGAGGAAGCGTGCGCGTTTCTCGAAGGGAAATCGCGCGAGTGGTTAGAGACGCTCCGCAACGAAATGGCCGCGGCGGCCGCGCGACAGGAGTTCGAGAAAGCCGCGGAGCTGCGCGACGTGGTGTTTGCGCTCGAGAAAACGCTGGCGAAAACGCGCCGCTTCGAGCGCATCGATCCCACGCGACCCGAGGGCGACGAGGAAGCGCTGCGCATGCTGCAGGAGGCACTGGCGCTGTCGGCCCCGCCGCGAAAAATGGAGTGCTTCGACATCTCGCACATCTCGGGCACATTCGTCGTGGCTTCGATGGTGCACTTCGCCAACGGCCGGCCGGACAAGAACGAATACCGTCGCTTCTCGATCAAGAGCTTCATCGGCAACGACGACTTTCGCGCGATGGAGGAAGTCGTGGGACGCCGCTATCGTCGACTCGCGGAGGAAGGGCGTGCGTTTCCCGACTTGATCGTGATCGACGGCGGACGCGGCCAGATCGGCGCGGCGCTGAAAGCGTTTGTGGCGATCGGCGTGAATCCGCCGGCGCTCATCGGTCTCGCGAAGAAACATGAGACAATCATTTTCCCCGACGCGCGCGCACCGCTGAATCTCCCGCTGAATCACCCCGGGCTCAATCTGCTGCAGCGTTTGCGCGACGAGGCGCACCGTTTCGCCAACACCTATAACGCGAACCTGCGCTCACGCAAAATTCGCGAGAGCGTGCTCGATGATTTTCCGGGACTCGGCGAGAAGCGGCGTGCGACGCTGCTCGGACATTTCGGCAGCATCGACCGGCTGCGCGCGGCGTGCGTCGAGGAGATCGCCGAGGTCGATGGCTTCGGCCCGCGCATGGCGGCGGAGTTGCATCGCTTCCTGCATCCACCGCTACCTGCTCCGACCGACACGAAAACGGAAACGACCGAGCTGGACGTGGAGACCGGCATGCCGCGCGTGCCAAACGACGCCGCAGGCGAGACGACGAACTGACGCGCCCGTTTCCGCTGGGAAAAACACCCCGACCGCGCATCGTGCTGCCAGCATGAGTGTGCGACTCCCCCTGCTCGCCGCCGTTTTTTCCGTCGTCATGTCTTCCGCCTCCCTGGCCGAAGTGACGCTCGCATCACCGTTCACCGATCGCGCGATTTTGCAGCGCGAGAAACCTGTCCCCGTGTGGGGCCGCGCGGCGCCGCGCGAAAAAATCACGGTGCAGTTTCGCGACCAGACGCACGAAGTCGTTGCCGGCACCGACGGCCGCTGGCGCGTATGGCTGAAGCCGCTCGCCGCGAGCACGGAGCCGGCCGAATTGATCGTGAGCGGCAAAAGCAACCGCCTCACCGTGCGCGAGGTGTTGGTCGGCGAAGTGTGGCTCGCGTCGGGCCAGTCCAACATGGAGTGGCCGGTGAACATGGCGCGCGACGCCGACAAGGAAGTGGCCGCGGCGAACTTCCCGCTGATTCGCGAGCTGAAGATCGAGCACGCGGTGGCTTCGACGCCTGCGGACGAAACGAAAACCAGCGGCTGGCGCGCGGCGACGCCGGGCGAAGTCGGCGGATTTTCCGCAGTCGGTTATTTCTTCGCGCGCGATCTGCACCGAAAACTCGGTGTGCCGATCGGGATTATCCACAGCTCGTGGGGCGGCACCGCGATCGAAGCGTGGATGAGCGATGAGGTGCGCAACGCGACGCCGTTCGCGGCGGCGATTGCCGCGCGCTGGCAGCAGGCGAAAAGCGAGTGGCCGCCGGAGCGCGTCGCGCAGTATCCAGCGGATCTCGCGGCGTGGGAAGCGGCGGAAAACGAAGCGAAAGCGAAGGGCACGAAAAATCCCCTGCCCTGGCCGCAGCCGCCCGCGACCGAAACATCGCCGCGCCGCCCCGCCGGACTCTACAACGCGATGATCGCTCCGCTCGCGCCCTGGGCCGTGCGCGGCGTGTTGTGGTATCAGGGCGAGTCGAACATCGACTACACGCCCGAGTATCCGCCGCTCTTTGCCTCGCTGATCCGAAGCTGGCGCGAAGCCTGGGAGGAGCCGGAGCTGCCGTTTTATTTCGTGCAGATCCCGAACTACGGCGACGGCGAACCGCTCGGCCGCAAATGGGCGCGCCTGCGTGAAGCGCAGGCGACGGCGCTTACGTTGCCGGCCACCGCGATGGCGGTGACGATCGACATCGGCGAGGCGGACAACATCCACCCGCTGAACAAGCAGGACGTCGGACGCCGGCTCGCCGCGATCGCGCGGGCTCAGATTTACGGACTTTCGGGCGATTGGTCTGGACCGATGTTTGCGCGCGCGACGCGCGAAGGCTCGGCGATGCGCGTGCACTTCACGCATGCGGGCACGGGCTTGGTGGCGCACGACAAGCCGGTGCAGGCGCTCGAACTCGCGGGCGCCGACAAGGTGTTTCATCCCGCGGTCGCACGCATCGTGGGCGAGACGCTCGTGGTGACTTCGCCCGCGGTGAAGGAACCGGTCGCCGTGCGCTACGCGTGGAGCAATGCGCCTCGCGCCAATCTCTACAACGGCGCCGGCTTCCCCGCCGCGCCATTTCGCTCGGACGATTGGTAAGCGGCGAGGAAATCGCAAAGGTGCGAAGGCGAGCGAGAGCGCGCATCGGCCGTCGCGCGGCGCACAATCGATGTGTGCGCATTGATCGGCCCAAAAAAGCAGGCGGACCCGTGTGGGTCCGCCTGGAAGTGTAAGAAGCGAGTCGCGTTGGCGCCCGATCAGGGCACCTCGTAGATCTCAACGACCAAGCGGCCCTTGGTGGATTTGCCCGAGCGGCCCTGCACCGTGTAGACGCCGGGCTTCAGCTTGATGAGGATCGCGGTGTCGATGAGGCTCGAGCTGAGCTCGGAGGCGCCGACCTTCTTCGTGGCGGACGTGATCTTCGATTTGGACGCAGCGGGATAGCTCTTGCGCACGGTCTCGGGCTTTTCCCAATCGCGGTTCTTCGCGAGCAGCGTGCCCTTCTTGTTGTAAACGCCGAGCCACGGATCCTTGACGCCCTTGGAACCGAGCTTCGGTCCGAGGCCGCGAATCAGGAGCGTTTTGCTGCCGCTGCCCTTGATCTCGAAGCCGGCGACGACGGGCTTGCCGTTCGCAACGTAGTGGCTGCGCATCTTCTGCGTGGAGAGCTTTGAGGCATCCTTCGCAAAGGGCGACGTGACGGCGGTATCGTAAACTTCGAGAAGGACATTGCCCGACTTGTCGCTGCCGACGCCAGTGACGCGCAGGCGATAGCTGCCGGGCTTCAGCGTGACGAGGATCGCGGCATCCTTGCTGTTGTTGCTGAGAGCAGAGGCACCGACTTTTTGGAATACCTTGCGGAGTTCAGCGCTGCCGCCCCACGCGCGCTCGCTCGCGAGCAGCTTCGAACCGCGGGTCAGTTCCAGCTTCGGCTGCGGCAAGCGGTTGCTGACGCCGAGCGCTTTCAAACCAGGGCCGACCGCACGCAGCAGGACCGTCTGAGGCTTCTTGCCGGAAACCTTGAAGTAGAGATAAGCCGGGCGGCCCGAGCTGACGTAGGAGAGATTGCTCGTGCGGAGCAGGCGCGACGACTTGGTCGTGGCGACGCTGCCGGACTTCACGGTGATCTTCACGGTGCCCGTGCTTTTACCAGTCGAGTTGTAAACCGTCACCTTGACCTTGTAGGTGCCGGCCTTCGTCGCGGTGCCGGAGATGATGCCGGTGGCCGAGTCGATGGTGAGGCCCGGAGGCAGGCCCTTCGCGGTGTAACGCGTCGGGGAATCCGTCGCAGGCACGGCGTAGAGGAAATCCTTGCCGCGCTGCGCTTCCACCTTCGTGGCACCCGTCACGACCGGCACCGGCGGCAGGTAGAACTGATGCTCGCTTAGATAGAGGCCGCTGCCGGTGCCCGCGCCCGCAGGCACGAACGCGCGCACGCGGTAAAGCAGGTTGGTCTTCGAGGGCAGCGCCAGACCGGTGAGCTGCCACTCGTTCGTGGAACCCACGCGCTTCGCCGTGCCGACGCTGGACCACTCGACGCCGCCGTCGGTGGACGTCTCAAACACCACCTGCGCGGGAGTGGGCATCGCGCCGCTGGGCGTCCAGCTCATGACCGTGCGGTTATTGTTCACCGCAAAGGTTTCACCGGCGACCGCATCTCCGCTGAGGCGCGCGATGCCGTAGCGGGCCACGCTGCCGACCTTGGTGAACGCGCCGCCGATGTAGGTCTTTCCTTCGGGCGAGAGGAGGATCGTCGAAACCCGGCCGTTGGGCGACTGCTTGAAGGACTTGTCGAGCGAGCCGTTCGCCTTGAGGCGCGCCACGTATTTGCGCGTGGTCGAGCCGACCTTGGTGAACGCGCCACCAATGAGGATCTTGCCGTCGGCCTGGACGACGATCGCGTCGACCTCGCCGTTGAGGGTGACGTTGAAGCTGCTGTCCTTGCTGCCGTTGGCGTTGAGGCGGCCGAACGTGGCCGATTTGCCGGAGCCGGCGGCATAGAGGATCTTGCCGTCGGGCTGCACCGCGAGGCGACGAACCGGGCCGCTCACGGTGGCGTTGAAGCCCGTGTCGGCGGTGCCGTCCGTCTTGAGCCGGGCGAGATACTTGCGGCTGGCGCCGCCGATCTTCGTGAAGCTGCCGCCGGCCAGGATCTTTCCGTCGGACTGGATGGCGAGCGCCGAAACGGTGTTGTTGGCGTCCGGGTTGAACTTCTTGTCGAGCGAACGCGTGCTCGTCATGCGCGCGATGCGGTTGCGCTTCGTTCCGTCCATCTTCGTGAACGAGCCCGCCACGACGATCTGATTGCTCGCAGAGAGCGCGAGCGCGCGGACTTCGCCGTTGGGATTCGGGAGGAAGCTGCTGTTCAAACCGCCGCTGGAGCTCAGGAGCGCGAAGTTGTTCACCGGCGCGCCTGCGATGTTGGAGAACGAGCCGCCGATCACGAGCGCGGCCACGGACTGCACTGCGCTGAAGGAACCACCCGCGAACACCACGCCGCCACTCGTGACAGCGACGGTGCTGACATTGTTATCGAGATCGGGGTTGAACGCGGCATCAACACGGCCGCTGCTGGCGTTCACTCGCGCGATGCGGTTGCGCACGATCACCGTGCTTTCGTCGTCCGCATAGCGCAGCGCGGAAAACGCGCCGGCCACGATGATGCGATTGCTGCTGGCCTGCGCGAGCGCGAGCACCTGTCCGTTCGCGACGAGCTTGAAGCTGCCATTGAGCGAACCCGAGGCCTTGAGGCGCGCGATGAAGGGGTGGCGGGTCGAACCGATGCGCTGGAAGTTGCCGCCGACGATCACCTCGTCGTCGCCAATCGGGAGCACCGAGGTCACGGCGCCATCGATCTTGGGCTTGAAGGCCGTGTCGACCGAACCGTCGGCTTTGAGCCGGGCCAGGTAAGCCTGCTCGACCGTGTCCTCCGTCGTGTTGCGCTTGAACGCTCCGAAGCCACCACTGACCAGCACCTTGTCGCCCGAGGCGGCGAGGAGGTTGAGCACGAAGCCGTTGGGGCTCGGGTTATAGTCCTCGTCGACCTTGCCGTCCTTGGTGAGCAGCGCGAGGTAGTTGCGCGCGGTCGAGGAGGATTCGCCGGAAGAAGTGACTCGGGTGAACGCACCGCCGATGAAGATCTGATCGTCGGCGTCGCCCTTCGGCAGGATCGCGTAAACGACATCGTTCGGCGTGGGGTTGAAGTCGCTGTCGAGCGCGCCCGACGCGCTGAGGCGTGCGAGGTAGGGACGATCCTTGCTGCTCCCTCCCTGGCTGGCCACTTTCTTGAACGCGCCGCCCACGAGCAGCTTGCCGTCTTTTTGAATGGCGACGGTATACACAGCACCGTCGAACTGCGGCTCAAAAGTCGTATCGCGCGTGCCGTCTGCATTGTAGCGCGCGAGCGAAAGCGTGGTCTCGCCGTCGTTCACGGTGAAGCGGCCCGCGATGAGGATTTTCCCGTCGGCGAGCGGATAAACGCGGCTCACGGTGCCGGAAAGGCGATCGGCCGTGGAAGGCATGAACGCATCCAGGAGTGCACCGTTGGAATTGAACGCCGCCAAACCCGAGTGCTGCGTCGCGATCGGCGCGCTCGAGGGGAGCACCGCGAGACTGTGCACGGGACCGTTGGGCTGCGGGTAGAAAATCCCGTCCGCCACACCGTCCGCATAGAAGCGCGCGAGGTTCTTCGAGTCGGCGCCGTTGAAATCGTCAAAACTGCCCGCGACCAGCACGCGACCGTCGCCTTGATGCGCGAGCGCATGCACGGTCGGCGGAGCCACGCCGCCGAGATCCGCGTTGAAAGCGGTGTCCAACTTGCCGTTTTCCGTGACGCGCGCGAGGCGGGAACGTTTGACGGACGAGCTGGCGCCGGTGGGCTTGAGACTGGCGAACGTGCCGGCGATCAGGAGCTTGTTGTCGGACTGCTGAGCCAGCGCCATCACGAGATTACCCGAGCGGGAATCGAAACCGAGATTGAAGCCGCTGTCCGGCTCGCCATCGCTGCTCAAGCGCGCGACGTAGCGGCGACCGAGCGTCGAATCGGAGGACCCGTGCACGCCCACGGTCGTGAAGGCGCCGCCGGCCACGATCTTGCCGTCCGCTTGCACCACCAAGGAGGCCACGCGTGCGTCGAAGCGGGCTTTGAAATCCTGGTCGATTTTGCCGTCGAAACTCATCCGCACGATATTTCCGCGCTCGTAGGTCGCTTCGCTGTCGCCCACCTGCGCAAAAAGACCGCCGACGATCAGCTTCTCCGACTGGATCGCCAGCGCCGAGACGCTGCCGTTGATGCCGGCCTCGAACTTGGGGTCGAGTTCGCCGTTCGCCTTCAAAGCGGCGATGCCGTAGTGATAGGCCCCGCTCTTCCCGTTCGGCTGCAGCAGCGTGAAGTCGCCGCCGATGAACATCGTGCCATCCGAGCGAAGCGCGATCGCGTGCACCGCGCCGTCCGCATTGGGGTTGAAGTCCTTATCGACCGTGCCGTCTTCGTTCAGACGCATGATGTAGCGGCGCGTGGTCGTGTCGGAGGAACCGTTGGGACGCAGCACCGTGAAGCTGCCGCCCACGAGGATCTTCTTGTCCGGCTGCACCACGATGGTGGAAACGGTGCCGTTCGTGTTGGGATCGAAGCCGGTATCGACGGAGCCGTCGGTGTTGAGACGAGCGATGTAGCCGCGGACCACGTTGTTCACCACCGTGAAGCTGCCGCCGATCAGAAGTTTACCGTCGGCCTGCTGCACGATGCTGAAGACGCGGCCGTTGGTGCTGCCCTTGAAGTTCCCATCCACGCCCCCGTTGGCATTCAGCCGCGCGATGCCTGAGCTGCTCTTGCCGGCGACGCTCGTGAAATCACCGCCGAGGAGAATCTTGCCATCCGACTGCACCGCCACCGCCGAGGCCCGGCCGACCGAGCCCGGATCGAGGTTGGTGTCGATACCGCCGCTGCGGAGCACGCGGGCGACGTTGCTGCGGCTGATGCGCTTGGCAGCGCTATCCACCATCGCGGAAAAACCGCCGCCGAAGATCACGCTGCCGTCGGCTTGGAGCGCCACGGCGTTGACGTAGTAGTTGAACGACGGGTCAAAGCTGGAATCGATCGCGCCGCTCGGCAGGATGCGGGCCGCGTAACTGCGCGCCGCACCGCCCGTGCCCGCCACCGCCGTGAAGCGACCGCCGATCACGATCCGACCGTCACCTTGAACCGCCACCGCGAACACCGGGCTGTTGGGAGCGGCGGTGAAGGACGTATCGATCGAGCCATCCGAATTTACGCGGGCCACGTTGTTGCGCGTGACCGAGCTGCCGCTCGACGGATTGAGGCTGGTGAACGCACCGCCGATGATGATCCGCTGATCGGGCTGCACTGCGATCGCGTTGACGGCGTTGTTGACCTTGAGATTGAAGCTCGTGTCGACCGTGCCGCTGAGATTCAGGCGGGCGAGACGGTGGCGCGTGATTTCGCTGCTGCGGCCATTGGGTTGCACGGTCGTGAAACCACCGCCGACGAGCAACTTACCGTCGGCCTGCTGCGCGAGCGCAAGCACGAGGCCGCCGAAATTGGGATCAAAGGTCTTGTCGAGCGAGCCGCTCGCCGTGAAGCGCGCGATGCGGTTGCGCGTGACGGCCTTGCCCGAGCCGCCGGGTTGCACGGTCGTGAAGCCGCCGCCGATCACGATCTTGCCATCCTGCTGCACCAGAATCGCACGCACGTCGGGCACGAGTCCGCCGCCCACGTTGGGATCGAAGCTGTCCACCGAGCCGCTGGCGCTCAACCGCGCCACATAGCCGCGCTTTTTGCTGCCGATTTTGGTGAACTTGCCACCGATGAGAATCTTGCCATCCGGCTGCAGCGCGATCGCCTGCACGCGGCCGTTGACCTTGGGTTTGAAGGACTCGTCCAGCGTGCCGTCGATGTTGAAGCGCGCCAGGTTGCTCACCGCGATCTTCGCGCGCGCGCCGTTGGGCTTCGCCGACGAGAACTCGCCGCCCACCAGGATCTTGCCGTCGGGCTGCACCGCCACCGCGTAAACGGTTCCATTGACGTTCGGATCGAATGCGTCAGCCACCGACTGGGCGCGCAAAACCGGGGCCGCGATCATCAGCACCAGACCTAGCCAACTCAAGGTGCGCACCGCGGAGCGGAAAACAGGGACAGTGAACATATTGGGATACGAAAGGGAAGAAACGGAAAGTGACAGCAAGGGACCCGGAAGACGGAAGCGTCAGGAGTTCTCCCCGATACGGGTGCCCATGACAAGCCTCGTGCTCGCCTGTTGGCAAGCTCCCCGGAGCACGAAGCAGGATCGGTCAACGCGGAAATCCACGAGGCGCCCTTAGTGCCCCGCCCGATTTACGAAGTTCCGGGAAAATACCCTCCCGCGGTCCGGACATCCCACCGGGTGCGACCCGCTCGCCTAAGATTTACTGCGGTCACACGTAGTCTTTGCTCACTCCTCCTTCTTCATGAAACGCACCCTGCTCCTCCTGCCACTGATTGTCGCCACGGTGTTTGGCCAGCCGCTCACCCCCGACTCCACGCTCCGCGAAGTCACCGTTTACCTCGACCGCGCCGTCCTCACCCGCACGGCCACGGTCGACTTACGCCAGACCGGCATCGTCGAAATCGTTTTCGAAAAACTCCCCGCCCAACTCGTCGAGGGCAGCCTGCAAGCTTCCGGCCAGGGCGAAGCCGCCGCCACGCTGCTCGATGTTTCCACCCGCGCGACCTATCTCGAGGCCGCCGCGAACCCGCGCGTAAACGCACTCGAACAACAACTGCGCGATCTCGCCCACCAGGAGCGCACGCTCGCCGACCGCGCCACGCTGCTCAACCAGCAGCGCGACTACGTGCTCCGTATCCAGACCGCCACCACGCAGCCGCCGAAAGAGGGCACGCCGATCACCTCGCTTGAGGTTTGGACGCGCATGCTCGCGTTTTCCGAAGAGCAGCTCGCCAAGTTCGCCGCCGAACAACGCACACTCGACGCCGAGCGCGAGGAACTGAAAGCCCGACGCGACGCGCTCGAGCGCGAACTCTCCGATCTTCGCAGCGCCAGTGGCCGCAGCTACCAGACCGCCGTCGTGCGCCTCGACGTCGCTTCTCCGGGCACGCTCGATCTCACGGTTCGCTACGCCGTCTTCGGGGCGAGTTGGACACCCACCTATGACGTTCGCGCACGCAGCACCGAGCGCACGGTCGAGATCGGCTACGCCGGCCTCGTGCGCCAATCCACCGGCGAAGACTGGAATCAAGTCGCCCTCACGCTCTCCACCGCGCGTCCGTCGCTCGGCGGCGCCGCGCCAGAACTCTCGCCTTGGATCGTGCAACAGCGCCCGACGGAAGCCGACGCGGTGATCCTTTCAGGCTTCGGCGCCGAATCCACTCGAGATAGAAACCCCCGCGCCCTCACCGCCGCACCCGCTGTGCGTCAGGAAAAAATCTCCCGCCCGGTCGCCGTCGCCACCGCCCGCGTCGAATCCCAGGCGACTTCGGCAACGTTCCGCATCGCCGCGCCTGCCACGATCCCGGCCGACAACGCTCCGCACAAAGTCCCCGTACCCAAAATCTCCCTACAAGCCGATTCGTCCTACCAAAGCACGCCCAAGCTCCTCCCCGCCGCGTTTCTCACCGCCCGCGTAGCCAACTCCTCCGAGTTTCCCCTGCTCGCCGGTCGCGCGCAGGTGTTTCTCGACGACATGTTCGTCGCCAGCACCGATTTCCGCAGCGTCATGCCCGGCGAGAAATTCGACCTCGCGCTCGGCGCCGACGACGGCGTTTCCGTGAAGCGCAAACTCAACAACCGCTTCGTCGAGGACACCGGACTCGTCTCCCGCGGCCGCCGCGTCACCTACGACATCACGCTCACGGTGCAGAACAACAAGTCCGTGCCCGTGAAACTCACGCTGCAGGACCAGCTCCCCGTCTCGCGACACGAGAAGATCGTCGTCAAAACCCTCGCGCCTTCCGAACGCGAACTGAAACCCGACGCCGATGGCGTGCTCAAGTGGCAGCTCGATCTCAAACCCGGCGAGAAACGGGAGCTCCCGCTCAAGTTCAGCGTCGAACATCCTAACGATCTGCCGGTCAGCGGGCTGGAGTAACCAAACGCTCTCGCGGTGCCGCCTCCACCGGCGGCGCCGCGACCGTCGGGTTTCTCTTCCCATGTCTTCGACCCGCAAACTCTCGCTGCCCCGACTTCCGCGTTCCCGCTCGGCGGACGCATCCACCGGTTCGTTCACCTCGGAGCGCGCGATTCCATTTCTGCTTACGCTGGCGGCGCTCAGTTTTCTCGTGGGCGTTTTCCTGCCGTTCTTCCACGTCACCAAGTTCTGGCTCTTCGACGACGCCGTGTCGGTCGTGGGCGGCATCCTCACGCTGCTGCACGAAGGCGAGTATTTCCTCTTCGTGATCCTCACGCTCTTCACGCTGATCTTTCCGTGCGTGAAACTCGCCCTGCTCACCTTCACGTGGCTCGAACGCGAACACGATCTCCTCCGCGTCCGCCGGCTCCACGGCTGGGTCGAGCATCTGGGCAAATGGTCCATGCTCGATGTCTTCGTCGTCGCGATCCTCATCGTCGCGCTCAAATCCGCCTCCGTCGCCGCGCTGCACGTCGGGCCCGGTCTCTATCTCTTCACCTGCTCGGTGCTCGCCACCCAGACCGCCTCGGCGCTTGTATCCAGAATCCTGATGCACGCCCTGCGCTCCATGTAGGAACGAAAAAAGCCACGACGCCGAAGCGCCGTGGCCTTGAGTGAACATCTTCCGGCCGCCCTCGCAGGCGAATCCGGAAAACGGATTAGAAGCGGTAAGCGATACCGATCGCGCTTTCGAAGGAGTTACCCACGGTGCCTTCGGTCACATCATACTGCAGGCGGCCGGTGACGGCCCACTCGCGGGTGAGGTGATACGAAGCCAGCACGCCGGCCTGGAGCTCGTTGGCATTGTAGCTGGCCGCGCGGGCAAAGTTCACATACGGCGTGAACGAAGCCTGGCCGACAACGAACTCGACGCCCGTGCCGACCTTGTAGGCGAACGAGTCGTCCTTGGCGGCGGCGGTCGCCGTGGTCGCACGATCCCAGACCCAGCCGGCGCCGGCGGTCACGAACGGCTTGCCCCACGAAAACGCCTTGTAGGCGGTCGCGTTGAAGTTCAGCTCCTGCTCAGTGAGGCGCGCAGCACCGGTGCCGCGCGTCCACGAGTAGTCGCCGCCGAGATCGATATTGGCCGTGAGCGGCTGATTGTAGGCGACGGTGAAGCCGGTCGCATACGCGGGATCGCTCTTATGCAGATCGTAGTAGTTGCCCTCGATCGCAGTGTAGCGGGTGCCGAGGAGGCCGCCGGTCACGACGGAGTCCGACGCCTCTTGGGCGAAGGCCGAAGCCGTGAGGCCGAGCGAAGCTGCCGCGGCGAGAATGAAGGATTTCAAGGTAGTGGTCTGTTTCATGTTTGGTTTGGTCTTTGGTCTGTCTCCCATCCTTCCGGGCTCGCACCCGCAAAAATGGGGGCGGGGTTTGACCGCAAAACAACCACTCGTTCCACCGAAAAACTTGCTCGGATCGTAACTTTTAGACGGAACATTTTGCCCCGTCTCCACCGGCATCAAATTTGCAATTTCCCGTATCCAAAATATCGATTCAGGCCACCTTATGAAACTCCGACTCCTGCTTATAATGTCCGCCTTCGCCGCTCTGTTTTCCTTCGCCCGTGCCGAACCGCTCAAGGTCGGCGACGCCGCTCCCGCCACCACGGGCATCACCGAGACCGGTGCCACGCTTCAATTTTCCGACGTGTATTCAAAACAGCCCTACACGCTCGTTTATTTCTACCCGAAAGCCGGCACCGCCGGCTGCACCGCGCAGGGCTGCTCGCTGCGCGACTCCTACGAAACGCTCACGAAAAAAGGCGTCGCCGTCATCGGCGTGAGCCACGACACCGTTGAAGCCCAAAAGAAGTTCAAGGAGGAGCAGCGCTTCCCCTTCACGCTCATCGCCGACACCGAGCAGACCGTGATCAACGCCTTCGGCGTTCCCGCCAGCGGAGGCTACGCCGCCCGCCAGGCCTTTCTGATCAAGGACGGCAAAATTGTCTGGGCCGATTATTCCGCCAGCACTGCCGAGCAGGCTGCCGACGTCCTCAAATTCATCAACGGCGCGAAAAGCTGACCTCGACGTCCGCAGCCTCTTTTTCTCCACAAAGCCCGGCCTCCCCGCCGGGCTTTTTTCGCGCCCATCCACCCTCAAAAAAAGCCAACCCCATTTGAACCGTATTACGGTTCATTCTTTTGTAACCCAATAGCGTTTCCTTGTTAGTGCGACGCTAAACTTCACACTGAAATCCAGCCCAAAGTCGCGGATGCGTTCGCACTGGGCCGGGTCTGCAATCGCACTCGGCCATGACGCGGTGCGCACCGTGTCCCGACCGGAGCCGCACTTTGGCGCGACGGTGTTCGGACCTTGGCTCGACCCGGTCCGCACTTGGGTGCGACGTGGTGCGGACACGGGCGCGACTCGGGACGCTCTTTGTCCCGACTCGGTGCGCACTCGGTCACAACTCGTCGTCGGGTGATGCGCGCAGCAGGCCGGCGCGCGGATCTTCTCGCACGCGTGCGATCCAGTCGCCGATGAGCGGATTGCGCGCGAGCGTTTCGCGTGGCCACGGTGCCGCAACGAGATCGATCACGCGCAGCGCGCCGTCTTTCGCGCGGACGAAATTGCGCGCGTGCAAATCGCCCACGAGCCACGGACGTCCGTCGACAAACAAGAGCCGCGGGTGATCGCGATTCGCGCGCAGAAAGCGCGAGGGGATCACGATCAATCCATCGGGGAGCACGCCGGAGACGTCGTCGCCCTGCGGCAGCGGTTCGCCGAGCGCTTGCTTCGCGACAACAATGCCCTCGGGCGTGACGGCGACCACTTCCGACGGCATGCCGTCGAGCAGCTCGATAAGCATCAGTTTCTCGAGCACGCCGCGGTAGCTGCCGAGGTGCGCAACGGCGCGGAGCGCGGTTTCCTCTCCCGGTTCGAAATCGAAAACGCTGCCGATGCGATGACCCTCGAGCGGACGGAAAAATTTATACACGGAGCCGTCGTCTGCGACGAACGCCCATGCTTCGACCCCACCGCCGATGCGGCGCAGGTGCGGATTGCTTTCCTCAAGCGGATTTTCCGCGGCTCCGTTGAAACCGAAATCCTCGAGCCGGCAGAGCGGAAGCACGTCGCGCCACGCGCGGATGGCCGCGCCGAGCTGCGCCCAATCGCCGCCCGCGCCTTCGAGCAGGCTTACTTCGTCTTCGGCGAGGAGGAAGAGATCGCGGTCCGAATCTGAGCGGAGACCGCATTGGGCTGCTGCCGCGCCCACGCGATCGAGCGCTTCCAGTCGTCGCTGGTGATCGTGTTGAAGAGCGGCTCGGCCTTGCGCGTCAGGGAGGCTCCGGCCGCGGATGCGCGTGGGTTTTCGGGTGAAGGCATCTTGCATGGGTCGGCCATGCGCGAAACGTCACGACCGCCGCGGCGGTTGGCAAAGGCAATTTGCCAACATGTTATTCGCAGCGGCGCTCGCGCGGAGAAATCACGCGGCGGGCTCCGTGGTTTGCGGGGGCAGTTGGGCCACGAGGACCTTGTCCACGCGGCGGCGATCCATGTCGACGACCTCGAAGCGCCAGCCTTCCCAGGTGAAGAAATCGCCCGCCTGCGGGATGCGGCCGAGCTGCGTGAGCATGAGTCCGCCGACGGTCTGATACTCGGCGTCCTTCTCGTGCGGGAGCTCCCCGGTGAAGCCGATGGTTTTCTTGAGATCCTCGATCGTAAGAGTCGCGTCGATGAGCCAGGAGCCGTCGTCGCGGCGCTTGGTTTCGGGCTGATCGAGGCGGCCGCGCTCGGGCAGATCGCCGACGATCGCCTCGAGCACGTCGATGAGCGTCACGAGTCCCTGGACCGCGCCAAACTCGTCCACGACGATCGCGATGTGGCGGCCGGATTTCTTGAACTGCTCGAGCAACTGGATCGCAAAGGTCGTCTCGCTCACGAGCAGCGGCGGCAGCAGGAGATTCTTCAACGTGGTCGGCAGACCGATCGCGGAGTGCGCCCAGAGCGCCTTCACCGCCACCATGCCGACGATCTGATCGCGGTGCCCTTGGTAGACGGGAAAATAGGAATGGCCGCTGGTGACGATCTTGCGCCAGTTGACCTCCTCCGGCTCGTCGATGTTGAGAAACACGATCTTCGGCCGCGGCGTCATCAGCGCGGTCACCGGCTGCTGGTCGAGGGCGAGCACGCGCTCCACCATCTCTTTTTCCGCGCGGTGAAACACGCCTGCGTGCAAGCCCTGCTCGACGAGCGCGCGCACGTCCTCCTCGGCGACATTTTCCGAGGCCTCGCGCGGCTTCACGCGCAAAAGTTTTTCGAGTCCGGTCGTCGCGAGATCGAGCAACCGCAGCACGGGCGAAGTGAGCCAGACGAACTTGTCCACGAACACGCCGACCCACACGGCGACCGTTTCCGGATACGCGCGGCCGATGCGCTTCGGCAGCAGATCGCCGAGGAGCACCATGATCGTCGTGACTCCGAGGATCGCGATCACGAGGGCGAGGCCGTGCGTCATCGCCGCGATCGCCGGCACATCCGCGAGCCAGAGCTCGATCACACCGGCGATGCGCGTGCCGACCACCACGCCGGCGATCATCGCCGACACGGTCAGCCAGAACTGCGCAAACGCCAGAAACCGCGACGGCTGCTCCACGATCGAGAGGGCGCGCGCGGCGCGGGCGCTGCCGGCATCGGCCAGTTCCTTGAGACGCGACTTGCGCGCCTTCACCACCGCAGTCTCGGCCACCGCCACGACACTGTTCGCGAAGACTAGGAAACAGAGAAAAAGGAGATCGGTGGAGAAACTGGCCATGGAGGCGCGTGAACCCTACGCAAGGTCGCCACCTAATCAATCCTTTGCGCCGTCACGCGGGTGCGCCACGACAAGCTCTTCGCAGGCCGGGAGCAGCGCGTCGTTTTTCCCGCGCATTTTCGCGCGATGCGCGCCTCAAAACAGGCGCGCGGGATAAACCCCCGCCTGCACGAGCTCGTTGAGCGCGGTCTGCACGCGCGGCTTGTCCTCGCGATACGTCACGCCGAACCACGCGCTCTCGGTCGCGAGCACGCGCACGTCGGCCTCGCCGCGCGCGATCATCGTCGAAACCGCCGCCGGCAGATAAAACTCCGCCTTCGGCTCCGCGCCGCGCGCCGCCAGAAACTCGCGAAACTGCCCCTCGAGTCCGCGAAACAGCTCCGGCGTAAAGCCCCAGCAGTTCATCGAGACGGTTTCGTTTCCCGAAAACGCGCGCTCCGGCCCCACCTGCTCGCGCAGGATGCCGGTTTGCTCGGTGATCGACGCCAGCCGCCCGTTCGCGCCGAGCGCGCACACGCCGCGCGACACCGCGCCGTGCTCCGACAGCGTGTTGGCGAGACGGAAACCGACCATCGCGAACTCCGCCTTCGCGTCCGCCGACGGCTTCGCGTTTTTCAAAAAGTTGGCGAGCTGCACAAACGAGTCCGCGCCGTAGAAATCGTCCGCGTTGATCACCGCGAAGTTCTCGCGCACCGCCTCGCGCGCGCACCACACCGCGTGACCCGTGCCCCACGGCTTCTCGCGCCCCGCCGGCACCGCGAAGCCCTCGGGCAGCGCGTCGAGCGACTGAAACACGTAATCCACCGCGATCCGGTCGACGTAGCGACCGCCGATCATCTCGCGAAAATGCGCCTCGAATTCGTGGCGAATCACGAACACCACGCGCCCAAAGCCCGCGCGAATCGCGTCGAACACCGCGTAATCGAGCACCGTCTCGCCGGACGGACCGACAGGATCGACTTGTTTCAAACCGCCGTAACGCGAGCCCATGCCGGCGGCGAGAACGAGGAGCGTGGGTTGCATGGCCGCTCAACACACACGCCGGGCCGCGCCAGCGCAAGGCGCGACCCGCGCCCCCACATTTCCTCCGCACCGCCCTGCGCCAAAGCCCGTAATACGGACTTTGGCGTTTCGCTCACTACGCCTGCCGTGGCAGGAGCACACGATCGTGTGCGTCCCGTCTCGGGACCGTGTTCGCACCTTGTCGGGACCCTGGTCGCACGTTGTCGGGACCGTGTTCGCCTCACGTCGCGACCGTGCGCGCACCTTGTCCGGGACTCAGGCCGCGAGGCTTCGCGGCGCGTTGCAGCCCGAGTCGCGCCACAGCACCGCCTGATGCCGAGCCGGGTCGATGTTGCGCCCGGTGATCGGCACCGCCACGCGCGCCGCGCCGCGGACTTTTCCGGCAAGCACCGCCGCAAACGCCGCCGCGCCCGCGCCCTCGGCCAGCACGCCGCCCGCACGACTCAGCACCGCGATCGCATCGGCGAGTTCGTCTTCAGTCACCGTGAGAAACTCGTCCACGAGCGGCACCGCGGTCCGCCAGGTGAGTTCGCCCACGCGCGAAACCGCGAGACCATCGGCGAGCGACGGCAACACCGGCACCGCCCAGGGACCGTCGCGCAAACACGCACCGAGAAAACCCGCGGCATTGGCCGGCTCGACTGCGATCACGCGCGTGCTCGGACTCAGCGCCTTCACCGCGAGCGCCGCACCTGCGAGCAAACCGCCGCCGCCGACCGGCAGCACCAGCGCGTCAAACGCCGGCCCTTGCGCGAGCGTTTCCAGCGCCAGCGTGCCCTGCCCCGCGATCACCGATGCGTCGTCAAACGGATGCACATACGTCGCGCCGGTGGCGGTCGCGAGTTCGCGCGCCTTTGCCTCCGCCTGCTCGAAATTCGCGCCGTGCAAAACCACTTCGGCGCCGAGACCGAGGCAGCGGTTCACCTTCACGTGTGCCGCGTGCGACGGCATCACAACCGTGAGCCGCACGCCCAGTTGTCCCGCGTGAAACGCGAGCCCGAGCGCGTGGTTGCCCGCCGATGCCGCCACGACGCCGCATGCGCGTTCCGCCTCGGAGAGCGAGAGCAGCGCATTGCGCGCGCCGCGCTCCTTGAAGGCGCCGGTGCGCTGCAAATCGTCGCGCTTCAGCCAAATCTCCATGCCCGCGATCGACGAGAGTGCGTCGGCTCGCAACAGCGGCGTCTGGCGGACGCCACCCGCGATCCGACGCGCAGCAGCTTGCACGTCAGCGAGCGAGAGGGGATTGGACTTCTTGGTTTTCATGGGAAAAACAAAAAGCCCTGAGCGGTGAGCTCAGGGCTTCGGAAAATCGTCGGTTGTTGTTTCGTTATTCGATTACACAGCCGCACGCCGCCGCCCTGAGAAGGGGCGCATAATAATGGCGGCGATCATGACGAGGCGGCTGTTCATGCGAGAAAGAGCCGCGAAGAAAGCGCCTGCGGCCTGTTTTGTCGAGCCGACACTTCGGCGCGGCTCTGTCATCCGCCTGCTCAACCCGGCCGCCGGCCCGCCTGCACACTCGCGAGCCACTGGATGAGAACTAACGTCCGCTCCGCATCCGGCATCGCAGCGTTTTTCGTGAAGAACTCGTGCACGCGCCCCGGCGCAACACCGAGATAGTGCGCGAGCAACGCGCGACTTCCGCGACGTTTCAGATGCGGAATGACCGCCGCCCGCAACGCGTTCCAGCACGGCGTGTCCGCCCCCGGCCGCAACGTCCCACCGCGCCGCCGCGGCACCCGCATCCGCTTCGCCGTCTCACGCGCGATCTCCTGCGACAGCCGCGCCAACCCCTCCACCAGCGCCGCAATCAAATCCAACTTCGGATGAATCACTCGTGTTGGTTTCATTTGAACCGTATTACGGTTCAAATGCTTATTATGTCACTTTCGTTTAGTTGGTTATGACGTTGTTGTTTGGCGGGTTTTTGGGCGGGGTTTGGGTGGTGGCGGTTTCGCTGTTTTCTTTGGTGGCGGGGAGGTGCAGTGTGCGCCCATGCAACCAGCCAACTCTCTCCCTCGCGTGCGACTGCTCGCCACGGGCGGGACCATTGCGGGCACTCAACTTCTGGGCGGGAAACGCGGTTACGTAGCTGCCGCACTCTCCGCCGACGCACTCCTCACGGCCGTGCCGCAAGTGGCGCAGCTCGCGCGACTCGAGGCTGAGCAGGTCGCCGCGATCGGCAGCCAGGACATGGACGAAACGGTCTGGCTCAAACTCGCCGCCCGCGCGCAGGCCGCGCTCGACGAGCCCGATGTCGCCGGCGTGGTGATCACACACGGCACCGACACGATGGAAGAGACGGCGTTTTTCCTGAACCTCGTCCTGCGCACGGAGAAACCCGTGGTGCTCGTCGGCGCCATGCGGCCAGCGACGGCGATCAGCGCGGACGGACCGATGAATCTCTTCAACGCGGTCGCCGTCGCCGTGCACCCGGAAATGCGCGGTCGCGGCGTGCTCGTCGTGGCCAACGACGAGATCCACTTCGCGCGCGAGATCGCGAAAACCAACACCACGCAGGTCGGCACATTTCGCGCCACGTATCGCGGACTCGCCGGACTCGTGCACTCGGGGCGCATCCATCTCTACGCGGCGCCGGTGCGGCGTCACACGGCCGCGAGCGATTTTTCGCTCCGCGAGCTCACTCAATTACCGCGCGTGGAAATCGTTTACGCCTACGCGGGCATGCGGCCGGACTTGATTCACGCCGCGGTGCGGACCGGCGCCGCCGGACTCGTGCTCGCGGGCGTGGGCGACGGCAACGTCAACGCCGCGTGTCGCGCCGCCGCGGCCGAAGCCGCGAAGGCCGGTGTGATCGTCGTGCGCAGCTCGCGGACCGGCGGCGGCGTGGTCGAGCGCAACATCGAGATCGATGACGACGCCCTCGGCTTCGTCGCGGCCGAAGAGCTCAATCCCGCCAAAGCCCGCGTCCTCCTGCAACTCGCGCTCACCCGCACCCGCGATCCGCGCGCGATCCAGGAGATGTTCCACGTGTATTGAGTTTCTGGTTACGCGCTTTCCGCGCGCCAGCCTTCATCCTCATCTTCGCCCGTATTCCCCACGAGCCTCCTGCGATGCACGACAACGTTTTCCATCTGCCGATCTGGTTCGATCTCGGCGCCACGTTTCTCTTTGCGCTGACCGGCGCGATTGCCGCGACCAAGCGCGGCTACGATATCGTGGGCGTGTTTTTCCTCGCGCTCTCGTCGGGTCTCGGCGGCGCGCTCATCCGCGACTCCGTTTTCATTCGCGCAAGCACGCCGACGCCGGTGCTGACGGACCCGCGCTACATCGCGCTCGTCGCCATCGCCGCGGTGCTGGGTGCGTTGTTTGGACGCTTCATCAAACCGTTTCACCGCGTGATCGCGCTGATCGACGCCGTCGGACTGGGCGCCTACGCGGTGTTCGGCGTGCAGAAATCTCTCTCCGCCGGGCTGGCGATTCCCGCCGCGCTGCTCGTGGGCGTGATCAACGCCGCGGGCGGCGGCGTGCTGCGCGACATCATCACGCGCGAGGAGCCGCTCGCGTTCAAACCCGGTCAGTTCTACGTGCTCACCGCGCTCGTCGGCGCCGTGCTTTTCGTGGTGCTCACCGTCCAAACTCATCTCGATGCCACGCAAGCCGCAGGCTTCGCGATCGGGTTCACGTTTATCTTCCGCAGTCTCACGATCCTTTTTAACTGGCGCACGACTCCCCTCGCGCCGCAGAGCGACACGTGATTCGCACGCCGGCCACGACGCGTGTTTTTTCGGAACCACTGCACTCCGCCCTCGTCAGGGTGCGCACCGACCGTTTGATTTAACGCAACACCCCGCTGCCACCCCGTATGGCCAAAGTCATCATCGAGAATCTCGTCAAAACCTACCCCGAAAAGACCGGCCCGGGCGTCACCGCCGTCAAAGGCATCAACCTCACCATCGAGGACCGCGAGTTCATGGTCCTCGTGGGCCCCTCCGGCTGCGGCAAATCCACCACGCTGCGCATGATCGCCGGACTCGAGGAGATTTCCGGCGGCACGATCTCGATCGATGGCAAGGTCGTAAACGACGTCCTCCCGAAGGACCGCGACATCGCGATGGTTTTCCAAAACTACGCGCTCTACCCGCACATGACGGTTTACGAGAACATGGCGTTCGGCCTGAAGCTGCGGAAGTTCCCCAAAGCCGAGATCGACCAGCGCGTGCGCGAAGCTTCCGCGATGCTCGGACTCGACGACTACCTCGAGCGCAAACCCAAGGCCCTCTCCGGCGGGCAACGCCAGCGCGTCGCCGTCGGCCGCGCCATCGTGCGCAAGCCCAAGGTCTTTCTCTTCGACGAACCGCTTTCCAACCTCGACGCGAAGATGCGCGTCTCCACGCGCACCGAGATCTCGAAACTCCACGCGCGACTCGGCGCCACGATGATCTACGTCACGCACGATCAAGTCGAAGCGATGACGATGGGTGATCGCATCTGCGTGATGAAGGACGGCTCGATCATGCAGGTCGCCGCGCCACTCGAACTCTACAATCACCCTGCCAACATGTTCGTCGCGGGTTTCATCGGTTCGCCGCCGATGAACTTTTTCAAAGGCACGCTGCAGCGCGCGGGCGACACGCTCGTCTTCGTCGAAAACAATCCGCGCGGCGCCGGCCTCAAGCTCCCGCTCACCGAAGCGCTCGCGCGTCGCGGCGCCTCGCATGTGGACAAACCCGTGGTCTTCGGCATCCGCCCCGAAAACGTGCACGACACGGTTACCGTGGCCGCCGCCGATCCGCAACGCACCGCCGAGGTCCGCGTGGAAGTTTCCGAGCCCATGGGCGCGGAGACGTATCTTTATTTGGATACAGGAGCCACCTCCTTCATCGCCCGTGTGCGACCCACCGACCGCTTCGAGGCCAATCAGAAGGTGAAAGTGACCTTCGACCTCGAGCACGCACACCTCTTCAATCCCGCGACCGAGTCCGCCCTCTGAGCGGCTCGAGTCGGGACAAAGTCCGCACCGGGTCGGAACCGGTTGCGCACCGACGTGTGACGGAGTGCGCACCGACTCGGGACCAAGTGCGGACCAGGTCGAGACTTGGTGCGACCATGGTCGAGCCCAGGTGCGGACCGGGTCGCAGCGCGGACGCATGCACGGCAAGTGTTTTGCGCTGGTGCTGAGCCGCAGATGCGCTCGGGAGGTTGACTTGGCGGGGCTCGCGGGCAGAAAGTTTCCCTCCCGTTATGCAGGTGACCTCGAACATCGTTCGCTTCCCGACTCCGCTTGTCCCTCAGATCGAGCGCGTCCAACCGGAGCAGAAGGTCGAGGACAACGTGATCGCCTTCGCGGCGCCCGAGCCGGAAGAGTCGTTCAACTTCGAAGCTCGCGAACACGGACTGCTTTTTGCGGCGCACCGCATCGCCTCGCGGCTCGCGGACGATCTGGAACACGCCGCGACGCTGTAAACCTCGTCCCCGCCGTCGCGATGAAATGCCTCGGTCTCATCGGCGGCCTCGGCTGGGAATCGACCGCCAGCTACTACCGCATCATCAATCAGGAGGTGCGCAACCGCTTCGGCAGCCTCCACTCCGCGCGCATCCTGCTGAACAGTCTCGAATTTCAGGAAGTCGATTCACTGGTAAAGGAGCAGCGCTGGAACGAAGCCGGCCAATTGCTCGCCGGCGCCGCCGGAGTGCTCGAACGCGGCGGCGCACAAGCCGTGCTCGTGTGCTCCAACCTGATGCACTTCGTTGCCTCGCACATCGAGAATTCCATCGGCGTGCCGCTGCTGCACGTGGGCGACGCGGTGATCGGTGAGTTGAAACACACACGCGTGTCGCGCGTCGGCCTGCTCGGCACGCGCTTCACGCTCGAACACGGTTTCCTCCTCAATCGTCCCGCGCTCGCGAAGCGCCGCGCCGCCACGCCGATCGAAGTCATCACGCCCGACATCGACGGCTGCAACGCGCTCGACCGAATCATCTACAGCGAACTCTGCCAGGGCGTCGTCCGCGACGAATCCCGCGAGGCACTGCTGAAAATGGCCGCAGGTCTCCGCAAGGCCGGCGCGCAGGCGATCGTGCTCGCGTCGTCGGAACTCTCGCTGCTCTTGCGTCCCGATGATTTCGCGATGCCGCTGCTCGACAGCACCGAAGTCCACGCGCTCGCCGCCGTGCGATGGGCGCTCGGCGAGCTGGACCAAACGCCTGATTTCACGCGCGCGAGCATGACGGCGACGCCCGGTGCGCCCGCCGTGAAACGCTCGAAGCTACAAGTGAAGCGCTGAACGCGCCGATCACTTGGTGCGCCAAGGTGGAACCCGCCGTCCCCGGCGGGTTTTTGCTTTACCCTCGTGTTATCCGTTCGGCGCGCGACCGATCAGCACGCGATACGCCTTCATTCGTCCCGACACCTCGCCCGCGCCCTGAATCGGCACGTAGCGGAAGCCGCCGATTTTGCGCGGCTGCGCGAGATCGAGAATGAGTCGATGCGGATACGGCGGCTGTGCGGCGCCCCATTGCGTGCGCCACGCGTTCGCGGTCTGTCCATCGATCGCGTTTTCCGCGGCGCCGTCTTCGCGCTCGCGTTCCTCGCTGTCGACAAACGCGATCGTCCAACCCTGCGTCGACAGCGGCTGACCCGACTCGTCGAGCAGCGTGAGCTCCGCGAGCCCGGCGACCGATCCGCCATCGTGGGCCGAAAGTGCTTCCAAACAAAAATAGCGACCGGTCTCCGCCTCCGCGAAACGCACTTCCTGCAGCGCCGCACCGGCGGCGAATTCGCCTGTTTGCGCCGCGTCGCCGAATTCGATGCGCGGCGCCTTCGCGCGACGTCCTCGCGAGAAATCGAGCTGCGGACGCAACTCGTCGAGAATCGGCTGCTTGAGTCCTGCAACCACGGGCTCCTCCGGCCCGAGCAGATCGAGGATCACGATTTCGTTGGCGCCGGGTTTCAGCCACGGGCCCGGCACATACATCGTTTGCTGCGGGCCGATGTTCCAATAGCGGCCGAGGTTGTGGCCGTTGACCCACACGAAGCCTTTGCCCCACGGACGCAGGTCGAGAAACGTGTCGCCCGGCGAATCGATCTGCACGGTCGTGCGCCAAAACGCCGGCCCCGCCGACGCACCGTTCGCGGGTGTAAACTTCAGTCCCGCTCGCATCGATTCGTCGAGCGGCAGCGAAAATACCTCCCAGCCCGTCAGCTCCTGCGGCTTTCCG
>ENA-UOVV01000616-UOVV01000616.1-compost-metagenome-genome-assembly--contig:-NODE-616-length-39415-cov-16.171799_pt1 | contig 39415 bp, 40 predicted proteins | sample MGYA00238155_ERZ761577 | MGnify/ENA primary metagenome ERZ761577 (study PRJEB28898, sample SAMN06268775) | compost metagenome | isolation source: Emeryville, CA | place: USA:Emeryville, CA | collected... | reverse complement strand
CCGCCGCGCGCCCAATCGAACGCTGCCCTACTTGAACAGCGCCTCGGCGTCTTCGATCGAGAGCTGGCTCGTATAGGAATAGTAGCCCGGCTTGCCGTCGAGCTGCTTGGCCGCCTCGGCGACGTTGGAGCTGTCGATGAAGGGGATCTCCAGATACATGGCGTTGCCGTACTGGCCGGCCGTTGCCGGCTCCTTCAGCTCCTTGCCCTGCAGCATCAGCACCGCGACGTTGAGCGCGGAGGCCATCACGCCGGGCGGGTTCACCGAGGCGCCGGAGTTCAGCTTGTCCTGGATCCACAGGTCGATGAAGTCCTTGCGAATCTCGCCGGTGGCGGCGATGCTGCCGGCCTTGCCGGCATCCATGATCGACTTCCAGGCGCCGGCGGCCATGCCGTCCTGCACCCATACGCCGTTGATGTCGGGATAGGTGGCGAGCAGGTTCTGCATGGCCTGCTGGCCCTGCGCCTGGTCCCAGTTGGCGTTGACCTCGTTGACGACCTTGATGTCCGGATATTTCTCGAACACCGACTTGTAGCCGGCGACGCGCATCTCGTTGGCCGGGTGACCGGCGACGCCGTTGATGGCGACGACATTGCCCTTGCCGTCAAGCGTCTTGGCCAGCCATTCGGCGCCGGCCGCGCCCCAGGCGGTCTGGTCGATGCCGACATAGAGCGCGTCGGGCGAGGAGACCTCGGCGTCGGTGGAGATCACCAGGATGCCGGCTTCCTTGGCCTGCGCGAAGACCGGGTCGAAGGCGGTCGGGCTGTTGGGGTTGATGATGATCGCGTTGACGCCTTCGTTGATGAAGTTGCGGACGTGGGCGATCTGGCCGGGAACGTCCACATTGGCGCTCTGCACGACCACCTCGACATTGACGCCCTTTGCCTTCCACGCCTCGGCGGCGGCCTTGGCCTCGTCGATCATCTGGGTGCGCCATTCGGAGCCGACCCATCCGTTGGACAGGCCGATCTTGAAGTCCTCGGCGTTGGCGGAATAGGCCGTGACGGCGATCGCCGCGACGGTCGACAGTGCGATTGCGGTAAACTTGCTCACGTGAGGACCTCCCTGAATTGCCTCGATCGCACAAAATCATACGATGAAATCGATTTCAATCGCGATCTTGCCGCTCTCGCGCCGGTGCGGCGGGAAAGGGTGCCGGGGCGGGCGGAACCCTGCGGAAGGCCGCGCGGCGTGGACGCGACGTTGCGCCGGACGCGCGGCCGACACATAAAGCCGGGCCGGGGTCGCGAGGGCGGGCCGCAACGGGAGGGCAGGACATGGGCATATCCGACGAGCCGAAGATCGACTGCCATGCGCATGTGTTCGACCCGACGCGTTTCCCCTACGGCGCGGATGTCGGCTATCACCCGGAAGGCCAGGAGATCGGCACGGCAGACCAGCTCGTTCAGGTGATGGACAGCCACGGCGTGCGCCATGTGCTGCTCGTCCAGCCCAATTCCGGCTATGGCGGCGACAATCGCTGCATGCTGGACGCCATCCGCCGCTATCCCGGCCGCTTCAGGGGCGTGGCCATCGCAGGGCTCGATACCGGGCCGGATGCCCTGCAGGCGTTGAAGGCGGCGGGCGTGGTCGGGGTCGCCTTCAACCCGACCTTCCACGGGACCGCGCATTATCGCGATATCGAAGGGCTGATGGAAAGGCTCGCCACGCTCGACATGTTCGCGCAGTTCCAGTGCGAGGGCGACCAGCTGCTGGCGTTTGCGCCGCTCATCGCGCGGCTGCCGGTGCGGGTGCTGATCGACCATTGCGGGCGGCCGACGCCCGAAGACGGGCTGGGGCAGCCGGGCTTCGCCGCCCTTCTGAAGCTCGCCGGGACGGGCCGGGTGTTCGTCAAGCTGTCGGGATACTCGAAATTCTCGCGCGGCGCCTATCCGTTCGAGGACACCTGGCCCTATGTCGACGCCCTCGTCTCGGCCTTTACCCCGCAGCGCTGCATGTGGGCCTCGGACTGGCCGTTCCTGCGCGCGCCGGAACGGCAGGACTACGGTCCGCTGGCCGGGCTGGCGGAGCGCCTGCTGCCCGAACCGGAGCAGCGCCGCGCGGTCTTGTGGGAAACGCCGCGCCGGTTGTTCGGGTTCGGCGGCGATGACGCCCGGCCCTGAGGCGGAAAAATGAGCGTGAAATGCTGACGCTGCGCCAGATCGAGGTCATCCGCGCCATCCTCGTCACCGGGACGATCGCCGGGGCGGCGAAGCTGCTCAACGTCTCGCCTCCGGGCATCAGCCGGCTGATGAAATACACCGAGGACACGCTCGGCGTGCGCCTGTTCAACCGCCGGCACGGCCGCTATGTGCCGACGCCGGAGGCCAGCAGCATCTTCGACCTTCTCGACAGCGTCTATCGCAAGGTCGAGGACCTGCAGTTCGCGATCGGCCGCCTCGGGCGGGGGGAGGGGCGCGAGCTGTCGGTCGCCTCGGTGCCGAGCATCGCCAACGTCATGGTGCCGCGGGCGCTGGAGCGGCTGCGCGGACAGTTTCCCGAGCTGGCGATCGACATCAACATCCTCAAGATCGAGGAGGCGATCGACTATCTCCTGCTCGGCCGCGGCGAGGTGGTCGCGGTCAGCTCGCGGCTCGACCACGCCACGATCGATTTCGCGCCGCTGGCGATGGGGCGGCTGGTCTGCATCGTGCCGGCCGGCGGCGCGCTTGCCGACCGCAGCTCGATCTCGCCGCGCGAGATCGCCCGGCATCCGCTGATCGGCATCGATCCCAGCGACCCCTACGGGCGGATCATGACGGAGATCTTTCGGCGCGAGGGGCTGGACTACCGGATGGACATCAGGGCCCGCTTCGGCTCGATGGTCGCCAGCCTCGTGGCGGCCGGTCTCGGCATCGCCATCGTCGACGAGTTCACCATGGCGCACGGCAAGATCCAGGGGCTGAAATGCCTCGAGATCGAGGCCGAGAGCCGGTTCCAGACCTATGCGGCCTATCGCAACGACGTCGCCCTGTCGGTCTATGCGGACGCGTTCATCGAGTTTCTGAAAGCCGAGATGGCGGCCGTTTCAGGGTTATCGTCGACGGCTGAAAATTAACATGATGTTATGTCTTCTCGAAATGTTGGTATTTGCCATGTAGGTTCGCCGATGCATTGAATAAGTGATCGACATGCCGGGCGTGACCGGCCGGCCCCGTTTTGCCGGCCGAAGCCGAGAGGCGCGCGCACGGACCTTGCAAGGGAGGCGGCCTGCGGGCCAGAGCCTGTCATGGACCTGGGGTGGAGGCAGCGTTGAAGGGCGGGAAGACGGGTGCGGCGAGACAGGCGCGGCCGGTGCGGGGGCGTGCCGGAGCGACTTTCGACGGAACACCGGAAATCGGCTGCGGCGCCGTCTCCGCCCGGGTTCTCGGCGGGCTCTAGAAGAGATGCTGCGGACCCTGACGGTGACGGGCAGGACATCGGTCATCCCGCTGGTCGGCCATCCCGTCGAACGGGTGAAGACGCCCGAGCCGATGAATTCGTGGTTCGCCGAGCACGGCGTCGATGCGGTCGTCGTACCGTTCGACATCAGGCCGGAGCGGGTGGCGAGCTTCTTCGAGGTCCTCAAGGCGACGGAAAACTGTGTCGGCTGCACCGTTACCATGCCGCACAAGCAGGCGGCCTTCGCCGCCTCCGACGTGGTCAGCGAGCGGGCGCGCCGCGCCAAGGCGGTCAACATCATCCGCCGCGCCGCGTCCGGCAAGCTGATCGGCGACATGACCGACGGCCTGGCGATGGTGGCGGCCCTGCGCCAGCGCGGCATCGAGGTGCGCGGCCGCAACGCGATGGTGATCGGCGCCGGCGGGGCGGGCACGGCGATCGCGCATGCGGTGGCCGAGGAGGGCGCGGCGTCGCTGGTCGTCATCGAGCCCGACCAGATGCGCCAGCGGGCTCTGCTGGTCGATATCGAGCGCTACCATCCCGGCCTTACCGTCGCCACCCGTCCGTTGCCTGACAGGCCCGTCGACATCGCGATCAACGCCTCGCCCGCGGGCATGCTGCCCCACGACCCCGATCCGTATCCGCTGGAGCTGCTGCCGGCGGCGACGGTGCTGGCCGACGCGATCACGCATCCGGTGGTGACGCGCTGGCTGACGGAGGCGGCGCGGCGCGGCGCGCGCATCCAGACGGGGGAGGAGATGGCTCTGGCGCAGGTTCCGATCCTCTTGCGCTATCTGCGGTTCACCGGCGCGGACGAGGCGCGCGGCCCCGGCTCCCGCGAGCCCGGCGCCCGCAGGAAGGCCGCGGTCCGATGAGGACGTCGATCGCCACCGTCTCGATCAGCGGCACGCTGCAGGAGAAGCTCGCGGCGATCGCCGCCGCCGGCTTCGACGGCGTCGAGATCTTCGAGAACGACTTCCTGACCTTCGACGGCACGCCCCGCGAGGTCGGCCAGCTCGTGCGCGACGCCGGACTGGAGATCACGCTGTTCCAGCCGTTCCGCGATTTCGAGGGCATGCCGGAGCCGCAGCGCACGCGCACCTTCGACCGCGCCGAACGCAAGTTCGACATCATGCAGGAGCTCGGCACCGACCTGATGCTGGTCTGCTCCAACGTCTCGCCGCTCAGCCTCGGCGGCATCGACCGCGCTGCCGACGATTTTCGCGAGCTGGGCGAGCGGGCGGCACGGCGCGGCCTTCGGGTCGGCTACGAGGCGCTGGCCTGGGGCCGCCACATCAACGACCATCGCGACGCCTGGGAGATCGTGCGGCGGGCCGACCATCCCAGTATCGGGCTGATCCTCGATTCCTTCCACACGCTGACGCGCGGCATCGACGTCAATTCGATCCGGGCCATTCCCGGCGACCGGATCTTCATCGTTCAGCTTGCCGACGCGCCCAAGATCGACATGGACCTGCTCTATCTGAGCCGGCACTTCCGCAACATGCCCGGCGAGGGGGACCTGCCGGTGGTCGACTTCATGCGCGCGGTCGCCGCCACCGGCTACCGGGGAGCGCTGTCGCTGGAGATCTTCAACGACCAGTTCCGCGGCGGCTCGCCCGACCTGATCTCGGTCGACGGCAGGCGATCCCTGACCTACCTGATGGACGAGGTGCGTCGGCGCGAGCCGCATATCGCGATCAGCGTGCCGGAGATGCCGGCCCGCAGCCGCGCCGAAGGCGTCGCCTTCGTCGAATTCGCCGCCAGCGCGGCAGAGGGGCAGGACCTCGCCGCGCTGTTTCGCGCGCTCGGCTTCCGTGCGTCGGCCCGCCACGTCTCGAAGGACGTGACGCTGTTCAGCCAGGGCGGGATCCGCATCGTGCTCAACACCGAGCGCGAAGGGCTGGCGCATTCCTCCTTCCTCGTCCACGGCACGTCCGCCTATGCGATGGCGCTGTCCGTCGACGACGCGGAAGCAGCGTTCGCGCGCGCGAAAGCGCTGGGAGCCGAGCCGTTCGCGCAGCAGGTCGGGCCCGGCGAGCTGCTCATCCCGGCGATCCGCGGCGTCGGCGGCGGGCTCGTCTACCTGATCGACGGCAAGACGGAACTCGGCAAGCTGTGGGAGATCGACTTCAAGCCCATCGCGCAGGCCGCAGCACCGCGCGATGCCGGCCTGACGCGGATCGATCATGTCGCCCAGACCATGCAGGGCGACGAGATGCTGAGCTGGATGCTCTTCTATTCCGCGATCTTCGAGGTTTCCAAGACGCCGTTGCTCGACATCGCCGACCCTGCCGGCCTGGTGCGCAGCCAGGCGCTGGAAAGCCCCGACGGCGGCCTGAGGATCACGCTCAACGGTGCCGAGAACCACAAGACGCTGGCCGGCCATTTCATCGCCGAAAGCTTCGGCTCCGGCATCCAGCACCTCGCCTTCGCGACCGACGACATCTTCGCCACCGCCGCCGCGCTCAAGGCCAACGGGTTCGCAAGGCTGCAGATCCCGCGCAACTATTATGACGACATCGAGGCCCGCTTCGGGCTCGAGCCGGAGCTCGCCGACCGGCTGCGGGAGGAAAACATCCTTTACGACCGCGAGGAAGGCGGCGAATATTTTCAGTTCTACAGCCCGAACTTCGGCGAGGGCTTCTTCTTCGAGGTGGTTGAGCGCCGCGGCGGCTATCGCGGTTTCGGCGCCCCCAACGCGCCGTTCCGCATCGCCGCGCTGAAGCGGCATCTGAGACCGAAGGGCATGCCGAGGAAATGACGGACGAGATCGTGCAGCACAGACATTCAAGCGCGAGCGGGACGGAGGCGGCCGCCGGCGCCGGTGCGCCGGGGGTGACGGCATGAGCGCCCCCCGCGCGTTCATCCTCGGCCACCCGGTCGCGCATTCCCGCTCGCCGATGCTGCACGGCTACTGGCTGGAGCACTACGGCATCGACGGCAGCTACGAGCATGTGGACGTTGCGCCGGAGGCCCTGGCGGCCTTCTTCGCCGGCTACCGGGACGTCGGCTGGGCCGGCGGCAACGTGACGGTGCCGCACAAGCTCGCCGTGATGCCGCATCTTGATCGCATCGACGATGCCGCGAGCCAGTTGGGCGCGGTCAACACGCTGTGGTGGGAGGACGGCACGCTGGTCGGCGGCAACACCGACTGGATCGGCTTCATCGGCAATCTCGACGAGCTGGCGCCGGGCTGGGACGGCGGGGCGAAGCGGGCGGTGCTGCTGGGCGCCGGCGGCGCGACGCGCGCGGCCATCTACGGGCTGCTCAAGCGCGGCATGTCGGTCGCCCTGTGCAACCGGACCGTCTCGAAGGCCGACGAACTGGCGAGGCATTTCGGCCAGGGCGTCACCGCGCACGGCTTCGACGCGCTGCCGGACCTCATGGCGCAGGCGAGCCTTCTGGCCAACACGACCAGCCTCGGCATGGTCAAGCAACCGCCGCTGGAGATCGATCTTTCGCCGCTCCCGGCGGATGCCGTCGTCAACGACGTCGTCTACACGCCGCTGGAGACGGGGCTGCTCAGGGCGGCCCGGGCGCGCGACCTGCGCGCCGTCGACGGGCTGGGCATGCTGCTGCACCAGGCGGTCGAGGGATTTCGCCACTGGTTCGGGCGGACGCCGGAGGTGACGAGCGGGTTGCGCAAGCTGCTCGTCGACGACATCCGCGCCAGGACGCCTGCGGCGTGAGCGCGCGCTTGCGCCGGGCGCAGCAGGCATGCGCGGCGGGTCGGCGGGCCATCCGTCGCGCGCGTAGCGGTCCGATGCCGGCGTCGTGGCCGGCTTCGGACGGGTAGTTTTCATGCAGACGGCACCAGCCGAGTTCCAAGGGAGGACAGACATGCAGACCAGAAGAACCATCATCGCCACCGCGCTGACCGCGTCAGTGTTCCTCGCCGCCCCGTGGGCGACCGCGCAGGCGGCCGACGACACGGTGCTGATCCCGTGCGTGTGCGAGCTTTCGGGCGCCGGCGCGGTGTCGGGCACCAATTTCCGCGACGGCGCGCACCTGGCCGCCGACGAGATCAACGCGGCGGGCGGCATTCTGGGCAAGAAGATCGACATGCCCGACTACGATACGCAGACGGACCCGCAGACCTCGCGCGCGCTGGTGCAGAAAGCGATCGATGCGGGCGCTTACGCCATCATGGGTACGGTCTATTCGGGCTCGACGATCGTCAACATGCTGGTGGCCCAGCAGGCCGGTATCCCGCAGTTCACCGGCGCGGAGGCCCCGAGCATCACCGAGAAGGGCAATCCCTACATCTTCCGCACCGCGTCGAGCTCGGCCAAGGGCGTGCCGGCCCTGACGGCCTATTTCAAGGACACGCTCAACGTGAAGAAGATCGCGGTGGCCTGGGTCAACAACGAGTTCGGCAAGGGCGGGCACGACGTCTTCATCGAGGAGATGAAGGGCGCCGGCATCGAGGTCGTGGCCGACGTGCCGAGCGAGCAGGGGCAGGCCGATTTCGCCGCCGACGTCGCCAAGATCAAGCAGTCGGGGGCGGAGGCGGCCTTCGTCTATGTCAACGAGGAGGAATCGGCCCGCTTCCTGCGTGAGGCCAAGAAGCAGGGGCTCGACATCCCGCTGGTGGGCGAGGTGACGCTGACCGGCCAGAAGGTGATCGACCTCGCCGGCGGCGCGGCCGAAGGGGCGCTCGCCCATGTCGGCCTGGCCACCAGCGCGCCGGATCCGCTGTTCCAGGACTTCGTCAAGAAGTTCCACGCCAAGTATAACCGCGACACCGACCACAACGGCATCAAGGGCTATATCGGCGTCTATGCGATCAAGTACGTCACCGAGATGGTCGGCGAGTTCGACAGCCAGGCGCTGGCCGACAAGCTGCACGGGCTGACGCTCAAGGTCGCGGACCATCCCGGCCTGCTGCTCGACACCGGCTGGGACGAGACGGGCGAGATGCTGCGCCCGAGCTTCATGACCCAGGTGAAGGACAACCAGCAGGTCGTCATCGGCATGGTGCCGGCGAACTGATCACGGTCGGGAAGACCGGTCTGCGGCGCCCGTCCCGGGACGGGCGCCGCGCGCCGATACGCGCATAAGGGGAGCGGGCGTCGATGTCGGAATTCCTGCAAGTCGTTCTGTCCGGTCTGGCGACCGGATCGATCTATGCCCTGGCGGCGATCGGCTTCACGCTCGTGTGGCAGGCCGCGCAGACGGTGAACTTCGCGCAGGGCGAGTTCGTCATGCTGCCGGCCTTCTTCGTCCTGATCGCGCTCAACTGGCTGGGCTGGCCGCTCTGGGCCGCGCTGGCGTTCGGGCTCGTGATCTCCGTGCTGGTGCTGGGCCTGCTGTTCAAGAAGCTGGTGGTGGAGCCGATGCTGCCCAACACCGGGCTGCCGCTCATCATCGCCACGATGGCGGTGGCCATCCTGCTCAAGGAGGGGGCCAAGGAATTCTACGGCGCGGAAGCCCAGCCCTACCCGGCGCTGTTTCCGCACACGACGCTGTCGGTGGGCGGCGCCGTCGTGTCCATACAGGACATCCTGAACATCCTCGTCTCGCTCTCCGTCGTGCTTGCCCTGACGCTGTTCCTCGACCGCACCCGCACCGGCCGCTGCATCCAGGCGACGGCGCAGAACCCGGCGGTGGCCGAGATCCTCGGCGTCAAGACCAGGCGCATGGTCCTCTACACGTTCCTGATCAATGCCGCGCTCGCCGCGCTCGCCTCGATGCTGATCTCGCCGGTCTATCTCGCGAAATTCTCCAATGGAGAGACGCTCGGCATCGTCGCCTTCATCGCCGCCATCGTGGGCGGCTTCAACCAGATCCGCGGCGCGCTGGTCGGCGGCCTCCTGATCGGCGTGCTCGACAATCTGACGGCGACCTATGTGACGACGACCTATCGCGCGGCGCTGCCGCTGGTCCTGCTCATCGTCATCATCCTGTGGCGGCCGCAGGGCCTTTTGGGCACCTCCGAGGGGAGGCAGGTCTGATGCGCGGCACTCTCAGGATCGTCTTCCTGCTTCTCGGCCTCGGCGTGCTCGTCGTCGCGCCGCTCGGCCAGGGCAACTACGTCATCTATCTCCTGTGCTCGTGGCTGATCTTCACCATCGCCGCGATGGGGCTCAACCTGACGCTCGGCTATGCCGGGCAGATCTCGCTGGCGCAGGCCTCCTTCATGGCGATCGGCGCCTACACGACGGCGATCGTCACGCTCGCCGGCTGGCCGTGGGTGGTGGGCATGCTGCTCGGCGTGGTCGAGTGCCTGATCGTCGGCCTGTTGCTGGGCTTCCCGGCGCTGCGGGTGAAGGGGCATTTCCTCGCCTTCGTGACGCTGGCCTTCAACGTGCTCGTGTTCCTGGTCAGCCGCAACGAGGAGTGGCTGACGGGCGGCATCTACGGCCTGTCGGGCATGCCGCGCCCGAGCGTGCTCGGCTTCTCCACGATGAAGCAGCTCCCCTTCTATTATTTCACGCTGTTCGTGTTCGTGGTGTTTGCCGCGCTGATGTACGGCATCATCCGCTCCCCCTGGGGGCGCGCCTTCAAGGCGTTGCGCGAAAACCCGATCCGGGCGGAGAGCCTGGGCGTCGACACGCGGCGGCTGACCCTGCTCGCCTTCGCGATCGGCTCGGCCGGCGGCGGGCTGGCGGGCGCGCTTGTCTCGCCGCTGGTGCAGTATATCGACCCCACCTCGTTCGCCTTCGGACACTCGCTGCGCATCCTTCTGATGGTGGTGGTGGGCGGCTCCGGCTATTTCTTCGGGCCGATGCTGGGGGCTGCGATCGTCATCCTGATGCCGGAGTTCCTGCGCTTCACCGAAGGCTACTATCTGATGATCTATGCGGTGCTGGTCATCGTTCTGATGGTCTACTGCCCGTCGGGCCTGATCGGGCTCGGCGCCAAGCTGCGCGACCTCGTGCGGCGCAAGCCGGTCGAGCGCGGCGACCTGAAGGCGGGGGCGCAACTGTGACCGACATGCCTCCCGTGCTCACCGTTCGCGACCTTTCCAAGGCCTTCGGCGCGATCAGGGCGGTCGACGGCGTCAGCTTCGACGTCCATCCGGGCGAAATCCTCGGGCTGATCGGCCCCAACGGTTCCGGCAAGTCGACGCTGTTCAACTGCATCCTCGGCCAGCTCGCGCCGGACACCGGCCGCGTCGAGGTGAACGGGCGCGACGTGTCGGGCCGGCGCGCCTGCGATCTCAACAAGCTCGGTGTGGGCCGCACCTTCCAGCAGCTCTCCGTGTTTCCGCAGATGACCGTGCTCGACAACATCATCGTCGCCGGGCAGGAGCATCGCGGCACCATGATCGGCCGCCTGTTCGGGGCGCCCGACGCCGGCCTGACGGCCGAGGCCGACCGGATGATCGAGTTCTTCCGCCTGTCGCATCTGCGCGACGAGATGGCGGGCTCGCTCTCCTACGGCCAGCAGAAGCTGGTCGATGCGGCGATGGCCTTCATGGCCGGGCCGAGCCTGGTCCTGCTCGACGAGCCGGCGGGCGGGGTCAATCTCACCATGCTGGCCAACCTGAAGGACCGGCTGGTCGCCTACAACCGCGAACATGCGACCACGTTCGTGGTGATCGAGCACAACATGGAATTCGTGATGGCGCTGTGCAGCCGCATCATCGTGCTGGCCGAGGGGCGGGTGATCGCCGAGGGGACGCCGGAGGAGATCCGCAGCAACCAGACCGTCATCGACGCCTATCTGGGAGGCTGACCATGCTCGAGCTCAAGGACGTCTATGGCGGCTACGGCAAGATCACCATCCTCAACGGGGTGAGCTTCGAGATCCCCAAGGCCTCGATCACCACGATCATCGGCCCGAACGGCGCCGGCAAGTCGACCGTCTTCAAGGCGATCTTCGGCCTGCTCAACATCCATTCGGGCCAGATCCTGCTCGAAGGGCGCGACGTGACGCGCCACAGCCCGGCGCAGATGATCGGCCACGGCGTCACCTACGTGCCGCAGGGGCGCAACGTGATCCCGCAGCTCTCGGTGCTGCACAATCTCGAGCTCGGGGGCGTCACCTCGCCCGACCAGAAGCGGGTGCGGGTGCGCATGGAAGAGGTGATGGACCGGTTTCCCATGCTGCGCCAGCACCGCCACCGCAAGGCGATCGAGCTGTCGGGCGGCCAGCAGAAGCAGCTCGAGATCGCCCGCGCGCTGCTGCTCGACCCGCAGCTCATGCTGATCGACGAGCCGTCGATCGGCCTGTCGCCCAATCTCGTGCAGGAAGTGTTCTCCACGCTGAAGAGGCTGCGCGACAGCGGCGTGACGATCCTGATGGTCGAGCAGAACGCCAAGGCGGCGCTGGCGATGTCCGACTACGGCCTGGTGCTCGAACTCGGCCGCACCCGCATGCACGACCGCGCGTCGGCGCTGCTTGCCGATCCGCGGGTGGGACGGCTTTTCCTGGGCGGCCATATCGAGGAAGCCGAGGCCTGAGCGCGCTCCCACGCTTCCCTTTCCCCGTTCACGGAACGCTCTAATCGGCCTCGCCGTCGGCATAGGGCGGCTTGTTCTGCACGATGCTGAAGCGGATCCGGTCGGTGCGGTAATGCATCTCGCCGGCCTGCAGCAGATTGCCGCCGTCGAGGTGGTCCTGGAAACGCTGGATGACCACCGGGGTGCCGACGCCGATGTTCAGGTTCTGGGCGACTTCGACGCTGCAGGGCTCGATCTCCGTCACGGTGTCGGAATGGGAGATCGGCGCGCCCGCCTGCTCGGCGAGCAGCTTCGAGAAGGACCGTGACGCCGCCTGGTCGAACGCGATCTTCCTGCCCAGCTCGGCGCTGAAGAAATGCCGCTCGAAGACCAGCGCCTCCGCAGCGACCGAGCGGACCAGGGTCGCGCATGCGACACGCCGCTGGCCGCGGCCGGCCAGGTTGCGGCGCAGCTTCTCGCCGACGGGACAATCCCAGTCGACGGCGACGATGCGGGTGTCGAGTCGGTGGCCCTGTTCGCGGAAATCGGCGACGATGGAGCGCGCCGGCACGAGGTGGCGGATGAATTTCGGCGGGCAGACGATCGTTCCGCGGCCCTGCTCACGCCGGACCAGCCCCTTGGCTTCGATGATGGACAGGGCGCGGCGCACGGTCGGCCGGCTGACCCCGTAGGACTGGGCGAGCTGTTCTTCCGTGGGGAAAAGCACGTTCGGCGTCAGGCTGCGCGCGAGCGCTTCAAGGGAACCTGCGACTTGCAGATAGATGGGGCCGTTCCCCCGCCCATCGATATGAACCATCATTGTCCCCCGACTGCTGCGATCCCCGCTGCCGGACGATGCCGCCTGTCACCGCGTCCGCTATCGCGCTGCATTAAGCCGGCCGGCGCGCGACCGCAACGACCGGCCGAAACTCGCCGGCCAGAGCTCCCAGGCCGCCTCGCCGTCCACCGTGTTCAGCGCGTTCAGCGCCCAGTTGGGCTCTTGCAGCGCCTGCCGCCCGATGCAGACGAGATCGGCCTGCCCGCCGGACAGGATCGTCTCCGCCTGCATCCCGTCGAGGATCAGCCCCACCGCCATCGTCGCGACGCCGGCCCCGCTTCGCACCGCTGCCGCGTAGGGCACCTGGTAGCCGGGCGGGTCGGGCAGTTCGGTGAGAAGATGGTGCCCGACGCCGCGCGACGAACAGTCGATCAGGTCGACGCCCGCCGTTCGCAGATCGCGCGCCAATGCGACGCTGTCGTCCACGCTCCAGCCGCCCTCCACACCGTCGACGCAGGAAAGGCGGAACGACAGGGGAAGCCCCGGCCCGATCGCGGCGCGGACGGTGGCCGCCACCTCGCGGGCAAAGCGCGTGCGATTCTCGAAGCTGCCGCCATAGGCGTCGGTGCGCCGGTTCGTGACCGGGGAATAGAAGGCGTGGATCAGGTAGCCGTGCGCGGCATGGACCTCGATCATGCGGAAGCCGGCCTCGACGCAGCGGCGCGCGGCCGCGCCGTAGAGCCCGACATAGCGCGCGATCTCGGCCGGTTCGAGGGCGCGCGGCAGCGGATGCGACGGAACCACCGGAACGGCCGAGGCGCCGACCGTGGTCCACGGCCGCTCGCCATTTGCCGCGTCGGCTGCGTCGAGCGCGCCGAAGCCGCGGTCGGGATGCCGGCGCGACCCTTTCGGCCCGCTGTGCCAGATCTGCGCCGCGGGCACGGCGCCGAGCGCCTCGATCCGCGCGGCGATCGCCGCCAGGCCGGCGATCTGGCCGTCGTCCCAGGCGCCGAGATCGCTGTAGGTGTTGCGGCCGTCGGGCTCGATCGCCAGGCACTCGGTGAACACGGCGGCGAACCCGCCCAGCGCGAAACGGCCGAGATGCGAGGCGTGCCATTCGCCGGCCATGCCGTCGCGGCCGGCATACATCTGCATCGGCGACACGACCATGCGGTTTCTGAGCGTGACGTCGCGCAGCCGCAGCGGGGTGGAGAGAACCGAGCTCATGCGCTCCGCGTCGGCAGGTGCATCCACCGCTCCAGCAGGTAGACGATGATCTGGATGACGATGACCAGCGCCACGTAGAACAGGGCCGCGAACGAGTAGGCGGTCAGGCTCTGGAACGTCGCGGCCGCGGCGAGCTGTGCCGTGCGCATCAGCTCGCTGACGCCGATGACCGAGACCAGCGAGGTGCCCTTCAGGATGATGATGAACTCGCTTCCGAGCGGCGGGAAGGCGATCCGGAAAGCCTGCGGCAGGATGATGCGCCGCAGCGTCATCAGGTGCGACATGCCGATGGAGCGCGCCGCCTCGCGCTGTTCCACCGGCACGGCCTGGATCGCAGCCCGCAGGATTTCGGCGGCATAGGCGCCGCTGATGACGGATAGCGCGATGGTCGCCGAAACGACGCGGTTGTCGAGCGGCAGCATCGCCGTGCGAAGCCACTCGATGCCGGATGAGGCGGCCCAGGCCGGAAGGCCGAAATAGACGATATAGATCATGACCAGCGGCGGCACGCCGCGGAACAATGCCACGTACACCGCGGCCAGGCGCCGCAGCGCGACGGTTTCGGAGACGCGACCGAGCGCCACCACCAGCCCGATCGCCAGGGCTCCCGACATGGCGAGGATGGTGAGGCCGATGCCGATCAGCGCACCCTGGAGGTAGAGCGGGAAGTAAGTCTGCGCGAAGCTCAGCATGTCAGGAACTCCGCGCCAGGAACTGCGCGATGCGCGGCGTCGGCGGCGCGGCGAAGAACGCGGCGGCGGGCTCATCGGCGATCAGCCGCCCGTTCTCCATGAACAGGATGCGGTCGGCGACGTCGCGGGCGAAGGCGATCTCGTGGGTGACGATCAGCATGGTCATGCCGCTCCGGGCGAGATCGCGCATGACGGCGAGGACCTCGCCGACCAGTTCGGGATCGAGCGACGAGGTCGCCTCGTCGAAGAGGATGAGCTCGGGTTCCATGCACAATGCGCGGGCGATCCCCACGCGCTGCTGCTGGCCGCCGGAAAGCTGGTCGGGCCAGGCATCCTCCTTGTCGCTCAGCCCGACCATGGAAAGCGCCTTGCGCGCGCGCTCGACGGCCTCCGCCCGGGGCAGGCCGAGCACGTAGACGGGTCCCTCGATCAGGTTCTGTATGACCGTCCGGTGAGGGAACAGATTGAAGCGCTGAAACACGAAACCGATGCGCTTGCGGATATCGGCGACGTTGCTTTCCTTGTCGCGGACCTGCCGCCCGTCCTTGTCGCGATAGCCGACCAGCCTGCCGGCGACGTGGATGCGCCCGGTCTCGTAGGGCGTGAGGAAATTGATGCATCGCAGCAGCGTGGTCTTGCCGGAGCCGCTGGGCCCGAGGATCGCGACGGTCTCGCCGCGATCCACGGTGAAGGAAACGTCCTCGACGGCGAAATGCGGGCCGAAGCGGCGGCCGACCTTCTCAACGGTAAGAATCGGGCCGCCGGGTGCCGTCATCGCTGCCCTCCTTCGGACCACGCGGTTCAGTCGGCGATCACGTGGGCGTCGCCGAACCACTTGTCGGTGATCGCCTTCATGGTGCCGTCGGTCTTCATGGTCGTGATCGCCGCGTCGATCTTGGCGAGCATGTCCGGGTTGTCTTTGTGAACCGCCACGGAAATGATGCGGGGGTCGTCGGAAAGGACGAGCGTCGAAACGGTCAGCTTGTCCTTGAAGGTCGCCGCGACCGTATAGGCACCGGCGATGCTCTCCACCGCCACTGCGTCGATGCGGCCCAGAACCAGATCGTTCAACTCGTCCGGCAGCGCATTGTAGGTGGTGGCGGGCAGGCCGAGCGCATCGACCTGCGTCGCGGCGGCGCTGTTCACCTGCACGCCGAGCCTCATCGACCTGAGCTCTTCCAGCGTCGGCACCGGCTTGCCGGCCGGCAGCACCACGACGATGTCCTGCGCCAGAACGGGCTGCGAGAACAGCACCTGCTCCTTGCGGGCTTCCGTGACGGTGAGGCTGGTGATGGCGTCGATACGCTTCGACATCAGCGCGGGGATGATGCCGTCGAAGGCCATGCCCAGATATACGGTGGTCATGCCCATCTTCTCACCGAGCGCCCGGGCGAAGTCCATGTCGTAACCGACCTCGTTTCCGTTCTCGTCGGTGAAGCCGAATGGCCGGTAGTTGGGATCGCCGGCGACCTTGAATTCCTGCGCGGTCGCGGCGCCGGTTGCCATGAGGACGAGCGCCATCGCGGCGTACTTCACGATAATCCTGATCATCTTCAAACCCTCTGTGATTCTTCTTCGTTGACCGTTATCATCAAGGCGCCTCCCGGCATGACGACCAGTCTGTCGCCTGCCATCAGCACCAGGTTCGAGTCGTATTGCTCGACCACTGCCGGTCCCGAGACGACGCTGCCGACGGCAAGGTCGACGCGCTGGTAGACCGGGCAATTCACAGGGCTTTCACCCTCCAGCCAGACGTCGCGATACGCGGTGGGGCGGGCATCGCCGATCTCGGAAGGCGGTTCGATCGCGATGCCGGGATTGGGTTCGCGGATGACGACGCTGACATTGACCAGCTCGACGGCGGCATCGGCGTCGCCATGGCCGAAGCGCTGTTCGTGCAGGGCATGAAACTCCGCAGTTGCGGCATTGAGATGGCCGAGCGTGTCCCCGCCGAGCGGAACGCTGAGGCTGTGCGACTGGCCGCGATAGCGGAAGTCGGCCTTGCGGTCGATCGCCATGGCATCGACATTGAGGCCGTCGCTCGCCGCCCGCTCGACGAGCTCTGCGGTGAGGCCGTCCAGTGCCGCCTTGAACGCCTCCGCCGATTGCGCGTCGACGACGACCATCAGCGTGCGATGGGCCGAGTAGGTAAGGTCCGCCGAGAGGATGCCGAACGCCGACCAGACACCCGGATAGAGGGGGACGACGACCCGGGGGATCTGCAGGGCGCGCGCGACGCCCAGGGCGTGCAGCGGCCCGGCGCCGCCGAACGGCATCAGCGTCATGGTCCGCGGATCGTGGCCGCGCTCGATCGAGATCGCCCGCACGGCACGCGAAATGTTGTCGGTGGCGATGGCGAGAATGCCCTGGGCGGCCCGCATCGGCGTCAGCCCCGCCGGCTTTGCGACGCGCGCCTCGATGGCATCCAGGGCCGCCTGCCGGTCGACCGAGAACTTTCCGCCGAGCATCGCGCCGGTGCCCAGCCGCCCGAGCGCGACATGCGCGTCGGTAACCGTGGGTTCGGTTCCGCCCAGGCCGTAGCAGGCCGGACCGGGGTTGCCGCCGGCGCTCTGCGGCCCGACGCGCACCAGGCCGGTGCGGTCGAGATAGGCGATCGAGCCGCCGCCGGCGCCGACCGTCTCGACCTCGACCGAGGGCAGGGCGACGGAATAGCCGGCGATGGTGCGGTCCTGGGTCAGGGAGGCGTGGCCGACCCGCAGCAGCGCCACGTCGGTGCTGGTGCCGCCGATGTCGAGCGTCAGCACGTCGCCGAGGCCGAGCCGGTCGGCCAGTTGGCGGGAGCCGAGGACGCCGCCGGCGGGGCCGGACAGCACGCAGCGGGCCGGAAAGCGCCGCGCCTCGGCCAGCGTCATGCAACCGGCGTCCGAGCCCATGATGCTGATCTTGGGCGCGTCGGTGCCGGCGGCACGCGTCAGCGTGTCGAGGAAGCGGCCCATGACCGGGCTCGATGCGGCGTTCACCGCGGTCGTGCATGTCCGCTCATATTCGCGGAAGGTGGCCAGGACCTCGGACGAGATCGAGATCGGCACGTCGAATTTTCCGGCCAGGTAGTCGCGGATGCGCTGCTCGTGCGTGGGGTCCACGAACGAGAACAGCAGGCAGATGGCGATCGCTTCGGGATCGCACCGGCGCAGCCGCTCGACCAGGTCCGGCAATTCTGCGTCCGCAAGCGGGACGAGGACCGTGCCGTCCGCCGCGATGCGCTCGGCGACCTCGAAGCGCAGTTGCGACGGGACGATCGGCGGGGGGCGCTTGCGGCCGATGTCGTAGGACGATACGCGGCGCATGCGGGCAATCTCGATGACGTCGGCAAAGCCGTCGGTGGTCACCAGCGCGGTCCGCGCAAGCTTCTGCTCCAGCAGGGCGTTGGTGACGACCGTGGTCCCCACCACCAGCGTGTCGATATCCCGGAGGCTGCTGCCGAACCGGGTGGCGATCTCGACCAGCGCCGCCATGATGTCCTCGCCCTGGCGGCCGGGCCGATGCAGCACCTTGGCGATGCGGCTGGTGCGGGCAGCGCGATCGGCGATCAATACGTCGATGAAGGTTCCACCGACGTCGACGGCTGCATGAAGGTCGCGGCTCATGCGGCCGTCCTTTCGTCTGGCGGGCCGTAGCCGCCGCCGCCGGCCGTCTCGATCGAGACAACGTCGCCCGTGTCGATATCGGCTTCCATGTAGCGGTCGACGACCTCGGTCGCGCCGGACCGGCGCGTGATCCGGATGCGCGTGGCGGTGCCGTCGCCGCCGCCGGCGATGCCGCGCGGAGCCTTGTGCGCCATGCTGAGCTGGAACGAGCCGCGGACCGGGGCCAGCATCCGGAAGACGCGACGAAAGCCCATCCCGCCGACGAACCTGCCGGCGCCGCTCGATTCCTTGAGCAGTTCGTAGCGCTCGATGCGCACCGGCATCGTCAGCTCGACGGCCTCGGCCGGCGTGTCGTAGATGTTGGAGACCGGCGGCATCACCGCGCTTTCGCCATCGCCGTGCGGACCGGCGCCGGAGCCGCCGCCCAGCGCCTCGCCATACGCGAAGAGCGTGCCGGTGATCGGATTGTACCCGCCGAAGGAAAACACGCCGCCGCCACCTGATTCCGCGAACACGGCGTCCGGCGCAAACGGTTCGAACGCCTGCATCAGCGCATCGAAGGTATGATAGGAGACCTGGGTGGCGGCCGATATCGCCGCCGGATAGGTCGGGTTGACGATGCTGCCCTCCGGGGCCCGGATCTCGATGCGCCGGTAGAGGCCGGCATTGGGAGGAATATCGCCCGCCAGGGTGATCCGCACCGCCATGAAGACGCAGGCGCAGGTATTGGAGAAACACGAATTGAACGGGCTCTGCGTCTGTTCCGCGGTGCCCGCGAAATCGACGATCAGCTTGCCTTCCTCGGCCGTCACCTTGACGCGGATCGGGATCATCCGGCCGCCGAAATCGGCCTCGGTCTCGCCTTCCGACACGGTCCGGGGCAGCGCCTCGATGATGGTGCGCATCGCACTTTCCGAGCGCGACAGGAGCTCGTCCAGCGCGTCCTGAAGGGTGGCGCGGCCGTAGCGCCCCCCGATCTCGACCAGCCGCTCCTGCGCCAGACGCGCGACGGCGACCTGGGCGCGCAGGTCGGCGACGCGCTCCTCCGGCGTGCGCGAGTTGGCGACGATCAGGCGCAGCATGTTGTCGTCCATGCGCCAGCCGCGCGTGAGCTGGACCGGCGGAATGCGCAGGCCCTCCTGGAAGATCTCGCGCGCGGCCGCCGGCATGGACCGCGGCGCCATGCCGCCGACATCGTTGTGGTGCGCCAGGCTGGCCGCGAAACCGATCAGCGCTCCGTCGACGAAAAGCGGGCCGACCAGAATGAAGTCGGGCAGGTGGTTGGCGCCGTAATAGGGGTCGTTGACCAGGAACGTATCCCCGGCCTGCATCGTCTCGGGCGGAAACTGCGCGAGCACCGCCTTCAGCGCATAGGGCATGACGCCGAGATGAACCGGGATATGTTCGGCCTGGACCGCCATCTCGCCTGCCGCCGTGTAGAGGCCGCAGGAGCAATCCTTGCGCTCCTTGATGCTGGGCGAGTGGGAGGAGCGGACCAGCGCCTCAGCCATCTCCTCGCAGACCGAGAGGAGGCTGTTGCGGATCAGCTCGAGCGTTACCGGATCGAGCGGTTCCGCGGCGGGCGCTGTGTTGCCCCTCATCCGGTCCTACATCCTCTCGCAGGTGACCAGGATGTTGCGCTTCGCCAGCGGGTTGAGGTCCTCGTTGCCGTAGGGGGCGACGAGGTTCGCCCAGGCGCGGCGGCCGACCTCGCCGAGCGTCGCCATGTCCTCGGCATGGACCTTGCCCCAGACGCCGGCGCCTTCCGGCTCCGTCAGCGCCCCGTAGCAGATGATCAGGTTCTGCGAGCCGGCGCCGTAAAGGCATTCGCCCGGCTCGACCTCGGTGTAGAGCTTCAGGTTCTCCCGCGCGAGGGTGAGCACCGGCGCGGTGGCCAGCAGCATCGGCCCGGTGATGAGCGCATGCGACTGGATCGAGCGGAACGGCAGCGCGTCCCAGATCCTGCCGGCAACGGTCGGGGCCTTGTCGTCGAACAGCTCGATGCGAATGCTCGCCTCGAGCGAGGGCCACGACATGAGAAGGGTCTTTTTTGCCATTGTCGGAACAGTCTCTCGCTATTTGGTCTGGTAGGCGACGCGAGCCCAGGGCTCGACCGAGGCGTGCGCGAGGATCTGCTCGGCCTCGGCCTTCGAGCGCTGGTGCATGTGCATGCCGAGATGCCAGGGGAAGACCTGCTCGGCCCATAGATGAAGCCGGGCGCCATAGCTATGGATCGCTTCGGTCAGGCTGACGAACTGATCGCGGGTGGTGATCTGGTCGAAAACCGAGAAATATCTGAGGAAGAGGTCGCCGAGCTCGTGCAGCCCGACATAGTTGAGGAAGCCGGCCCTGTAGGCGAAATGCGCCGTCGCCATCTTCTTCAGCTGCTCGAGCGAGAAGCTCTCGTCCTGGGCCAGCTTCAGCACCGCCGTGGTGGCATAAAAGGCCACGCCCCGCAGCTCGCTCTGACCGAAGAGAAGGGTGGTGAACACCTGCCCGTAGGTGCCGGCTCCCGAATCGATGACGCCATGGCGGATCCTGACGAGGTCGATCGGCTCCTCGAGCCAGATCGCCTCCGTGCGCTCGCGGATGAAGGCTTCGACTTCCTGCAAAGTCATGCGGCAACTCCTTGTCCTGTTGCCCGCGAGCTTATCCGGAAATTTGTCCTTACAAATAGGTATATACATATTCATTCCTGCGACGTATTGCCGCAGAATGCGCCCGGGATCGGCGGCTGGCTCGGCCAAGGCCCCATCAGGGACGCCCTTGGATTTTCAGATGTGGCGGCTACCGGCGCGGTCGGTCGGCCGCTCGATCGACTGCAGGGCTGGGCGGCAACTGCGCAGGACGGTTCGCGCGGATGGGGGTATTGCGGAACAGCCGCCGGTGCGAAGCGCCGGCGGGCCGCCGTTCACCCGCGCATTTCCGCCCATGAGCGCCTGAGCGCATCGGCATCCGTGCAGGCAATGCCGGCCGCTGCCATCGCGTGCCGCGTGGCGCCGACGAGATCGGCGTTGGAGGCGGCGCGCCGGCCATCTGGAAGGTGTTCGTTGTTTTCGAACCCCACCCGGACGTCCCCGCCGAGGATGGCGGCGGCGAGCACGCATGCGGTCTCGTGCCTGCCGAAGGCGCAAACGCTCCAGTGTCGGAAGGCCGGCGCGTCCGCGCCGATGAAGGGCAGCAGGTCCGCCGGCTGCGCCGTCTGCCCGGAACTGTAGCGTCCGAGCACGTAGAGAACCGGAACGTCGTCGAACGGAACGATCCCTCTCGCCTTGAGATCGGCGAGCCGACGGGCTTCGTCGGCGCTGTAGAGAATGATTTGCGGCATGACCCTCTCGGTCCTGCACCACATCATGAAAGCCGCGAATTCGGTGGCGTCCGATCCGTCCGGAAGGAGTTCCCTGAGCGCCAGCGAGACGGCTTCGGGCCGGACGGCCCGCACCACCTGCATCTGCTCGCCAGCACGATAAAGCCCGAACGCCTCGCTGGTGATCTGGATGACGAGGCGATCCGCGACGGTGCTGCGTATCTGCCGCGTGACATCGGCGTAGACGCCGGCGTCGAGGAGGTGACCGCCATCCGGGCGACGGATGTGGACATGGATCATCGCGGCCCCCGCCTCGAGGCATTCGGCCGCGCACAGGGCAAGCTCGCCGCCGGTCAGCGGCACGGCCGGATGGTCGGCTTTCGTCTTGCGGGCGCCGTTGGGCGCGACGGCGATCGCGGCCGATCCTGTCCAGGCGGTCCCAACGGGCATGGCTGGCTCTCCTTGATGATCCATATGGATTGTACGCTCATATCTTGAAACATATGTTGCATATGCCGGGTGTCCGGTCTAGCGTGGCCCGCATGGATCGGGGACCGCTCGCGCAGGAAATCATCACGGCCTTCGACGGCATGCCCCCGCAGATCCGGTCTGCGGCGCGCTACGTCCTCGACCGCCCGCGGGATGTGGCCTTGCTGTCGATGCGCGAGCAGTCCCGTCATGCGGGCGTCAAGCCCGCCACCATGACGCGCCTTGCCAAGCATCTGGGCTATGACGGCTACGAGCAGATCCGCCGGCAATATGCCGCGGCCGTCCGTTCCGGCGATATCGGTTTTGCCGGCAAGGTCGGGAGCCAGATCGCCAGCCAGAAGCTGGAGGGCGACCGTGCGCTTGTCCAGGAGATGCTGGAGATGGCGGGAACGCATCTGGCGTCGCTGGCGGCGGGGCAGATCGACCGCATCCTCGCGGTGGCCGAACGGCTTCATTCCGCCCGCCGCGTCTACAGCCTCGGCCTTCGTTCCAGCCACGCCGCCGCCTGGCAACTCCACTACATCCTGTCGCTGATCGGTGAGCGGTCGTATCTGCTCGACGGCATCGCCGGAACCGGACCGGACGCGCTCAGGGGCGCGACGGACGAGGACGTCCTCCTCTCCGTCAGCATCGCGCCCTATACCCGCCATACCGTCGAGCTGGCGCGGCATGCCGCACGGCGCGGCATAAGGGTGCTGACCATTACCGACAGCGAGGTCGCGCCGCTCGCGGCGATTGCCGAGGCGGCGGTTATCGTGCCCACCGGCAGCCCCTCGTTCTTTCACACCATGATGCCGGCCTGCATGATCGCGGAAATCCTCGGCGCGCTGGTGGCCGGACGGCAAGGGGAGGCGGCGCTGCAGGCGATGCGGCGCACCGACCGCTATTTCGCCGACCTCAATATCCACTCCACGACCCGCAACGGCGCGAAGGCCCGATGACACACATTCTGCACCGCTCTATCAATACCGCCATGCCGGTCGCCGTCGGCGGCCGCGGCATCGAGATCTTCGACGCGGACGGCCGCGCCTATATCGACGCCTCGGGCGGCGCGGCGGTCTCGTGCCTGGGGCACGGCCATCCCGCCATATTGCAGGCGATGCGCGACCAGCTCGACGTCATCGCCTACGCGCATACGGGCTTCTTCACGACCGAGGTCGCCGAACGCCTGGCCGACCGGCTCGTGGCCGACGCTCCGGAAGGGCTCGATTACGTCTATCTCGTCAGCGGCGGGTCGGAAGCGGTCGAGGCGGCATTGAAGATGGCCCGCCAGTATTTCGTGGAGCGCGGCGAGAACCAGCGCCGGCACATCATCGGCCGCCGCCAGAGCTATCACGGCAACACGCTCGGCGCGCTGGCCGCCGGCGGCAACGAATGGCGGCGCGCGCAGTTCAGGCCGCTGCTCATCGAAACCCACCACGTCGATCCGTGCTATGCCTACCGGCTGCGCCACGATGGCGAAAGCGACGAAGCCTACGCCGCCCGTGCGGCCCGGGCGTTCGAGGACAAGGTGCTCGAGCTTGGCGGCGATCAGGTGATGGCGTTCGTGGCCGAGACCGTCGTGGGTGCGACGGCCGGCGCCGTGCCGCCCGTGGGCGACTACCTGAAGCGCATCCGCGCGATCTGCGATCGCCATGGCATCCTGCTCATCCTCGACGAGGTCATGTGCGGCATGGGACGCACGGGAACGCTGCATGCTTGCGAGCAGGACGGCGTGGTGCCCGACATCATGACCGTGGCGAAGGGGCTGGGCGGCGGCTATCAGCCGATCGGCGCCGTGCTGTTCGGCGCCCACATCTTCCGCGCCTTCGCCGACGGGTCGGGCTACTTCCAGCACGGCCATACCTATATGGGGCACCCCATGGCGGCCGCGGCGGCATTGGCCGTGCAGGACGTCATCCGCGCGCAGAACCTGCTTGCCAATGTCGTCAGCGCCGGCGCCCATCTGCGCAGGCGCCTCGAGGAGCGGTTCGCCAATCATCACCACGTCGGCGACGTGCGCGGCCGCGGGCTTTTCCAGGGTGTCGAGTTCGTCGCCGACCGGGCGACGAAGGCGGCGTTCGATCCCGGCGCCAGGCTGCACGCCCGCATCAAGCGCGAAGCGATGGCCCGCGGGCTGATGGTCTATCCGATGGGCGGCACCATCGACGGCGTCCACGGCGACCACGTGCTTCTGGCGCCGCCCTTCATCGTCACGACCGAACAGGTGGACACGATCGTCGACCGCCTCGCCGACGCCGTCGACGCCGCCATCGACACGGTGCGTTAGATCGTTTTCTGTTTTGACGGAATCAGAACAGGCCCTCCAGGTGCCCGGTTTATCGCGTTTCCGAACCGAATAAGTGGTGTCCACTTATTCTGGAAACGCTCCAACGCGGCCCCCGGGCTCGAAGCCGGACCCGCGGGAAAAGCGAGCCCGCGGAGCAGAGCCGGCCTTCGCAGCCTATGTCGCGCGCCCCAGAAGAGCGATGGTACGGCCCAGATTGCCGGGCTTCTCGAGGCTCATGACGGTCTCTTCCAGCGTGCGCGCGGTATCGGTGCCGAGGACCGGTTCGGCCAGACCGCGATATTTCTCGCGGATCTCCGTTTCGGAGAGGGGATTTGAAGGCCCCCCGCGTGCCTCGGCCACCTGAGCCGTCGAGGTGTGCCCGTCTGCGAAGCGCAGCGTGAGGCGCGGCTCCCATCCCAGCGGGAGATCCGTTGCCTCGATCAGGCGCACCTTGCGCTCGACCTCCTCGACGGCGGCATCCGACAGCCATGGCTCGACGAATTCCGCCAGCGTCGCCTTGCCGGTCACCATCGCGACCGCAACGCTGTAGGAAAGGCTGAACTGCGCCTGCAGACGCGTGGACGGACGGACGCGGCCAAGCTGCGCGATCTGGCCCGGCGTGCAGACGATTTCCACGGCGGACAGGCGGTCGGGGTCGCCGCGCTGCGTCCGAAGCTCGAGGATTGCGTCCACCGAACTGTGAATGCCGCGGCAGCAGGCATAGGGCTTGACGCCGGCTTTCGACAGCCTGAACCCCTCTCCGAGGCCGTCGAGGAGCGGTTCTGCCGGGAAGCCGGGGGCATAGGTGCTGAAATAGCCGCCCCAGCTCGCTTCGAAAATCTCGGCGGGACCGGTCAAGCCGTTGCTTGCCAGCGTCGCGGCGACGATGCCGGTCTCGGCGGCGCGTCCCGCATGATAGCGCTTGCTCATCGACCCGTCCGCGATGAAGGCCCACAATCCGCCCGTGAACGAGCCTGCCAGACCGAGCGCGTTCGCAGTGGCGCCGGCGTCGAGCTTCAGCGCTTTCGCGGTTGCGGCGGCAGCGGCGAAGCTGCCGCAGGTTCCGGTCGTATGCCAGCCGGTGCTGTTGTGTTGACGGTACCCGCCGGCGGCTTCGAGAACCCGTCGGCCGATCTCATAGCCGACGACCATCCCCTCGATCGCCCGTTCCCCGTCCATGTCGGGGCGCGTCGCCGCGGCCGCAAGCAGGGCCGGGACGACCACCGCGCCCGAATGGTCGACCCCGTTGAAATCGTCCAGCTCGAGGGTATGGGCGAGGATCCCGTTGAACAGCGCGGCCGCGCCGGGCGTGGTCCTGAGACCGGTTCCCCACAAGGCCGCGCCGTCGTCGAGGATCGGCGCAAGAGCCTTGCAGCCGGCGAGTGCGGCGCTCCGCTCGGGCGTGTCCCTTGCAGCCAGCGCGGCTCCGAAGAGATCGAGCATGAGAAGCTTGGCATACGCCGTCACGTCGCCGGGGAGATCCGGGTAGCGCAGCCCTTCGCTGAACTCCGCGAACCGCTGGCTGAGGGTCCCCATCACTCCAGCCCGGGCGTCCGCTGCCGCAGGCGGTCGAACTCCGCCGTCCATTCGGTCCGCCATTGCTGGCGCAGGGTCTCGGGTATCCAGGCGCCGTCTATGCCGTTGATCATGAACGAGCGAAGATCGTCGAGATTGAAGTCGAAATCCTCCACCATCATCCGCCACACGTCGGTTGGCGTGACGTGATGCAGCGTCGGATCGTCGGCGTTCGGGTGGATGCGCAGCCCCGCAGCCGGCATCTTCCGGATCGGATGATCAAGGGCCCAGCGTTCCGGGGACAGGGTTCTCAGATAATACGAGTTTGTCGGCACGACGGTGAAGATGATCCCCAGCTCGGCGCAGCGCTTCGCGAAAGCCGGTTCGTCGAGCGTCGTGTAACCGTGATCGATCCTTTCCGCGCCGAGCACGTCGATCGCCGTTTCGACGTTCGTCCACGGCATGCCGAATTCGCCCGCATGGGCCGTTATCCGCAGCCCTCCTTCGCGAGCCAGCCGGTAGGCTTTCCAGAACAGCTCCGGCGGACGGTCGATCTCCCTGTAGTCGATCCCGATCCCGATCACCTCTTCCCGCGGCGAGGCAAGCACCCAGCGCACCATCTCAACCGCGTCTTCAGGGCTGGCCTGACGGTCGATGCCGGGGATCAGCCGGGCCACGATGCCATGCTGCTTTTCCGCATCGCGGATGCCGCTGATGATGGCGTCGACAGCCACGGGGTAGGGGATGCCGGACACCTTGGCCGTTCCCGTCGGATTCCAGAAGAACTCCTGGTAGCGAACCTGATGCGCCGCCATGTCCTCGAGGAATTCGAAAGTTATGCGCCGGAAATATTCCGGCTTCTTGAGGATATTCTCATCGAGTGCGCGGAGGACGTGCAAAATTCCTTTCGGCTTGTCGCCCCTGATGTAGAAGCCGGATATCTCGTCCTCGCTGAGGGGAGAGCCCATTTCCGTATTGAATTCCAGGAAAGTATCCTTCCGGATGGTCCCGAGCAAATGGCAATGCAAATCGACTTTCGGAATATTCCTGAGAAACTCGATGAGCGAATTCCTGTTTTTCATATATCTTCTCTCCTGGGATACTAGCGGTCCGTAAACACGCGCAAGCCGACCGTTCGGGCAATTATTATGAAGAAGGTGAATGTCAGCCCCACCATCAGGGTCGATACGGCGGCAGGCGTCGGGTCGGCGCTGTATTCGATGTTGGCCATGACCTGAACCGGAAGCGTGGTCGCGTCGACGCCGCTCAGGAAGATCGACATCGTCAGGTCGTTGAACGAGTAGGTGAAGGCCAGGATGGCGCCGGCGATGATGCCGGGCCGGGCCGTCGGCAGGACGACCTTCCAGAACGCGACCGCGGGGTTTGCGCCCAGGCTTTGTGCCGCCTCTTCCAGCGAGATGTCGGTTCCGGCCATGGCCGACCACACCGAACGCACGACGAACGGCACGGTGACCAGCGTGTGTCCGGCTATCAGATTGGGCAGGCCGAGATCTTCCAGGCGGAAGTATACGAGCGCATTGAACAGGGCGAACCCCAGCACCACGCCCGGCAGGATGAGCGGGCTGAGCACCACGTACTCGACGACGACCCGGCCGCGGAAGTGATGGCGGGCGAGGACGCGCGCGGCAAGGATGCCGATCACGGCGGCCGCCGCCGTGGAAGCGGCCGCGACGATGAGGCTCGTGACCAGCGCGTCCTTGAACCATGACAGGGACATCACCTCCGCGAACCATTTCACGGAGAAGCCCGGCGGCGGGAACGTCATGTAGTTCGCGCTGGTGAACGAGGCGATGACGATGATCACGATCGGGGCGACCAGGAACACCTGCCAGAAGGCGACCAGCCCCAGGAACGCCAGGCGGGCCAGGCGCCAGGGCAGCATCGCGCGCGAGCGGCGGAGGATCTCAGCCATGTCGCTTCAGCCCCGCGCCGGCCATCAGCCGTTGCGCCGTGATGAAGACGAGGGCGAGGACGATGAGGACCACGGCGACGGCCGCCGCCGCACCCCAGTCGTAGCTGGAGAATACGTAGCTGTAGAGGAGCGTGGTCAGCAGGGGAACCCGCGGCCCGCCGATGAGCAGCGGGGTGGCGAAGGCGGTCAGGGCGAGGCTGAAGACGAGCAGGACGCCGCTCAGAAGCCCCGGCAGGGAGATCGGCAGGATCACCCTCACCAGGTTCACGACCGGATTGGCTCCCAGGCTGAGCGCCGCTTCCTCCAGATGCGGATCGACCTTCTGCAGCACGGCGATCAGCGAAAGGACCATGTAGGGGAGCAGAAGCTGCGTCTCGGCGATGATGATGCCGACCTCGTTGCGGACCAGTTGAAGCGGGGCCTGGACCAGCCCGAGCGCGAGGAGCGCCTGATTGATGATGCCGCTCGGCCCGAGTATCACCAGCCAGCCATAGGTCCTCACGACGACGGAGACCATGAGCGGGAACACGACGATCATCAGGATGATGGTCGAGGTCCGCGGGCGGGCCTTGAGGATCATCAGCGCCAGCGGGTAGCCGGCGAAAACCGTCAGGACGGTCGTGGCGACGGCCACGCGCAAGGTGCGCCAGAACGACTGCACCGCAAGGCCGCTGTCGAGCAGGCCCTGAAAATTCGCCAGGCTCGGCGTGCCGTCCGTGCGGAACGCTTCCAGCAGGATGTTGAGCGTGGGAAGGATTCCGAAGGCAGCGACGACCACGACCGCCGGGGCGGACAGCAGCCATCCTGCCACCAACGGGCCGCGGTGCTCAGAGATCATCGAGCACGACCATCTTTTCAGGCGGCATGACCAGGCTGACGCGGCCGCTCAGCTTCTCGTGCGACGGCGCCTGCACGACCAGAGGCTGGCTGGCGACGGCCGTGGCGACCCGGTAGACGAACATATCGCCCCGATAGTCGGCATCCACGATTTCCCCGGCGACGCTTTCGGGAGCGTCGTCCGCAGAGAAGCGGATGTCGCCCGCCCTGATCGCGACGGTGACCGGGCCGGTTCGCGGGCCCGGCGTGGCCGGGGTCAGCATATGGCCGCTTTCGAGGCGCACAACGGTCTGCCCCTGCTTCGCCTCGGCCGTGCCGGAGAGCAGGTTTTCCACTCCGATGAAGTCGGCGACGAATCTCGAGTTCGGCGACCGCCAGATCTCCTGCGGGGTCCCCATCTGCCGGATGCTCCCGCCATTCATGACGATGACGCGGTCGGAGAGCGAGAATGCCTCCTCCTGGTCGTGCGTCACGAAGACCGTGGTGATCCCGCTTTCGCGCTGGATTCTCTTCAGTTCGAGCCGCATCTCGTCGCGCAGCTTCGCGTCGAGATTGGACAGGGGCTCGTCCAGAAGCAGCAGGCGCGGCTGTATGACCAGCGCGCGCGCCAATGCCACGCGCTGCCGCTGGCCGCCGCTCATCTGCCGGGGATAGCGGTCTTCCAGGCCGGTCAGCCCGACGATCGAAAGGGCGCCCTTGACCCGCTCGGCGATTTCCTGCCGGGGGCGGCGGCGCATCTTGAGGCCGAAGGCGACGTTCTCGGCTGTCGTCAGGAAGGGAAACAGAGCGTAGGTCTGGAACACCACGCCGATGTCGCGCTTCCAGGGCGGCAGGTTCGCCACCTCGACATCCCCCAGCCGGATCTCTCCCTGCGTCGGCATCTCGAAGCCGGCGATCGTCCGCAGCGTCGTGGTCTTGCCGCAGCCGGAGGGGCCGAGCAGGGAGACGAACTCTCCCTGTCCGGCCGTGAAGGAGACGTCCCGCATCGCCCAGACATCGCTGCCGAAGCGCTTCGAGACTCCCTTCAGCTCGATCGCCTTCACCGGGGTTCCGGCGGCCTTGGTCGCGCCGTCATTGGGCAAGGATTTCTTCCCGCCAGCGATTCAGCCAGTCGTTCCGGCTCGACACGATCTTGTCGACGTCGAAGAACTGGAGCTTCTCGATGTCGGTCGACGGTATGTAGTTGTGCGGCAGACCTTCGGGAATGGACACGGTGGTGTTGACCGGCGTCTCGCCCATCGCCCGCAGCATTCCCGTTTGCGCCTCCACCGAGAGGTGGAAGTCGATGAATTTCTGCGCCAGCTCCGAATGTTCGGAGCCCGCGACCACGCATGCCATGTTCAGCACGCCGAGGCCGCCCTCGTCCGGCCAACTGAACCTGAGCGGCACGGACTCGTCCTTGACGACGAAAATGTTGAGGTGCGGCGCGATCGAAACGTCGCCCTGGTTGATGCTGTCAAGTATTTCGCGCAGGCTGAAGAACTGGAGGCTGTCTTTCAGCTCCTTGAGCTTGTCGAAGCCGGGATCGATATTGTCGATGCCGCCCCCGTAAAGCTGCGCCGTCTCGATCAGCATGAGCGGCCCGTAGGAAACGGCCATGTCCACATAGCCGGCCTTGCCGGGCAGGTCCTCGCGGAAAAGGTCCGCCCAGGACGTCGGAGGCTCGGCGAAGTGGTCCTTGTTGTAGGCCAGGCCGACGCCGGCAACGGTGAAGGCGGGACATGTCCCCCCTCCAAGCGGATCCTTCGCGAAGTCGTACAGGTTCGCGAGGTTCGGCATGTTGGCCGGGTCGACCGGCTGCAGCAGGCCGCGCTCCTTCGCCTCCGCCATCTGGTAGTCGGTCAGATAGATGATGTCGAGGCCGCGCCCCTTGGTCACGGACAGCTTGGCCAGCCGTTCGGACGCCAGCCCCCCGTCGACGCGGACGGTTACGCCGGTCGCTTTCTGAAACGGCTCGACGACGTTTCGCTTGAACTCTTCGGATGCCTTGCCACCCCAATAGGAGATCGTCAGTTCCTGGGCCTGCGCCGCGGAAACTGCTGCCAGGGCACCAATGATCGCCAGTGGCGTACGCATATTAATGGCCATGACCAACATCCTCCTTTTCTGGTCCCGGCAAAAAAACCACGTGCCGACCGATCATTCAAATGCTTAATTCCTATGAAATAATAACCTTGGGAGATAAATGGTGTTTCGCCACGAGCTCAGATTGAGGCAACTGAGGTTTTTCAAGGCGGTCAGCGACACCGGCAGCTTCACGGCTGCGGCCGCCAGTTGCGGGATCTCGCAGCCTGCGCTGTCGAGCACGATCCGTCAGTTCGAGGCCGATCTCGGCGCGCGATTGTTCGAGCGCACCACGCGCCGGGTCGAGCTCACGCGGTTCGGGCGGGCGCTGCTGCCGCTTGCCAATGCCATCCTGATCAATGCGGAGCTTGCCTCCCACGACATAAAGTCGCTGCTGACAAGCGAGCGCCTGACGATCCGCATTGCGGCGACGCCGTCGCTGACCGTGCGTCTCCTGCCGGATCTGATCCATCAGTTCACGACGCAGTACCCGGACGTGCATGTGGATATCAAGGACGTCCCCAACATCGCCATCGCGCGGCTGGTGCGGGACGGGGAGGTCGATTTCGGGATCGGCATCGCGCCGTTCGACCCGGCGGAGTTCGATCAGTTTCCGCTTTTCTACGACCAGTTGGTCGTCGTCTGTAACCGGAAGCACAAGTTCTATCGCAGGAAGACCGTCCCCTGGCGGCTCCTGGAAAACGAGCCTGTCGCGACCTATACGCCGGACAGCAGCGTCTATCAGATGTCGGCCAAGATCTTCCTCGATCTCGGCATGGTCTTCCGGCCGCAAATACTGAATTATCACCATTCGGTCATCGGACTGGCCGCACATGGGCTGGCGCTGGCCATTCTGCCGTCCCGTTCGGTAGACGAGCTGGATCATCGGGAATTGAAGCAGGCTCCCCTCGTCGATCCCGTCGGGCGCCGGCAGTACTGCCTCATTATCCGCCGGCACCGTCAGTTGCTGAAGCCCGCGACGTTGTTGATCCGCCGGCTTGTGGACGACCTCGCGGCATAGGCGGCATAGGATGAGAAAAGCGCGTCCGCAGCCTCCTCCCAAGCAGGAACTACAATCGCGCATCCGATGCGGCCGCGGCCGAACTGGCGGGATGCGTTCCCGCTGCCGACGGCAGGCTGAAGAAGCCCATCCGTTCCGTTGAGAGGCGAGGATTTGACCGCGATCAACGCGCGCGTCGCTGCGGCATGCCACGTGTGGAACGCTGCAATTCGGGAGACGATCGTGATCTTGCCAAACGACACCACTGTGGCCGTGGTCGACGGGCGCGGCCTTCGCCTGTTCCGCAACAGGGCGGCCGAACCGCATGTCGATCTGGATGTGCTGGACGTGCCGGACATTCGCGGCGCGCACCGGGGTTCCGGCGTGCGCCACCGCAGCGTGCCGGCGAATCCGGACGCTTCGCGGCTCGACGAGGACGATTTCGCGGCAGCGGTCGCGGAATGGATCAGCGCCCGCGTGCTCGACGGCACGATCGCCCGGCTCCTCATCGTCGCCGACCCGCGGACGCTGGGCGAAATGCGCCGCAATCTCCATCCCGCGGCGACCGCGGCGCTGGTCGGCGAGCTGGCGAAGGATCTGTCGAACCATACGAGGGAGGCGATAGAGGCGGCGCTCATCAGAGCATGACCGCTGCCGTCCTCTGGTGCGCGCTCGGGCTCGCGGCGCTGGTCGCGGGCGCGGAGCTGCTGCTGCGCGGCGGCCTGCATCTGGCCGCGCTCGCCCGCATCCCGCCGATCCTGCTCGGCCTGACCGTGGTGGCGGTCGGCACCAGCACGCCGGAGCTGGCGGTCGGCATAGAAGCCGCACTGCTGGGGACCGATGCGCTGGTGGTCGGCAACATCGCCGGCACCAACACCTTCAACATCCTCTTCATCCTCGGCCTCAGCGCGCTGATGGCGCCGCTGGCGCTTAGCCCCCGCACGCTGCGCTACGACCTGCCGGCAATGGCGATCGCCGCCTTCGCGCTCCTCGCCATGTGCTGGGACGGCCGGCTCTCGCGGCTCGAAGGCGCCGTCATGGTCGCCGGCGGCCTCGCCTATACGGCGGCGATCATCCATGGCGCGCGGCGCGCCCAACAGGCCGAGATCGTCGGATTCGCGCAGAAGCAGAAAATCGACGGAAAGAGGATGAGGCGGGTGCTCGTCAGCCTGGGGCAACTCGCCGGCGGCATCGCGGTGATCGTCGTCGGCGCCGACTGGCTCGTGGCCGGGGCAACCGATCTCGCCCGGCTGCTGGGTGTGTCCGACGCGCTGATCGGGCTTACGGTCGTGGCGGTCGGCACCTCGTCGCCGGAACTCGCCACCACGATCGTGTCGACGCTGCGCGGCGAACGCGGCATCGCCGTCGGCAACCTGATCGGCAGCGGCGTCTACAACATCGCCTTCATCCTCGGCGCGACCGTGCTCGTCCCTGCCGGCGGCCTCGCGGTCGAGGCTGCGCTGCTGCGCGTCGACCTGCCGGTGATGGTCGCCACGGCGCTCGCCTGCATTGCCGTCTTCGCGAGCGGGCGTACGATGACGCGTGCTGAAGGGGCGCTCTTCGTCGGCGCCTACATCGTCTATTTCGTCTATCTGGTCGTCGTGCGAGGTTGAGCCGACCGTCGTCGAGACCGACTTTCCTGTCGCACCGAGATGCAGTTCATGGGCATGGAGCGATGAAGAAGCAGAGGGACGCGGAACCTCCGGCCGGCGGCGGCCTGCCCGGCGTCGACAATGCAACGATCGTGGCGATCCTCGCGGCGGTCGCCATCTATCTCTCGTATCGGCTGGCGCTGCCCTTCGTGCCGGCACTCACCTGGGCGCTGGCGCTGGCGGTCGTGCTGGTGCCGGTCCAGCAGCGGCTGGAACGGCGGTTGGGCAGCCCGGTCCTCGCGGCCTCCGCTTCGGTGGCGGCGGCCGCCATATTGGCGCTCGCCGTGCTCGTTCTGGTGGTGCAGCAGCTCGTGCGCGAGGCCGCCTCGGGCGCGACCTATCTCGAGGAGCTGCTGCGCATGCGGGACTGGCGCGACATGCTCGGCGGCTTTCCGCGACTCGCGGCAGCGCTCGCGTGGGTCGAGCAACGGCTCGACCCGGCCGGAACCGTGGGCAACGTCGCCACATGGCTGACCGGGCAGAGCACCTCGTTGCTGCGCGGCTCGATCACGCAGATAATCGGGCTGGTGCTGACCTTCTACCTGCTCTTCTATTTCCTGCGCGACCGGGGCAGGTTCCTCGAGGGGCTGGTGCGGCTGTCGCCGCTCACGGAGGCCGAGACGCGGCATGTGGCGGGCAGGCTGGTCGACACCATCCATGCCACGATCTTCGGCACCGTCACCGTCGGCGCCGTGCAGGGCACGCTGGGCGGGCTGATGTTCTGGTGGCTCGGCCTCCCCGCGCCCGTCTTCTGGGGCACCGTCATGGGCCTGCTCGCCATCGTGCCGATACTCGGGGCCTTCGTCGTGTGGCTGCCCGCCGCAATCCTGCTCGCCCTGGCGGGCGAGTGGATGAGCGCGATCGTGCTCGCGGTCTGGGGCGGCGCCATCATCGCCACCATCGACAATCTTCTCTATCCGATCCTGGTGGGCAGCCGCCTGCGGCTTCACACGGTCGCCACCTTCATCGGGGCGGTCGGCGGCATCCTGTTCTTCGGCCCGGCCGGCCTCTTCCTCGGGCCGAGCGTCATCGTCGTCACGCTGGAACTGATGGCGATCCTCAGGCAGCGATACGGCTAGAGGAGAGGGGCCGCGACGGCTCCTCTCCTCCAGAGCGTTTCCTGTTTCGATGGAATCGAAACAGACGCTCCAGGTGCTTGATTTATCGCGTTTCCGAACCGAATAAGTGGTATCCACTTATTCTGGAAACGCGCTGGCGCGCTCAGCGGGCCGTATAGGCGCCGTCCACCAGATGATAGCTGCCGGTGACGAAGCTGGCGCGATCCGACAGCAGGAAGCACACGAGCGCCGAGACCTCCTCCGGCCTGCCGAGGCGGTTCACCGGATGCAGCCCGGCGAGTTGCCCGAGGGTTGCCTCGTCGAGGTTCTTCGAAAGCAGCGGCGTGTCGATGAAGGCCGGGCCGACGGCATTCACGCGAATGCCTTGCGTGGCGAATTCGGTCGCCGCCGTCCTGGTCAGTCCCACCACCGCGTGCTTGGAGGCGACATAGGCGCAAGCGCTCGGCCAGGCCACCGAGCCGAGGATCGAGGAGATGTTGACGATGGCGCCCCCGCCGGATTTCAGCATGGCCGCGATCTCGTATTTCATGCCGTAGAAGACGCCGTGCAGGTTGACGTCGATCACCTTGTGCCAGCCGTCGAGCGGATAATCGGCCGTCGTCTCCGTGGGTCCGCCGATGCCGGCATTGTTCACCGCCAGATGCAGGCGGCCGCAGGTCTCGACCGCGAAGGCGACCATGCGTTCCACGGCCTGCGCGTCGGCGACGTCCACGGCGCAGACATGCGCCTTGCCGCCGGCGGCGCGTATCTCGTCGGCGATCTTCGCGGCGGCCCGGGCCTCCAGATCGGCCACCACCACCTCGGCGCCGCGTCCGGCAAGCTCGCGCGCGATGGTTGCGCCAATGCCCGAGCCGGCACCCGTCACGATGGCTGCCTTGCCTTCAAAGTCCTTCATCTCGGTCTCCATGTCTCGAACGTCACGGAAGCCGACATCGCCGGTTTCCGCCTTGTCGCACATGAAGCGCCTTTTCCTTCGGGGCACCTTGATCCGCGTCAAGCATTCGCGCCTGTCGGGCCTGCGCGCACCTTCGCGAGCTTTTCGGCCGGAAACAGCGCCGGCAACGCGACGGGATTTTTCCTACCACCAGTTCTCGGTCAGCCCCCTCAGCACGTCGGTGCGGCTGATCTGGCCGGCGAGGCGGCCGTCGCGCATGACGGGGAAGCGGCGAAAATGGCTGGCGAGGAAGCGCTCGGCGGCCTGCACCAGTTCCATATCGGCCTCCAGCGTCTCCACCCCGGTCGCCATGTAATCGGCGACGCTGCCGCCCCACTCCTGATAGTAGTTCGAGTTGAGCGCGGCCTTCAGGCAATCCTTCTTGGAGAGGACGCCGACGAGCTGCCCCTTCGCATCGACGACGGGCGCGCCGGAGACGCGCTGGTCGAGCAGGATCTTCATCGCGAGGTTGATCTCCATGTCCGGCGCGAGCGTGACCAACTCGGTGGCCATGTAGTCGGCGATCTTCGGCCTTCCGGTCATTGCCCACACCCTTCCTTGCGGCCGCAAACCTCGCAGGCGGTCCCGTCCAGCGCGGCGAGCCCGCCGCAGGAGCCCTTGACCGGGGGGCGACCGAAGAACAGGCCGGCGGCCAGCCCCGCCGCCGACAGCAGCATCAGACCGAAGGTGAGCAGCAGCGTCTGCATAGCGCCTCCTGGAGCGCTTCCAGAACAAGTGGACACCACTTATCCGGTTCGGAAACGCGACAAAACAATCCCTTGGAGCGTCTGTTCGATTCCATCGAAGCAGACGCTCTAGGCGAGGATCCGGGCCGCGAAGCCGGCCGTAGCCACCTCCTGCCCGTCCTCCATCACGAACAGCGTCTCGATGCCGACCTGCCGCGCGAATTCCGGGCCGCGCTCCGGCCCCATCGCATAGAGCGCGGTCGCCAGGGCATCGGCGGTCATGGCGGTGGCCGCCGCGACCGTGACCGAGGCGAGCGCCGTGTCCGCCGGTTTGCCGGTTGCGGGGTCGATGATATGGGCGTAGCGCCGGCCGCGCCACCGATAGGCGTTGACTGCGCGGCCCGAGGTGGCGAGCGCGACGCCGTCGAGCGCCACCACGCGCTGGAAGCCGCCTTCCGGAGCCGGCCGCTCCACGCCGACCTGCCAGCTTCGCCCCGACGGATGCCGGCCGGCGGCGAAGATCTCGCCGCCGAGCTCCAGCAGGAAATCCGTGAGCCCGAGCGCCGCGCAGGCGGTGGCCATGCGGTCGAGCGCATGGCCCTTGGCGATGCCGTTGAGGTCGAGGGTGAGCCCGGGGCGCGCCTTGCGCGCTGCGCCGTCGCCCAGCCCGATCTCGTCGGGCCGGCCGATGACGCCGTCTCTGATCGGGCCGAAGCCGTAGCGGCCGACCAGCGGCCCGAGCGTCGGGTTGAAGGCGTTGGCCGTCAACGCCGCCACGCGCAGGCCCTCGGCAACCACGGTGCAGGCGGCGGCGGACAGCGGCAGCCAATCCGTCGTCGCGGCGCGGTTGAAGCGGGTGATCTCGCTGCCGGCGCGGAAGGGTGACATGGCCCCGTCCACCGAGGCGATGATCCCGGCAAACGCATCGCGGATTGCCGCCTCGTCGAGCGGGGCCGGCGCCACCAGGGTCCACGAGGCGCCGAAGGCCGGGCCGGTGAGCACGACCTCCTGTTGCGCCGCATATGCCGGCAGGGCGGAGGCGAGCAATGCGCCCCCGGCGGAAACGATCAGGTCGCGTCGCGAAAGTCTCATGGCTCAGGCTCCGAAATCGTCGAAGAAGATGCTTTGCGGGTCGACGCCGACCTCGTCCAGCATGGCGAGCACCGCCTTGATCATCAGCGGCGGCCCGCACAGATAGTATTCGCAATCCTCCGGGGCGGGATGGCTCGCCAGATGGCGCTTCAGCACCACGTCGTGGATGAAGCCGGTGGCGCCCTTCCAGTCGTCGCCGGGCGCCGGCTCCGAGAGCGCCGGCGTCCAGGAAAAATTCGGATGGGCGGCGGCGAGCGCATCGAACTCCTCCACGTAGAACAGGTCGGCCCGGCTGCGGGCGCCATACCAGAAGCTCATCGTCCGTTTCGTCCCCAGCCGTTCGAGCTGGTCGAAGATAATGGCCCTGAGCGGCGCCATGCCGACGCCGCCGCCGATGAACACCATCTCGCGGCCCGTGTCCTGCGCGGCGAACTCGCCGTAGGGGCCGGCCACGGCCACACGGTCGCCCGTCTTCAGGCCGAACAGAAAGGACGACACGATGCCGGGCGGGGCGCCCTGAACGGTGGGCGGCGGCAGGGCCAGTCGGATCAGCAGCACGACGCGGCCGCGGTCCCCCGGCCGGTTGGCGACGGAATAGGCGCGCGAGGTGGGCGCCGCGTTGCGCGAAACCATCTGCCGCAGCCCGAAGCGGTCCCAGAAGGCGCGGTGCCCGGGCGCGATGTCGAGGTCGGCGAAGGCGAGCTCGTAGGCCGGCGCGGTGACCTGCACGAAGGCACCGGCACGAAAATTCAGCGTCTCGCCCTCGGGCAATTCCAGCACGATCTCGCGGATCAGCGGCGACAGCATGCGGGTGGAGGCGACCCGGCAGGTCCAGCTCTGCGCGCCGAGAATCTCCTCGGCCACGCCCACGTCGAGATCGTCGCGCACGGTGATCTGGCAGGCGAGCCGCACGCCGTCGTGCATCTCGCGTCGGGTGAGCTTCGCCGCCTCGGTGGGGAGCGGCGCCCCCGCACCCTCCGTCACCGTCACCCGGCACTGGCCGCAGGTGCCCTTGCCGCCGCAGGCGGCCGGCACCGGCACGCCGCCGTCCGAGAGGATCTCGAGCAGCTTGGTTCCGGCCTTGCCCGCTATCCCCGTGCGGCCGTTGACCCGCACCCGCACGGCGTGGTTGGGCAGGAGCAGGGCGCGCGCCGCCACCACCACCGACGACAGGATGAGCACGATGGCGACGAAGAGCACGGCGCCGAGCACGATCTCGTTCATGGCAGCTGCACCCCGACGAAGGCGGAGAAGCCCATCGACATAAGACCGGTGACGATGAAAGCGGCGCCCAGCCCCTGCAGGCCGGCGGGGATGTCGGAATAGCGCAGCCGCTCGCGGATCGCCGCGAAGGTGACGATGGCCAGCGCCCAGCCGATGCCGCTGCCCACGCCGTAGACCACGCTCTCGGCGAAGTCGTAGCGCCGCTCGACCATGAACAGGCTGCCGCCGAGAATGGCGCAGTGCACGGCCAGCAGCGGCAGGAAGATGCCGAGCGCGCCGTGCAGGGCCGGCGCGTAGCGGTCGAGCGTCATCTCGAGGATCTGCACCACCGCCGCGATGACGCCGATGAAGACCATGAAGCGCAGGAAGGTAAGGTCCACCTCCGGCAGGCCGGCCCAGGCCCAGGCACCCTCGGTGAGCAGGAAGGTCTGCACGAGGTAGTTGGCCGGCACGGTGACCGTCTGCACCACGATCAGCGCCGCGCCGACGCCCACGGCCGTCTCCAGCCGCCGCGACACGGCGAGGAAGGTGCACATGCCCAGGAAGAAGACCAGGGCGAGGTTTTCCTCGAGGATGGAGCGCTGGAACAGGTCGATCATGCCGGCCCTCCCGTCCTGCCCGTGCGCAGGCGGAACTCCGGCTCCTCGATCTGTTCCGGCTTCCAGGTGCGGAGCACCCAGATCAGCATGGCGATGATGAAGAAGGCGCTGGGCGCAAGAAGCATGAGCCCCAGCGGCTGGAACCAGCCGCCGGCCTCGACGGTCGGCAGGACCGGAAAGCCGAGCAGCCGGCCGGTGCCGAGAAGCTCGCGGACGGTGCCGACGACGATCAGGATCAGGCTGTAGCCCAGCCCGTTGCCGAGGCCGTCGAGGAAGGCCGGCAAGGGCGGGTTGCGCATGGCGAAACCCTCGGCGCGGCCGAGCACCACGCAATTGGTGATGATCAGCCCGACGAAGATCGAGAGCCGCTGGCTCATGCCGTAGGCATAGGCGCGCAGGAACTGGTCGATGACGATGACCAGCGAGGCGATGATGGTGATCTGCACAACCAGCCGGATCGAGGACGGGATGTGGTTGCGCAGCAGGCTGACGAGCAGGCACGCCGTTGCCGCCGTGAAGGTCAGCGCGGCCGCCATGGTGAGCGAGGTCGCGAGCGAGGTGGTGACCGCGAGCGCGGAGCAGATGCCGAGGATCTGCAAGGTAATCGGGTTGCCGTCGATGATCGGGGCGGTGAGGTGGCGGAGGCTGGCGCGGGTCAT